>VFSW01008780.1_pt1 | contig 14483 bp, 11 predicted proteins | sample 5358111 | NCBI WGS metagenome assembly VFSW01 (sample SAMN11554181, study PRJNA540505) | mine drainage metagenome | isolation source: sediment from site ElyBrook_90M | place: USA: Ely Copper Mine, Vershire, VT | collected 2017 | reverse complement strand
GGCGTTGTTTTTGGGTAACGGATCTTCGCGACGGGCGCAGAAGGGTGGACCAGCTATTGCGCTGCTGCGGCCCGCGCAGCACGGCTGGCTGCGAACTCCTGCGGCGTGGGTATGGGGGAGATTCCGCGGCCTGCGAACATATCCTTGAAGAGCCCTACGAGTTCGTCGTGGATGAGGCCGTTCGAAGCAAGCACCTCGCGGCTGTCGAGACGAAAACGATTGCCGGAGAAGTCCGTAACGCGGCCTCCGGCTTCCTCAATCAGCAGGATTCCGGCAGCAGTGTCCCAGGGGTTCAGGTTGAACTCCCAGAAACCTTCGTAGCGACCGCAAGCAGTGTAGGCGAGGTCCAATGCTGCCGAGCCGCCGCGCCGGACGCCATGCGAGCGCAACGTGAACTCGTGGTAGAAGTGGATATTTGGACTGTCATGGCGCTTACGGCTGGGAAAGCCAGTGGACACGAGCGCCTCTGCCAGCACCGGGGTTTGCGAAACGTGAATGGGTTTGCCGTTGAGCACGGCACCGCGGCCACGTTCGGCGCAGTAGATCTCATCGCGCATGGGGTCATAAATGACAGCTGCGACGAGGGTTCCATCCTGATCGGGCTCGAGGCCGGCGGGGCGCTGTTCCAAACCCATGGAGACGCAAAAATGGGGGACGCCATGAGCGAAGTTTGTAGTTCCGTCGAGGGGATCGACGTACCAGCGAAACTCCTGGTCAAGCCGCTCACGAGTTCCCTCTTCACCGTAGATTCCGTGGTCAGGAAAAAAATCGCCGAGGCGGGTGCGGATGAGTTTCTCCACGGTGCGGTCAGCGACGGTTACGAGGTCTACGTCGCCCTTGTACTCCGTCTCCACGCCTGCGATGAGAAATTCGCGCAGGCGCGCGCCCGCTTCGCGCGCAATGGTAGATGCTTTTGGAATCCAGGTGAAGTTCGGGCCAGGGGTGGAGGACAGCTTTTCGTTCACTGGCCCGCTCCCTGTTCAGAGTTGCCCGCCACGAGCGAGCCCTCGGCGGGACCGCGCCGCTTGCCCACCTCAGTGATGGTGCGGATCTGATGCTTGTAAATGAAGAGGTTGGGCTTGCCTTCACGGGTGAGGCGCAACATTCCATCGTCGAAATACTCGATCCATCCACGGACAGACTCGCCGTCGCGCAGTTTGACCGAGACGAGCACCTTGCGCTCGCTGAGAGAGCGCAGATAGAGGGCCTCTTGTCCGGTTTCGCCGGGCGGAGGGGTCTTAGAGCGACGGCGGGAGGACAGTGGAGGAGTCATATTGCCATTTTAGATGCAAAGGCAACGGCCAGGGTTCCGATTGTATGAAATGGCGCACGGTGCCGTGCCGACTATCTGGATTTTGAGTCGGAGTAATAGCCGCTGCGATAGCGGATATTGAAGGCATCGGCGCTGGCCCTGGGGACGGTGACCTGGACGCGATGGAAGTTGAGGCCGGGCGGCTGGTGGCGGGGATAATAGCCGAGCAGATATTGCGTGCGGAGATCTTCGCTGACGCGAGCAAAGGCTTTATCGAGACCGCCTTCGCTGGCGTAGAAACTCTTTCCGCCGGTCTGTTCGGCGAGGGTAATCAGCGCGTGCTCTCCGCCGATATCGCGGCCGGCGCTGGCTTCGATGGGCACATCGATGATGCTGTAGATCATGACTTCAGCGCGAAGGGCCTGTTCGAGCGCCTCGGCATAGGTGGTGCTTTTCGCGGTGTCTCCACCGTCGGAGACCAGGACGAGAACCTTGCGGCCGTCTTTCCTGGCGAGGTCGCGCGCGCCGAGATAGATGGCGTCATAGAGAGCGGTGGCGAAGCCTCCGCGCAGAGATCCGAGCCCACGATCGATCTGGCTCACCTTATTTGTAAACGGCACCAACAGGCGGACTTCGGTGGAGAACTCAATGAGGATCATCTGGGCCTGTGGCCGAAGCAGAGCATGCACGAAGCTGCGGGAGGCTTCCTGCTCAAGGGCGCGGTCTTTGAAGGTGCTGCCGCTGGTGTCGATTGCCAGGGTGAGTTTCAGCGGCAGCTCGGACTCACGCTCGAAGATCGCGATGTCCTCCGGGCGGCCATCTTCGGCGACTCGGAAGTCTTCCTTTTTCAAACCACCGACGATGGCACCGGTCTTGTCAGTGACGTTGACGAAGAGGTTGACGAGCTTGACGTCCATGCGCAGGGTGGGGTCCTGCGCCGGGAGGGCGATGGGGATGAGGAGGAGCAATGCAAGGCAGGCCACGCGCCGCGGAAACTTCTCAGGAGTCATGCGGGGTCTCCGTGCCGGATGCTGCGAGGCCCTCGGGGAATGGTTCTCCGTCGGCCCAGACGACGCCATCAACGAAGGTTTCTTTCTTCCAGATCGGCACCGTTTTCTTGAGGGTGTCGATGAGCGATCGGCAAGCATCGAAGGCCTGCGCGCGGTGCGCGGAAGCCACCACGATCAGGACGCTGGTTTCGCCTACGTGAAGCCTGCCAAGGCGGTGAACGATCGTCACGTGCCTTACACCGAAACGCGCGATGGCATCGTTTGCCAGGGCGTTCATCTGCTTGAGCGCCATTTCTTCGTAGGCTTCGTAGTCCAGGTGCAGGGTTTGGCGGCCGCGGGAGTTGTTGCGCACGATGCCGTCAAAGACCACGACGGCGCCGTCTTCGCAGTGCTTTGCGGCGGTGACGAGATGGTCGGCAGCGATGGGCTGGCGGGTGAGCGCGGTGACAACCGGATTGGCTCCCTCGGCTTCGTCCGAAGCATTGGCGGTGGACGGAGCGCCGCCGGAGACCGGGGGAAGCAGGCCAACTTCGTCGCCTTCGCGCAGGACATGGGTTGATTGCGCGTATTCGGCATTGACGCTGACGGCGATGCCGCGCAGGGTGGCACCGAAGGGATGAGAGGGCCGTGCCGCGGAAAGACTGGCCAGCAAATCGGCCACGGTGGAGCCTTCGCGCAACTCAACGGTTTCCGCGGCCGAGCCGAACCAGTCTTTCAAGACGCCAAAGGAAAGAACATTTACCTGCATGACTAGGAAAGAATACCGCCTGTACTGCTTTAGACGCTTACGGCCGCAGTAAGTGGGAGGTGCGACGAATTGAAGTCGAGGAAAGAGACGCGGGGCGGACGCAACGGCAAATGAGCGCGGGCGGCAATTCCGGCGGCGATGCGAGCGGACCTAAAGTGCGGGTTTGGGAAAGGCGGCTGGGACTTGAAAATGGCCGGCTTGAAGTCGTCCCGCCCGGTGGTTGCGCAGGGCCATCCCCAGCATGCAGATGGCGCTGAAGCTGAAACAGAAACCCAGCCAGAGGAAGGTTTGCGCCGACGGGCTTGGATCCAATTTGATCCATCGGAGGGCGAAGGCCAGGAACACGATCGCAAAAGAAAGGGAGATGAAACCCGCAGCCGCGTGAAGGCTATTGGAAGCGGCTGTGCGGGGCAAGGTGCGCGCGCTCGTGAATTGATGGATCGCGAGACCGACCGACATCGCGAAGACCAGGAGCGCAACGGTGCGAAAGGTAGTTGGGCCGGACCGGAACGTGAGCAGCAGGCCGAGTGCAACGCAGGCGAGACCATTGAGCACGAGCCCGTCGAAGATTCGAAGCAAGCGATGCCGGCTTGCAGGGTTCCAGAGGCCAGCGGCGATTGAGCAAATGCCTGCCGCAAGGGTAAGCTCGCCGAAATGCACGACCACTCTTAGCGAGTGGATTCCGTATTCGGCATGACCGAAGTACATGGCGGAAATGACGGCGTTGAAGATGCCGGAGGCTGCCAACAGGCTCCAGGCTTTGATTGGAGATTGAATCATGAATGACCTCCCGGACCGCGGTTCGACCCTGCCTCAGGGCGTCGAGAGTTGACCTGCAATAATACGCCGCAGAAGGCTTGCCGCGTTGCGCCGGAAACGCCTGGCGGTTCCCAAACACCACTGAAATGGGGGTGTTTGCGAACGTCACATGGAATCTTCAAGGCGCAGCCGACTCAGTTGCGTGGAAGCGCAGCCGCACCGGTGACGGAATTGGCGGCCCAGGCGGCGCGGCAGCAATTTTCTTTCATGAGACGCACGGTGCAGAGTAGGATGGCGCAGATGTCCCGGCATGAACGGACGGAGGTCACGTAAATGACAGAATCTGAAAGCGGGACGAACCCCGAGTCCCAGGGCGAGGCCCCTTTGCCGGCAGCCCCTGAACAAGTTGCCCAGCCGCCTTCGCCGGTGTTTGGGGATCCGCCGGCTTATCTTGGCGACGTGTTGATGGATGCAGAGCGACTGCTGAAGTATTGCGCGGAGTCGGGAATCCCGCTCGACGAAGCCACGCGCGATCACGTGCTGGAGGCACGAACGGCAAGCAGCGCCGGATGGACCGAGCAGAGCGCGGCCAACCTGATTTCGGCACTCACGACTCTTGCCGCGCTGGCCAAGCCGGTGACTGCAGCCAGCCTGCGGTCTTGCTGCGATGACACCGTACCCACGGTCAAGAACTACTTGAAGGTGGCGATCTGGCTTGCGGTATTCATTGTGCCTTTTTCGGTGGCCAGCTTTCTTGCCTCGGCGATCTCAAGCACCATTCGCGGAGATCTTGTGACTGCGAACGACCTGGCCGTCAAGCTGCAAGGTCAGCTTGGATACCCAACGGTGGAAAGTCAACAGGGATTCTCCGGGGCGCCCTGTACACCGTTTCCGGCAGCTACGCCGGAGGCTCCGCCCCAGGGCATCAGCTATAACGAGGTGGTGGAGGAACTGCAACTCTATGCCTCGACGATTCGATCGATCGATGCGCGCTCCCGGCAACTGAGAACGCTGATTCCGAACAGGGAGCCAGACCCTTGCGCCTCCATCCGGAATGATCCGAGAAAATTGCACCAGGTGTTTCAATTGCCTTCCGGACTGCCCAACCTGGCACAGGCGGCGCAGGATCGAACCACGCTCTACCAGGACATTCGCTACTTTGCCCAGAATGTGCTGGATGACGAGTCGTTCTTCTATGGTGCGATTGCTTCGTGCATTCTTCCTGTGCTTTATGCGCTGCTGGGGACGTGCGCATACCTGCTGCGCAGCTTTGAGCAGCAGATGAGCAGCAGGACGTTTATTCCTTCAGAGGTGAACTCGGCGCGTTTTCTGATTGCGGCGATCGGAGGCGGGGTCGTAGGCCTGTTCAACAACTTCAGCATCACGCAGTCAGCGTCTCTTTCGCCGCTGGCGCTGGCCTTCCTGGTGGGGTATGCAGTGGATGTGTTTTTCGCATTCCTGGAGGGGCTGTTGCAGATGTTTACGCGCAACGCGACATCTGCCGCCGCAACGGCGAAGGCTAAAGCCGCGGCGGATTAAGGGCGTGCGAAACCCGTGAGGAAGTTTTCTCAGCAGGCTTCCAACTCCTGAAGGCCTTGCAGACTCGCGCTCTTTCCAGGGACTGCAGCCCCTGGCTCCCTCCGGAATCCGCGAACTACAACAGTGGAACTGTAGCGGCAAATAAATCAGGCCGGCGGTTTGCCGGCCTGTTGGGGATGAATTGCGGACGTGGTCAGGCAGCAGCGGTTTCGGGTTGCCCGGCGACCGCCTGCATGGCGACGGGTTGCGTTTTGAACAGCGGGAGAGCAACGGCCAATACATCTTCAATGTGGCGAGCGTAATGGATCGTAACTCCCTCGGTGAGTTCGGGCGTCAGATCCTCTTCTACATCCTGGCGGTTGTCCGCGGGGAGGATGATGGTTTGGACACCGGCACGACGCGCTGCCAGGAACTTCTCCTTGATACCGCCTACGGGCAGCACGTTTCCGCTGAGCGTGATTTCGCCGGTCATGGCGGTGAGTGGCCGCACCGGCGTGTCAGAGAGCAGCGAGGCAAGCACGGTAGCCATGGTGACGCCAGCCGAGGGACCATCTTTGGGGATGGCGCCGGCGGGTACGTGGATGTGCAGGTCGATGTCCCTGGTGAAGTCCTCTGCGAGTCCCAGCCGGGTCGCGTTGGAACGGATCCAGGTGAGCGCGGCCTGCATGGATTCCTGCATGACTTCGCCGATCTGTCCGGTCATGGTGAAGCCGCCCTTGCCCTTCATCTTGTTGGCCTCGATGAACAGGATGTCGCCGCCTGCAGGTGTCCAGGCAAGGCCTACGGCAACGCCGGGGCGCTTGACGCGCTCGGCCACTTCTGTCTCCACGCGCACCTGGATGCCGCCGAGGAACTCTTTCAGGATGTCGCGAGTGACGATCATCTTTTCTTTTTTTCCCTCGACGACGCGGCGGGCTTCTTTTCGGCAGACGGTGCCGATGACCTGCTCCAGCTTGCGCACGCCGGCTTCGCGTGTGTAGTGGCGGACGATGTGACGAACCGCCTCCTCGGGGAACTCGATCTGCTCCGGCGTGATTCCATTTTCCCTGATCTGGCGCGGAACCAGGTAGCGGTTGGCGATGTGCACTTTCTCTTCTTCGCTGTACCCCTGCAAGGGGATGAGTTCCATGCGGTCGAGCAAGGGAGGCGGCACCGTGTCGAGCATATTTGCGGTGCAGATGAAGAGGACCTTGGAGAGGTCGAACTGCACATCCAGGTAGTTATCCCGGAAGGTGTTGTTCTGCTCAGGGTCGAGGGTTTCGAGCAGCGCCGAGGCTGGATCGCCGCGGAAGTCGCGACCGAGCTTGTCGATCTCATCGAGCATGATCACGGGGTCGTTGGTTTCGGCGCGGCGAATGCTCTGGATGATCTGGCCAGGCAGTGCTCCGATGTAGGTGCGGCGATGGCCGCGGATTTCGGCTTCGTCGTGCATGCCTCCGAGGGAGATGCGCTGGAACTTGCGTCCGAGAGCCCGCGCGATGGAACGGCCGAGGCTGGTTTTGCCCACGCCGGGAGGTCCGACAAAGCAGAGGATCGGACCCTTCATATCGGGCTTCAACTCGAGCACGCTGAGGTAGTCGAGGATGCGTTCCTTGACCTTCTTTAGCTCGTAGTGGTCCTGGTCCAGAATCTCTTTGGCCTTGTTGATGTCTATTTTGGAGCCGGAGCTTTTGGCCCAGGGCAACACGGCCAGCCATTCGATGTAGTTGCGCGTCAGCGAGTAGTCGGCGGCCATGGGGGACATGCGCGAGAGGCGCGACAGTTCTTTCAACGCCTCTTTCTTCACGTCTTCGGGCATGCCGGCGTCGTCGATTTTCTTGCGCAGGTCTTCGACCTCGCGCTGACCTTCGTCCTGCTCGCCGAGCTCTTTCTGGATGGCCTTCATCTGCTCGCGGAGGTAGTAATCGCGCTGCGACTGCTGGACCTGGTCCTGGACCTCGTTCTGGATCTTGGCGCGGAGCTGCTGCACTTCGAGTTCCTTGGCCAGGTGAGTGTTCAACAGCTCGAGGCGCGCGGCGATACCGGCGGTCTCAAGCAGTTGCTGCTTGTCGTCGGTGGTGAGGAAAGGGAGCGAGGAGGCAACGAAGTCCACCAGGCGGCCGGGTTCTTCGATATTGGCGGCGATGGTGCGGAGCTCATCGGAGAGGGTCGGGGATTCGGAGACAATCTGCTGGAACTGGCCGATAACGATGCGAACGAGAGCTTCGACGCTGGAAGAGTTTTCCGGCTCGACGGAGTCGAGGGCTTCTACCTCGGCGATCATGAAAGGCTCGGTCTGAACGTAACGCACCAGGCGAACGCGCTCCACTCCCTCTGTGAAGACAAAGCGGCTCTGGTTAGGCATGCGAACGACTTTATGGACAGTAGCGAGCGTGCCTACGGGATGCATATCGGCGGGAGTGGGGGCGTCGAGGCGCGGGTCTTGCTGGGCGGTCACAGCGATGGTGCGTTCCTCGCCCAGGGATTCAATCAACTGGATGGAGCTTTCCCGACCGACGGTGAGAGGCAGCACAGCATGGGGGAAAAGAACTGTATCCCTGACGGGGAGGACAGGCACCCGGCGGAGAGTTGAATTGGTCTTGCTGGAGGAACTTTTGGATGATGGCGGAACAGGGGTCTGATTTGGCATTGAGTGCCCTCTTGTCAACTTTCCTTAGTTTAGACAGATCAGAAGAGCAAAAGTTTCAGAAAACTTTTTCTTTCGCTGCATTCCGAAGGCGCCGGACGGATTACGTGGAGACATTGCGGGCGGCGCGACCGGAATCGTGGCAGGGGTTGCGAGTTTTCGACAGTCCTGTTGATTCGAAAGCTGATTGCGGTTGTCATTCAGTTTCTTCGCGTGACGTTTGAGTGCCAGAGCGTTTTGGCGCCCTAGCCTACGATTCGTAGCTTCCCGCATATGTTATCGGCCACGCCTCACCGAGGGTGAGGGTGGCCGATGTTTACAGAACGGGATTGGAAGCGAATGGGCTTCGTCCCATGATTTGGTTCCTTCTCAGGAAGGATAAGGAAGCCCGTCGACAAATGGCGTCACCTGGAATCGGATTCGCCTTCCTGTTCTTTGAGTTTGGACTCGATCTGTTCCCAAAGATGTTCTGGGGGATCCACGACCGGGAAGAGTTGGCGCGCAGCTTCGGCGATGGTTTCAAGATCGGCAAGTAAGGCCCTGCAAAGCTCGCAGCTTTGAATATGCGGGTGAGTTGAGGCGTCTTCGCCGGAGCCGATCAGCTCCGCCATCTGTGCCTGAAAATCCTCGCATGTCATGTTTTTGAGGTCTTTAATCATCGCCGCCCCTCCCTTCGGGGAAACGTACGCATGGCATCTCGGAGTTTCAGACGCGCCTTATGGAGTTGTGACTTGCTATTGCCGATGGAACAGTCGAGCATCGCGGCGATTTCATTATGCTCATATCCCTCGATGTCGTGCAGCACAAAGATTAAACGATATCCCGCGGGCAGGTCAGAGATTGCTCTTTCGAGGGCCAGGCGGTCAATCGATCCGGCGAGCGACAGGTCGGGTGCGCCGAAACTCCGGCCGGGACCTTCCTCAGGTGTAGGTTCCATCGCTTCATCGAGGGAGATGAGCGATAGTCCTTTCTTTCGAAGATGCATAAGCACGACGTTGATTGCCAGCCGGTGGAGCCATGTGGAGAAGGCTGAGTCGCCCCGGAACGTGGCAATTTTGCGGTGCAACTGCAGAAATGCCTCCTGGGTCAGGTCTTCTGCCTCGGCGACGTTGCTGACCATGCGGAGGCAGAGGGAATAGATGCGTCTTTTGTGGAGGGAGTACAGGTGTGCAAACGCGTGATGGTCGCCGGCCTGTGCGCGCGCCAGAGAATCGGCTTCGCTTGCGGTTGGTGTTGCCGTCGCCGGAGATGCGGGCGGGGTCTGTACCGCAGGCGGCGCGGGCCGTGTAGCTCGGGGGGAGGAAGCATCAGGTGGTTGCATGGAAATCCTGGATTGGGTCATTCGTTTCCTTGGAAGTTCGACCTGAAGGCCGTCGATAGCTGCACCACTCATCATTCCTCGTTAGTATAGGGGGCAGCGGTTGAAGTGGCGGACGTCGGCTGAATTATTGACCGGAGAGCCTCGCTGATGAGTGATTAGATGCAGCTTCAGGGCGAGGTGTTCTATCTGTGTGTTTATCGGGAGAAAGATTTTGAGGTTGAATTCTCCGGGGCGGTGCGTGAGAGGAAGCCTTTTTGGCGTATTGCTCGCATGTTTTTTTCTTTCAGGCGCATGCGGACTTGTCGATGCCCAGAATCCGCCGCCGTCAGGTCCGGCCATACCGGGAGCTGCGCCACAAGGATACTCCGCCGGCGTGGGTGCGTTTCGCGCGCTCGGTTCCGGGCCGCAGGCGCAGGCGGAGCTCTCCCCTGATCTTGCTTCCCGGGATCTGGCGCGGTGGGAGGACTTGCCGGTTCAGCGAATTGCTTTTGAGGGAGTCGGCGCCGACCGGCTGACCTCGCTCAAGGGGCACCTGGCGCAGGCTGAGGGATCTCCTTTGAGCCGCGAAAAAGTGGCAACCAGCCTACGGCAGCTCTTTGCGACCGGACTATTCGACTCGATTGAAGCGGTTGGAGAGCGGGACGGCAGCGGCATCCTGTTAATTTTCCGTGGTACTCCAAGGAGTTTCATCGGAACGGTTACCGTAGACGGGGCCAAGGGCGCCACGATGAACACGCAGTTGGAGAGCGCGAGCCGGCTTTCGGCGGGGACACGGTTTACCCAAGGCAAAATGACGCAGGCGCTGGAAGCGATGCAGGTGGCGTTAGGGGAGAGCGGCTTCAACCAGGCATCGGTTACTTACACCCTCACCCAACACCTCAAGGAGCAGCTTGTAGACATAGCATTCCATGTGACCTCAGGCGCGCAGGCGCGGGTGGGCACAGTGACGGTGGCCGGTGAGTCGGGGACGAGTCCTGAGGATTTTCGCCGGTACGCACACTTGAGAGCCGGCGCGCGCGTGGATGGGGAGACGGTGAGCCGTGCTCTGGCCGGTGTGCTGAAGCACTACAGGCGCGAGGACCGGCTGGAAGCGGAGATCAAGCTGGAGTCACAAAAATATGCAGCCGGGAGGACCAACTATGGATTTCTCGCAAACCGAGGCCCTGTAGTGAAGGTGGTGGTAAATGGGGCGGGGTTGGAACAAGACGAGATCAAGCACCTTATTCCGATCTTCGAGGAAGGCACTGTAGACGACGACCTGCTGAACGAGGGCAACCGCCGGCTGCGGGATCACTACCAAAGCCTGGGATACTTCGACGTGAAGGTGGATCACAACCAGCAGAATCCCAACCCCGGCGAGGTGATGATCGCTTACAACGTGCAGTTGGGTGAGCGGCGACGGGTGGAGCGGGTTTCAGTGGACGGGAATCACTACTTCGGTTCGGACACGCTGGAACAATTGCTCAGTGTGCATGCAGCCAACAGCCTGGACAGGCATGGCGCGTACAGCCAGGCACTGGTTGCGTCCGATGTGGGGGCGCTGCAGGCTGTGTACCAGAACAACGGATTTTCGCAGGCGCGGATCACACCCGAGGTGGGGCCAACCGAAGCCGTGCAATCAGGGAGGCAGAACACGCCCGGAATGCGAAGGCGGTCTGCCCCGCTCACGATGATTTACCACATTGAGGAAGGCCGGCAGCAGCGCGTCGGTACCGTACAACTGGAAGGAAACGAGCACGTGGAGGCGGACAAACTGACTCCTCTGATGAACACCGTCTCAGGGCAGTTGCTCTCGCCGCGTAACCTGGCGGGTGATCGCGACGCGCTTGTGACTGACTATATGAGCCGCGGCTTTGACCAGGCACGCGTGGAAGTGGACGAGCAGAACGACGCGGGAGACGCGAGCAAGGTGAACGTGGTTTTCCACATCACGGAGGGGCAGCAGATTTTCGTCCGCAACGTTCTGCTGACGGGGCTGCATTTTACGCGGCCTGACACGGTGGCCCGGGCCATCACTCTGCATCCCGGCGACCCGATGGATCAATCGGCGCTGCAGGAGACGCAGCGCAATCTTTATGAATTTGCATTGTTCAATGAGATCAATGCGGCGGTGCAGAATCCAAACGGGGGCGAAACGTACAAGACGATTCTGCTGCAGGCGGTGGAGGCGCGGCGCTGGACGCTGACGTATGGCGCGGGCTTCGAGGCGCAGACCGGCACACCGCAGAACAATTGCAAGGGGTACATCGCCACCGGCGTCTCCTGCTCTCCCGGGGGGCGGACGGGGTTCAGCCCGCGAATTCTGCTGGCCATCACGCGCAACAATCTTTTTGGAAGAGAACAATCGGCATCGATTCAAGGGACCTATGGCTTGCTGGAACAGAAGGTCGATTTGATTTTTCAGAACCCTCATTTCCACGGCAATCGAAACTTCGGACTGAGCTTCACGGGCGGCTACGCGAACAGCCAGGACGTAACGACATACGTGGCGTCACGGCTGGATGCCGGTCTGCGGCTGACAGAGAACTTCAACAGCGCGGGATCGTTCCTTTCCCGCGCGAATACCTTTATCTATGAATTCGATTTCCGACGTGTGAAGGTAGCCGAGGACACGCTGCAGGTCTTCCCAAACGAGATTGCCCTGCTGGCGCGGGCGGTGCGAGTTGGGGGTCCGGGGTTTACGTGGCTTCGCGATACGCGGGACTCTCCGATTGACGCGCACCGGGGCACGTATACCAGCTTCCAGGAGTTTCTGTCGGCTGCTCCGTTCGGAGCTGAGGCGCAGTTTAACCGCATCGATCTTTCGAACTCGAGTTTTTACGGCTTCTACAAGAATCGTTTTGTGCTGGCGCGGAACACGCGCTACGGGCAGGAACGGTCCTTCGGCAACGGGGGAGGCGAACTGCTTCCATTGCCGGAGCGGCTTTACGCCGGCGGAGCGAACTCCATACGCGGCTTCTCAATCAACGCCGCGGGGCCTCGCGATCCAGATACGGGGTACCCGATCGGCGGAGCGGGCACACTCGTCAATAGCACCGAACTGCGATTGCCCCCGCCCACGCTGCCCTATTTTGGCAACACGGTAAGCCTGGTGTTGTTCCATGACATTGGAAACGTGTTCACCAATGCCGGCGATGCCTGGATCAGCGCGCTTCGGGTCCGGCAGCCGGATCGCGATTCGTGCAAGGCGCTGACAGCCACCGACCCGAAGACCGGGTATGAACCGGAGCCGGAAGGGCCGACCACGTCAACCGGGCCGCAGGGCAAGTGCAGCTTCAACTATTTCAGCCACGCGCCGGGACTGGGGCTGCGGTACCATACGCCGGTTGGGCCGATCCGGCTGGATTTCAGCTACAACCTGAATCCACCTATCTTTCCTGTGAACGTGAACTATTCGCAGTCGATCCCCACAGATAATCAGCATGTGGGCGAAGCCAGCCACTTCAACTTCTTCTTCAGCCTGGGGCAGACATTTTGATGCGCAATTCCCACAGCCTCCGAAAGACGCTCATCCAGGGTGCAGCGGGTTTGTGGCTGGTTATTGGCGCGGGCGCGGGATGGGCGCAAGACGCCGCGACCCAGGATACTGCACCGGCGGTTCTGGACAGGGTGGTTGCGGTCGTGAACAACCGGGCCATCCTGGCAAGTGATATCGAGGACGAACTGCGAATTTCAGTGCTCGATCCCAACACGACGGGACGTGGCGCTCTGACACCCCAAAGGGCTCTGCAGCAGTTGATCAGCCGGACAATTATTCAACAACAGTTTCGCGAAGAGGACGTTCAGGCGTCCGAGCCGTCGAAGGAGCAGATCCAGGACCGGCTGACGGAGTTGCGCAAGGAACTTCCGGCATGTGTTCGTGAGAACTGCGTAACGGAGGGGGGGTGGGCTCATTTTCTGGCGAAGAACGGGCTCACGCAGGAGCGGGTGGAGAGCTATCTGCGGCTGCGGCTGGAGATTCTCGGCTTTATCGAGAATCGCTTTCGCCAGGGAATTCGTATACCGGAGGAGGAGGTCGCTACCTACTACCAGAAGACACTGCTGCCTCAGTATCCCAAAGGGGAAGCGACGCCGGATCTGAAGACGGTGGCACCACGCATCCAGGAAATTCTGCTGCAACAGCAGGTGAATGCCCTTTTTGGCGCATGGCTCGACAACTTGCGGAAGCAGGGTGATGTGGAAGTGCTGGATCCGACGCTTGAGACGGCTGCGGCTCCCGCGGAGGGGAATGGGGGGAAATGAGCGAGAACGAGACCGCAACAAGCGCTCCGCAGCCCGCATCTCCTTTACCGGAGACCACTCCTGCTGCGCCCGGCGGGCCCCGAAAAAGACGTGCGATGTGGAACCTTGCCGGGGCAGCGATTGCGCTGATTGCCATTGTTGCGGTGCTTGGATTGTGGGCCAGTTCACCGCAGTTTGAAGATGTGGTGCGGGGCCGCCTGGTGGCGGAGTTGGAGAAGGCAACCGGCGGGCGGGTGGAGGTTGGCTCGCTGCACTGGCGGTTGAGCAACCTGGAGGCCACGGCGGGCGGAGTTGTGATTCATGGACTCGAAGGCGCCGGCGAGGCCCCCTATGTGCAGATTGGCAGCATTGATGCGCGGGTGAGCTTGCTCGGCTTCTGGAGTCCGCGGATTCTGTTGCGAGGGCTGGACGTGGTCGGGCCGCAAGTCCACATCATCTTCTACCCGAACGGCACCACGAATCAGCCGAAGCCGCGGAGACAGCGCAAGCCGGGCAAGCCAGCGCTGGATACGCTGTTTGACCTGAAGGCGGGGCATGTTGCGGTGGAGCAGGGTGTCATCGACCTGGATAACCGGGCCGCGGGACTCGATTTCCAAAATCGATTGCAGCCGCTCGATTTCCAAGCCAGCGACGTTTCGGTGGTAATGAGGTACGTGCCGGCAGCGAACCGGAATCCGGAGAGCTACCATATCGATGCCGGGGCGCGTGACCTTGACCTGGCGCGCGGAGCCAACCTGCGCTCGGCGCCATCGGCAATCCATGGATACTTTCAGGCGACTCTCGACCTGACTAGGGACGCAGCCTACCTGCGGTCCTTTCGCATTACGGCGCAAGCTCGCGGGGCGAAGGCCAGGACACTCGATGTGTCGGGCGCACTGTTCGATTTTGGGCATCCCCGCTGGCAGGCCAAGGGTACCGGCGAACTGGATTTGCGGCTGCTGGATCCGGTGCTGGGGTATCCCTTTGCGCCGGAGGGCATCGCGCGG
>VFSW01008779.1_pt1 | contig 14483 bp, 12 predicted proteins | sample 5358111 | NCBI WGS metagenome assembly VFSW01 (sample SAMN11554181, study PRJNA540505) | mine drainage metagenome | isolation source: sediment from site ElyBrook_90M | place: USA: Ely Copper Mine, Vershire, VT | collected 2017 | reverse complement strand
TGGCCTTTACCGTGACCTCGCCCCGTCTTGATGCAACACGGACCCGGTCGCCGCTCTTTATCTGCATTGCCTCCGCATCCTGCGCATTCATTTCCAGCAGTTCCTCGGGAACCAGTTCCATGATCCCCGGAACCCGTCCGGTCATGGAACCGTTGTTGTAATGTTCGCGCACCCTTCCGGTAATCAATACGAACGGGTATTCCGCGTCAGCAACTTCTCCGGACCCTTTATGATCAAGCGCCATGAATTTGGCCAAACCGCCGGGCCGCGCGAACAGGTCGGTATAGAGCGTCGTCGTGCCGGGATGGTCCTTTGTAGGACAGGGCCACTGAATGCCTTGTTCTTCGATGCGCTCGTAGCTGATGCCGCCGTAGATCGGCACCAGGCTTGCGATCTCGTCCATGATATCGGACGGATGATTGTAATCCATAGGATAGCCCATCAGCGTTGAAAGCTTGCAGATGACCTGCCACTCCGCCATGCCCGCAACCGGCTCAATCGCCTTTCTCACGCGCTGTACCCTGCGCTCGCCGTTCGTGAAGGTCCCGTTCTTCTCGGCAAAGCTTGCGCCGGGTAATATTACATGGGCATACTTCGTTGTCTCGGTCGGGAAAATATCCTGCACCACGAGGAACTCGACCGACTCCAGCGCGCTCCTGACATGATGAAGGTCGGGGTCGGTTTGCGCCGGGTCCTCTCCGAGGATAAAGATACCCTTGAAATTACCGCGCCTGCACTCATCCAGCATTTCGATCGATTTGAGTCCGGGCTTCGGACTGATCCTTGTTTTCCAGGCCTTTTCAAATTTTTCACGCGCATGAGCGTCAGTGACCGGCTGATACCCCGGAAGCGTGGCGGGCAAAGGGCCGAGGTCGGACGCGCCCTGGACATTGTTCTGGCCCCGGAGCGCCATGATGCCCGTAGAAGGCCTGCCGAGGTGGCCGCAGACGAGCGCGAGATTCGCGATCGCCATGGCGTTCTCCGTGCCGGTCCGGTGCTCGGTCACGCCGAGGCCGTACACGATCATCGCCTTGCCTGCATGAGAATAAAGGCGCGCGGCCTCGATGATCATCTCTTTTGCGACGCCCGTCAGGTTCACCACCCGGTCCAGGTCGTATTCTTTGACCTTCTTCCTGAGTTCGCCGAACCCTTCCGTTCTTTTTACGATGAACTGCGTGTTCTCCCATCCATTTTGCAGAATAACATTGATCATGCCGTTCAAGAGCGCGATGTTGCTGCCGGGCTTCAGGTTGAGCCAGACGTCGGCCTTTTTCGCCATCCAGGTCTTTCTCGGATCAGCCACAACAAGCCTCGCGCCCTTGGCGAGCGCCTTCTTGAGCCACAAAGAAACGATGGGATGCGCTTCCGTGGGATTCGACCCGAACAGAAAGAGCGTGTCGATGTCCGCCATCTGGCTCAATGAATTCGTAGCTGCTCCCGCTCCGAGGCTCGTGGCCAGACCGGCCACAGTCGGGGCGTGTCAGACCCGGGCGCAGTTGTCCACGTTGTTGGACCCCACCGCGCATCTGACCCACTTGGACAGGAGATAGTTTTCCTCGTTCGTGCAGCGCGACGAGGAGAATCCGCCGACCTTCTCAGGCCCGTGTTTGGCGATCAGCTCCCTGAATTTCGTCGCGACAAACTCCAGCGCCTCGTCCCAGGTCGCCTCGTGAAAGACCCCGTCTTTTTTGATGAGAGGGGTCTTGAGCCGTTCAGGACTGTGAATAAAATCGTATCCGTATCTGCCCTTAATGCAGAGGTTGCCCTGATTCACCGGCGCTTCATAGTCTGAGGACACCTTGATTACTTTTTTATCTTTCACGTGCAAATAGAAGTTGCAGCCCGTGCCGCAGTAGGAACAGGTGGTCTTCACTTTCGTCACGTCGTGGGAGCGTCCCTTGTGCCTGCCTTTCTTGTCGGTCAGCGCCCCTGTCGGGCAGGTGGAGACACACTGGCCGCAGAACTCGCAGTTTTTTAACGAGCGCGGCTTGCTAAAAGCCGTATCGGGCATGGTGTAAAAACCGCGGCCCGTCATCTCGATCGTACCCGCCATGACCACATCATTGCAGATCCTGGTGCACCTTGAGCAGGAAATACATTTATTCGGTTCGAAGGTGATGAACGGATTGTCTTCCCGTATCGGGAGGTCCCATCTCTCGCCCTCATACCTGCCGGGCTTCACGTCATACAGGTAGGCCAGTTCCTGAAGCGCGCAGTCCCCCGCGTTGTCGCAGCACATACAGTCATTGGGGTGGTTTGAAAGGATCAGGGAAAGCGTCGTTTTTCTGAGCCTCGTCAGGGTCTCGCTCTCCGTCAGGACCGTCATCCCCTCCTCGGCGGGCGTGGTGCAAGCCGCAAGGGGCCTCGCCACACCCTGTATTTCGACCAGGCACAACCGGCAGCCTCCGTACGATTCAAGCCGTTCATCGTAGCACAGCGTCGGAACGAAGATATCCGCCTCCCTGCAGGCTTCCAGGAGCGTTTTCCCTTTTTCAGTGGTGATGCGCCTGTTGTTGATGGTGAGTTGCATGGTCCCCCTCCAAGGTCCGGGTACGGTAATCATCCCATCGTCCTTTCGCTTTTCCCTCTTTTTTTCTCCCGCCCATTCCATCGCCCCTGCTTTGCGGCGGGTTGTCGGGCCGCCGGCGATTTGCGTGGATCATAAACGAAAGAGCACGGGGAAAGCAAATTCCTTCTTTTCATACCGGGAATGAGTAATGAGCATGGGCAGGCGGTGCTTATTTCCGGATCAGGCGTCCAGGAAAAAGGTATTGATTGACAAGGTCCTGTCGAGTCTTTACAATAAACACGTTTCGACCGGATATCCCATGGAAGACCACAGACTGAAATCCTATTGTCTCGTTGTGGAGACCAAAAGCTTTTCCCGCGCAGCCCAGGCAAAGCACATGACCCAGTCCGCCATGAGCCGCCTGGTAAAAAGCCTGGAGGATGAGCTGGGCGTCACCCTCCTTCATCGCAAAGGCAAAGTCGCGGTCCCCACTCCCGAGGGGCGGCTCTTTTATGAACATGCCAGGAAGATCCTTGAAGGGTATACGCGGATGGAACAGGACCTCGGCTTTGCAACACGCGCTGCCAAAGACGTTCTGCGCCTGGGAACAAGCAGGACCCCGGCAATCCATCTTCTGCCCGAGGCCGTCTACGAGTTTGCCAAAACGCACCCCGAAATCAGGATCGATTTGTCGGTGCGCGGGGCCGCAAGCGTGCTCCGAGACCTCCGCGACAACAAAATAGATGTGGGGATCGTCGAAGGGACGGTTGTCGACGGCTCGTTCTCAGCTGAGATCATTGCGGAGGACGAAATTGTGCTCATCGCCCCGGAAAACCATCCCCTGACGAAAAAAAAGGACATCACAATTCAGGATTTGATTGCGGAACCGTTCATTCTTCCCGAGCAAGGGTCGGGAACAAGGGCCTTGGTCGATGCCTTTTTTCGTGAGGCGCGGCTCGACGCGAAGAATATCAAGGTCCGCATGACCCTGGGCAGCCCCGAATTTGTCGTCCAGATGGTGCAGGCCGGGATGGGAATTGCCTTCGCTTCCAAGTGGTCGATCTTTACGGCTGTTACGGAGGGGACCGTGAAGCTGCTGCGGGTGCCGGCAAGAAAGATGAAGCAGCACATTTACCTGATCAACACTGATAGAGAAACAGTCTCTCCTTTCGTCGGCATTTTCAGTGAATTTATCAAGGGACACAGTTTTTTTATTCCCTTCTGACGGGATTCACTTACATAGAACATCTGCCAAAGCACCCTTTCCATAACTATCACGACGGACCGACCTTTCTGAGATCGATATATCCCTTCTGGACGTCTACCGATATCAGCTGCACGCGGATCCGGGCGCCGACATCAATGCCCTCAACTCCATGGACCACCCTCCCTTCGACCGGCATCGGGAGAAGCCGGGCCCAGGTGCCTTTCGGAGAGGCGCCGGTGACAATGGCGTCGAACTGTTCTCCGGTCCTCGATTCAAGGAGGAGCGCGGCAGCGGATTTTCCGACCTGCCGTTCCACTTTGTTGACAACGTCCTCTTCTTCCGTGCAATGTCTGGCCAGGACCTCCAGGTCTTCATTGCTATAGGGCGAAGGAATTCCCGCTACGGCCGCCTTCAATAAGCGCTGCGTGATGAGGTCCGTATATCGCCGGTTCGGGGCCGTGGAATGGGTATAATCCCTGACCGCGAGGCCGAAGTGCCCCGGCGCAGTGACGCCCGGAAGGTCCGCAACATATTCACCGGCGCCCATCAGCTTGATGACCGCAAGGGAGAGGTCGGGGAATCGAAGGGGGTCGGCTTTTTTCTGTTTGGTCAGAAACTCCTCCAGCGCTTTCGGGTCCGGTTCAGGAGGAAGCGTGAACCCCTGTTCCCTGGCAAGCTCGGCGATCCGGTCCCATCGTTTTGGAGTGCGCACCACGCGGCGGATGGAGGGGAGTTTTCTTGACGAGAGATACCGGGCGGTCACGCCGTTTGCCGCTATCATGAAATCCTCGATAATGTCCTTTGCGCGGTTCTTTTTTTCCACTTCGAGGCCGCGGATTTCATTGTTTTCGAATATCGGCCTCGCTTCCGTTGTTTCAAAGCTGAGTGCGCCGTGAACATGCCGGACGTTTTTCAGGCTTTGGGCTGTTCTGTCCTGAATGCGCAGGTTCTCGGCAAGTCCAGGCACGGCGCCCAGGGCCTCGGGAATGGTCCCCTGCCCTTCCAGCCATGCGGCAACGCCGGTATATGCCAGCTTCGCATGGTTGCGGACCTGCGCGCGGTAGATATCGGAGCTCTGAAGAGACCCGTCCGCGCCTATCACCATTTCAACGATAATTGCCGGCCGGTCCTCGTTGAAATTCAGCGAGGTGAAGTCGGTGGAAAGCTTCTCGGGAAGCATCGGGAACGTCCTGGCTGCGGTATACACGGAGGTCGTATTATGACGCGCGTGTTCGTCGATCGACGATCCGTTTTTGACAAGCGAATCCACGTCGGCCACGGCAACAAGGATCTTCACGTTGTTTCCGGGCATTGTCACGGCAACCGTGATCTGGTCCAGGTCACGGGAGTCATCGTTGTCAAGGGAAGCCCAGAGGAGGCCCCTCAGGTCGCGGACCGGCCCATTGTTCATTGTCGCGGGCGCCCGGATTCCGCCAAGTTCGGCGAGTACCGCCGTTGAAAAGTCAGGGAGCAATCCTCTCTCGAGCATCGCCCTCCGGGCGATACTCTGCAATAGAGAACGGTGCTGTTTGTCATTTCCATTCATAGGACGTACCCCTTACCCTCATGGTAAATTAATAATAACGTTTTCCATAACTACTCAGAACTCTAAAACCATGCGCCCACACGAAGGCATGGAGCACACAAAGAACAGCAACGGCAAATACACCTTTTAATTTGCAACAGGGAGCTTAAGCCTTTCTTGGCGACTTTGCGGCTTTTTCGTGAGATAGACCTGATCGATTATCGCTTTTCATTCTTCCGGCGCCGGCGTTCGATCATTTCAGCCTGGCCGTATTCATGGTCATACCCCGAGATTCCCATCAGCAATCTCACGAGACCGTAACTGAGCCAGTTCATAAACCGCAACAATGCGGTCCGACGGTCCAGGCTTTTATTCGATATTCGCTTGGCGCCCGTTTCTATGGCCTGTTGCAAGCCCTGTTTCAGCGTTCCGGCAAATTCTTCATCGTCAACGAGGACATTCGCTTCGCGTGAAAGCAACAGGCTGTAGGGATCGATATTCGAAGACCCTACCGTCGCCCAGTGCTCATCTATCACCGCCGCTTTGGCGTGCATGAAGCTCTCGTGGTATTCATAGATTTCTATTCCCGCATCGAGTAAACTGCCGTAGAGGGCCCGCGAAGCGTAATGCTGCAAAAAATACTCCACCTTTCCCTGCAACAGCAGGACCACCCGGACGCCGCGCCCGGCCGCATTGATAAGGGCGTGACGAAAATGCGACCCCGGCAGAAAATAGGCATTGGCGAGAATGATCTCGAATTGCGCCTCTTCGATCGCCCGCATATACGCCGCTTCAATGTCCCTGCGATGGCGGATATTGTCCCTCACCAGGAATGCCGCGCGCATCGTGCCCCTGGTCCGGGGAGGACCGGGCAGGCTCTTTTCCGTGACCCTGTTGGCGCGAAAATTATTCCACGCCACCAGCGACCACAGCCGGCGGGCGGAAAGAAGAACCGTTTCCACCAGCGGTCCTTCCACCGACACGGTGCAGTCATAACGGGGGGCCGTATGGGCCGTTGTTTTCGTGTCATCAATAATATTCATGCCGCCGACAAAGGCAATTTCGTAATCCACGACCACAATTTTCCTGTGCAACCTGCGCAGGCGCTTGCGCTTGAACGTCCAGGGAGATATTTTTTTACGAAACCAGGCCACCTTCACGCCTGTTGCCTGCAGATGGTCTACCAGGCTTTGCGGCAGGTCATGCGACCCGAATCCGTCAATCAGCACGTGGGTGCGCACGCCCCGCAGGGCGGCCCGCCCCAGCGCGTCCGCGATCCGTCTTCCGGTGGCGTCATTTTCGAAAATATACGTTTCAAGATAGATTTCATGCATCGCCCGGCCGAACGCGGCTTCGATTGCGGAGAAATAGGCTTCTCCGTTCTGCAGCAGAGAGACCTGATTGCCCGGAACAAAGGCGGACAAGGACGGGTCCTGTCGTAAAAAAAGCTGTCTGATCCGGGACGAAGCGTCGTTCAGGTACCGGGCGGAGAGCACCTTTGCCCTGGACGGGCTTTTCTTCGCGCGTTGGCCCGACCCGTCTCTCACCGGCTTACCTCCCGGCCCGGCTGCTTTCTTTTCCGCATGTCCGGGAAGGGCGTTTCTGCCTGAGCAGCGCACAGACATGCTCCGAAGATGAAGATGCAGCCCGATAGATAGATCCACAGCTGCAATGCCATGATGCCGCCGAACGCCCCATAGACCGCGTTCAAGGTGGCGAAGTCCTTCAGGTAGATCACGAACAGACTCTCAGCCGCCCGCAAAAGGATTGTGGCGCACAGGGCGCCGGCCCAGACTTCGGAGAACCGCGTGAACCGGCGTGGAACAAATTTGTAAAACAGGGTCAGCGTGAAGAACAGGACCAGCAGGGGGATGATAAAACTCCCCAGGCCGTACACCCAGGAACGGAAATCATAGGAGGGAAAGAACCAATCCCTTGCCATGGCCGTCAGCGCCTGGACCTCAATCCCCAGGAGCACCGAAACGGCCATGATGCCGAACAGGACCAGGCTTATCATCGGCAGCCGCCACCAGCTGTACGTCTCGGCGCCCCAGGCCCGGTTGATCGCGCTGATGAGCGTGGTGAGGCATTGAATAGCCACCCAGATAAGGAGGAGCAGGGCGACCGTAACCGCCTTCCTGCGCGCTGAAACCACCCCGGCGATGGTGTCAAAAATGGAACGCTGCATTTCGCCGCTGATCGGGACATATTTTTCCACGTAGCCGATAATAGCTGTTCCGGCCCGGTCACGGTCAATAAAATACGACGCAATCGTGACAAAAAGAATGATCAAGGGAAACAGCGAAAAGAACGCATTGAAAGCGAACGCTCCGGCCCACTCTGCACCGTCAATCTGCAGAAACTTTTTTACTGCAAGATACAGTATCTCCAGGACCCGGCGGGTCTTTTGGGCAAGCCGGTTTGACGGAGGGAATGGCCTCTGCGCAAGCCACCGCTCTATCCTGTGGGCGGCCTTCGAACGGCTATGGCCGGACAACGGTTGTTTCAAGCTGGCCCTCCTTCAACAGGCAACAGGCGGCAAACCGCCGGACTCATTTCCGCTCTTATCAGCGTCGCTTTATACCAGACTGCCGAGGACAAACACGCCGAAACTTGCAATGATCAGGCCCGCGATCCTGTTTACCCACTGTATTTCATGATGGCTGAATCGTTTCCTGAATATACTGAACACCCCGATAAAAAACAGCCACCAGAGCAGCGAGCCCAGAAATACTCCCAGGACCAGGATAAGCGCAGAAATAATGTTCGACTTGGCGCCGGCAAGCCCGAGCCCGGCAAAGACCGCAGCCAGAGATAAGATGGTCAGAGGATTCGTAAGCGTAAGAAAAAAAGTGGAGAGATACATTCCGGCATGCCGTTTTTTCTTTTTCCTTAAAATCGAACTTAAGCTTTTCCTCTCCGGTTTTTCAATGAACGTTTTGGCCCCGAGAAGGCACAGGAACGCTCCGCCCGAAAGCCTGAGCCAGAACTGTTTTCCGGTGAGCAGGTCCGATATGAAGGTAGTAATCCCGAAGGCTGCAATAAAACCGTAGACCACATCCGCCGTGGCCGCGCCCATGCCGGAAACAAAACCCGCCTTCCGGCCGTGCGTCAGCGTGCGCCGGGCGCAGAGTATGCCGATAGGCCCTATTGGTACGGCAATCACAAAACCGACAATCAACCCTTTTAGGAAAAACATGATCTCCCTGGAGCGAAGAACTCCGCTCGTCCCCCGCCTGCGTCTATAACGGTCTGTCGCTGTTCGATCGCTTCGTTTCCTGATCTTTTTTCTTTCTTGCCGCCCGCCGCATTCGAATCCAGGACAACACGGCCATCCCGACGAACATGCCGATCAAAAAAGAAAGCAGTACGATTATGGCAAGAGACGCTTCGAAGTGCCAGAACAGAAATGCTATGGCAGCCGGCGCCGCGTTTTGTATTGAAAAAACAACGATGCCGGCAATGACAATAACAACAAGGACAACGGTAATCATTTTCCCCTCCTTTAGAATCGTGATGTGGCGCGGTCAAAACCGGGCAAGCCTTCCCTGATCCGTTTCGAAAATTGATCGCTGATCCGGCGGCATGTCCTCATGCAGGAACGGGGCAAAACTTCGTTCACGACCGTTTGCCGTCTTCACAGTTTGTTCTTCTCCCGCATTTCCTTTTCGTCCTGAGCGCTGCATCCGCAGGCGGAAAAGATGAGCGTGTCCAGGTCAGCCCCGCTGTAACTCCCGCCGGGTCCGGCACAGGTGATTCCCTCGCCCTTGACGAAATTACAGGTGATCGGCAGACTGTTGTTCGAGCAAACGCCTTCGATGCTTTTGCTGTCTCCGCTCTGGACCTCGTGTCGATTCAGTATGGTGCATGCGGCAGCGACTCCGTGAAACGTCAGAAACGCAATAATGGCTGCAATGACCGCTTTCTTCATAGAAAAATCCTCCTTGAACATGTTAAGCCTATGCGACAATGGCATACGCTGCTGATCGGGCACCCTGTTATCCTGTCAAAGGTTTAAGATTTTTTCTATCCACTTCGAGCAGAATTTCATTCGTAACTGACTAACTTGCCGCACTTAAAATGATCACACCATGTCTTTACATCATAACATCATTTTCTTTCTTTTTGAACAGAAGAATATTCTTGATGACACGCATGATGTCTGCGACCGCGGGTCACGGTCCTTTTACTGTTTATGCGGATCGGTTTTAGCGGGCAAGCACGAGTTTTTTCATATCATTCTCCTTTATCATTTTCGTTTCATCATATAAACAACCACAACAACGAGGACCGCGGTAATCAGCCAAAAACCCCCTCCATAGCCCATACCCCATCCCCAACCGCCATCCATCATTCCACCGCCCCGGCCACGACCCATTTGAGCACAGGCCGTGGCTGTCATGAGTACGATCGCTGATGCCGCGAAGAGCCATTTATTCATTCCTATCCTCCCATCCCATGAACGTGGATTGAAACAATTTCTTCTCTTGGTCCTTTCATCGACATCGGCAACGGCTTTCATGACGAGTGCTCATGCTTCCCCGATTCGATTCAGGGTGCGTCGCACACCGCCCATGCGTAAAAATGAGCGCCCCGCTTCTGCCCCACACCGACCGCGCCTTTACCGAGGTACAACGCCCACGCCCAGTCAGGTTCGAACATGCTCGTTGTGGACGACCAGTAGCCTTCGCGCACCTGGGTGAATGGGTGGCCCTCAGGCAATGCCGGGCTGTGCCTGCTGCAGTCCACCAGGGATTCCAGTTCATTGATGTTGGGCAGCCTCCAGAGCAGACTTCCGCCGGCATCCCGGTTCATCTGCGCTACGACGGCAAGAGCGTCGCTCCACGTCATTGGCTGCCCTGCAGCATCTGCTGTCCTGCGCCAGAGGAGGCCGGTGAGACGGTCAATGACAGCGTCGCCGAATATTTCGAAACGCGGCTTCGGCCATGGTTGGCCGTACTCGAATTCATGGTCCTGTCCCGATCCGGCGCAGGGAATGACGCTGCCGCCGGCGTCGTAGCATTGCGTCTGGCCTGTCACGGCAAGGACGCCGTTCCCCGTACCTCTCACGGGCCAGAGCAGAAAGAACTGCGTCTTTCCGCCGTAAAACATGCGCGCTCCCTCCATGTGGATATACCATGCATAGGCGGTATTGATCGCAGCCGATGTCGATGTCCAGTACCAGCCGGAAAAAACGTTCCAAAAGGGATGTCCCTGCGCCAGGGCCGGCTTTTTCGTCTGATGGCTCATGAGACTCCGGAGCTCGCGGCGATTGGGAAGACGCCAGTCCGGGAAGCCGAAGGCCTTTCGGTGGTTCATGCCTCTGATGTAATCGATCGCTTCCTGCCAGGTCACGGGAAATTCAGCAACGTTCGCATCCCTTGTCCAAACGAGGCCGGTCAGACAATCGAGCACCGTATCGCCCTCCGGATCAAAGCGCGGAATCGGCCAGGGGACGCCTTTCCTGAACTCCCCGTCCTGCCCGCTGCCGGGACAAGGGACCGGAGCTCCTGCGGTGTCGTGGCAGGTGATCTGGCCTGTCTGCAAAATCAGCATCTCACCTGCTTTCCTGGTTATAGAGATGGTATTGGTTCCGTCCCTCCTGCTTGGCCTGATACATGGCGCTGTCGGCGTTTTTCAGAATGATGTCGATATCCGCGCCATGATCGGGATAGAGGGAGATCCCGATGCTGCTGGTGACGATGAGCGAGTGCCCCTCAAGAACAACAGCGTCCCGGAAAGCATCAATAATCTTCCGGGCAACCTGAAGGGCATTCTGGGCGTCTTTTTGTTCAGGAAGCACGAGGATGAATTCATCGCCGCCGAAACGGGCAACGGTGTCTCCCTTCCGGAGGATTCCCGTCAGTTTTTCCGCAACAGCCTGCAGCAGCTTATCTCCAATATGATGACCGAGGGTATCATTGACCTCTTTGAACTTGTCAAGGTCGAGCATCATGAGGGCAACCTTCATCCGGTGTCTGTCGGCCTGTTTTAAAGCCAGGCTCAAACGGTCGATGAGCAGCATTCGGTTCGGCAGGCCCGTCAGGTGGTCATGATAGGCGAGCCGTTTGAGCTCCTGTTCCATTTCCTTCCGCGCCGTGATGTCCTCGATTGCCAGAAGGATGATCCGCTCCTTCCCCTTCTTTCGTTTAATTTGCCGGGCATTCAAAAGCATTACGCGTCTGCCGATGGCGGCAAAATCATGTTCAACCTCATAGTTGTCAAAGGTCGTCTTTTGGGGAAGGATGGTTTCCAGCAGTTCCCGCAACCTGGGGATGTCCCATTGTTTGTTGCCCAGATCATAAATCAGCTGTCCCACGGTGTCTTCAGGTTTTACCTTGAAGAATTCATAGAAGGAACGGCTGACCGTGACCACCCTGAGGTCCTGATCCAGGGAAATCAGGGGTTCACGCACGGTGTCGATGATGCTCTCGGCGTATTCCCGGGATTGGGTTATGCTCTTTTTCCTGAACAGTATCCGCTTCCTTATGTTGTCGATCAGGGTCATCGCTGCCACAGGATTTGCGCGGCTTCGAGAGGGACCGAGGCTGCGGCATGCCATGGCCGTATCCGGGCCGTAAAGTCCGAGGCAGGACGGCCGGCCGATACACTCGCGGCATAGACATAGCCGTTTGCGCCCGCAAGTCGCCGGCCTCGCGTCATTTCCTGTTGCACCGGCTCATTGCCGTTCGCGCCGTTCGCATACAGTTCTACACGGACCGCACGGGGGTCGAGACCGCCGAAATAAACCTGGACCTCGAACAGGTGCTTCCCCTTGCCATTCGATACTTTCACTTCACCGAAGCGCAGATCGGACCAATGCTGCTCCAGGGCGCGTTGCCAATTCACGACGTGCGCCCCCAGTGCGCCCTTATCCGCAGCGCGCTTGCGAAAAGCCGTTGCAGCGGGAAGGTAATATCGCTCGGTGTATTCCCGCACAGCGCGGTTGCTGGAAAAGCGCGGCGTCAGCCGCGCCATGCTGTTGCGGATCCGGGCGACCCAAGCCGCGGAAATGCCGTTTTGGTCACGGGTATAGAACTCCGGTATCACCTCTTTTTCGAGCAGTGCGTAGAGTGCCTTGGCTTCAACGGCATCCCAGGCCGGGTCATCACCGCGCTCCTTCCCGTCTCCCAGCGCCCACCCCACTTCAGGCGTGTATGCCTCGGCCCACCAGCCGTCCAGCTCCGACAGATTGAGCCCTCCATTGACAAGCACCTTCATGCCGCTCGTGCCGCAGGCTTCCCAGGGCCGCCTCGGGGTATTGATCCAGACATCCACCCCCTGCACCAGTTGTCCTGTCAGCAGCATATCGTAATCGCTCAGGAAAATGACGCGGTTGCGGGCATTGCTCCGCTCGATGAAATGCGACCATTCCCGGATCAGGGCCTGTCCAGGCAGGTCCGCGGGATGGGCCTTGCCGGCAATAATGAGTTGTACAGGATGATCAGGGTTGTTGAGGATGCGAAGAAGCCTCTCCGGGTCCTGGAGCAGCAGGTTTGGCCTCTTGTAAGAGGCGAAACGACGCGCAAAGCCCAGCGTCAGCGCGTTGGGGTCAAAAATGTGCCTCGCTTCCTCGACTTCCCCGGGTGACGCTCCTGCGGCTTCCCGTTGCCGGAAAAGCCGTCCGCGCACATATTCGATCAGGGACTCGCGAGCGGAAGCGCGACACTCCCAGAGCCTGGAGTCGGGAAGCCTGCGCATATCCTCTTCCAGGTTTTCCAGCGTTCCATGCCAGCGGCTCTTTCCGCATGCCCCTGTCCATAGGGCGTCGGTCTCTTCCGAATCCCAGCTTGACATGTGGACCCCGTTCGTAACATGTCCGACCGGCACTTCGCTCTGCGGCCAGCGCGGATAAAGAGGCTCAAAGAGATGCCGGCTCACCTGCCCGTGCAAACGGCTTACCCCGTTGATTGCCCCGCTCCCTCGTACGGCCAGGTAGGCCATGTTGAAGGGTTCAAAAGGATCTCCCGGGTTCTGGCGGCCCAAAGCCAGCAAATCGCTCAGCGAGATATTGAGCTTGTCCCGGGCATATGAACCGAGATAGTGTTCGATAAGCGCGGGGGTGAAGCGGTCAAAACCCGCGGCCACCGCCGTGTGAGTCGTAAAGAGGTTGCCTGCCCGCGTGGCTGCCAGCGCGACGTCGAAGGGCTGCCCGGTCTCCTCCATAAAGGTGCGGGCGCGCTCCAATACAGCGAATGCGGCGTGCCCTTCGTTCAAATGGCAGACTTCGGGCTTCATGCCGAGGGCCTTGAGCAGGCGCCAACCGCCGATCCCAAGGACGAGTTCCTGATTGAGGCGCAGCTCCGAAGTGCCTCCGTAGAGCTCACTCGTGATCCCGCGGCGGACCGGGAAGTTCGCCGGGTCGTTGCTGTCGAGCAAATACAGCTTCACCCGGCCGACCTGCACCTGCCAGGCTCGCAGCCAGACCGAGTATCCGGGCAGCGTAAGCTCCAGCCGCAGCCACTCGCCGTTCAATGCGCGCACAGGCGTGACCGGCAGTTGACCGGGATCGTTGTAGGGGAAGAGGGCCTGCTGCGCCCCATCCTTGTCTATCACCTGGCGAAAATAACCCTGTTGGTAGAGCAGTCCCACGCCGACGACCGGCACGCCCAGATCGCTTGCGGTTTTGAGTTGGTCGCCGGCCACGTTGCCGAGCCCGCCTGAATAGATGGGGAGGGCTTCGCTCAGCATGAACTCCATGCTGAAATAGGCGACCGAGGTGAGCGGCTCTTGAGAATGATTTTGCTGAAACCATGCAGGCGCCTCTGCAGCTTCCTGGCTGGCACGCAAGAGGTCATCGACCTTTTTGCGGAAGGCGGGATCAGCCAGCACGCGGCGGAGACGGTCGCGCGAAACCGTTTGCAGGACGACCCAGGGGTTATAGGTGAGCTCGAACAGTTCGGGATCGAGCTGTTTCCATATTTCGTCGGCGGAATGATTCCAATACCAGCGCATGTCCAGCGCCAGTTCGGCAAGGGAATCGAATCCCTCGACCTCGGTGGGAAGTAAAGCGTAGATCGGACTGCTCACTCTTTTTCGTTTGTCCATAGTTTTTCCTTCGATTTTGACGAACTCGTAATAAATGGGTCCTCACACAAAGCCGCAAAAATCACAGAGGGAAAAGTCTTCTTTTGCAAGAGCTTTTCTTCGTGTCTTCGTGTCTTCGTGCCTCCCTGTGAAAATTTTATTTTTTACGATTTCATCAATTTTTACGCACTCGTAAAAAGTCAGAAAAGCCGTCT
>VFSW01008778.1_pt1 | contig 14484 bp, 9 predicted proteins | sample 5358111 | NCBI WGS metagenome assembly VFSW01 (sample SAMN11554181, study PRJNA540505) | mine drainage metagenome | isolation source: sediment from site ElyBrook_90M | place: USA: Ely Copper Mine, Vershire, VT | collected 2017 | reverse complement strand
ATGCCTTGCAGACAGTCTTATTGCGGCTGCTGCGTCGGGAACGGAACCCCCAGCCGATGCTAAATCCGGAGAGATATTTACGCCGCGCGGCGATCAATGCCGCCCGGGATGTGGTTCGCGCGCGGCAGGCCGAGCAGACGGTTCCGCTGCCGGAAGAGTCTTCGGGTCTGCTCCCAGCGGTGCCGGTGCAGGCTGACGCTTCCGGGTTGCGACAGGCTTTGAGCCGCGCCATGGCCCGGTTGAAACCGCGGCCGGCGGAGATTTTTGTGTTGCGGTTTCTGGAGGGACTCTCGAACCGGCAGATTGCCGAAGCTCTTGGCGTCTCGCCGGTGCTGGTGGCGGTGATCGTGCATCGCACCCGCCAGCAGCTTCGCAAGGAGCTTCGTCCATACCTTCAGCGGTAAGGCAGAATTCGCAAGAACAGGAATCGCAAGAACATTCGCGGGATCGATGTGTGCAAACAGTATCTGTAAATCAGGAGAACCATCATGAGCGATCATAAATTCGACCGGCTATTATCTGAGATTCGAAACGAGCGGGTGGACGAAAGTGTGGTAGCGCAGGCGGGTGAGCGCGTGTGGAGTGCGATGACGGCCTCGCCGGCCGCGGAACTCGGCCTGCATGCGCTGCGGAGCTGCGAGGATTTTCAGGCGCTCATTCCGGCGTACCTCGACGAGAATCTGGCGAATGCGCGGCGACTGCTCTTGGAAGATCACTTGCACCAGTGCGTTGCGTGCCGGCATGCGGTCGAGTCAGCCCGCAACGGCGAAGTGCAGCCGGTGTGGCAGGCGGCGCGGCCCGCCAGGGCGGAATCTCACGGTTTTCCGCTGTGGCAATGGGCGATGAGCGCTACCGCCGTTGTAATCGTGGCGGCGGCCACGTTCGGGTTTCTGAACGGCATGCTTCCTGGGCAACACGCCGTCCGCGGCACGGTTCAGAACGTCGATGGCCCGCTGTATGCCGTCGTGGACGATCAGGTGCGGGTAGTTCCTGCCGGTTATCAGATCAGGAATGGCGACGAGATTCGCACCGCGAAGAGTTCGCATGCGGTGGTTCGGCTGCTGGATGGATCGCTGGTGGAGATGGCGGAGCGTTCCGACCTCTCGGTGTCCCGCGAATGGCGCGGGACGACGATTCGATTGGACGGTGGGCATATCATCGTGCAGGCGGCAAAGCAGCGCAGCGGGCGGCTGTATGTTGCCACCGACGATTGCCTGGTGTCGGTGAAAGGCACGATTTTCTCGGTCAACCACGGGACCAAGGGCTCGCGCGTCGCGGTCATCGAAGGCGTGGTCCGGGTTGCCGCCGGCGATCGAACCACCGACCTGCACGCAGGCGACGAGGAGACCTCCAACCCCAGCGTCTCCAAGGTACCCATTCAGGACGAAATTGCCTGGAGCCGGAATTCCGCGAAATATCTGGCGCTGCTGGGCGACTTTTCGGCTCTGCAAAAACAGTTTGAAGCGATTCCGGGGCCGGGATTGCGTTACAGCTCCGAGTTGCTGCCTTACGTTCCGGACAATACGGCGGTCTATGCTGCGATTCCGAATCTGGCGGCGACTCTGGGCGAAGCCAGCCAGATTTTCCAGGATCGGTTGCAGCAGAGTCCGGCGTTGCGTACATGGTGGAATGAGCAGCAGCATGGGAAAGGCCCGAAACTGGCCGCGGTGATGGATCAGCTGAAAACCTTCAGCAGTTATCTGGGAGCCGAGATTGTATTCGCCGTGGCGAAGGAGGGTACGACTTACAGTTCTCCGATCGTGCTGGCCAAGATCCGGCAACCGGGACTGGAAGCCTTCTTGCAGGGCGAGATGAAACAGCTGAATCCTGACGGCAGCCATGCGCTGCAGATTGCGAGCGACCCGTGGTCCGTGTCACCGTCGCCCAACCGGCCTTTCCTGGTTTACGTGGGCAAGGACATGCTGATCGCGACTCCGGATGTAGCGGAGTTACAGCGGGCGGTGACCCGGATGCAACAGTCCAGCGCCAGTCGTTTTACGGAAAGCCCTCTGTACCAGCAGGTCGCCAGCGCCTACAAACAGGGTGCGGGGTGGCTCTTCTGCGCCGACATGGAACAAATTATGGCGAACCACGTACATGAAGGAAGCACGCAGCCGTTGCCGCCGGGGATAGGAGACATGCGCTACCTGATGATGGAACGCCGCGAAGTCGCAGGCCAGACGGAAAATCGGGCGGCGCTGACCTTTGCCTCCGAGCGCCGGGGAGTGGCGTCCTGGCTGGCCGCACCGGCTTCCATGGGCGGGCTGGAGTTTATTTCGCCGGATGCCACTATGGTGAATTCGGTGGTCATCAAGAATCCAAGGGCTATCGTCGAGGAGCTCTTCCAGATCATCGGCAGCGGCGATGCGAACTTTCCGCAGCAGTTGTCGGAGTTCGAGGCGAAAACCGGGGTGAGCGTGCTCGATGGGATCACGGCGCCGCTGGGCGGCGAAGTGACCATGGCGTTCGATGGTCCGGTGCTGCCTACGCCGCGATGGAAGCTGGTTCTTGAAGTCTATGACCCGACGACCTTGCAGTCGACCATCGGCAAGCTGGTCGCGAGTTTCAATCGCGAGGCGCCTCCGTCCAAAGGTTCGCTGCAACTCACGCAGCAACAGGTCGGATCGCAGACGTACTACACCATCCGCAATTCTGCTCAGCCGAATTTTGAAATGGACTACACCTACGTCGACAGTTACCTGGTCGCCGGGGCCGACATCAGCACGCTGTCGCGGGCCATTCGCGACCGCCAGTCGGGAAACACGCTGACTCATTCACCGACGTTTCAGGCCCTGCTGCCGAGAGACGGATACACCAATTTTTCGGCAATCTTCTATCACAACGTCGGCCCCGTGCTGGGACCACTGGTGCAGCAGATCAAGGCGGTCGGAACGCTCACACCCCAGCAGCAGGAATCCATCGCGACCCTGCAGGCGAACACCGCGCCCGGCCTGATCTATGTTTATGGCGAGCCGGATCGGATTATCGTCGCCAGTAATACTGGCTTCATGGGCTTCGACCTCGGTACTCTGATGACTCTGGGCCAGGGCGGCGGACCCCTTCCACTACGGATGTTTCAGGGGCCCATCACTGGCATGACGCATTCCGGCTCGACCCAGTAGTAATGCATGAGCACGGCCATCCAACCCGGAGCAGTAGAGGGCGTGAGCCCGACGATAGCTGCTGCTCCGCCGGTACCCGTCATCGAATTACAGGGGCTTTCGGTTCGCTTCGGCAGCCGCGAAATTTTGAAGGACTTGACCTGCTCTCTACGCGGGCGGGCGATGGGATTGCTGGGTCCGAACGGCGCCGGCAAATCGACGCTTATCAATACTCTTCTCGGTTTCTATCCGCCGGCCGCGGGCTCGGCCCGCGTGCTGGGACACGACGTGCGAAGCGAAACACGCAACATTCGTCGCCTGGTGGGCTACATGCCGGAGAACGACGCGTTCATCTCGAAGATGAGCGCGGTTTCGTTTGTTCAAATGATGGCGGAACTCTCCGGCTTGCCCTCGACGGAGGCGCTGGAACGGGCGCATGAAGCGTTGTTCTGCGTGGGATTAGCCGAGGCGCGCTATCGCGAACTGGGCACTTATTCGCTGGGCATGAAACAGTTGGCGAAGTTGGCCCAGGCCATTGCGCACGGACCGAAACTGCTCATCCTGGATGAACCCACGAACGGGCTCGACCCTTCGGCGCGGCAGCGCATGATCCGTATGATTCGCGACATTCGCGACAGCCAGCAGTTGCAGATCGTCCTCTGCTCGCACCTTCTGCGCGACGTGGAAGATACTTGCGGAGAAGTGTTGATTCTGAATCAGGGGCGAATCGCGCACTACTCGAATCTTGAGGAAGAGCGCAAGGCGAACAAGAGATTCCTGGAACTTGAAACTTACGGCCCCAACGGAGATTTCACGGAAGCGATCGAAAAGCTGGGGTGCGAGTGCGCCGTGACCGCGAACCGGCTGAAAATGATTCTCGCCGACGGAGTTGAGGTGCGGGACATTTATCGCGTCGCCGCGGAACGCGATGTGCGGATTCGCCGGCTTAATTTCCGCCGCGACACGCTGGAAGACATTTTCCTGAAAGCGATGGAAAACTGAGATGGAAAGCTGAGATGGAGAGTTGATATGTCGCACTCGCCCCTGCTGCTTCTTCACATTGTGTCCGGCACCGTGGGAATGCTGTCGGGTTTTGTTGCCGTGTTTCTGCGCAAAGGCTCGCGCAGGCATGCCCTGGCGGGAAGCGCATTCGTGCTGTCGATGCTCTGCCTGTCCTCCAGCGGGACGTACCTGGCGACCGTGAAGCATGAACCCGCCAACATTCTGGGAGGCGCCCTAACCTTCTACATGGTGGCAACGGCGTGGATTACCGCCCGGCGCCAGGACGGGAGTCCCGGCATTTTCGACTGGAGTGCGCTTGTGGTTGTCGTGGGGGTCGCCGCTGCCGAGGTTACGTTTGGACTGGAAGCGGCGATTAGTCCGACGGGGATGAAGTATGACTATCCCCCGTGGCCGTATTTTATTTTCGGTTCGGTGGCGGCGCTGGCTTTCGTGGGAGACGTCCGCATGCTCGCGCGCGGCGGCATTGCCGGCACACAACGTCTGGCGCGCCATCTTTGGCGCATGTGCTTCGCGCTGTTCGTCGCCGCCGTGGCGATCTTTTTGGCGCGGCAACAACTATTCCCCGCTTTGCTGCGGAAGACGGACGCGCTTATCTTTCTGAGTTTTCTGCCGCTGATCCTGCTCGTCTTCTGGCTGCTGCGCGTCCGGTTTGCGAAGGCGTACAAAACCAACGCCAAGGTTGGAGCGCAGCTTGATTATGCAGGTGGGATGCAGGCTCTGGCCTCGAGCCCTTTGGAGAACCGCCTTGGCCGTCTATAGACGCACCTACACGTCGTATACGGGCGCGCTCACCCCAGCGTGGTCCCGTTTTCTGGTTTTGTTTCGCTATTCCAGACGAAAGCTTTTTCAATCGAAGCTACAGACCGCCCTCTTTGTACTTTGTTTCTTTTTTCCTTTGGGCTGCCTGCTCATGATTTACCTGGCTCATAACCTTACTTTTCTGGAGCGCTTCGGGGGCGTGAGCGGATCGTTCCTGAACATTGACAACAAGTTTTTCCTTTCATTCCTGGGAGTGCAGGGTGTGCTGGCGTTTGTGCTGACGGCATTTACGGGCCCGGGCCTGATTTCTCCCGACCTCGCCAACGGGGCGCTGCCGCTTTATTTCTGCCGCCCGTTCTCGCGGGCGGAATACGTGCTGGGAAAAGCTTCCGTGCTGGCGATTCTGCTCTCGCAGATCACGTGGATTCCCGGGCTGGTTCTGTTCGCGGTGCAGGCCAGCCTGGCCGGCGCCGCATGGACTTGGGATCACCTCTGGATTGCCGGCAGCCTGGTGCTTTCTTCGGTGATCTGGATCACAGTTCTGTCGCTACTCGCCATGGCCCTCTCGGCATGGGTGCGGTGGAGAATCGTAGCCGGGGCGCTGCTGCTGGCCGTGCTGTTCTTTGGCGCTGGCTTTGCGCAAGCCATCAACGCCGTAATGCGTACCCAATCGGGACACTTTTTTGACATTGGTTATCTGATGACGACGGTTTGGACCTCGCTGTTTCGTGTGAATAACGAAATCTCGATTACCGCCGGGCAAGCCTGGATTGCCTTGCTCGTTTACTGTGCCATCTGCCTCGCCCTGCTGGTGCGAAAAGTGCGGGCGTACGAGGTGATCAAGTGAGCCGGGAGAACGATCGCATCGTGTTCGAGGATGTCTCGAAGTTCTATGGTGAGATACTCGGAATCAACCGCGTCAATCTCTCGATTCCGCCGGGCATAACCAGCCTGGTCGGTCCCAACGGTTCGGGAAAAACTACGTTAATGAATTTAATGACGGGATTGGTCCGTCCTACTCGCGGGCGAATCCAGGTGCTGGGCCTGGACCCGACCGAACCGGAAAAACTTTTCAAGATTCTGGGTTACAGCACGCAGTTTGATTCTTTTCCCAACGGCCTGACCGGATTTCAATTTGTGTATTCTTATCTTCGCCTGGCGGGCAACGATGCACAAACGGCGGAACACATTGCCTGGAGCGCGATTCAACGAGTGAATCTTACCGAAGCCGCCCATCGCAACGTCGCCGGATACAGCAAAGGGATGCGGCAGCGTATTCGGCTGGCGCAGGCGTTGTGTCATAACCCGAAGGTTCTGGTGCTGGATGAGCCGATGAACGGCCTCGATCCGCTGGCTCGCGCCGAGATGATTGCCCTGTTTCGAGCGGCGGCCGCGGATGGGTGTTACGTGATTATCTCCAGCCACATTCTGCACGAGGTGGACGCGCTTTCGGACCAGGTCATTCTGCTGAGCAACGGGTATGTGGTAGCCGAGGGCACGATTCACAGCGTGCGCGACGAGATTCGCGAGCATCCGGCGCAGATTCTCATTCGCTGCGACCGGCCCAGAGACCTGGCCTCGAAGATGTTGCAATCGGAGCACACCATTGAAGTGCGCATTCACAATGACGAGCACGGGGTGTTGATCAAAACAAAGGATGCGGACCGTTTCTATCTGGCGCTGAATCACATGGCCTTGGACGGAGTCGAGATCGAATCGGTCGCGCCCGCCGACGATGACGTGAATTCCGTTTATGAGTATTTGATCGGCAGCGAAGAGGTGCCGCGATGACCGCAAAACTCTGGTGGGCGCAGATCCGGGCCGTGATCGGCCTGGAAGTGAAGAAGACTTTCTTCGCGCGGCGCGGCCTTTGGGTCTACGTGCTCGCGCTGCTGCCACTGCTGTTGTTCATGGCTCAGGCACTGGTGACATCTCACGACCGCGGGCAAAGCAACGAAATCGCCACGCAGAGCCGGAAAAAGCTGACCAGCCAGGATCTGCACACGGTCAAAACAGGCATGACGCACGATGAGGTTATCGCATTGCTGGGCCAATCACCCGTGCGCTTCCGCTGGAGCGAAAGACGGCATCTCGAATCCGGCGAACTGGTTGTGATTCCGCACGAGACCTACCGCTATTCCGACGGATCGAATACTCTGCTGATCGATTTCGCGGACGGAAAGGTAGTCGGCACCACTATCCGGGAAGGAAATAACCTGCCGCAGGAGTCCCTGGTTTTCGCCGGTGTATTTCAGTTCTTCTATCTACGGCTGGCCATTTTTTTCGGTTGCCTGGGAATCTTCATGAACCTGTTCCGGGGCGAGATTCTCGACAAGAGTCTCCATTTTTATTTCCTGGCGCCGATTCGCCGCGACCTGCTGATGGCCGGAAAATTTCTGGCCGGATTGCTGGCCACCTGCGTCATTTTCGTGACCAGCGAACTGCTGCAACTCATGGTGTTCACCTGGCAGTTCAGTCCGCACGCTCGGGACATTTATCTTTACCAGAACCACGGCCTGGCGCAGGGAGCGGCGTATTTGGGAGTTACCGCTCTGGCCTGCCTGGGGTATGGAGCGTTTTTTTTGGCGGCGGGAATGTTGTTTCGCAATCCGATTCTGCCGGCGGCGGCGATCTTGATTTGGGAGGCGGTGAATCCGTTTCTGCCCGCGTTGCTCAAGAAATTCAGCGTCATCTACTATCTGAAATCGCTGTGCCCTGTGGACATCCCTGCGCCTCCGGGCACGCCGCCCTTACTGGCCCTGCTGGTCTCCAATCCTGAGCCGGTCTCGACCCCGATTGCCATTTTTGGAATTGTGCTCGTCGCCCTGCTGATCTTGTATCTCGCCAGCTTTCAAGTGCGGCGGATGGAAATCAACTATACAACCGAGTAGTGTTTTCGTTTTCCCGCGGGCCTTGGCGCCACGGGACGTGACGACAGGCATCGTTCTTGTGTAGAGTGTTCTGCGGCCAACCTTTGTCCAAACTCTGCGGAGGCAATTTTGAGAAACAAACTGACATTCTCTGTAATCGGTCCGCTCGCAATCATGGCGTCTCTGGTCGGCAATCCGATCACCGCCATGGCACAGTCGCAACCAGCCGCAATGCACAAAACGGGCGCTGCCGCGGACGCCGTGGACATTCCGATTCCAGACATACAATACACGAAATTCGTCTTGGCCAACGGCCTGACCGTGCTGGTGCATGAGGACCACAAGGCTCCGATCGTGGCCGTGAACACCTGGTATCACGTAGGCTCAAAGAATGAGAAGCAGGGCAAGACCGGTTTCGCTCACCTTTTCGAGCATTTGATGTTCAGCGGCAGCGACGACTTCAACCATACCTACATCAACGCCATGGAAAAGGTCGGCGCAACCAACCTGAACGGTACAACGAACAACGATCGCACTAACTATTTCGAGAATGTTCCAACCTCGATGCTGGACTATGTTCTGTTCGCCGAAAGCGACCGCATGGGGCACTTACTCGGCGTACTCGACCAGAAGAAGCTCGATCTGCAGCGCGGCGTCGTGCAGAACGAAAAGCGCCAGGGCGAGAACCAGCCCTACGGCGTTACCGAACAACTCATCGTGGAGAACACATACCCCGTCGGCCATCCTTATTCGTGGACGGTGATCGGCTCCATGAAAGACCTGGATGCGGCCTCGTTAAGCGATGTGCAGGAGTGGTTTAAGACCTACTATGGTCCAAACAACGTCACCGTGGCTATTGCCGGCGACATAACGCCGGAGGTCGCGCGCGAAAAAGTTGAAAAATATTATGGCGAGATTCCTGCCGGCCCCCCCATTGCCAAACAGGAAGTGTGGATTGCGAAGCGCACAGGCACGCACCGCGGATGGGTGCAGGATCGCGTCCCGCAGGCTCGTCTCTATCGTATTTGGAACGTGCCGGAATACGGATCGCCCGAGGAAGCGTTGCTGGACTTGGCGGCGGGCGTACTTGGCCAGGGTAAAACATCGCGGCTCTACAAGCGCCTGGTCTACAAAGATCAGATCGCGACCAGCGCGACCGCGACGAATGACACGAATGAAATAGGCGGGCAGTTCGATTTCACGCTCACCGCGAATCCGGGAGAGGACCTCAACAAGGTAGAAAAGGCTGCGGACGAGGAATTGCAGACCTTCCTGAAGAACGGTCCCACCGCCGCCGAGTTGCAATTAGCGAAGACGCAGATTCTCGGCCGCTACGCGCGGGTCGTGGAACGCATTGGCGGCTTCGGTGGAACCAGCGACATACTGGCGCGCTGCCAGACTTACAAAGGTAATCCGGATTGTTACAAGGACTATCTGAAGTGGGTAAAGGCGGCTACGCCTGCGACCGTGAAGAAGGCCGCCGGCGAGTGGCTGAGCGACGGCGACTATGTTCTCGAAGTGCATCCCTACCCGACTTCTTTCAAGACTGAAGCGAAACTGGACCGGTCGAAGGAGCCGGCTCCGGGCGCGCCAGTGTCCCTGAATCTCCCGGCCTTGCAGAAGGCTACGCTCGGCAACGGTCTGAAAATTGTGTTGGCGGAACGCCACGCGGCACCGGTAGTGAACTTTACGCTTATCGTGGATAGCGGATACTCCGCCGATCCCTCTGACGCAACCGGCACCGACAGTTTTGAGCAGCGCATGCTGGAGGAAGGGACGCCCACGCGCGACTCGCTGAAGATTGGCGAAGAACTGGAATCCCTCAGCGCAAACTTCAACGCCACCGCCAATCTCGACTATTCACTGGTCAGTCTCAACACGCTGAAGAGCACGATGGACAGGTCACTCGATATTTACGCCGACTTGATTCTGCATCCGGCGTTTCCTGAAAAGGAGTTCGCGCGTCTCCAGAAAGAACGGCTGGCCACCATCAAGCGGGAGAAGGTGACTCCGCAAACCATGGCGCTGCGCGTGGTGCCGACCTTGCTATACGGTCAGGGACATCCTTACGCGGTGCCTTTCACCGGAACCGGCACCGAAGCGGCAGTCAGCAAGATGACTCGCGAAGACCTGGCCAAATTCCACGAGACCTGGTTCCGCCCCAACAACGCCACGCTGCTGGTGGTGGGCGACACCACGCTGGCCGAGATCAAACCGGAACTGGAAAAACTTCTAGCTTCGTGGAAACCCGGCGATGTTCCCAAGAAAGAAATCCCGCATGTGGCCCAGCCGGAAAAAGACGTGGTCTATCTCATCGATCGTCCGGGATCGGGCCAGAGCGTGATTTTTGGCGCCCAGTTGGCGCCTCCGCAGAATGATCCGGATGCCATTGCTCTGCAACTGGTCAATGACGTCTTCGGCGGAAACTTCGGGTCGCGCATCAACATGAATCTGCGCGAAGACAAGCACTGGTCTTACGGCGTGCGAAGCGTTCTGCCGGCAGCCCGCGGCCAGCGCCCTTACATCAGCGTTTCCGCGGTGCAGACCGACAAGACCAAAGAATCGATGATGGAATTAGTGAAGGAATACAAGGCCATCGTCGACGGAAAACCGATCACGCCGGAAGAATTGAAAGATGAGCAGACCAACGCCACGCTCGCTCTGCCCGGGAGTTTTGAGACGGTGCAGCAATTGGGCGGCGCCTACGGAAATATTCTCGAGTATGGATTACCCGAGGACTACTACAACACGTTCACCCAAAAAGCGATGGCCGTGACGCCGGAGAGCGCGGAAGAAATCGCGAAGAAATACATCTTGCCGGACCATCTGATCTGGGTGGTCGTCGGGGACATGAGCAAAGTCGAATCCGGCATCCGCGACTTGAACCTGGGAGACGTTCATAAAATCGACGCCGACGGTAAGCCGGTGCAGTAAGCACGATGAAAGGCAGCAACTCCGGAGTGCGCGCCATGAATACAAAATCTTTGCCCATCGTCACGCTGGTGCTGTTCTGCGCCAGCGCGGCCTCTGGGCAGCAATATCAATACCCGTTTCAGAATCCGGATTTGCCCATCGAACAACGGGTCAACAATATTCTCTCGCTCATGACCGTTGAAGAGAAAGTTGCGGCACTGAGCACTGATCCGAGCGTGCCTCGCCTGGGCATTCGGGGCTCTTCGCATATCGAAGGATTGCACGGAGTTGCGTTGGGCGGACCGGGCGGTTGGGGCGGACGTGGGCTCGATCCGCTGCCCACCACGCAGTTTCCCCAGTCGGTGGGCCTGGGCGAAACGTGGGATCCGGAATTGCTTCGCCAGGCTGCGGCGGTTGAGGGATACGAAGCTCGCTACACCTTCAACACCGATACCCGGTTCACGGTAAGTCCGCGAGGCGACAAACATCGCCGGGTCGGAATTGTGGTCCGGGCTCCCAACACCGACCTGGCGCGCGACCCGCGCTGGGGCCGAAGCGAAGAGTCGTACGGCGAAGACCCTTATCTCACCGGCACAATGGCGACTGCCTTCATCAAAGGACTGCAGGGCGACGATCCCAAGTATTGGCTGACCGCTGCGCTCATGAAACACTTCCTGGCCAACAGCAATGAAAACGGCCGCGGCGGATCGTCTTCCGATTTTGATGACCGCCTTCTGCGCGAGTACTATTCGGCGCCTTTTCGCATGGGCGTGATGGACGGCGGTTCCCGGGCCTACATGGCCTCCTACAACGCGCACAACGGCGTTCCCATGACGGTGAATCCCATGCTGAAAGATATGACGATGCACGAGTGGGGACTCGATGGGATCATCTGCACCGACGCCGGCGCGCTGACTAATATGGTGACGCAGCACAAGTATTATCCGGATATTAACGAGGCTTCCGCAGGGGCGATCCACGCCGGGATCAACCAGTTTCTCGATCGCTATCGCGAGGGCGTAAACACCGCTCTCGACAAGAAGCTGATCAACATGGCGGAGATTGACGACAACCTGCGGGGCGTCTACCGGGTGATGATCCGGCTCGGGCTACTCGATCCGCCGGAGATGGTGCCGTACAACAAGATCAGAGGCGATCTACCGGCCTGGGACAACGAAGAGCACAAAGCCCTGGCGAGAAAAGTTACGCAGGAATCGATCGTCCTTCTGAAAAACTCCGATCACTTCTTGCCGCTCGATCAGACCAAGCTGAAGTCGCTGGCGGTGATTGGACCTTACGCGGATCTGGTGGCGCTCGACTGGTACAGCGGGACGCCGCCGTATTCGGTGAGCGCGCTGGATGGGATTAAGAAAAAGGTCGGCCAAGGCGTGCAGGTAAGTTTTGCCCATGACAATACCGACGACGCTGCAATTAAGATCGCGCGCAGCGCGGATGTGGCCATTGTGGTGGTGGGAAATCATCCTACGTGCAATGCGGGATGGGCGAAGTGCCCGCTGCCCAGCGACGGCAAAGAAGCAATCGACCGGCAATCGATCACTCTGGAGCAGGAAGAGTTGGTGAAGCAGGTGTACGCCGTGAATCCGCATACCGTGGTCGTGCTGATCGCCAGCTTTCCCTTCGCCATCCAGTGGACGCAGGAAAACATTCCCGCCATTCTGCACATGGCACACAACAGCCAGGAAGAGGGAAACGCCTTGGCCGACGCTCTGTTTGGCAACTACAACCCTGGCGGCCGTTTGGTCACGACCTGGCCGATGTCGCTGGATCAACTGCCTCCAATGATGGACTACAACATCCGCGACGGCCGCACCTATATGTATTTCAAGGGAAAACCGCTGTATCCCTTTGGCTATGGATTGAGTTACACATCGTTTGAGTATTCAAACTTGAAGACGAGTTCGGAGCAGATCGCCGCCGATGGGGAGATCGCCGTCAGCGTGGATGTGAAGAACACAGGCTCGCGAGCCGGGGACGAAGTGGTGCAGATGTATGTATCGCACGCTGGGTCGAAGGTCGAGCGGCCTCTCGAAGAACTGAAAGGCTTTCAACGCGTGAGGCTGGAGCCAGGAAAGAAAGCGACGGTGAAGCTCCGTTTGAAAGCCAGCGACCTGGCGTATTGGAGCGTGGAGAAGGGCGCATGGGATGTGGAAGCCGACCGAGTCAACCTGCAAATCGGAAGCTCTTCGGCAGACATCAAGCTGAAGAAGATGGTAGGAGTTTCCCCCGGCTTCGCTCAGGTCCGCTAATTGAATCCGGCTTACCGCAAAGTCGCTTCATTTCGCATCGCCACAGTGGCTTCAGCGCGCCCTCGGATTCGAACTGGCCGGCGCGCCCGTTCCGCGGGGTCTTGGATGGTTGAACCTGGTGAAGCGTTTCCTTTTTCGCGCCCGGCGGCGAACCGAATACCGCATAGTTTTCTTCGAAATCCGGCGTATAATCCCGCCCAGGAGGTTCGTATGACTCTTGCCCGCCTTCTCCCCGCAGCTTTAATCGTTTGCTCTCTACCAGCCTTCGGTCAGGAGCAGCAGACCTCGAACCTTCCTGCTTTTCCCGCATCCGGCCACCATGATGCCGACGTCAGCGTCGTCTCCCGGGACAGCGGGCGCGCGTTCGATACAAGCCGTGCAACTCCCGCGACGGCCGGCGAACCCTGGCGGATCGCTCCGAATCTGACCGCGGATCTCGGCTCCGAAAAGTACAATATCGGCCCCGATCAATTTACCGTTGATCTCCAAGGTCCCTACTTCAAATCGGGCGCTCACAGCCGCCCTCTGGTTCTACGAGCGGATGGGCAGGGCGCTGACCTGACCTGCTATACGATACGCAGCTATGTGGTGGCGCGCGATTCGAAGGATTCGGACTCCACCCACCCGGCGGGATATTCCACTTGCAGGCCGTCAGACCGCTACCAGGTGAAGAGCGCAGAGTTTCGGGTTGTGGCAGACCACTGAACCCCGTTGCGTCGCACTTCTTTACTCGATCACGACGCCGTTTGACGCGGCGGGGGCGACTACAGAACGAGACTTCGGTGAACTGCCGGACGACGCTGGCTGATGCTTTGGCTTTTTGAAATCTTCGCCTTGAAGCGTGTGCGCTTTTGCGCCCGCCAATGAATTCTTCCTTCCTATCATTCCCGCGCTGGGCGCATTAAAATAGGTTTCCCCGGATCTTCCGGCTTTGTCGCACACTCTTTGTTTCGAGGGATGACCAATGGCTACTACTGCAATTCCGAGTACCAAGATCTCCGGCGGCAGTTTTCTGCTGGAGGAGCGGCGCCCCGAAGAAGTTTTCACACCCGAAGATTTTACCGAGCAGCACCAACTCATCGGGCAAACGGCGGAGGAGTTCGCCGTCAATGAAATCGTGCCCAACATCGAGAAGATCGAGCATAAGGATTTTTCAGTAACCCGCGATCTGCTGAAGAAAGCCGGTGAATTGGGCCTGAGTTCGGTGGAAATCCCCGAAGCTTATGGCGGGCTGGAGATGGACAAAGTCACGGCCGCGGTGATCGCCGACCACATTGCCAAGTATGCCGGCTTCGCCACCACCTGGGGAGGACACACGGGCATCGGCACGCTGCCCATCGTTTATTTCGGGACGGAAGAGCAGAAGAAGAAATATCTGCCGCGCTTGTCCTCGGGCGAGATTGTGGGCGCGTATGCGCTTTCGGAAGCGACCTCGGGATCGGATGCGATGAATTGCCGCACCAAGGCCGCTATCTCCGCTGATGGCAAACAATACGTTCTCAACGGCGAGAAAATGTGGATCACCAACGCCGGATTTGCCGACTTATTTAC
>VFSW01008777.1_pt1 | contig 14484 bp, 15 predicted proteins | sample 5358111 | NCBI WGS metagenome assembly VFSW01 (sample SAMN11554181, study PRJNA540505) | mine drainage metagenome | isolation source: sediment from site ElyBrook_90M | place: USA: Ely Copper Mine, Vershire, VT | collected 2017 | reverse complement strand
CACAAATCGACGCGCTCGTCGGCGCGAACGCCACGCAGCAACAGGTCGATCCCGCGCTGATCAAGGCGATCATCGCCAACGAATCGGGATTCAACGCCAACGCCACCTCGAATGTCGGCGCCCAAGGGTTGATGCAACTCATGCCCACGACGGCGGCGGGTCTCGGTGTCACAAACGCCTACGATCCGGCGCAGAACGTTATGGGCGGGACCAAATACATCAAAGGCCTGCTCGATCGCTTCAACGGAAACGTCAAATTTGCGATTGCTGCCTACAATGCGGGACCTGGAGCAGTGGAGAAGTACGGCGGGGTTCCCCCCTATGCCGAAACGCAGAATTACGTTCAAAACGTCCTCGCAAGCTACCAGAAATATCGCTCGCAGCCGTAAGGACTCTCGCGGCCTGCTGCTTGCAGTATGGGTCGTACTCTGCGCGCAGGCCGCGCCCGTTCCGTCGCTTCCCGCGATTTTGAAAGCGCATCTCGCGACCATGGCGTCGCTGAAATTGCATCAACCCGCGTCTCACGAAGTCGTCGGCACGATGCAGGGCATCGGGCTCACGGGCACGTTCCACGAATGGCAAGACGGAACGAAGGCGCGTCGCGACGAGCGCTTGGGTTCGCGTAGCCAAAGTGAAGTGCGCATCGGCAACCGCACGTGGGCAATGGATTCCAGCGGCACCGTTCGCGAGCTCACGGGGATTTCGGCGCGGCGCCAGATCACGCAAGATTTTATCGATTCCGATGCCTTCGCGCATCATCCGGAAGATCTCAAACTGCTCGGCGCCGCGGTACTTCCGGACGGGCGTAGCGTCTATCGCGTTCGCGTTGCACCGCCCGGCGGCGAGACCTACGTCGTAGCGATCGACGCGAATACATGGCTGATCGATCAGACGTCGTATATCGACCACGACGCCGCGCAAACGGTGACGTACTCGCAATACCAAGTCGTAGGCGGCATGCTGATTGCGGGGACGGAGGTCGATTCGGAGGGCGACGCCCGGTACGACATCACGTCGCACGTGACCAACGTGAGTTACGGCGAACCGATCGATCCAAAGACCTTCGTCGTCGCGGCGCAGAACACGGTCGACGCGGCGGTTCCCGTGTCGGTGCCGATCAGGTTGCAATCCGGATTGGTGTTTGCGAACGTCACCATCGCGGGCAGGCCCTATCATTTTCTCATCGATTCCGGCTCGCAAGGCGACGTGCTCGATCCGCAAACGGCGCAAGCGCTCGGATTACACCCCGAAGGTACGATCGAGATCAGCGGCGCGGAACGAACCGCGGGACTCGGTGTGGTGCAAACGCCCGACATGTATCTCGGAAGCGTCAAATTGCCGGTGCACGAAGCCTCGGTCGTCAGCCTCGGCTCGGTACTCAGCGGAGCCGTCCATATCGACGGCGTGCTGGGTTATCCGTTTCTTGCATCTGCGGAGGTGCGGATCGATCCGCTGCGCGAGACGATGATCGTGGGAAAACCCGGCTCCCTTGCGGTGGACGGAGATCGTATCGACGTCGACACGGATCGCGAGCTCCCGGAAATCGAAGGGAAGATCAACGGCGTTTTGACGCGCCTGCTCGTGGATACGGGCAACACGACCGAATTGCTGCTCTTTAAAAAATTCATCGACGATCACCAGGGCGTCGTAAACCTCGGAAACGCGCGAGCGGTTTCGAATTATGGCGTCGGCGGATCGACCGATGCGGTTGCCGCTACGATCGATCAATTGCAGATAGGCGACATATCGATGTTCAACCGGTACGCGAACGTGATTTTGGCGAGCAACGGGGCGTTTGCCGACAAAAACGACGGAGGCAACGTCGGCTTCGGGACGCTGAAGTATTTCGTCCTCACTTTCGATCTCGCAAACCGCGAGATGTACTTGCAGCGCGGGAGCAATTTCGACGACGGACGCTATCGTAGCCGTACGGAAGACGTAAGGCTCTTTCCGCCGCGCACATAATTCCGTAACAGATCGATCATCTCGCGAGAACGTGCGCGGCGCATGATGTCGCCATGATGACGCAACAACTCGAGGTGAGCCTCATCTGCGCGCCGCTCGCCGCCATCGATCGACGAGCCCTCTCGCAGGCGTGGTACTCGGCACTCCATGTGACGGCGGCCCCACCGGTTCGCGTCGAGGCCCCCGCACCCGCGATGCACGCGATGCGCAACGGCACCCGGCTCGGGCGGCCGCACGCTCGTATCGCGACGGCAATGGGTGCGGCGCCCGTATCGCTTCGCGCGCACCGTGAAGCCCTCGCACCGAGGGCGACCGGCTCGACCGATCGGCGCGCCGTCCGCTCGCTTCTCGCACGGCACATCGAACGGGCGTTTCTCCGCCCGCTCAACCCACCGCGCCGCGCGACATTTTCGATCGAAGGGCACGCTGCGCGCGTTCACGTCACGATGCAGGAATCGCGAAACGGCCTACGGCTGATCGCCGTATGCTCGCCCGGAATGCGCGAGGTCGTAACGCGCGCGCTCGAGGAAGCGCGATACGCACTCGCTCGGCGAGGCATCGCGCTTGCCCCGGTCATCGAGGAGGCGTTGCCATGCTCGTGAGCGCCTCGACCGAACGAGCGCTGGAGTATATCGCGCAACGCGCGAACGACGTGCAACGCGCGTACGCGCCGGGCGCGGTTCCCGTTTTCGACGACGTGGCAAACGCTCGTAGCGCTACCTCGGAGAACGTCGATCCGCTCAGCATCGCGCTGCCGAACGACGCCTATCTCATAACGCGCGACGCACCGAATGACGCGCTTTACACGCGCGACGGAGGATTGCAGGTGCGCGACGGCATCCTCGTGACGCAACGCGGCTCCCCCGTATTAGGGTATGCGTCCGGAGAGAACGCGCCGGTCGCGGATCTGGCGGTCGATCCGGTCGATCGCGCGCTCGGCCGCGTGCAAAACCTGCGCGTCGAAGCCGATGGGACGTTCGCTTACGATCGCACCGTGGTGGATCCGCGTAGCGGCACGCGCGAGATGCAGCGCGTTGCGGTCGGTAGACTGGCACTCGCGCGATTCCCGGCGGCAACGAAACTCGGAATCGTCGATGCCACGCGCGCGAGCGCGCCGGCCGGAGTCGTACCGCACGTCGGGCGACCGGGCGACGGGAACTTCGACCGCGTCGTGCCGATGCGCCTGGAACGCAGTCATATCGATATCGATCGCAGCCTCGAGAAACTCAAAGACGCCTATACGGCGTTCGACGCCCTCGCAGCCGCGCACAAGGCGCAATCCAAACTCGGGAAAACCGCAATGGACTTGCTGAAATGATCGTTTCGCGCGCGGAGCGCATTTCCACATGAAATTTCTTGCGTTCGCTCCGGAGGCGACGCGGATCGGGTCGTGGCGCGTTCGCGCTTACCGGTTTGAGGATCGCTCGTTACTGCCGGTGAGTGCGGCGTGCGTCGTCGCGAACGGCATTCGCGAATCGCTCGGAGCGTTGTTTGCGATGCCGGTGAACGTGCGGCTCTTCGAGCCGTTGCTCCCGGACCCAGGCGGGTGGGAGGCAATCGGTTGCGACGCGCGCATCTACGGCGTGCGTGGATCGCGCGCGGACGGCGCGATCGTCGTGCGCGCCGCCGACGCGTCGCGATTGGCGGGCGCTGCGTTCGGCGAGATGCAATCCCGTGCGCGGGCTCTTTCGGGAATGGAAGCGACGGTTCTCGAGCGCATCGTCGGCGCACTCGGCGCGCAACTCACGCCGGTCTGCGGAACCACCCAACGACCGAGCGTCGTCGCGACGCTCCAGGGGTTTTCGACATATTTCGAAGTGGAACTCGAAGCTCCAATCCACGCGCGCGTGGGCATCGCCCTGGCTCGCGACCCGGTCGATCAACATGCGCCGGGCCTGACGCTCGACGACGTGCGTGGCGTCGAGGTCGAGGTATCGGTACGACTCGGCGCCGAGCATTTTGCCGCGGGCGCACTCGCGGGCCTTGCGGTCGGTGCCGTGCTACCGCTCGGGCCGGCCGCGGCGACGCCGGGAATCGCGTATCTTGCCGGGAGGGAGCTCGCTCGCGGCGAATGTGGAGTGGTAAGGGACCGGTACGCGCTTTCAATCGGAACCCTCATCGGCGAAGGGAGCAGCGAGCCATCACTATGACCATCGATCCGAATAAGCTCAAGGATCGCGGCAATCTCGATGTGTTGTTGCACGTCCCGCTCAGCGTGACGGCCGAACTTGGAACGTGCAAGATGTCCGTCTCCGAAGTGCTCAAACTCGGCGCGGGTTCGATCATCGAGCTCGACCGGCTGGCCGGCGGTCCGATCGATCTCCTCGTGAACAGTAAATTGATCGCGCGCGGCGAGGTCGTGGCCGTCGACGAAACCTTCGGCGTGAGAATAACCGAATTGATCTCTCGCCCGATGTAGTCACACTCCCGTAATAGGTTTTTCATATGAGGGTGACGCGCGAGCGTCACTCTTTGCGTATGGATGACCTCTTGCGCGTTGCCTCCGGCGGCCACGCATCGCTGCCGCTCGACGTCCTCGCCGGACTCACGCTCCTTTCGATCGTTCCGTTCTTGTTGATGATGTGCACCTCGTTCGTGCGCATCGTCGTGGTGCTCTCGCTCGTACGCTCGGCCATCGGTGCCTCGGCACTGCCTCCGAACGCGGTGCTCTCGGGCCTCGCGTTCGTGCTGACGCTGGTCGTGATGGCGCCGACGATGCAACGAATCGGAACCGAGGCGCTCGCGCCATACGCGCGTGGAACGCTTTCGCAGTCGCAGGCACTCGATCGCGCGACGCAACCGTTGCGTACGTTCATGTTGCGGCAGACTCGAGTGGCCGACCTCGCGCTCTTCGAACGCGTGGCGCGCAGGCGTCCCGAGCCCGTCGCGCGCGCGCCGCTGACGGTCGTGGTCCCCGCGTTCGTCGTCGGCGAGTTGCGCAGCGCGTTCGCGATCGGGTTCGCGCTTTATCTGCCGTTCGTTGCAATCGATCTTGCGGTTGCGGCGATCCTCATGGGCCTTGGAATGGTGATGTTATCGCCGCCGGTCGTATCGTTGCCCGTCAAGGTGCTGCTCTTCGTCAGGGACGACGGCTGGGCGCTTGTCTGCGGAGGCGTCGCGACGAGCTTTCGTTGACAAAACCCAAACGGTTGGGTAATATCTTATGGCGCCGACAATTGACGAGTGGCGTGGGTTCGCGATACGGATCAACACGCACGACCACGGGCCGCCGCACGTGCACGTGCGTAAGGGTGAAGCACATTTGCGGGTCTATCTCGACGACATCAATCTATCGGAGGTTGTTCGAGGAAAATGGCGAGAGACGGAGGTCCGAGAGGTGGTAGCATTCGTACGAAGTCGTCGCGAGGCGTATCTTCGACGGTGGATCGAAATCGATCCGCGCGCGTGAACGGCGTCGTCTACGCGCCGAGCGTCATTCATGCGCTGTCCGTTAAGGTGCGAGGCAAAAACCTCGTGATTCAGTTGTCCCCATCCGCGGCGGTGACAATCGACACTGCGTCTCTCCGCGAGCCATGGACGAGCGCGCCGAAAAAGGCGATTGAGAACGTCCGTCTAGAGCCTGGTGGTGCTTCGATCTTTTGGGATGATCTCGACGAAGGCATCGAACTCGACGAATGGCTGCCGTACGTGCTAAACATGGATCCGGCGAAGCTTTTGGGAATGCGCAACCGCGGCAAGAAGGCATCGCCGGCGAAAGCACGCGCCGCCCGAAAGAACGGCAAAAAGGGCGGACGCCCAAAGAAGGCAGCCTAACTGCCGGTGAAGGTGCTGCTCTTCGTGATGCTCGACGGCTGGGCGCTCGTCTGCGGAGGCGTCGCGACGAGATTTAGATAATGATGCGTTCACGATGCGCATATCCGACGCGCTTGCGACCGTACGGCCGTTTTTCTCCTTCGAGTTTTTTCCGCCGAAGGACGATGCGGGGTCGGCGCAACTCTTCAAGACCATCGAGGCGTTGCAGCCGCTCAAGCCGGCCTTCGTGTCGATCACGTACGGTGCGGGCGGTTCGTCGCGCGAGCGGACGGTAGCGCTCGCAAAGCAGATCCAGCGCGAAACGGGTCTGACCGTGATGGCCCACGTGACCTGCGTCGGCTCTTCGCGCGCGGACCTGCGCGCGCTCTTCGACGACCTCGCCCGCGCCGGGATGCAAAATGTTCACGCGTTTCCCGGTGATCCTCCGCAGGGCGCGCCCGGTTTAGTAACGCAGCCCCGAGGGTTCTCGAACGCGCAAGAGCTGATCGCGATGCTCCGGCGCAGCTACGATTTTTGTATTGGGGCGGCGTGCTATCCCGAGACGCATCTCGATGCTCAAACACCCGAGGCCGACCTTGCGTATCTCAAAACCAAAGTCGACGCGGGTGCGGATTTCTTGATCTCGCAGCTGTTCTTTAACAACGATCGGTTCATGGCATTTGCGGCGCGCGCGAAAGATGCGGGCATTCGCGTACCAATCATCCCCGGATTGATGCCGATAACGGGCTACGCGCAGGTCGCGCGCTTTACCTCATCGATAGGCGCGACGATTCCACCAAAATTGCTTCGCGAGCTCGAAGCGCGTAACGAAGACGGGCGGGCGGTCGAAGACCTCGGCGTCGCCTATGCGGCGTTGCAAGCAACGGAGTTGCTGCAACTCGGATCGCCGGGCGTGCATTTCTACACGCTCAACAAATCGCCGGCCGCGCGCGCGATCGTCTCGGCATTGAGCGCGGGTTCGGCTTGGCGCCCGATGTTTAGCGCGAGAACCTAAGAGTCATCGCATCGTAACATTGCGGTAATTCAAGACCGCTAGCCTCGAGGCATGACCGGCTTCGAAGGGCTCTTACGCGAGACGATGCTGCTCGCAGCGATGCTCTGCGTTCCCGTGCTCGCCGTCGCGGCGCTCGTCGGCGCCGGCGTCGCCGTCGCCCAGGCTGCAACGCAAGTGCAAGAACAGACGCTCACGCTACTCCCGAAGGTGATTGCCGTCGCGGCGACCGTCGTGTTCTTCGGCGGTTTTGCGATGCATGCGTGTGCCCGGCTCTTTAGCGATGCCGTTGCCGCGATTCCCGCCATGCTCGCGCAATGAGCGCGAGCGCGTTGCTCGTGTTTGCCCGCTGCGCGGGGTTTGCGTTTCGGGCGCCGGGCCTCTCGCATCCGAGCGTGCCGCATACCGTCAGAGCGGGACTCGCCCTGCTTCTCGCGTTCGCCATCGCCCCGTCCGTGCCGCGCGTAGCGCTCACGGAGATCGCGTTCGTTGCGGCACTCGTCATGGAGTTCGTTCTCGGTAGCGCGATCGGCATTGCGGCGTCGCTGCTCTACGATGGAGCCTATGCGGGCGGCCGGATGATCGACGACTACGTCGGCGTGAAAGCCATCGCCCCGACCGTTGCCGTCGTCGCCCCGAGCGGCTTTGGGCGCGTGTGGTCGCTCGCGTTTACCGGCGGCTATTTCTTGCTCGGAGCATATCGCACGACGCTGTATGGATTCGCTCGCAGTTTCGAGCGCATCCCGCCGGGAAGCCCGCTACAGGCGCACGCATGGGCCGCGTTCGCGCAAGCGCTCGTCACGACGATCGTGGAGGTTGCCGTCGCGGTCGCCGCTCCTGCAATCGCCCTTGCGTTCGTGACGCAAGTGGCGCTGGCGGCGCTGTCGCGCACGATTCCTCGCTTCGCGAGCTTCACGCTGTCGTTTCCGCTCGTGTTCGGCGTCGTCTTGATCGCGACGGCGATTTCGATTCCGCTCGTAGCGATCCAAGCCGCACACCCGCTGCTGCTCTTTCCCGGAGACGTGCGTTGAGCGACGATGGAGAGAAGCATTTCGAGCCGACCCCCGCGCGCATTGCAAAGGCAAAGCGCGAAGGCAATACCATTCGCGCGGCGGAGTTCGGTGCCAACGTGGCGTTCGCGCTCGCAGCCGCTTCTTGCGTCGCCGTCGCTCCGTGGATCGGCGCGACGACACGAGACGCGATCGTTCGGGCGGCTCGCGGAGAAGGCGGCGGCACCGGCGCCTTCGTCGCGTTGGCGTGGGCGATCGTGCCGATGACGGCGGCCGCTCTCGGGGGCTGCGTCGCGTCGCTCGTGCAGAGCGGCGGCTTCAATATCACCCCGGTCGTTGCGAAGTTCGAGCGCCTGGCTCCGGGGCCCAGCCTGCAGCGCATGTTCTCGGGCGAAGCCGTCATGCACGCGTTCCGCGCTGGCGTCGCCGTTGCCGTCGCGGGTGCGTGTGCGATACCCGCGTTGCGTGATCTTTTCGCCGCGGCGCTCCGCCACGCGAGCGCCACGGGCGTGGCGGCGATGGCCTGGAACGGCGCGCAACGCGTCGTTGCGGCAATAGCGCTGTTGGGCGCCTTCTTCGCTCTGGCCGAATATGGCGTCGCGCGTCGCGCCTGGCTGCGCAAGTTACGTATGAGCTTCGATGAGTATAAGCGCGAACGCAAGGAGCAGGACGGCGATCCAATGGCGCGCGCGCATCGTAAGACGCTGCATCGCAGCATCGCGCGCAGCGCGATTGGCAAAGTGAAAGATGCCGCGTTCGTTCTCGTCAACCCGACGCACGTTGCGATCGCGCTCGAGTATCGGCCGCCGGTCGTACCGGTGCCGACGGTACTCCTGCGCTCCGCCGACCGGATGGCGCTACGCGTACGCGAGCTCGCGCGAGAGTGCGGCATTCCGGTTATCGAAAACGTCGCGCTCGCCCGTGCGTTGTATCGCGACGCGCAGGTCGGCGCGCCGATTCCGATCGATCACTACGTCGCCGTGGCCGAGATCGTCGGCGCGCTCGTTCGTTCCGGAGCGCTCGGATGACTCGCCTTCCCGTCTACGTGTTTGCCGGGTGCTTGCTCGCGATCGTTGGCATTCTCATCGTTCCGCTGCCACCGTGGCTGCTCGACGTGCTGCTCGGCATCAACGTGTTCGGTTCGGCGCTAGTTTTGCTCCTCGCGGTGACGATCGAAGACCCGCTGGAATTCTCGGCTTTCGCCCCGGCGTTGCTGGTAGCGACGCTGTTCCGGCTCTCGCTCGACGTTTCGGCCACGCGTCTCATCCTCACGCAGGGCGCGACCCCGGGCGCCGTCGGCGCGATCATCCCCGCCTTTGGGGATTTCGTCGTGCATGGCAATCTCGTGGTCGGCGTCATCGTCTTCGCGATTCTGGTGACGATTCAGTTCGTCGTTATCGCGAGCGGATCGCAGCGCGTTGCCGAAGTTGCGGCGAGGTTTACGCTCGATGCGATGCCGGGCAAGCAGATGGCGATCGATGCGGACGTGCATGCCGGCGTTCTTGACGCCGCCGGAGCTCGACGTAAGCGGGCGGTGGTACAGCGCGAGGCCGATTTCTACGGCGCGATGGACGGCGCGGGCAAATTCGTGAAAGGCGACGCGGTCGCGGCGCTCGTCATCGTCGCGTTGAACCTCGTGGGCGGCATCGTGGTCGGCATCGCATATCACGGCCTATCGCCGCTCGACGCGCTCAACACCTTCGCGCTGCTCTCCATCGGAAATGCGCTCGTTACCACGCTGCCCGCGTTTTTGATTTCCACGGCGATGGGGATGATGGTGACGCGCGTGGCGTCGGACGGAGCGCTGGGTGCGGATCTCGCGGCGCAACTGTTCGCGCGTCCCGACGTGCTGCGCAGCGCCGGTGCGTTGTTGTTCGTGCTGGCGTTCGTTCCCGCGCTCCCCAAACCGGTGTTTCTCTTGCTCGGCACGGCGGCGTGTGCGATCGCCCAAATCGCGGCGCGCAAGAAGAAGATGCGCGCGCGAACCGAGCAGCGCGAGAGCGAGCGCGCGCGGCGCGCGGCTTTGCGACGGCCCGAATTGGCGCTTGGGCTCGTCTGGGTCGATGCGTTGTCGATCGACGTCGGCTCGGAGCTTGCGTTGTTGTTGGTGCCGCCGCTTGCCGAGGCCTTGCTCGATCGCATCGGCGAAGTGCGCCGCGCGCTCGCAAGCGAGATCGGCATCGTGTTGCCGGGAGTTCGACTGCGCGACGACCTCACGCGGGACCCGAACAGTTACGCCATTCGGGTGCGCGATCGCATCGTGGGCGAAGGACGACTCGAGCTCGGACGCGAGCTCGCCGTTGCCGATGCGGACGTCCTCGAACGTCTGGAATATACCGTGGAACGCGAACCGGTCTACGCGCTGCCGGGAGCGTGGATCGAACAAAGCGAGCGAGAGCGAGCCTGCGCCGCGGGAGCTCTCGTGTTCGATCCGATTTCGATCGTGGGTTCGCACCTCGCCGAAACGGCGCGCCGCTACGCAAGCGAACTCGTCGGTCGCCAAGAGCTGCAAACGCTGCTCGAACACTTGCGTGCGAAGATGCCGGCCCTGGTGCGCGAGTTCGGTACCGACGCGTTTCCCCTAGGAACCCTGCACCGCGCGTTCGTGCATCTTTTGCAAGAGGCAATCTGGCCGCGCGATCCCGTCCTCGTGTTGCAGGCCATGCTCGAAGCACCGACGCGCGACGCACGGGAGCTTTCGGAGGCCGCGCGTCGTGCGATCGTTCCGGATCTGCTGCGGCGGCGCGGCATCGCGCAACTCGAGCCGCTGCTGGTCGATCCCGAGTGCGAGCTCGCGAGCGACCCGCGAACGGCGATGGCGCTGCGCGAAGACGTCGAGGCCTATCTTACGAACGGCCCGCGTGATCGCGCGATCCTCTGTACGACGGGCATCCGCCCGGCGCTCGCCGAGTTTCTCTTACGCGCGGGGCTGCGCGTCGACGTCTTCAGCTATGCGGAGCTGCCTCCCGAGCTGCCGCTGCATCCCGTGGGGATGGCCCGAAATGTCCGCTCGGAGTCCCGCGCCAACCTTGTGGGAACGTGAATGGCGAGCGATACTCATACCATGTTATCAATCGATCGATCGGCGCTGCTCGTCATCGACGTCCAGGATTCGTTCAAATCCGGCGACCGCTGGACCCGACGCAACAATCCCAATTTCGAGAACAACGTCACCGCGCTCGTGGCGGCGTTTCGCGAGGCTCGCTTGCCGGTGCTCTATTTCTTGCACAGCGATACCGACGAAGCGTTCTCGACGGATAGTCCGTACTACAAGCTGATGGAATTTCTCAGCCCGCTCGGGAACGAGCCGCTGCTTCATAAAACCTCGCGAAATTGCTTTACCACCACCGACCTCCAACGCCGCCTTACGCAGCTCGGCGTACGGCGACTCGTCATCACGGGCATACAGACCGAGCAATGTTGTGAAACGACGGCGCGCGTTGGAGCCGACCTCGGCTACGACGTCGACTTCGTCACCGACGCCACGCTGACGTTTCCGATTCAGCGCGAGCCGGGCGATTGGGCGGATGCGTTGCCCGCCGAGGCGGTGGTCGAACGCACCGAGTTCGCCCTGCGCCGGCGGTTCGCACGGATCGCGACGGCGCGGGAGATCCTCGAGCAAATGGCCTAAATGGTCCCCATGCGCCGCGTTATTTTTCCCATCGTCGAACGTTTTGAGATCTTCGATCTCGCGGGGCCATTGCAAGTGTTGCACGAGGCTAATCTGCTGGGTGCCGGCTACGAACTCGTGTTTGCAGCGCTCGGTCGCACGGTCGAAGCGAGCCAAGGCATCGCGGTTTCCGGTTTGCAGCGATTGCCGCGAGCCAACGCCGGCGATCTCATCATCATTCCCGGATCGGGCGCGATGCGAGAAGCAAAACGACGCGCGGAGGCGGCGAAGCTCGTAACGTGGCTGCGCGAGTCGCACGATCGCGGCGCGAGGATCGCGTCGGTGTGCGTGGGCGCGTTTCTCTTGGGCCAAGCGCGACTGCTCGACGGTCGTACCTGTACGACCCATTGGAAGCGGGCGGAGGAACTCGCGCGGCGTTTCCCCCGCGCGCACGTGCTGCGCGATCGTCTCTTCGTTTTCGATGGCCCGATCGTCACGAGCGCGGGCATCGCCGCCGGCGTCGATATGACGCTCGCGCTGGTCGAGGCGGACTGCGGCGCGAGGATGGTCGCGCAGATCGCTCGTGAGATGGTATTGCACGTGCGTCGTCAGGGGGCGCAGGCGCAGCTCAACCCGTTGCTCGGTCACCGCGATCATCTCGAAGCGGGCGTGCATGCCGTCCAGGATCGCATCCTCAGCCGTCCGCAAGAGCGCCACTCGCTCGAAGCGCTAGCCGGCGTGGCGGGCGTGAGCCGTCGGCACCTGACCCGGCTCTTCCGCGAGGCGACCGGGATCAGCGTGAGCGAGTACCACACGGGGGTCCGGCTCGAGCACGCCCGAACGCTGCTTGCCAATCGCGACCTGACGGTCGAAGCCGTGGCGCAGCGCTGCGGCCTGAGCGACGCCCGCCAGCTTCGGCGTCTGTGGAAAGAAAAGTTCGGCGCAAACCCGCGCGACGCGCGCACGAACGCATAAGCAGGAGGCTCCTGGCAGTTCCCCAGGGGGGGTGTGGTGAACCCAAGTCGCCGGTCCCGGAGGTTTGACCCGGCCGGGCCCTATTGCTACACTTGATGGGTTGTCGCCGGGCGCATGCTTCGGCGTTTGCCTTTTTCTGAATAGAATTCGATGAGCTGGAATACATTCAAACCGTTTGTCAAAGCGCTGATCCTGATCGCCATCGTCGCGTATTCGATTTCGGCGATTCTTCCGCTTGACCAAAAGATTCATCTCGGCCTGGACTTGCAAGGCGGTTCGCGCCTGCTGCTCCAGCTCTCACCGACTTCCGACGTCAAGACGATCACGCCCGACGTGCAGAACGAAACGCGCATGGTGATCAACCAGCGCATCAACGGCCTGGGCGTCACCGAACCGACGATCACGAATCAGGGCAGCGACCGGCTCTTGGTCGAGATTCCGAATCTTAAGAATCCGGACCAGGCCGAGCAGTTGATCAAAGAGGTCGCGGTGCTCGACTATAAGATCATGCCGCAGGACGTCTCGGCGCTCGCCGAACGCGACCTGCAAGTGGTCAACTCGCCGCCGAATACGCCGGGGATCACGGCGAAAGAACGCGCCGCCGCCGAGAAATACGTTGCGGAAGGCGCCTACGCCGCGAGCGGCCCCGTCGTGTATACCGGCAAAGAGCTGAAATCGGCGACCGCCGGTTACGATCAGTCCGGTAATCCGAACATTCAGTTCACCACGAAGAACCCGTCGAAGTTCGGGCGCATGACGACGGCCAACGTGGGCAAACTGCTCGCGATCTTCCTCGACCATCGCTACGTGTCGGCCGCGACGATTCAGAGCCCGATCTTCGATCAGGGCCAGATCACCGGCCAATTCACGCAAGAGCAAACGATTACGCTCGCCAACGAATTGAACGCGGGCGCGCTTCCCGCGCATATCTCGATCATCGAAAAAGAAACGATCGGCGCGACGCTCGGGAAACTCGACTTGGTCCAGTCGCTCAAAGCCTCGATGCTGGGCCTCGGGCTCGTGTTGCTCTTCATGATCGCGATTTATCGTCTGCCGGGCTTTCTGGCCGATCTCGCACTCGTGATCTACGTCGTCATCATGCTCGCGATTCTGTCGCTCGCGCACGCGACGCTCACGCTACCCGGTATCGCAGGCTTCGTGCTCTCGATTGGTATGGCGGTCGACGCGAACGTCCTGATCTTCGAGCGCATTAAAGAAGAACTCTGGAATGGCAGGGCGATGCGCGTTGCGGTGCGCGTCGGTTTCACCCGCGCCTTCTCGGCCGTCTTCGACAGCCATTTCACGACGATCGTCGGCGCTGGCGTGCTCTATATGCTCGGCACCGGCACCGTGCAAGGGTGCGCGTTTACGCTCTTCTGGGGCACCGCGGTCTCGCTCTTCACCGCAGTTTTTATCACGCGGTTCTTCGTCGATACGCTCGTCGATGCCGATCTACTCACCAACCCCGAACTCTACGGCGTCCACAAAGGCGACGTCGGCATCTATGCAAAGACGGCGGGGGCGTAGGACACTCACATGTTATTTCGCAGACTGAACTGGAATATCGTCGGCTGGTTCCAAACCGTCCAGGCGATCTCGTTTATCATCATCGCGCTCGGTATCGGCGCGATGGTGTACCATGGTTTCGCAGGCGGCCAGGGCTTCAAACCTTCGCAGATGCTGCGGCTCGGCCTGTCGTTCACGGGCGGTACCGATATCGCGGTCACGTTCGACAAACCGACGACCACCGACGCCGTACGCGCCGGGCTCGCGTCGCTCAACTTGCAAGACGAGCGCATCAATACGGCCCAGACGGCGGGAGCCGTCCCGGGAACGCAGTTCCATATCGAATCGCAGACGTCGTTTGCCAATAACTCGGTGCCGTTGAAGACGGCGTTGAGCTCGGTCGGCGCGTGGGATCCGAATTCGCTCAGCATCACCGCGATCGGCGCGGCGCTCGGTAGCGAGTATCTGCGTCACGCGCTCGAAGCGCTCATCATCGCGCTTTCGATCCAGTTCCTCTACATCGCGTTCCGCTTCGGCTGGAACTACATCTTCGGGCTGGTGACGATCGTCGCGCTGCTGCGCGACTCGGCGATGATGATCGGGATCTACGCGATGGCGAACAAGCGCGTCGACGACGCGTTCCTAGCTGCGGT
>VFSW01008776.1_pt1 | contig 14485 bp, 13 predicted proteins | sample 5358111 | NCBI WGS metagenome assembly VFSW01 (sample SAMN11554181, study PRJNA540505) | mine drainage metagenome | isolation source: sediment from site ElyBrook_90M | place: USA: Ely Copper Mine, Vershire, VT | collected 2017 | reverse complement strand
TTCCCACCGTGGCGACGACGCCCACGACCGTGCCCACCCCGACCACCGTGCCGTACGTGCCGCCCACCACAGTGCCGATCACCACGACCACGGTGTGCACGACGACACCGTCGGGCACGACGAAGTGCACCTGAGGACCACTGCTGTTCGTAGCAGTGTCGCTCGCAACGCACTCGAGCACGGTCGCATAGCGTGCGATCGCCGAGGGCTACGCCTCGTCCTCGGTGTCCGTGACTTTCTCGGCCTCTAGACGGGTGAAGGTGAAGTCGCGTAGTCGACGCGGTCCGGCGTTTTCGCTGCCATCGCTGCGCAGCGCAGTCATCGTCGTGAGCGTGATGCGGCGATAGAGCCAGAAGAAGAAGATGCCGAGCGGCAACTCCGCACCGAAGCCCGTCAACATTGTGAGCCATTCATCACGCTGGCCAAAGGACGTGACCATGTCGAACCACGCGTCACAGATGAGCAATGTTCCCGCCACGATGGTGAGCGACGCGAGTACCGCGCGCCTGTACCACGCCGCCCACGCGGCGAGAAGTAGTACGGAGATCAACGCTCCGTCGAATCCGGTCCAGAGGAGTCGCCAGTGACCCGATTCGTATCGTGGAGGAAGTGAGAGAGCCAGGAACACAGTCCAGGGGATGAGAGTGGCGGCGCCCACGAGGAAGAAGAGGGAGACCAATTGAGCGCGATGCGACAGAGAAAGGTGGTGCCGCAGTCCTACGAGTCTCGCCCGGAGCGTTCGCGCACCATCGTCTCGCGTCCTTTCATCGTGCACGTTCACTACCCCAGGTCGAATGTCGCTAGCCCGATTGAACTTCGCACGACCTCAGTATCACAGTGATCGACGCCGATGAAAAGGTCGCCGTCGATCCCTCCTTGCGGCGGCAACGGACGTCGTCACTTTCTTGGACTCGGACTCTTCGCGTGACACGGGAGGCAATAGACCTTCGATCTCAGATGGCGATGATCACCTTGCCTCGAGCGTGACCTATTTCGACGTAGCTCATGGCGGCGGGCGTGTCACTGAGCGGGTAGGTCCGGTCGATGAGAGGGGTGACGTCGCCAGCAAGCACGAGCGCCGACAGCGTATCGAGATTCTCCGTCGTGACAGCTGCCATGACTCCCACAAGTCTGTCTCGAACGAATGGTGCGACGACCACGACCTTCGCAGGAAGCGCCACCGGTCGGAACCACTTTCCGCTTCCACCACCGGCGACGACAAGCGTCCCCTTCGATTTCAAGGTACGACGAAGGTCTCTGAGGGTGCGGTTACCAATGGTGTCGACGATTACGTCATATCGTCGGGTCTGACGAGCGAAGTCCTCGTGTGAATAGTCGATTACGTTGGCGGCGCCAATCGACTTGACCAGTTCAACGTTCCTTGTGCTGCACACCCCCGTTACCTCGGCACCAAGCGACTTCGCGATCTGAACTGCGAACGACCCGACACCGCCCGATGCGCCGTTGACGAGGACCGACATACCCTTCGAGACCAGCCCTTTGTCGCGAACCGCAATAAGCGCGGTGTTGCCGGCGCAGGGGAGCGACGCTGCGGACTCGAATGACAAATCATCGGGCATTTTCGCGAGGCGCTTAACATTGCCCGCTGCGTACTCGCCGAATGCGCCTCTGGCGAGTCCGAAAACTTTGTCACCAATGGCAAACCGTTCGACGTTCGTGCCCACGGCGGTGACTTCTCCCGCCACATCGATGCCCATGTCATGGTCTTTTGGACGTCGATACCCTGCACTCAGTCGCAAGAGATAGGGCTCTCCTCGAAGAAGGTGCCAGTCGAAGGGATTCACGGAGCTCGCCTTGACCTGCACGAGCACGTCGTCCTGTCCAATTTCCGGCATCGGAACCTCGTCGAAGGTGAGGCACTCGGGCGGTCCGTACAGAGCTCTGGTAATTGCTTTCATCATTGATCCCTTCCCGATCACGGCGTTCGTATTACAACGTATGCTTACAACGTAAATTAATCCATACTGTGTAAGTATGTCAAGCGTGCCACGCGTACCACGAACGCATCGATTGAGGAGTCCGCTGAGCCGCGAACGCATCCTTCACGCCGCTCTCGACAGGGCGGACAGTGACGGGCTTGACGCCCTGACCATGCGGGCACTCGGCCAAACCCTCGGTGTGGAGGCGATGTCGCTCTACAACTACGTGGAGGACAAGGACGATCTCCTCACCGGCATGGTGGAACTCGTGCTCTCTGAAATCGATCTGGCGCCAATGGCCAAGGACTGGCGAGTGGCGATGCGAGCGACCGCCGTCTCAGCGCACGAGGCATTGCTTCGTCATCCTTGGGCCTGTCAACTCGTGCTCTCTCCGACCTCGGCACGCATGGTGTCCACCCGGATGGTCTATATCGAGTCGATTCTTGAAAGGTTGCGAAGCGCCGGGTTCACACCTGAGGCGGCGTCGAGGGGATACCACGCGCTCGACAGTCACATCTTGGGATTCACCATTTGGGAACTCGGACACGCGCTCCCCGCGAACGCCCCAGCCGACTTTCTAGATACCTTGATGCGCCAACTCGATCCTGACACGTTCCCTTATCTCATGGAGCATGCGGGCATTCACATGAATGCATCGGAGAGCGACGATGAAGGAGAGTTTGAGTTCGGGTTAGACCTCATCCTCGATGGACTTGAGCGCCATGTATCTTCGATGTGAAGCGCCTAACGTCCGACGTCCGGGCGAGGTGTCAACGAAGCGCCGACGACCGGGATGCGGCGATCGTTCCTTGTCACTTGGCGGGCTTGTTCCACACGATTCGCGAAATCTGACCACACTTTGAGAGAAGTCTTTGGCGAAGCGTCTGCCAAGTGCACGGGCGCCACTCGAACCACCAGAGGGTTCCGACGCAGACGAGAGCCCTAGCCGCTAGTCACGGCCGGTCACTCGCGGTGTATAGGTTTGGACCGATGACGTCGGTTAAGCAGATCCAAATCACGTTCGATTGCGCAGAACCTGAGCGCGTCGCTCGCTTCTGGTGCGAAGTGTTGGGGTATGTCGTGCCTCCACCACCCGATGGTTTTTCCTCTTGGGAACGTTTCGAACGCACGCTCGCCCCGCAAGATCGGGGATCATGGTTCGCGTGCGCCGACCCCTCCGGGTCGGGCCCGCGACTTTACTTTCAACGCGTTCCCGAAGGCAAGGTCGTTAAGAATCGACTACATCTCGACGTGCGGGTTGGTGCCGGGCTCGTGGCTGAAGAGCGCCTGGCAGCGCTTGAAGCCGAATGCGCCCGATTAGTCGCGCTCGGCGCGGCGCGGGTGCGACTCTTGCCCGCCGACGACGACAACGAGTCGTGCCTCGTGATGCAAGACGTCGAGGGCAATGAATTCTGCCTCGACTGAGTTCGTGAACGGTTGGGTCCTGTTTCATAATGACCCTGTCGCCTGCTTGGCCGGCGGAGGAGGTGGGATTTGAACCCACGGAAGGTTTCCCTTCACACGATTTCCAATCGTGCCGATTCGGCCGCTCTCGCACTCCTCCCGAATACCGACATTCATCAACGAAATGAATACCGGCGTGCAAGGTTACCCCGAGTCGCTCGACCGTCTTCTCCGGTAGCCTTTTCTCTGCCGAGGTCCACAGCAGTGGTCGGGTCCCGTGCGACGACCAACTGTGAACCGAGTCAGGGGTGGAAGCCAGCAGCTCTCAGCAGATCGTGTCGGGTGCCACGGATCGCCTGACCACTGCTTTGGACCTCGGCACTTTACATGTCGCCGTTAGCATGCGTGCATGGCTGAAGCGTCCACCACCCCCACTTCGATCGACGGGGTGACCTCTCTCTACCGACGATTCCGCCCCGGTCGATTCGTCGAACTTCGTGGTCAGGACCACGTCGTTCGTGCCCTTCAAGGGGCGGTCAAGAACCACCGCGTTTCACACGCATACCTGTTTTCCGGCCCACGCGGTACGGGAAAGACGACCACGGCGAGAATCCTCGCCAAGGCCCTCAACTGCGAAGATCCACTGGAGGGTGACGCGTGTAACAAGTGCGCGAGTTGCGTGGCCATCACCAAGGGGACCTCGCTCGACGTAACGGAACTCGACGCCGCGTCGAACAACGGTGTCGACGACATCCGTGACATCACCGCGGGTGCGTGGCACGGGACACCGGGCAGTTGGAAGGTCTACATATTCGACGAAGTGCACCAACTGAGCAAGGCCGCGTCTGCGGCGCTGCTCAAGACGTTGGAAGAGCCGCCGCCGCACGTTGTGTTCGTACTCGCGACCACCGACCCCCACAAGGTCATGCCGACCATCCGTTCTCGCACCCAGCACCTTGAGTTTCGGCTCTTCAACGGCGAGACGCTCAACTCGTTGCTCCACGAGGTCGAACTGGCCGCCGGGCTCAGGGCCGACGACGCCACGATCGAGGCGGCGGTTCGACTCGGTCGCGGATCGGCGCGCGACGCGCTCAGCGCGCTCGATCAGCTCATCGCCACCGGATCGCTCAACGAAAGTCGACCGGAGTTCGACGATCTCTTCCACTCGTTGGTGCACGCCGACGCCGTCGAAGCATTGAAGTCATTGGCGGTGCTGACGCGAGAAGGCTGGGACCCCGAGCAACTCGCGGAGAGTTTCGCCGCCGAAGTGCGACAAGTGTTCTTGTTACAGGTCGCGCCCGAGGTCGCTGACGCAGTGGACAGTGACCGTGATCGACTCTCAATGTGGGGACACCAACTCGGACTTCCTCGAACGGTACGAATCCTCGAGACCGTTGGGCGCGCGATGCGCGAGATGAAGAGTGCCCCGGAGAAGGTCGTGATCCTTGAAGTCGCCCTGGTGCGACTGATCAAACCGGAACTTGACACTTCGATCGAGGCACTCGACGAACGACTGACCCGCCTCGAGCGCGACGGCGTCCGGGAGCCCGTCGCTCCCGTCGCTCCCGCGGTCCTTCGCCCGATCGGCACGCCCACACCTTCGCCGCGCGCGCCGCTTTCCCCACAAGCGTCGGTGACGAGAGAGTCCCCCAGCGAGCCGGTGGCCGATCCGATCGGCGTGTCGACGGCGCACGTCGAGGTGCCAAGCGAGGTCGGGTCCAATGTTGGTCTAGAACTCGAGGACGTTCGTGAGCGTTTCGTGGAACGCGTCATCCCGCGCACGTCGCGTGGCGCCCAATTGCTCCTCAAGTCGGCGTTTGTTCGTTCGCTTGACGGGTCTCATTTGACGATCGCACTGCCCAGTGAAGAGATGCGCCAGAACACCGAGATGATCCTGCAGGGCCTCAAGAGCGCGATGGAGCATGAGTTCAGGGTCCCGCTGCAGATCACGTGGGCGGTCGATCCGTCACTCGCGTCCTCGACCCCCGCGGCGCCCTCGCCATCACGCCGAGAGATCGCGCGAACGGCTGACGTGGACGAGGTGTACTCGCAAGACGAATCGGTCGTCATCGTCGACTCGGCCGGAGAACACCTCATCACCGAGATGTTCCCCGGCGCCACGGAGGTCAAGTGAGCTATCCACCTCCGCTGCAGGCCGTCGTCGACGAACTCGGACGTTTCCCAGGCGTCGGGCCGAAATCGGCGCAGCGCATCGCGTTCTGGTTGATGCGCCAACCCAATGAGGACGTGGCTCGACTCGCGCAGTCGCTCGACGAGATGAAGACGAAACTCTCGTTTTGCGAGCGGTGCTGCAACATTGCCGAGACGGGCGGGCTGTGTCCGATCTGCGCGGACGAGCGACGCGACCAGACCACCATCTGCGTCGTCGAGAATCCGCCCGATGTCGTCGCGGTCGAGCGATCGGGCGCCTTCCATGGCACCTATCACGTCTTGCACGGCGTGCTCAACCCCCTCGAAGGCGTGACCCCGGACCGACTACGGATACAAGAGCTGATACTGCGTCTTCGCGGTCCGGTCAAAGAAGTCATCCTGTGTTTCAACTCCAACGTCGAAGGTGACGCGACCGCAATGTATCTGAGTCGACTCCTGCAGGTGCCGGGCCTCGTGGTGTCCCAGCCCGCGAGCGGACTTCCGGTCGGGGGCGACTTGGAGTTCGCCGACGACCTAACGCTCGGACGAGCGATCGACGGCCGGCGCATCCTCACCGACTAGTCCCTACGCGAAGCGCACCACGCAGAGGAGTCCGACCACGAGGCAGTAGAAGCCGAACGGGATCAAGGTCTTGGTCGTGAACCAACGAGTGAGGAAATGCACCGAGATGACGGCGGTCACCATGGCGCAGAGTGCGCCGACGAAGGTTTGATAGCGCACACCATCGCCGAGCGGTCCGAATAGGTCGGGCAGCTTCAACACGCCCGCAAGGAGAATGACCGGCGTCGCGAGGAGAAACGCGAAGTTGGCCGACTCCTCGTGGTCGAGTCCCTCCATCAATCCCGACACCATCGAGATGCCGCTGCGTGAGATGCCCGCGAAGAGCGCCAGGGTCTGCGAACATCCGATCGTGAACGCGCCACGCGCGCTCATGGTGTCAATTGTCAAGAATTGGACGTGGCGACCGCTGTTGCGACGCAGCCGTTCACCGAGGAGGAGTATCACGCCGTTCAGCGAGAGGAAGATCGCCGCGGCGAGCGGCTTGGCGAAGAGGACGCGCAGCTCGTGCTCTAAGAGCAATCCGACGATGCCCACCGGCACCGTCGCGATCGCGAGGATGAATAAGAGTCGATAGTTCTTGTCGATGTCGGGGTCCGAGAGACGCCACAGTGACGCGACGCCCTTCGCACGGGCCCGCGCCACTTGTCGACCGAGTCCTCGGAAAAGAGCAATCCACGTCGAACGGTAGTAGGCGAGGAGACCGAGGGCCGTCCCGACGTGGAGCCCAACGATGAAGGCGAGGAAGAACGACTCGGGCTTGGACTGTGCGCTGACCAAGTTGTGCCATCCGAGAACGCCTGGTAGCAGGACCGAGTGGCCGAGACTCGAAATGGGGAAGAGTTCTGAGATCCCTTGGGTCAACCCCATGATGATTGCCTGGAAGTACGTCAGCGCGTGCACCTCTCAACGCTAAACCACGAAAACAGTGGTGACCGCCACGCTGATGCGTCAGTATTGCGACGTGCGCTATCTCACTGTCGTTCGACACGCGAAGACGTCACCGGCCGGACCGGGAGAGTCGGATTTCGTGCGAACGCTGAACAAACGTGGGCGCGAAGAGTGCGCCAAACTCCGCGAATGGGCACTCGATCCAACGGCCCTGGGAAGGTACGGTCCCACGACGGCGCTCGTGAGTTCTGCGGCGCGCACGAGGGAGACCTTTCGACGAGCGTTCCACGGGACGCCTTTCGTCGCCCACTGTGAATTCAGCGAGTTGATCTACAACGGCGTTCGAGAGGTCTCAGCGCAGGACGCCTTGATCGATCTCGCGGCCATCGACCCAGTCACGACGTCCTTGCTCGTCGTCGCGCACAACCCCACGGTGCACGAACTGATGTTCACCCTGGCTCAGGAGTTGCCCAAGAGCTTGCGCAACGATCACTATCCCCTCGGGGGCGCGTACGTCCTTGCATTGCCCGACGACCGACCGGTGGGCCTCGAGCGTTACGAGGTCGTCGCGAGCTTCATTCCCGACTAAAGGGAACGAAGTATGGCGGCGTCGCCTTGACCGCCGCCACCACAGAGCGCCACCGCGGCCACGCCGCCGCCGCGTCGGCGTAATTCGTGCAGCGCCGTCAGCGCGATGCGCGTACCGGACATGCCGACGGGATGACCGAGCGCGATCGCCCCGCCGTTGACGTTGATCTTGTCCTCATCGATGCCGAGATCGTCGGCGGAGGCCAGTCCCACCGCGGCGAACGCCTCGTTGATCTCGAAGAGATCGATGTTCTTCAGGTCCAGGTTCGCCTTCGTCGCGGCCGCCATGATGGCGCGCGAGGGTTGAGTGAGGAGTGAGGCGTCGGGTCCGGCCACCTGGCCGTAGCTGACGAGCTCGCCCAGGGGAGCGAGGCCGAGTTGTTCGGCGCGCTCAGCCGACATGACGAGTACCGCGGCGCCGCCGTCGGAGATCTGCGAGGCGTTGCCGGCGGTGATGGTGCCGTCCTTCACGAACGCGCCGCGCAACGTGGCGAGCGATTCGACGGTGGTCTCAGCGCGTACGCCCTCGTCGGTCTCGACGAGCACGGGATCGCCCTTGCGCTGGGGCACTGCCACCGCGACGATCTCGTCGGCGAACTTGCCCGTCTTGATGGCGTCGGCGGCCAATTGGTGACTGCGCGCCGAGAATTCGTCCTGTCGCTGCCGCGTGATCCGGCCTTCGTTGTAGCGCTCGGTGGAGAGTCCCATGGCGCACTGGTCGAAGGCGCAGGTCAGTCCATCGAACATCATCGAGTCGACGACGCTCTGGTCACCGAGGCGGTAACCGGCGCGTGCACCGGGCAATAGATAGGGAGCGTTGGTCATGGACTCCATACCCCCGGCGATGATGATGTCGGCCTCGCCGGCGCGGATCATGAGGTCAGCGAGGTAGATGGTCTGTAAACCCGACAGGCAGACCTTGTTGACCGTGGTGGCGTTGACGGTCATGGGGATGCCGCCCTTCACTGCGGCCTGGCGCGCCGTGATCTGGCCCTGGCCGGCTTGGAGCACCTGACCCATCAGCACCAGATCGACGCTCGCCGGGTCGACACCGGTTCGCTCGAGCACTCCTTTGATGGCGGCGCCGCCCAAGTCCATCGCGCTCAGCGACGCGAACGCGCCCGCCAACTTCCCGATTGCCGTGCGACTCCCGGCGACGATGACGCTGCGTGACATGACGACTCCTTTGTTCCGTGGGAACCCGAAATCAACGATAGACGGTTCCTCGTCGAACTCATCGGGGGGAAGAGAACAGCAGCACGGTGGCGAGCGCGATGAGCCCGACTGCCGACAGCCCCGTGAGCCACCGGCGCACCGAGGGCTGAGCGAGAACGGTGGCGGCCCGATCGACCAAGGTGACGAGGGCCGTGTACCAGCACGTCGCGACCAGGGACTGCACGCACGCGAGGGCGATGATCCCCGTCGAGAGTGAGAAGTCGCGCGGCACGAACTGGGGGATGAACGCGACGGCGAAGACGGCCGCCTTGACGTTGGTGAGATTCGTGATGAGTCCGAGTCGAAACGCCGCGAGTGGGCGCACCCGGGCCGTCCCCGCGACGTCGAACGTGCCCGCGACCTGACGCAGTTCGACGAGCGTCTGGGCGGCGAGGAACACCAAGAACGCGACGCCCGCGAACTTGAAGACGTTGTAAGCGAGGTGCGAGTGCGCGAAGACTTGGCTGAGTCCGACCGCCGAGGCCAGGCCCCAGATCACGAGTCCGAGCGAATTGCCCGCCACCGACACGTAGGCACAGCGCGCACCGCCGACCAGGGTCTGGCGAAGGACCATTGCCACTCCCTGGCCCGGAACCATCGCGAGCACGAGCGCCGTCAGGGCGAAGGCCGGGAGGATGTGGAGCAACGCCATCGAGTGAGTCTAGGAATCAGGTCGATTGGTTTTCTGACATCCGCGCCGCTCCCACTAACCTCACCGCCATGAGTGAAATCCTTGACGCGGTGCGTTCGGGCGCCACGGGTGCGACCCTGTCGTCGATCGACATGCCGTCGACGACGCGAGCCGTCTTCGTGCGGCGTGATGAACAGTCCATGTTCGAGGGGATGGCGAGTGTCGACAAGGACCCGCGTCAGAGCCTGCACGTGGACGAGGTGCCGATCCCCGAACTGGCGCCGGACGAAGTGTTCATCGCGGTGATGGCGTCATCGATCAACTTCAATACCGTGTGGACGAGCATCTTCGAGCCGCTCTCGACGTTCGGTTTCCTCGACCGACTCGCGAAGGAGTCATACTGGGGAAAGCGACACGCGCTCGACTATCACATCCTCGGTTCCGACGCCGCGGGCGTGATCATTCGCGCCGGATCGGCGGTGCGCAATTGGAAGGTCGGCGACGAGGTCACGGTCCACTGCAACTACGTCGACGACCAGGATCCGTCCAGCCACGACGACTCGATGCTCTCATCGAACCAGCGGATCTGGGGCTTCGAGACGAACTTCGGGGGCCTGGCGGACATCTGTGTCGCGAAGGCGAACCAGCTGATGCCCAAACCCACCCACCTGACCTGGGAGGAGGCCGCGGTCAACGCGCTCTGCAACTCGACGGCGTATCGCATGCTGGTGTCGCGAAACGGCTCGCCGGTCACCCAGGGGGACAAGGTCCTCATCTGGGGCGCGTCGGGCGGCATCGGGTCCTTCGCAGTGCAGCACGTGCTCAATTCGGGGGGTACGCCCATTGGCGTCGTGTCGAGTGCCAACAAGGTCGAGACCCTTCGTGAGCTGGGCTGCGAGCACGTCATCGACCGACGGGCGAACGACTACCGGTTCTGGAAGGACGAACACACGCAAGACGAGAGCGAGTGGCGCCGCTTCGGCAAGGACATCCGCGCACTCGTCGGCGCCGACCCCGACATCGTCTTTGAGCATCCCGGGCGTTCGACCATGGGGGCGAGCGTGTTCGTCACGAAACGAGGCGGCACGATCGTAACGTGCGCCGCGACCAGTGGCTACATGATCGAATACGACAACCGTCACCTGTGGATGAAGCTCAAGACCATCAAGGGATCGCATTTCTCCAACTATCGCGAGGCCTGGGCGGCCAACCAGGCGATCATCGATGGCAAGGTCGTGCCGCCGCTGTCGGCGGTGTTCCCGCTCGTCGAGACGGGCGAGGCCGCGTACGAGGTCCATCACAACCGCCACGAGGGCAAGATCGGCGTGCTCTGCGTCGCGGAGCGAGAGGGCCTCGGCATCACCAACCCCGATCTTCGAGCGAGCGTGGGCGACTATCGTCTCACCATCTTTCGCCGACACGATTAGGAGAACCGTGGAATCGTTACTGACCGAGATCGACCACGTCGCTATTGCGGTGCGTGACATCGACGCCGCGATCGCGTGGTACGAGGAGGTGTTCGGCGCCGTCGTGGTGCACCGCGAGGAGGTCCTCTCCGATGGCGTGGACGAGGCGCTGATCAAGGTCGCCGACTCCTACATCCAACTGCTCACACCGACGCGCGAGGATTCACCGGTGGGGAAGTACCTGGCGAAGAACGGCGAGGGACTGCACCACGTGGCGTACCGCGTCGACGACTGCGCGATCGCGCTCGACGCGCTGAAGGCGTCGGGCGCGCGCGTGATCGACGAGGCACCGCGACCAGGTTCGCGCGGGACCACGGTGGCCTTCGTGCATCCGAAGGCCTCGTTCGGGACCTTGATCGAACTGGTCCAGGAGGGCGCGTAGCGCAACGCCGTTCTCCTTGAGGATGGCCTCCCCAGTGATTAGGTAGCCTTGCAACTCATGGAACACTCAATGCAAGAGCGTTTGGACGATCTCGACGGTCGCAAGTCCCAAGCACGTGTCGCGGGCGGTGAGAAGGCGATTGAACGCCACCTTTCTCGAGGCAAGATGACCGCGCGCGAGCGCATCGAGTACCTGCTCGACGAAGACACGTTCCAGGAACTCGACATGCTCAGTCGTCACAACGCCGACGGGATGGGCATGGAGGACAACCGCCCCTACACCGACGGCGTGATCACCGGATACGGAAAGATCGACGGTCGACAGGTCTGCGTCTTCTCCCAGGACTCGACCGTCTTCGGCGGCGCGGTCGGCGAAGCGCACGGCGAGAAGATCCACAAGATCATGGACCTCGCCACGACGATGGGCTTGCCGATCATCGGTCTCAACGACGGCGGAGGTGCGCGAATCCAAGAAGGTGTCGCCGCGCTTAACGCGTACGGCGGGATCTTCATCCGCAACGCCAAGGCCTCGGGCGTCGTGCCCCAGATCTCGGTCATCCTCGGGCCGAGCGCCGGTGGTGGCGTGTACTCGCCAGCCCTGACCGACTTCGTCTTCATGGTGAAGGACACGAGTCACATGTTCATCACCGGCCCCGACGTCGTGACGACCGTCACCGGCGAGGACGTGACGCTGGAGGAACTCGGCGGGGCGATGACCCACGCGACGAAGTCCGGCGTCGCCAACTTCGTGATGCCCGACGAGAAGAGCGTCCTCGACGAGGTGCGCTACCTGCTCTCCTTCCTTCCGTCGAACAACATGGAGGAAGCGCCGCGCATCCTCACCGGCGACGACCCGAACCGACTCTGCGAGGACCTGCGCAGCGTACTTCCCGGTTCGCCCAACCTCCCCTACGACATGAAGAAGATCATCACGTCGATCGTCGACGGTGCCGAGTTCATGGAGGTCTCGGCGGCCTTCGCCCAGCAGATCACGTGTGGCTTCGCGCGTATCGACGGCCACTCGGTCGGCATCGTGGCCAACCAGCCCAACGTGCTCGCCGGCGTCCTCGACATCGATTCGAGCGAGAAGGCAGCGCGCTTCGTGCGCACCTGCGACGCGTTCAACATCCCGCTCGTGACGTTCGTCGACGTGCCCGGCTACATGCCCGGCACCGAACAGGAGTATGGCGGCATCATCCGTCACGGTGCGAAACTCCTCTACGCGTTCTGCGAGGCGACGGTGCCGCGTATCTGCGTCGTCATCCGCAAGGCGTACGGCGGGGCCTACGTCGTCATGAACTCCAAGTCCATCGGCGCCGACCTCGCCTACGCGTGGCCGACCGCAGAACTCGCGGTGATGGGAGCCGGCGGCGCGGTCGAGATCGTGCACCGTCGCGACCTCCTCGCGTCCGACGACCCCCAGACGTTGCGCAAGCAGTTGGTCAGCCAGTACGAGGAGACCTACGTCTCGCCCTACATCGCGGCGGAGCGTGGCTTCATCGACGACGTCGTCGACCCCGCCGACACCCGGCGACTCATCAGCCGTTCGCTCGAGCTGCTACGCAGCAAGCGCGAAGAGCTCCCCAAGCGCAAGCACGGGAACGTTCCTCTGTGAATTACGGCCTCACGCCGCGTCCGACGTTGGAGCCGGACGAATTGGCGGCTCTCGTCGCCACTGCCGAGGAACTGCTGCGCCAGAAGAGGTCCGCACCGTTGGCGGTCGACCCGGTGCCCAACTGGCGATTCTCGGGCCGATGGTTCAACGCCGGTCAGTTCGCGAATCGACGTCCACGCCTCTTCAACTAAAGCGACTCGACCATCCCCAACAGGTCGTCCATGATGGTCGCGAGCGAGAAGTCCTTCGGCGTGTAGACGGCGGCGACCCCGAGGCCCAGCAACTCCTTCGCGTCCTCGTCGGGCACGATGCCCCCAACCACGACCTTGATCTCGAGCCCGGCGTCGCGAAGACCGTCGACGACGCGCGGCACGAGCGCGAGGTGCGACCCCGACAGGATCGAGAGGCCGATCACGTCCACGTCCTCGTCACGCGCGGTGGCGACGATCTCCTCGGGGGAGAGACGGATGCCCTGATAGACGACTTCGAATCCCGCGTCGCGCGCCGCAACGGCGATCTGTTCGGCCCCGTTGGAGTGACCGTCGAGACCGGGTTTGGCGACGAGGAGCTTCGGTGGCGAGCCCCGTCGTTCGCGCAGCGCCCGTGAACGTTAGACGAGTGACGCGAAGAGCGGACCACGCGCCGCGACGCCGGCGCGCACGCCCGTGGGGGCACGGTATTCGCCGAAGACCTCGCGCAGGGCGCCGGCCCATTCGCCGGTCGTACCACCGGCCTTGGCCAGCGCGATCGTGGGCACCATGATGTTGTCGGTCACGTCGGCGCTCGATGCCACGCGACGAAGTTCGTCGAGGCAGGTCGCCACGAGCGCTGCGTCGCGCGCACTTCGCCACTCGACCACGTCGTCGATGAGCTCACGTTCGACCGCCGGGTCGACGGTCAAGATGGCCTCGAGCGCGGTGTCGCTCGTGAGGAGACTCTCGGCAGTCTCGGTGAACCTGTTGACACCGACGACGACCTGCTCCCCAGACTCGATGCGAGCGACCCGGGTCGATTGGCTGGCGACCAGACGGCTCTTCAACTCATCGATCGCGGCGAAGGCGCCGCCGAGCGACAGTACGTCATCGAGTTCGATCCGCGCGGCGTTGGTCAACTCCTTGACCTTGGCCTCCATGACCTGGGACCCCGCGAAGATGTCGGGGTACTCGAGCAGGTCGCTCTCGAAGGCGAGCACCTGCTGCATGCGAAGGCTCCACTGCTGGTCTGATGGACGCGGGAGACCGAGCGCCTCGTTCCACGCGGGCAGCTGGATGGCGCGCGCGCGCGCGTCGGCCGACAAGGTCACGCCGAGCATCTCGAGCACGATGCGCTGCACGTTGTTCTCGGGCTGCTGTTCAGTGAGCCCGAGTGAGTTCACCTGCACGCCGTAGCGAAAACGACGCAGCGACGCGTCCTGCACGCCGTAGCGCGTGCGACAGATGTCATCCCACATCGCGGTGAAGGTCCGCATCTTGGCTATCTCTTCGATGAAGCGCACGCCGGCGTTCACGAAGAAGGAGATCCGACCAACGACGTGGGGCATCTGGTTCGGGGCGATCTTGCCCGAGTCACGCACCGCATCGAGTACGTCGATCGCCGTGGCGAGCGCGTACGCGATCTCCTGGAC
>VFSW01008775.1_pt1 | contig 14486 bp, 15 predicted proteins | sample 5358111 | NCBI WGS metagenome assembly VFSW01 (sample SAMN11554181, study PRJNA540505) | mine drainage metagenome | isolation source: sediment from site ElyBrook_90M | place: USA: Ely Copper Mine, Vershire, VT | collected 2017 | reverse complement strand
GGCTAAGAAGCATCCGCGCATTACCGCTCAAGTTCAACCACGATGCTAGCGATCCCCAGCATGCCAAGCCCCGTCGCTGGTTGGGGCCGGCGACCGCGCCGCGCGCCGCTCGTTCGGCCAGCCGGGGAAAATCTCAACTAACGCATCAAGTCGAGGGTGACGAAGAACGAGCCATCAACCGCACGCGCAATCGCGACCGCCACCGTCCGAAACTGTGGCGACAACAGATTCGCCCGCGGTATCGGGCTCGCGTTCCATTCCGCAAGCGCCCGCCGCGGTAAAGCGTCCAGGTTGGGCCCGTTATCGAAAAAAAGATTCTCGGCCAGTTCCTCGTAGTCGAGCCCGGCCGCGCGGACCCGGTCGGCAGGGGTGTCGCCGATCGCGCTCTCGTGAGCGAGATAGTCGTGCGCTGCCATGTCGTCGCTGTGAACCCGTGCGGCAATCGACAGCCGATTCGATTCCACCAACGAGCTGACGCCCGCATGCAAGCGTACGTCGTTAACCAATTTGACGGTAAGCGATTCCACTGCGCCGAATTCATCCACCGCGAGCGTCGGTGTCGCCGCGCGTCCGGCAAATGAACTCATACGTACAGCGATCGTGGCGATTGCTACAACCGCGACGATCGCGATCGTCCCTGCCCACATCCGCTGGCGGCGACCTCTGTTGGCAATCGGTATGCGAACAACCTTGGCAGGACCGCGCGCAGCCCGGGAGACTCCGCGTCCACTCGCCGACGAAGCTCTCATCAGCCCACACACCCTTCATCCGGCCGTGCGAATCGCGCCTCCTATGCGCACGCGAGGACCGGCCGCATGCTGTGAGCGGGGCGGCACCATTGCCGCCGCCGTGCTTTAAGTGTTGGCCCGCGGTTACGCGCGTGTCAACGTAACCGCGCCTATGGAATCAACACCAGCTTTCCGACCGACCCACGCGACGAGATAAACCTGTGGGCGGCCGGCGCTTCGGCCAGCGGAAAAGTCTTGCCAATCAGAATTTTCAGCTTGCCTTTGCGGATCAGGTTGAAGCTGTGTTCGATTCCCTGGCGCATCAGTTCATGATTCGCGGACGCCGTGTAAAGCACGAAGCCGCTGACCTTGAGCGATTTCTCGAACAGCCGAAATACGTCGAGCTTGTCCGGCGGTCCACCAGCGCGTCCATACAAAATCGAATGGCCGAACGGCGCGAGGCAGCTCAGTCCCTTTTCGAATGTCGGCTTGCCCACCGCGTCGAGAATCAGGTTGACGCCCTTGCCGCCGGTCAGCCGCTTCGCTTCCTCGGCAAAGTCCTGGGTCTCGTAATTGATGACCTCGTCGGCGCCGTACTTTTTCGCGATCTCGATCTTGCTGCCGTTAGAGACCGTGCCGATGACGCGCGCGCCCGCCGCCTTCGCGATCTGCATCGCGACAATTCCGACACCACCGGCCGCCGAATGCACCAGCACCGTCTGCCCCGGTGTCATCGTATGGCTGGTATGGATCATGAACCACGCCGTCAGCGTTTGAATCGGGAACGCCGCGCCTTCCTCGAAGCTGATGAACTCGGGCAGCGGGATTACCTGGTTGGCGTAAAACAGCGCGTACTCCGCGTACGCCTTCAGACCAACCGCCGCGATCCGCATCCCGGGTTTGAGGCCTTCGACGCCTGGCGCTACTTCGTCGATGATGCCGGCTGCTTCCATGCCCGGCGTATCGGGCAGCTTCGGCTTGATCAGGTAATTGCCCTCGCGGAAAAAGGTATCGGCGAAATTGATTCCCGCTGCATGCACGCGCATCCGCACCATTCCTGGCCGCAGTTCCGGCTTCGGAACTTCGACCAGTTGCATCACATCCGGGCCACCGACTTCTTTGAATTGAATCGCCTTCATTGATTGCTCCTCTCTATGCGGAACGCGTGAGTGCCAACGAGTCTGGGTCATTTCGCCGGCGCGCGGCGTTTACTGATGATTGCAACTAGCAATCTTCTGACGTTCGCGAAAGCATCGACGTTCACCTCGCAAAGGCGCGACGATTTTCCAAACATGCTATTTTTTCTGGATGATTGAGCTGGTGATGTTCGATGCCGATGGCGTGCTTTTCGATTCGACCGAATCGAATACCGCCTACTACAACGCGATCTTCGCCCTGATGGATGAGCCGCGGATGAATCCGCAAGAGGAAAAGGCTGGCGTCTTCATGGCGGCGCCCCAAGTCTTCGAGCTGCGCGCGAAGGGCGATCGCGCGAAATTCGATCGCATGCGCGAGATTGCGCGAACCATGGACGCGACGCCGTTTTTCAACCTGATGCGACCGCCGGTCGAACTGCGCCCGTTCCTCACCGCGATGAAGCGGCGCTACCGGCTTGCGCTCGCAACCAACCGCTCAGCGACGATTCCCGCGCTCATCGACTATCTTGGACTCGACGGTATCTTCGACGCCGTCGCCAGCGCGCGCGACAAGGTGCGACCGAAGCCCGCGCCCGACATTGTCGAGCTGTGCCTCACGCGAGCCGGGGTCGCGGCGGTGCGCGCGGTTTACGTCGGCGACAGCCAAACCGATCTGATCGCGGCGCAGGCCGCGGGCATCCATTTCATCGGCGTCGGCGAACGCGTCGATCACGAGCATCGTATCGAGCAGCTCATCGAATTGCCCGATCGCCTCGAACTGATCTTCGGCACCGACCGTTAAAAGCGACTGTCAGCGCGAAAATCCCATGATTAGATTGATGCCATGGGCGGCAATCAGCGGCGGGCGGCTTCTGGCGGTGAAAGATGCTTTGAGCAAAAACTGTCGTTCAACGGGCCAAACGGTGTTTCAGGGTCACCCAAGCCGAGACCGCCGGATCTTGCGAAACTTGCTCAAGCGTGTAGAATTCGGACATTGAGGTGCTTAGTGATGGCAGTTAAAAGAGGCTGAGAAATCTGATGTTCTTCGCAAGTCGCAGGGCATCCCATTAGAAGACTGTCCTTCTGTAATTGGTAGCTGCACCAACTCTGCCAGCCGCGCTATAGGCCGGATCGTTTACGCCGCCTGTTTGGGGCTCCACTGAAAATAGGTTGAACTCCACGTAAGCATTGCAGCCGAAATTTGCCAGGTGCGCATTTTTCCGACGCCGGGTTTTTACACCCGGCGCGTTGCACATCCCAACGCTAAATCAACATTTCGATCAGATTCGGTCCCGGCTCCGCCAGCGCGCGCCGCAGTTGCGCCACTAAATCTTCGGCCTTCTCGACGCGCACCGCCGGCACGCCCATCCCCGCCGCCATCTGCGACCAGTTGATTTCCGGATTGCCGAGGCTGGTCAGCGAGCGCGCCTTGCTGCCGGGCTCCGTGACGCCCGCGCGCGCCAGTTCGACCTGCAGAATCCGGTAGCGCCGGTTGTTACAGATGAGCGTGGTTACGTTGAGGCGCTCGCGCGCTTGCGTCCATAGCGCTTGCAGGGTGTACATGCCGCTGCCGTCTGCCTGGAAAGCAATCACCTTGCGATCGGGACAAGCGACGGCCGCACCAGTGGCGCACGGAAGTCCTTGGCCGATCGCCCCGCCGGTGAGTGCGAGATACGTGTGCGCGGGCGCACCTCCCGAGTAGCTGAAGAAGGGCAGGCCGGTGGTCGCCGCCTCGTCCATCACGATTGCGCCTTCCGGCATCGTCGCGGCGATCGCTGCACCGATTGTCGCCGCATTCAGTTCGCCCGTCGGCAGCGCCGGCAGTTTGATCGATGGCGTAGCGGAGGCGCCGCGGGGAGCACTTAGCGCCTCGGCGAGCGCTTCGAGTGCGCCGGCCGCATCGTCATAGGGCTCCGCGAGCGTCGCGCATTCGCGGCCCTCGGGAATCATCACGCTCGGCACATTTGGGTATCCGAAGAACGCGACCGGCGTCGGCGCGCCAGCCAGTATGACGGCCTCCGATTTCCCAAGCGCTTCAAGCACCTGCTCGGGAAAATACGGCAGCTTCTCGATGCTCGGCATCGCGCCGCCGCGTTCGACGCGCGCGGGAAAGGTCTCGCACATCAGGCGGCATCCGCATTTCGCCGCGATCCGCGCCGCGGCACTGAGGCCGCGAGCGCGCAAAGCGTTGGCGCCCATGAACAGCACGGCCTTAGCGCCGTGCTTGCGGATCAGCTCGGCGGACTTGCGAATCGAGTCGTCGCCCACTGCCGGCAGTTGCGGGATTCGCGCCGGCGCGGCGGGGCCGCTCGCCGGGCTCCATTGGCAATCCGACGGGACAATCAATGTCGCGACACGGCCGGGCGCATGACCGGCGGCCACGATCGCGTCGGACATATCGCCGGCGATCGCATCGGGCGACGCGCACTTGCGCACCCATGCGGAGACCGGCCGCGCGAGCGACTCGATGTCGGACGTGAGCGGCGCATCGGCCGCGAGATGCCAGGTCGCCTGGTCGCCGATCACATTGACCACCGGCGATCGCGCGCGCCGCGCATTGTGCAAGTTGGCGATGCTGTTGGCGAAACCCGGTCCCAGATGCGTCAGCGTTAACGCCGGCCGATCCGTCATCCGTGCGTAGCCGTCGGCCGCGCCGCTGCACACGCCCTCGAACAGTCCCAGCACCGCGCGCATGCCCTCGACCCCGTCGAGAGCCGCCACCAGCGGCATCTCCGTAGTGCCGGGATTTGCAAAACACACGTTCACGCCCGCGGCGAGCGCGGTCCGGATCAGACTTTCAGCACCGTTCATTAATCTACAATCCCACGCGGCTCAGGCGTCTTTGACGAATTTCTCGAACGCGCTCCAATCGACGATCGGGCCGAGTCGCCGTTTGGTGACGACGCCCTGCGCGATCGCGCCGGTGAAAGCCGGGAAAGTCAGCGCATGATCCTGGATGTCGAGCACCAGGACGATTTTCGGCTCCTCGTTGGAAATCCACGGGCCGGCTTTGAGTGTCACTCCAGGCGGAAAGCCGCGCGTGAGCGCACCGTTGATCAGATCGTAAACTTTCTTGCTGTCGTCCTTGGACGCGATATTGAAATAAATCTCATCGAGGTAAAGCGGCATCGATGCATCCTCCGTCGATCGAATCGTTGTGAACGTCTGCCCCTTATACACAACTTCGAAGCTGAATTGTTAACCCGCGCCACTCGCCAACCGGCCCGCGCAATAGCCGGTTTGCCCGTTACTCTTGCTGCACGCTCACGCGAACGACGGCATCACTTCGCGTGCGAAAAGATCGATCGTCTGCGGCGGCCCGAAGTCGCCGAACATCACGGTGAAGAACGTGATTCCCCGCTGCACCCGATCGCGCAACTGCTCGACCACCTGCGCCGGCGTGCCTTTGATGCCGGTGATCGAGAACGGCTTCAGCCGCGACGCCACTTTCCATTTGTCCTCGACCTCGGCCTCGGTCGCGCCGATGCACACCAGCAACTGCTCCGAGATGTTGATCGATTTGATGTCGCGGCCGACCGCCGTGCAGTGCTCCTTGAGCACGTTGAGCTTGCCTTCGAAGCTCTTGTAGCCCGCCGGGCAGTTCCAGCGGTCGGCGTGTTTGGCGACGATTTTGAGCATCACCTTTTCGCCGCTGCCGCCAATCGTGATCGGCGGATGCGGGGTCTGCATCGGTTTGGGATTATTGTAGGCCTCGTCGAGCGCGTAGTAGCGGCCCTTGAAGCTCGCGCGCTTCTCGCTGAACAGCAGCTTCATCACCTGCAGGCCCTCTTCGAGCTGCCGCAGACGTGCGCCCATGGTCGGAAACTCATAGCCATAGCCGCGGTATTCCTCGTCCATCCAGCCCGCGCCCAAGCCGATTTCGAGGCGCCCGTTGCTGATATGATCGATCGTCGTCAGCGACTTGGCGAGCAGCGCCGGATTGCGAAACGAGTTGCACAGTACCAGCGTGCCGATGCGTAGCTTCTCGGTGCGCGCCGCGATCCCGCTCATCAGCGCCGTCGATTCGAGACAATCAGCGTCGGGAATGCCGCGATTCCAGAAATGGTCAACGAACCACAATGAGTGGTAACCGAGTTTTTCGGCTTGCGTGGCGCGGTCTGCCAGCGCCTTGAAGGACATACCGGCTTGCGGTGAGAAGATTCCAAACTGGGCGTTCTCGCTCATCAGAGGCTCCCGTCGGCAATTAAATTCGCTACAAATCAGAGCACTTGCAAAACTATAATGCCAGCCCGGAGAGCGACCGGGGGATCCGCGTGAGGATTTGTGATGACGGCGAATGGTAGCGAACGATATTCACGGGCGCGCGGTTGGCGTTGCCTGATCGCGATTGCAGTGACGGTGGCAGTCCTCGCCATTGCTGGAGGCAGAGCAAGCTCGCGCGCTGCTGACGTAACACCCGCCAAGCCGTTCGCCGCGGCCGTGGAGTTCCAGCAAGTCGGCGCGCGGCGATCATTTGCCGGATTACCACCGTGGTTGCACGAATGGTCTTACGAATTGCAGCGCGGGCCCTCGCCCTTCGATCGCATCGCTCTGCATCGGTACACGCACGGGGCGAAGCCGCCCCCGCATCCCGGCATCGTGATGCTCTACCTTCCCGGCACCAACATGAATGGCGAGGTGGCAGTCATCGATCTTCATCATTCGCTACCGCTCTACATGGCGAATCATGGGGTCGATTTCTGGGCGCTCGACTATCGCACGCATTTCATTCCACCCGCTACGCCCGTGGCGGATCTCACCGAACTCAGGGGCTGGACCAACGAACTATTCGAATCGGATATCGCGGCGGCGGCTAACTTCGTGATGCGCACCACCGGCCGCTCGCAAATCTTCGTCGCCGGCTTCAGCCGTGGCGCGAGCTTCGCATATCTGTTCGCCGCACGGCATCCGCATGCCGTCGAGGGGCTGGTAATCTTCGATGGCTCGATCGGCATTGGTCGTGCGGACGCGGCGGCGCCGCCCAACCGCTACGCCGATGACGTCGGCGGGGCCCATCTGACCTTCGCTAAACGCAAGGCTCTGATGGAAGCGGTCATCGCGAATCCCGACGGGCCCGCGCCGATTCCGAAATACAAAACCGCGCGCGAAAATCTCGAGCAGGTCGTTTACGGCGCCGGCGGGTTTTTCGGCGGACATGGTGGACTGGCGAATCCCGCCGGCGGCTATTCCGACGCGGTCGTACTCGCGCGGATGCTGGTCAACTACGACCGCTACTGGCCGACCGTTCAGGACTACGAGAATTCGTTCGCGAAGGCGGATCTTGCGCGACTGGCCGCCTCGAAGATCCCCGTCATCGCCTTCAGCAGCACTAATATCGGCGCGCAATGGCCCGCGCACGTCGCGCAGTCAGCCGCGTCCACCGGCAGTAGCGATGTGACTGTAAAGACGCTCCAGGGATGGGGCCACCTCGACGTGATTTGCGGCACGCACGCCGAGGGGCAGGTCTTCACGCCGGCGGTTCTATTCCTCAGGCAGCCGCATCGGAAGTAGGCGGCCGCGACGGATTCTGCGGGCGAACCGGATCGTCGGTAGTGTGGGGTGCGACAATCAGGACATATGCGAGTGCCCACATTCCCAGCACAAATCCAGCCATTAGCCAGCGCAACGGCGATCGGCCGCGCCGTGCGGCGATAACGGCGGTGAGTGGCGCCAGCGCGGCGTCAACGATCAGCGAGGTCGCGATCAGATCGATCGGCGGCTTATGCGATCGCATCAGCGCGAAGCCTGACGCATAGCTCACGATCGTCGCGATAATCTCCATCGGTTTGCCTGTCACCCGGCCCTATATATAGTTGACCGCGATGGGACGCCGCGATGCCGAAAGCCTGATGTCGAAGCTGCGCCAGATGAGCGAAGAGGGCGTTGCCGGCTTTTTCAGCGAAGTGATGGCGAACGAGGGGCTGCGCCGCACGCTCGGCCGGGCCGGCGAGAGCTTCTTTTCCAACAAGCAGAGTTTCGATCGCAACATCGAAACGATTCTCGATTTCGTTAGCATCCCGTCCAAGCGCGACGTGCGCGAACTCAAGGCGCGCCTCGATCATCTGAACGGGCAACTGGTCAACCTTAGCATCAAGATCGATCGCATGCTGGCAGAGTCGCAGACCAAATCCGCGCCGTCGGCGAACTCTACTCAAGCGCCCCGCGCCGCCCGCAAGCCTGTTCCCAAAGCGACGCGAAAAAAATAGTCGCCAATGCGATCGTTTAGTGCGCGATCAGATTTCGCGCAATCTCGACCAGGTCAGCGAGCGTACGCGGCTCACGACCGAGGTCCGGCGCGGCGATCAGGCGCGTGCCCGCTGGTACCCGCTCGCGCAATCGAGCGAGCGCCGTGGTTTCGCGCCGCTTGAGCGCGCCGAAATCGTCGAGATTGCGTTTGAGCTTACGCTTGAGCGCGGCCGGCAAATCCGCATTCGCGATCGTGGACGCCGCGGGCAGCGGCGCCATCATGCGATTCACCGCGACCGCGCCGAGCGTCAATCCCATCGCCGTGAGCGCGTCGATAAATTCCCCGGTCTGGTCGATGCGTTCGGCTTCGGCCGTCGTCACCAGCACGACCAGTGTCTGCCCGTCGCGTATCAACGCTTGCGCTTGTGCTGCGCGATCGGCGAAGCCCGCGTACATCCCGTCGAAGTTGCGAACGAATCCTTGCACGTCGCTCAACAGATGCAGTCCCGTCAAGCGATCGAAGGCCGCGAGCACCGCGCGCGCCGCCAGATCGAGCATCGACCAACGGCCGCCCATCGCCGATCGGCCCACCCCCAGCAGTGTGATCGCGCGCGAGCCGAGCAGCTCGAGCATCCGGCGCGGCGCGTCGAGAAAATCGATCGCCTCGCGCGCCGGCGGCGTATCCAGCACGATCAGTCCGGTCGTGGAATCGTCGTGCAGCTCGATTAGTTTTTCCATCGCCATGTAATCGGCGACGCCGGCGAGCGCGGTCGAGAGGTTGCGGTAAATCCGATTTCCGAGGATTGCGTCGCGCGCCATCGCCGACGGCGCGTGCCGTTCGATCAACGCATCGAAGGTCATCTTCGCGTCGAGCTTGAGCGCCCGCAGCCGGGCTCCGCGATGCGCCCCGAGTCCCGCGAGCGAGACCGTCTGCATCGCCAAATTGCCCGCGTTGAGCACCAGCGCGTCGAGTAGTCGCGGCGCCGGATCGACCGTCATCACATCGACCGCGCGTCCCACGATCGCCGCGTTCAGCGCGAGCGCCGCGCTCAGCGTGGTCTTGCCCACGCCGCCCGGCCCGAGGCAAATCACCAGCCGCTGGTCACCGAGTTCGAGCATCTGCGCCTGCTTCATCGATTGGTCGATTCCGCTTCGCGCGCTTGCGTGTCGAGCAATTCGGTCTCGAGCCGCCTGCTCAGCGTCTCGACTTCCACCGCGCCGAGCGCCGCTTCGTACAGCATCGGAAGTTCCGTCACGGCGATTCCCGCGTGTTCCAATTCCTCTCGGGCGCGATCCGCGAATTCGCTCAGTTCACGACGCCGCTCGGCGAGCCGCGCATGCGCTTCGACCGTTCCCAGCTTCGCGATTTCCGCCGCCCTGAAGAGCGCCGGTGGCGCCATATTGACGATCGCGCCGACGCATTCGATGCCGAGGTCGCGCAACGTCGCCGCCGCTTCGAGCGCCTCGCGCAGTGCGAGTTCCTCCGGCGTGACGGTCAGCATCACGCCGCAGCGATTCCGATCGATCAGGAATTCCTCGACGGCGCTCGATAGTCGATGCAGCGTGCCGGTGGGCGCGAGCTTGCGAATGCCCTTCGCCACCGCGAGCAGCTCGAGTGCATGCCCGGCCGCCGGCGCGTCGATTACCGCAAAGCGATCTTCGAGCGCCGCCTTGCCTGCTATCAATCGCAGCCGTTCGAGCATCAGGAAGGCCTCCAGCCCCGGCAGCGCCGCCGTGACGTAGCCGAAGGTGCGGCTTTGTAGCATCCGCCGCGACACCGCGCGCAGCGGGACGATCCGATCGATGAAGGCTTCGAGCTCCCCGCGTGGCGTGAGCGTGATGACTTCGAGCGTCTCATGTGCGGCGCCGATCGGCAGCGCGCCAATCAGTCGAGCGACCGACCCGCGCCCGTCGAGGTCCCCCAGCGTCGTCGGCCGCCGCCGCGCCAACGCCATCGCCAGCGCCGCCGCGACGGTGCTCTTGCCCGTGCCGCCCTTGCCAGTAACCAAAATCAAACGCGGCAACGCCATCGACTAGAATCCCGCAGTGGCGCACCGCATAGTCGATATGCGATTCATCTTGATGGTTGATAGCCGCTAACCATGAACCCCGACGATCATTCCCGCGAGGCGCTTGCCGCTCCGGCGCCCGCCGCGATGGCCTCGATGCTCATCTGGATTCCGCCTGAGCTGATCGCGCTCTTCAAGGCGCTCATCGAATCCTACGACAATCTCGCTACGCTGCGCACCGAGGATCCCGCGCAACATCATCTGCGGCTCTACTTCGCGCCCGAGTCCGCCCGCGACGTTCATGGCCTGCTCGATTCGCTCGCCGCACAATTCTCGATTCGCCACCTCGGCTGACCTTATCGCGATTGCACCGTAACTGCGTAGTCGCGTCCTTCCCAACGGCCATCGATGCTCCAACGAAAGGTGAAGCGCAGCGGAGCACGCTGGTCGGACGCGAGCGCGATATCGACGAAATGGATCCCCACCGCCGTCGTCTTCGAGGGACTGTCGATTGGCGTCTGCCATTCGTCGTTGCTCCAATGCAGCGCGAACGCATCCGGCGCTTGCACGCGCAGCACGCAGCCCGCCGCGACCGCCTGGACCTGCCGGTTGTGTTTCCAGATTTCCAGGTCCTTGCGCCCTTTATTTTTGAGATAGCGATCTGCTACCTCCGGAATGCGATCGAATACGGCGCCGTCCGCCACCGATCGCAGCAGTTTGACGTACTCGGCGTGCGCCCACATCAGCGGCATCGCCGCCCCCGTCGGCCCGCCGAAATAAAGATGCGCCTGCTCGTTGTCGGCGCCGTCCCAGATTTGTTCCGGCAGCATCCTGGTCGCCGTCGCGAATTTCTCCATCGCCCGCAGATACGGCGCGGCATCGCGGCCGGCCGCCAACTCGTAATGCCCGCGCTCGCCCGACAGTAACGGCCACGGACGCCCGACGCCCCATCCGATGAACGCACCGCCATCGTCGCGCTGCCCGTAGCCATCATGATTGTACCGCCGCCAGCACGGCCCGGCCGGAAAATCGGTCTTGAGCACCGCGTCAATCACGCGCAGCGAATCTTCCATCAGCGGATCGCCGCCCTTGCGTATTCCGTAGCGCACCAGCTCGAGAAATCCGCCATCGACAATTTCGCGCGCCGGAAATTCCCACTGCGCGCCCGGCGCACAATTTTCGATCCCGAGCATGCGGCCATCGGGATTTTCTTCCGGCACCGGATTATTAACGTCCTCCGGATTGATGCGAATGTAGTGTCGGCGGATGTCGGGAACCAGCGTGCCCGCGTTCGTCACCGTCCAGGTCTCGACGCGCGCCTCAAGAAAATCGGCGTACTCTTCGAGATAACCGGCGCTCGCTTCATCGCCGTGCAGACGCGCAAAGGCGGCCGCGCAAATCAGCGCCGCGATATTACTCGCCAGCGTCGAGGGCGAGTAGCCGCTGTTTTCCTCCCAGCGTTCCTGCGGCGTCGCCGGGCCGTGATTGATCAGATAGCTCGCCGCCATTCGCACCATCGGATACGGATCGAAATCGGCGAGCGCGTCCGCGCAATGCAGCCGCCATGCGAGCATGATCGGGAAGGCGACCTCGTCGAGCTGGATGCCGTTCCAGTACGGATCGCCGTCCACCCAGAAATTCTGCGCGAAGCCGCCGTCTTCATGCTGCGAGCACGCCAGGTAAATCAGCGCCCGCAACGGCGTCGAGGTATCTCCCGCGGCGAGCAATCCGGTGGCGCTATTGACCATGTCGCGCGTCCACACCAGATGGTAGCCGCCCAAATCCTCGTCCCCCTTGACCTCGCCCCACGGAATACTGAGCGACGCGATCAGCGCACCGGGATAGCTCTTGTCCTCGTGCGCCATGATCAACTCGCGGCTGCGCCGGTACAACATACCGCCGTCGCCGGTGAGCTGTTCGAGCGGATGCAGCCTGCGCACCGCGCGCTCCCACTGTTCGAGAAAACGCGTGCGATGCGTGACGAACGGCACCGCCAGCGCCTGGAACAGCGTCGTCACCGCGCGATGCAGGGTGCGGCCAAACGCGAGTCCCACGGTGAAGTGAAAGCCGTCGCGCAAATCGATTTCGCCGGTCAGCGCGATATTTCCGTCGGTCGCCGCCGCAAAGTCGTAATCGAGCCTGTAGTTGCGCGAGAGATCCTGCCAGCCGTCGGTCGTCCCGACGTAGCCGCATGAGCGCGCGACGAACGGCGCCGTCGCCGCCAGCGCCAGCCACGTGCCGTCCTTGTTCGCCGTCAGGAACTCGCGCCCCGCGATCATCGCCGCGTTGCCGTTATTCCCCCACCCGCCGACTTCGAGATGCGGCGCAATCAGCACATAGACGTGCAGTTTGCGCAAAAACACCGGGTCGCCTTCCAGTTCGGTATCGATCAGCACGCACGGCTGATGCGGGTCCGCAATCACTTCCGCGACCAGTTGGTAGCGCCCCGCCGGATCGGAATTGGTCAGCCGCACGCCGAGCCCGTGCTCGCCCAGGTATTCGATTTTCGTCACCAGATTCCGATGCGCGTCGTGGAAAAAGCTTTCGCCGTCGGTGATCAGGAACTGCAGGTCGCGAACTTGCGGGCGATCCAGCGTGGGAAAATAAATCTCACTCAGCACCCCGCGCGAGACCGTGTACCAGATGCGGCTCGCGGTCGCATAGGCGGTCCCGATAATGTCCTTCGCGCTGTGCGTCCAGCGCGGTTCGATTCCGGGTCCGCCGGTCGCTACCGGCGTGTATTCGAGCCGTGCCATGTGTCGAAAGCCTTCCCCTCCGGCGCGATTCTCTTAGCCGCCGGTCTTGCTAGGTGGTCGATGCCGCAGCGCCTTTTTCAGACTGCTCGGCCCGAAAAAAGTAGGAAACTCCAATACTCAGTCCGTATAGCAACAAAAGCGGAATCGCGAGTAAAAATGGCGAAATCATATCCGGCGGTGTGAGCGCCACCGCGACCACGAAAATCGCCAGGATCGCGTAACGAAAGTAGCTAATCATCATACGATAATCGATCATCCCGAGCCGGGTCAGGAAGAAGGCGAAAATCGGCATCTCGAAGGTTATCGCAAACGCGATCAGCAGCTTGGACGAAAACGCCAGGTACTCGCTGATTCGAATCGTCGGCGTCACCCCGATGCTTTCGTATTGGCTCAGAAAAAACGCGTAGCCAATCTTGAACACCACCGCCCAGCAGAAATAGCCGCCCGCGATAAAAAAGAGCGACGCGAAGATCACAAACGGCATCGCCATCCGCCGCTCCGATTCATAGAGTCCCGGTGCGACGAACTTCCAGATTTCGTAAAACACCGCTGGACTGGCAAGAAACAGTCCCGCGATTAGCGCTACCTTGATCTTGGTGAAAAAGGCCTCGCCCACTCCCGTGCCGATTAGTAATACAGTGCGGCCATGCGCCGCCGCGGTCAGCGGCCACTTCAGCGCCGCGAATAGCCAGTCCGCGCCGAAATATGCCACCGCGAAACCGAGTCCAATAGCTATTACACAACGGATCAGCCGTCCGCGCAGTTCCTTCAGATGCTCGAGCAGCGGCATCCGGAAGTCGTCGCCCGCTGCCGACGTCTCGTCCCGGTCGATTAACGGCGGTTCCCTTCACGTAAAAGCCGGCGGCGGTCCCGGCGCCGGCGGGTGAGGTGGCGCCGACGCCGCTGGGGGCGTCTCCGGCACTGGCGGCTCCGCGCCGGACCCGTTGGGATCGTCGATTGTCACGTCGGGTGTCGCCGTTAACTTGGCGTAGCGGGCTTGTCAGCGGCGTCGGCCGGCGCGGATTCCGTCGTTGACGTTCCAGGCTCCGCCGATGGATGCCCGGACTCCGCCGCCATATCCGACGCCACTTCGGCCTCGGCAGACGTGCTGGATTGTGCGACATTAGCGCCAACGGCGACGTTCGCCGGCTGTATCGTGGTATGAGGCTTCATCGTATTGATGGTGGGCTCGGTCCGCTCCGCGGGTGCCTGCTGATCGAGCGCGCCGCCGAGTTCGCGCATCACCATGTTGCTCGCCAGCCGCAGCTAGCGCAGGATCTTCCCGGCCGCCCGCATCACGTCCGGCAGATTTTCCGGCGGTATCACGATTAGCGCGACCACCAGAATCACGATAATTTCGATTATGCTCAAATTCAGCGCCGATCGGGTACGTTCGTCATGCCGCCCCGCCCATCTTCCACCGGCGCGGCACTCAATGATCGTGAACCCGCGCCGAGGTGTCAAATCATGAATCGCACCGCGCTGGTCGCCGACCGCCGCTACCTCGACCATTATCCTGGCCGCGTCCATCCCGAACGTCCCGAACGCGTCGCCGTGATGCTCGAAATGGCCGAGCACCTCAAACGTCCCGACCTCAAGCTCTACGCCCCGCGCCACGCCTCACGCACCGAACTGGAGCTCTGCCATCGCGACGACTACATCGACGCCGTC
>VFSW01008774.1_pt1 | contig 14486 bp, 12 predicted proteins | sample 5358111 | NCBI WGS metagenome assembly VFSW01 (sample SAMN11554181, study PRJNA540505) | mine drainage metagenome | isolation source: sediment from site ElyBrook_90M | place: USA: Ely Copper Mine, Vershire, VT | collected 2017 | reverse complement strand
GCACGGAGAAGTGGGCCTCAATGCTTGTGGCGGGGTTTTCTGGTTCTTCGAAAACCGGCATCCATGTTGTCAGCGAAATGCGCGCTTCGAGAATGGTCGGCCGGCCGGCCGGTCAGACGTATTGCTCCAGGATAATGCCGGTGATGCCTTGAATGTGCTGCTCGATCAGCATCGATGCGCGATTTACGTCGCGTCGAATAGCTGCGTCCTTGATCTCTTCGTGATCTCCGGCAGTCCCCGCCATATACGAGCCAGAGGGCAAAGTGAGACGCCGGTATCGATCGAAGCGATCGTGAAGCTGCGAGCAGAAATTGAGGAGCGTTGGCGAACCGCACCGGGATATCGATGAAAAATGAAATTCCCGGTGATACAGCCGAGCTGACTTTCTGAAATGACCAAACCCGCCCCGGAAAGCACGGCAAGCGCCTCGCGCACGGGGGCCACACTCGTATTGTAACGGGCCGTCAGAACCTTGAGATAAAGCTTTGCGCCCGGCAAGAAATGCGCGGACAGAATATCGCCGCGCATTCGGGCGAGGACGTATGCCGACGCCGAGGACGCGCACGATCGATCGAAATCACGATGCTTCCAGCAAAGGGACGTTGTTGCCCACGGTAATGCATCGGCCGCAATCGTTGCAATCGCCTCCTTCGCGGTTGTGCCGCATCCGCAGCGCGCAAAGCAAAGCTCCCGCGCGACGAAACCCGCGGTTGCAGCAGACGTCCCGGCGCGTTGAGGCGCGATCGATCCGCGCTCGGCCTGGATGCCGGGATCACAGGCAGGCTGCATCGCACAGGCGGAAGGCCGGGCCCTCTGCCCGGCCATTCCCCCAAGAGGCAAACAGGCCCCGAAAAGGGCCTGTTGCGGTTACACCGCGTCTTTTGCAGCCTTGACCGGGCGTGCTCTGACGATTTTTCGTGCCGGCTTGGCCTTGAACATCATGGGCTCGCCCGTGAACGGGTTCGTCCCCTTGCGCGCCTTGGTGGCCGGCTTCTTGATGACCACAAATTTTGCGAAGCCGGGAACCAGGAACACGCCGCTTTTCTTGAGTTCTTTGTAGCCAATCGTCGCCAGCGTCTCCAGCACGCCCTTTACGTCCTTCTTTGCTACTTCGTTCTCTGCAGCAATCTTCTCGATCAGCTGCGACTTTGTCATCTGTACTGCCATTTTGACTCCCACATGTTGATTCGCACCACGAACACTATTTGGGATTTCGCCCCAAAGGAGTGGGCATGTCCCGATCTACACAGCCTTGTTGGAGGGCCAGAGCGTTCCGAGACGCTCTTTTTGCGAATTCCGCCATCTCCGGCGCCCGGAAGCGCCGCGCCGGGGGCGAACAGAACCAGCCGGACGGTCGGATTTGCGGATCGCAATAAGTCGGGAAAAGGAAGCCGGATTTCCAGGTTCCGTGCTGCAAAGGGTTCATTCGCGATCTAAGATTGAGTAATTATAACTTAGAAACTGATGCCTGTGAATCGTCCGCCCGATCGGGCGCGCAATTGCAGGCGGACGGCAAGAGCGCTGGCATCGCAGGTTTTCCGTTTCCGCCGGAGGCGTTTCCGCCGGAGTACTTGACTCGTCCGGCATATCTGCCGCAGCATTGGGTATGCTGCACCTGTCAAGTCGCAGGGGTCATTTGCCCCGGCTTCACAGGCACCGGGGTCCGATCATGTGGTCGGTACGACGCGCAGCAGGCGCGGACGGGATGTCCGCTGATTCACACTTGGTGAGGAGAATGACGCCACCGGGAACTAGACGTCGATCTCGCTGGAAGGCGAGGTCACGGCGCAAGTTGAGGTGAACAGCAGCTGCTAGCCGTCATTGCGCCGCCGACAATCTGAACATATCCGCGAGACGAAACCGCAAAGGCCACGCGTGCACCGTCTCGAAACATGAACTGGTGCCTACCAGACATTCTTCGCAAGGCGAAGATCAACGGGCCCCGCGATGCTCTTGATGCACCGGGGCCCAATCATTTGCGGACCAACATGAAAATCCCTTCCGGGCCGCCTTGGCGCAAAGCAGGCACCGGCTGTGCCCAAGCTCGAACAAAAAGATAGAGCGAGATGACGATTCAACGAGAAAAGTCATCTCGCTCCGGGGTCCCGAATCCGAAGTTGCTGTCTGACGTAACTCGCGGTTGAGATGTACTTCTAATCGATCAGCTTCCTTATGGCTTCCGGTGCTTCCATGAAGCAATACGGGTTCAAGAACTGGCGCCGCCAGAGGAAATTTCGATCGATCTCACTGAGCTTTGCCTCGTCACATGCAGCCGACCAGCGCTGCTTGACCGTTTCGACCTGTTTGGTCGCGAGCAGGATTGCCTCGGCGTCGTTCATCAGAAACAGCGGCGCCGCTTTCAGGCACAGAGCGATTTGGCTTGCACGCTGCTGGCCCATGATCAGCATGGCTTGGGTGGCTTCCGCGCCTGTGCGATTTTGCGGACAGATGTCATATGCGGGGGTCAAGGACAGTTCCCTGCCGTTCCAGAAAGCGGCGTGATTGCGCGCATGGTCATCGGTATTTCCGCAGAGAATGTTGAACAGCATTCGTGCAAAGAGTTCCTTGAGAGTCTCCCTTGGCGCCTGAAACCGGTGACGAATGATAGTCGCGAGTTGCTCGTAGCTGGCATAGCGGGCCATGAGTTCGTCGAGTTCCAGCAGCGTGAGGACCGAAACCATGGCTTTCCGGCTCCAGCCTCCTTCCGCCTTCACGCGATCAAAGCGTTCGATAAGGAGAACGTCCTTTCCCGCTGCGCGCTCAAGGCTGGTCGGGGCAACGGTCAGGCCGACTTCGGAGGCCAGACGCATGGCGATGTACTCGGCTTTAACGACGCCGTAGAGATCGTTCTGCGATGAGAACTTCGCAACAAATTTCTTGTCGCCCGACGTGATTATCGCCTTGGGGCGCGCGCCGCCGATCGAGCTTCCATTGAGAAGGGCCCGGTCGAGTTCGGCCGTGAGCGGAACTCCCTTTTCAACCAGCGCTGCGGCGTTCTGGAGCTCTTGGAGGGAGACCTCGGCTCCCTCTCGCGCCACGTAATTCGCGGAGGATGCCTGAAAATCCAGTGCGCCGATGCGGTCTGAACCTGACTCCAACAGATAGGTGAGCTCATCGACGTTGCCCGGATCGATATTCTTGCCTTGCGCACCGAATTTTCGATTGATGATAATGCGGCGGCCCCATGCGTCGGGAGCCGCATCGCGAATACAGTTCGGCATGCTCAATCCCACCGTGAGCGGCAAGATTCCGCTCCGCAGCGGCAACTCCGGTTGGTAGAGCGGAATGGCATCGTTGCGCGCGAGATAACTTCGCCCGTAGTTGAATACGAGTTGCTTGCCACTTGCCGATAGAAGGCCGGCGACGACGGGCTCCGTTTGACCCGGTAGCCAGACCCAGACAAAGGCCTGGGTGTATTTGGCATCAGAAGTCATCGTCGGCCTCGATACGTGGATCGCGAACCGATTTCGGCAACAGCGCCATTACTTCGCGATTGGTCTCGACGGCCTTGGATAGCGCTGTCTGATCGGTATCGAATAGTCGCACGCCGACAATTGCCGCGGCCTCGAAGACCGCGCCGATCGTGCATCCGGGATCGCCCGTCTCGATACGCCGCAGGAGACCACGCGAGATCCCTGCCCGGTCGGTCACATCAACGGCCTTGAGCTTGCGCTCGATGCGCGCCTTGCGAATGAACTGGCCAAGAAGAGCCACCGCGTCAGCGGCATAAGGGGAGAGAGGATGCTTGGTTTTCGACATTCATAACGATCCATAAACAGTTCATATTAGCTTATATGGCCCATTTATAATGTTATGACTAAAAAATGTCAACCGCCATGTACCATAAATAATCCATTTTCGCCTATATGGACTATTTATGCATCATAAATCAGTTTGACGATGGCCGGACGTCGGATCCGGCCTCCAATCGCGCTCCTCAACGGTGACCGGCAAGACCGCTCCGAAGCGAAGCGCAGGCAGGAGAAAGAGGCAGCCGCAGGAGCGTCAGCATAGCGCCGACGCGGGAACCGCGGCAGGATCGCACGAAAAAGAACCGGCGTGACTTCGGCCGTTACTTGGCCATCGTTACTTGGCCACCGTTACTTGGCCATCGTTACTTGGCCATCCGCCAGCCGAACAGCACGACGGCAGCTCCGATCGCTGCGGCAATGACTGACGTTACTATTCCGCCGCCGAGCGCAAGCAGCAGGGCGACGTGATAGCCAACGAAGGCGCCGGCAACGCCAACCAATGCGCTGGTGATCATGCCGCGGGTCGATCCGGAGAATTGACGGGCAAGCCAGGACGGACCGGCAAGCCGGTCGAATAAGAGCCCGGCGATGATGCCGATTGCGAGAATCAGAATGAAGGCGATGGCCGGGTCGGTGACTTGCATGATTCAGGCCCCCTTGGGTGGTTTGGATTTGAATGTTGCGTGCGTAATCGTGGTCGCGGTGCCCCCGGAATCGCTTTCGATCTCCACCGTAGCGTCAAGTTGCTTCGCAAGAGCCATGACAAGACTGGTGCCAAGTCCTCCTTTTTTCTGATGCGGACTCTGGTCCGGCTTTCCATCGCCATTGTCGGACACCCTCAACTTCCAGTCGGAATCCGACACTTTGTAGGAAACGACGATAGCCGCGTTCTTCTTTTCGCGGGGAAACCCGTGTTTCAAAGCATTCATGACCAGCTCGGTAACGATCAAACCGACGCTGACTGCCTGATGGGATACAACAGTGCCGGTGTCCGCATCGGTTTCGACTCTTAGAGAGATTGGCCGGCTTTCACCGATCATTGATTGTGCCAGAGTCTCACATAATTTCGTCAGATAGGTGCCAATCACGATTGGAGCGCCGGGACCGGTAACTTGTAAATGCTGTTGCACGGCGGCAACCGAAAGAACGCGCTTATGCGCATCCTCCAATTGCAGCCGCGTTTCCTCCGACTGCACGGTTCGCGCCTTCATGAGCAGGATGCTCGCTATTATCTGAAGGCTGTTGGCGACCCGATGCTGCATTTCCAGCAGCAGCATATCCTTCTCGCGTAGCAGTTCGCGCACACGCCCCTCGGTGGCGCGTCGGTCCGTAACGTCCTCGAAGGCCAGCAACGTTGTAGTGTGCCCCGCGTCCGCATAAAATACCTTGCGCGCATTCAGGAGCATGATGCGCCGCCCGACGCGAGAAAATTCACGGTCGACTTCATATGCCTCGACGGTCGCATGATCCTTGACGATCGTTTCGAGAATGGTGCGCAGCTCCGGGATATTCCATTGACCATCTTCAATCTCATAAATCAGATGTCCCCGGATACTTTGATCGACGAGCTGGAAGGTCTGATAGAAAGACCGGCTCGCAGCAACGATGCGCTGTTCCTGGTCAAGCACCAGGAGAGGATCGCGGACGGTATCGACGATCGCACGCGCGAGCGCGGCGGCGTCTGGAATGGTGTCGAAGGGCATCGATCCGCCTCCGCGTCAAACGAGGGCAACAAGCGCGAATTTGCTTTTAAGCCGCGTCGAGCGCCGGGACGCCTCGCTTTGGCGTCGCATTGCGTGTCGTGGCGCTTAGACGATGCGCCTTTGTGGGTAGGAAGTCGATCTGCAAGTCAGGTGGCCGACCTTAAAATTGAGGCAGGTATTCGGCCCTACCTCAAAAGGTGATTGTGTCGGGAGGTCGATAGGACGACAGGCCGGCGAATCCTGGTTCCATGAGAGAACGACAATCTTCGGTTGACGTCGAAAAGCAAATTCAGATACCGCGACGATGAAATGTGAAATTGTCGAGACCGAGCCCGCTGCTGGCGGCAAAGTGAAGGCCATCGGTGCTCCTCACTCGACAAAGGTGTCGGCTGAGACGGCTTTGAAGGTCGACAAAGCCTGCGTCAACTAACTTAGCAACGACGCAAGCGCGCAGGCGGGGTCTACTGGTTCGACACTTGACTGTGGTTTAGTAAATTCCGGTCATCGGCAGTATCCGTTGCAAAATTGCTCCGAGGCAAATTAGTACAACGAGCAACTTGAGCAGATTTGCAAGACGGCGGTCGGTGGCGAACTTGTCGATGGCCCAAAAACAGATTGCGCCTACAACGACGATGATCAACACCGATATCAAGACGAGAATCATGGCGCCACCTTTACCGTTGTTTTCAATATGAGACGTAATTCTCACATCGCTCAGTCGCCAACCTCAATCAATTTGTTTGTCTTTTGCAGACCGCGTAGCTTTTTGCCTGGCCCCTTTTTTGATTTCTTCTTGGCATCAGCGATGAGGCGATCCGGGCTGCGCTCTACGGCCGTCAACAATGTTTTCATGGTCGCGTCGCGGGCCTTTTTGCTCAGCGAATATCCCTGAATTGTTATTTTGAGTTTGTCCTTGCCGGCGTGGTACTCGTGATTGATCTTCGGCTTCTTGGACATCTTTCCTCTCCTCGCGGCACCCTCAATCTGTGCAACCTGACCTCCGTCGCGCAACGTCGCGCGTCCGTGCTGACGGCGCAAAAGCCAGCTCGCCTTTCGGAATAGTGAAACAAACGGAAACGGCCCCAGAGCGGGGGCATCTGGAGCCGTCCCCTTTAGGACGCCAATGGGCGGGTTGGGTCCGTACCGCATCAAGTCGTCCAGCCGAAGTTCGTTCCATTTTCAAACCAGGCCGTTGCCGATTCAAATTGGGCCGCCGATGCCAGGCAACTGGCTTGAAACAGGCCAGTACCCTGGGCGCGGGCTCAGGTCGGCGCCGATGCACCCGCCAGTTGGCGAAACAATCCGGCTCTGAGCGAGCCGTCCTTCCATGCGGGCGTTTTGCTATTGAGGAAAGACACGCAAATGATGCTTAGAAAGTCGATTATCGCCTTATGTGGTGTCGCTGCGGCTGGGCTGCTTTCGCCGACATTGGCGTCAAAGATCAACTTCCGAAAGAATAGTTTCAACGTCGTTGGGCTTCCGAACCAACGGCGTTGCAGCATGTTCGGATTCGCGAAGAAGATGTACGGCGATATCGCAAGCTCCTGAACACACAATTGACCGACGTTGAACGCAACTTCATCGAGCGGCGGTTCGCTGAAGAATTGCACGGTTGACCGGTCTTCAGGGATCAACTCCAAACCAGGCCGGGATGGATGACGACCACGATTGACGGTAGCTTGAGCGCGGTTGGCTTAGACCGCAAGATAGCTATATCGAGCCCGGATTCCGTGGGTGCGATAAAATCCCAGACACATCACGCAGAGTTGGCCGAGACCTTTCGCGAGGCCACAATTTTAAGAGAATACAAGCATCTCATACTCCAAATGATTCCACTTAGCTGTACAATAGCGGAAAGAAGAGGCCACGCCTTTGGACAACGAATGCATCGAAATCGATGCAAGTCCCTGATTTTGCGAACGATAGCTCGAATACTCCATTCACCGCGCGATGGTTTCGCGTATCCTGGCAAAGTTGAGCGCTACGGTCTTTAGGGACACGCAAAGCTTGCCATCGGATACCGGAGTAGCCATCTGATCAGATAGCGCAATTGGACCGCTGCAACTGCGCGTGTCCCGAAACGCGACGCCTTAGCGACGCCAAATCTTGTGAACGGTATCGACCGACGGCATATCACTTCGGTATGCGCGTGACGAGTCAGGACAGCCTATGGCCATTGAACATGCCTCTGTGCAGGTCGCGCGCAAAAGTTGGGGGGTCGCCGATCTTAAACCATGGAGCAGCATTGACGTTTCCGACGACCCGGTTGGAGAGTTGTGGTTTCAGCGCTCGAACAGGAATGCCCCGATCCCGGCCCTGCTGCTCAAGCTGCTGTTCACCAGCGAGCCTTTGTCGATCCAGGTTCATCCAGACGATGCATTTGCGCACTCAATCGGCTTGCCGAACGGCAAAACTGAAGCCTGGTACATCCTCGCAGCAGCCCCGGGCGCGCGGGTTGCCCTGGGACTGAAGCGGCATCTCACGCCAAGGGAATTGCGCGCAGCGATCAGGGACGGCTCGATTGCCGGTCTCACGCAGTGGCGTCCTGTCGCCAAAGGCGACATCCTCTTCGTCCCCGCCGGTACGATCCATGCAATAGGCGCCGGTATCGTGCTTGCCGAGATTCAGCAGCACAGCGACGCCACGTTCCGTCTGTTCGACTACGGCCGATGGCGCCAATTGCACGAAGACAACGCCGTTGCCGTCTCCGATGCAGGGCCGGCTCAAGCCCAAGGCAGTCCGCGACGTCTCACCGCGGCTCGAACCGCCCTGATCGCAAGCCCGTATTTTGTACTTGAGCGGATCGACCTCCTGGCCAATTCGAAATGGGCACTCAACGCCGATCGAGAGACCTGGATCCTGGTGATCGAAGGACACGCGCGGATCGGCCCGATAAGGGCGTCGGCCGGCGACTCGGTCTTTGCCGAGGCGGACCGCGCCGACATTGAAGTCGGGCCCGCCGGAATGAGCGGTCTGATCGCCTATCCCGGACCGGATCCAGCAATGTCGTTGCTGGAGGAATCCGGAGACCTGATGACCAAATCTGTCGGCACGTCCATCTTACGCTCGTCGAAGCCGGAAGAGATTACCGAGGTGCAGACATGACGCCGCTCCGCCGTATCGCCGTTATCGGCAATTCGCTACCCCGCCGCTGCGGAATCGCAACCTTTACGACCGACCTGCAGCAGGCGATATCGACTTCGCGCCCGAATCTGGAGACCTGCATCGTGGCAATGACCGATCATGGTCAAACCTATGACTATCCCTCTTCGGTCGCTTTTCAGATCAAGGACGACAATATCGAAGACTACGCGCGTGCGGCAGACATCCTGAATGCCGGCCGGTTCGACACCGTGTGCCTGCAGCACGAATTCGGAATTTTTGGTGGTGAAGCCGGCGCCCACATCCTCGAGCTGCTGCCGCGTCTCACCATGTCTGTCGTGACGACGTTCCATACGGTGCTGGCCAATCCGACGGCCGTTCAACGCGCGATAATGGAGCGCATTGTCGATGCGTCGTCGAAGGTCGTGGTGATGGCCAGCAAGGGCCGCGAGCTGCTGCGCAGCGTCTATCAGGTGCCGGACGACAAGATCGAGGTCATTGCCCACGGCATTCCCAACGTCGCATTTGTCGCGCCCGATGCGGCAAAGGCCAAGCTCGGATTTGTCGGGAAGTCGGTCATTCTGACATTCGGCCTGCTCTCCCCCAACAAGGGCATCGAAGTCATGATCGACGCCATGCCGTCGATTCTGAAACGCCGCGCAGATGCCGTATATGTCGTGCTCGGCGCAACGCATCCCAATCTGATCCGAGACCAGGGCGAGGCCTATCGCGAGAGCCTGATGGCGCGGGTGCGCGAAACTGGCGTCGAAGACCACGTGGTGTTCCTCGACCGGTTCGTCGATCCGGCCACGCTGCTCGAATTCATCTCGATGTGCGACGTCTATGTCACTCCCTATCTCAACGAGGCACAGATGACGTCGGGAACGTTGGCCTACAGCTTCGGACTGGGGAAGCCGGTCGTCGCGACGCCTTATTGGCACGCGCGGGAGCTGCTGGCTGATGGACGCGGCGTCCTGGTACCTTTCGGCGACGCGGCAGCGATCGGCAGTGAAATCGCGGAATTGCTCACCGATGACGCTCGCCGACAGGCGATGTGCCGGCGCGCCTATGCGGTCAGCCGAACCATGACATGGGAACGCACCGCCGAACGTTACATGTCCGTCTTCGAGAATGCGCGGCAAGGTCACTGGCTCAAGGTCGTCGCCCGCTCCGACGCTGATTCGCTCGAACCTCCCAGCCCGGCGGCGCCTGATATGCAAATCGGCCATTTCCTGACGATGTGCGACGATGTCGGCCTGTTCCAGCACGCGGTGCATTCGGTGCCCGACCGCTCGCACGGCTATTGCGTAGACGACAACGCCCGCGCGTTGCTGCTGGCCTGCGCCCTCAATAATCCCGGCGAACAGCCCCTACCGGAAGTCTTGACGGCCCGCTTTGCCGCCTTCGTGCAGTATGCATGGAATCCCGACACCAAACGATTTCGCAATTTCATGGGCTTCAATCGAACCTGGCTTGAAGACAAAGGCTCCGAAGACAGCCACGGGCGAACGCTTTGGGCGTTGGGCGAGTCCGCGCGCAGAGACGCAAGCCTGTCGCGGCGCCGATGGGCTACTGCTTTGTTCGCCCAGGCATTGTCGACCGCGGAAAGCTTTCGTTCGCCCCGTGCATGGGCATTCACGTTATTGGGTTTGGACGCCTATTGCGCCATGGTTCCGGATGATCTCCACGCCAGGGAAGTCCGGCATTCTCTTGCCGACAGGTTGATGTCCTGTCTGGCGTCGGTCGAGACGCCGGACTGGGTGTGGTTCGAGGAAGGGCTGGCTTACGACAACGCGCGCTTACCGCAGGCTTTGACCGTGACAGGCATGGCGACGCAAACGCCGGGCTATGTCGATGCAGGATTGAGGTCCCTGCGCTGGCTGATGACGCAACAAACGACGTCGGCAGGTCATTTCCGGCCAGTCGGCACCGCCAGTTTCGGCGAACAGCGGCAATCTCCCCGCGTCTTCGATCAGCAGCCCGTGGAAGCAACAGCGACGATCGCCGCCTGCCTGGCGGCATGGCGGGCGGATGGCGATGCCGAGTGGAAAGCCCTCGCAACGCGCGCTTTCGGATGGTTTCTCGGCAGCAACGATCTGTCTGTGGCGCTTGTCGATCCGCACACCGGTAGTTGCCGCGATGGACTGCACCCCGATCGCGCCAACGAAAATCGCGGCGGCGAGTCGGTTGTGTGCTATCTCATTGGACTTGCGGAGATTCGTCAGCTCGCGCGCGTCAACGCCGGCCTGACGAAACCCGCGGCACTGCGCGCCGTGGGCGCCTGAATCTTCCTTATACTCAAGCGAGCCGAGGACACCGTGTCACAAGCTACCTTCCTGAACCGGCAGGCGCTTTATCTGCGTCCGGACCCGGCGCGAGTGATTGTGCGTCCGTTCAAGCCGGCAACGGAACCGCGCGATCTGAACCCGACCGACAAAATGCGTGCAAATCATATCGTCGAGCGGGTTCTCGCCCTCGGTTCCGAAGCCGTTGCCGCCGAACTCGCGGATGTCCTGGATAATTTCCAGGGTCGACATCGTAACCTGCTGGAGAGGTTCGAGGCCCGCGCCGATGAAATGGAGGAAGCTTTCCTGACGCATGGAGAGTTTTCAAAGATCCAGCGCCAGTTGGTCGGGGCCTATTTTCTCAATGAGTATTCGTTCGAAGCCTCTGCCCTGTTTAACCCCAGCATCGTGCCGCACCCCGATCAGTCGGATGCGCCGAAAGGCGGCGTTCAGTTCGTTCTCAGTCTGCGTGCCATCGGCGAAGGGCATGTGTCGTCACTGACGTTTCGGACCGGCACGATAGCAGCCAATGGCAGCCTCGCCATTGATCCGGCTGCGCGCCTCGCCTCGATCCCCCGGATCTGCCATCGCGTGACCGGACCGGACGGCGATAGCGTCGAGTTGATCTTCAGGCCCGAAGAAGACTTGACGGAGCGCGTGCTGTTTCCCGTCACCGAATCCCAATCGAACGGCATTGAGGATGCCCGCTTTGTCCAATTCGATGACGGCGATCGGAAGACCTACTATGCGACCTATACCGCCTATAGTGGACGGGCGATCCGCTCCGAATTGATCGAGACCCGCGATTTCATGTCGTTCCGACTGGCGCCACTGAGAGGTGCTGCGGCTCGGAACAAAGGCATGGCGCTGTTCCCGCGCAAGATCGGCGGCAAATACGCCATGATCGCACGGCAGGATAATGAAAACCTGTATCTGATCTATTCGGACGACCTGTACACATGGGAAAGCGGGCAGACCGTTATGAGACCGGAATTTCCCTGGGAGTTCGTTCAGATCGGCAATTGCGGGTCGCCGATCGAGCTTGATGAAGGCTGGCTCTTGCTGACGCACGGTGTCGGCCCGGTGCGCAGATACTCAATCGGTGCTGCGCTGCTCGACAAGAGCGACCCCTCCAAGGTGCTGGCGCGCATGCGCGAGCCGTTATTGCGACCCGAACCATCCGAGCGCGAAGGCTATGTCCCGAACGTCGTCTATACCTGCGGTGCGATGCGGCACAGAGACCTGATCATTTTGCCCTATGCGGTGTCGGACACCTTCTCCAATTTCGCAACCATCAAGATTTCGGCGCTGATGCAAGCGATGCAAAATTAATTGTCACGCAAAGCGCGACTTGCAACGACTGACGTAGGAAAACCCGCAGGGACGCAAAAGCGACCGCGAAAGGTTCGACGTATTCCATCTAATTTTCAGCATGAAATTCATGAAATTGTCTCAAGGTAACCGGACGTAGGAAGACAACACTATTACATCGCGGCTCGACCATATCGGGCGTTAGCCCACCCTCCTCCGAGCCCGGGCAATGGGCCGGCATTTGATTTCCGGCTTCTGGCCATCCTTAATGAACCAATTCCCCTGCCGGGACTTGGTCTGACAAGTTGAATTCCAGCAAACGGCTTCCTCATGACCAGCCAAGATCCAAACGGCGTTTCAATCGACCGCGTCCATAGTGGTGCAATCAGCACAGAGATCGGCGAAATGTTACGTGCCACACTGATAGGAAATCCGCCCCGATCGTCACGACACCTTCTTAGCCTGGCAAGGCTTTTGGACAGCGTTGAGTTAGGCACGTTGCCTTCAAGAATTCAATTGAGATTGACTTGATATGAAAGACTTTTCGAACGCGTCTTTTCCACCCGAAACTATAAGCATCATGAAAACTGCTCTGGACGCGGCGGTTGCGTCACTGCCCGACCCGGTTAGTTCTGCACATGTGCAATCCATAGCTGAAACCATCCTTCGCACCGCCAAGGAAGGCGAGAGAGACCCAGCAATGTTACAAAGAATGGCGCTCATGGAACTTCAGATCTCGCCCCGTCATTGATGGTGGCCGTGAGCAACCGCAACGACACCGGGCCCTGAAGGCGGTCCGGACGGTTTGGACTGGAATAGGCTTGGCGCCGGCAATACCTCAAACAGGCCGAAACGGGTGTCTCCATCAAGGAGATCGTGCGGCTTACAGGACATGGCCGGGCCTCGTCCGTAGGGTGCTGCGAGGTCAGCGCTGCACTTGGACCCGTCAGCCTACCCTCAAATAGCAAGCGCGTTCCGCTGAATGTGGCGCTATAGGCGGTTATCTCCGTTCGGCCGCGTAGCCCCCGTTCGAAGCGCGCAAGGCATTTCGTCAAGTCGACGCCGAAAAGGCAATGACCGAGCACGAGATCAAAACTGCTCAGTCAAGGAAATTTGACGAATGCAACGTGTGCCAGCATGTTGACGGGAACGATAGCCAGCCGCGCTGCTTGTTGACCCACTGCCGGATGCCTCGCCGCCCCCTGGCATCCGATGAAAGGACGGCCCCAGCTCGCCCCCGTGCTGGGGTCGTTTTCCTAATGGTCAGGCGGCTGCCCTGCCCTGCTTGGGGACCACCGTGACGGTCCACCGCGTGGGATTGCTCGACTGATTCTCCTTAACCGAACGGACCATCCCTGTTACCGGCACTCCGTTTAACATCACGGTCGCTTTCTGACCCCGATATTGAGCGAACCGGCAACGTCGGGCTTCTTTCGGATCAGTAATCTCGACGGGTTGCATACATCACCAATGGTTACAGTACGCGAAACGGTTCGCGACGATCTGCACGATATAGAGCAACCGTTAACAATGACTCCGAACCAATTTTGTGCATGACGGCGTCAAATCCACGGCGTCAAATCCTACGGGTTCTTCAGAAAGATTTTGAGGGCGCGGGAACTGACTACTCGTTGCCTACTGCGGCACCAAGTTAACCATTGTCGTGCCGCTGTCGATCATATCGAGTTCCCGTGCCGCAGCACGACTCAAATCGATAATGCGGCCCCGGCCATACGGGCCACGATCGACAATCCGCACAACTACCGTTTTTCCGTTGCGAACATTGGTCACTAGCACCTTGGTGCCAAATGGCAATGTCCGATGAGCGGCAGTAAGACCGGCTGGTCCGGTTATCTCGCCGCTTGCGGTTCGACCGCCGCCATAGAAAGCGGCCATGCCGCTTTCAGCGTGAGCAGAGCAGATCGCAACCGACGATAGCGCAATGGTCAATGACAATTTGGAACAAATCATCAGTTAGGAACGTCGCTTGGTCCAGTATGTTCCCGACACAATCCGATCACCGGTGGATCGAGTGGCTGCGCGGTCCAGTCGGCCGATCATCGAACTGCTATTCAAGCCGAGGCGAGGTATTGCTTATCTGACTTTGGCAAAAGTCGGAGCGAAATTTCTCACCACTCCCGCGATATGAGTTCGTTGCGTTTTGGAACAATACTTCGAACACCCAGTTGAATACATAAGTACGCTGCAAAATTTAAGCCAATGCGCTCTCACCGGAGAAAATCCCATGGAATTGATCCTGATTATCGTTCTGGTAGTGCTTGTGTTCGGTGGCGGCGGATATTGGGGGCGCAGTCGAGGTCATTGGTGATAAA
>VFSW01008773.1_pt1 | contig 14487 bp, 15 predicted proteins | sample 5358111 | NCBI WGS metagenome assembly VFSW01 (sample SAMN11554181, study PRJNA540505) | mine drainage metagenome | isolation source: sediment from site ElyBrook_90M | place: USA: Ely Copper Mine, Vershire, VT | collected 2017 | reverse complement strand
GGTGGAAAGCTCGCATCCCACTGGGGGCTGCCCGGACTTCTGGTGGAATGCATCGCCTGCCATCATGACGTCGCCCGTGCGGTTCGTTATCCGCGCGAAACGGCTCTTGTGCACCTTGCCAATATCTTTGCGCAGATGGCGGAAGTGAATACGCTGAATTTCGACGATGTCTCGCCGGTCGATCCTTCAGCCTGGCTAGTCACGGGGCTTGATCGGGGCATTGTCGAGCGGGTGGTGGAAGAGTCCCGGCAGGAGATTGCACAAACCCGGAAGCTGTTCTTCGGAAACTGACCATGGCTGCCATTCCCCGCCCGTCGCTTTCCCTGCCAGGATTCGAGCATGTCCGCAAAACCTGGAACAACACGCATGAGGCATACGCCGCGCGCATTCTTCCCGGTGAGTATTACGTCACCAAGAGCGATGAAGGAATTTATACAACGCTGGGGTCCTGCATCTCGGCCTGCATACGCGACAAGGTGCACGGCGTCGGCGGCATGAATCACTTCATGCTTCCCTCGTCATCGGAAGCGGATAGCTGGAAATCGGGAGGGCTGAGTGCCGCGATGCGCTATGGCAATTTCGCGATGGAGCATCTGATCAACGATATCCTGAAGAACGGCGGAAGGCGGGAGAATCTGGAAGTCAAGCTGTTCGGCGGCGGGCGCATTCTGCAAAACATGACCGATGTCGGGTTGAGGAATATCACCTTTGCGCGCGATTATCTCAAGACGGAAGGGATAGGTGTCTCGGTGGAGGACGTGGGGGATATTTTCCCGCGCATGGTGATTTATTTTCCCGCGACAGGCAGGGTGCGCGTGAAACGTCTGCGTTCGTTGCACAACAACACTATCGTCGAGGAAGAGATGCGCTATCTCAAGACCGTCGAGGAAAAACCCGTGGGCGGCGACATCGAACTGTTTTAAAGTGTGCTTGGCCTCATCTGGTTTGCCGTTGTCCTTGTGGGCAAGACGAAATATCATTTGACAGTCACGGGTGGCTATACTAGAATTTGCGCCCTTCGAAGTTTCAATACAGAATTTAGGAATAGTGGCTATGAAAACATTTTCCGCTAAAGCTCAGGAAGTCCAGCACGACTGGCTCCTGGTGGATGCTGCAGATCAGGTACTGGGCCGGTTGGCTGCGCAGATCGCCTCGCGTTTGCGCGGCAAGCACAAGGCGATCTACACGCCGCATGTGGATACCGGCGATTTCGTCGTCGTGGTCAATGCGGAAAAGCTGCGCGTGACGGGCAACAAGGCTGAAGCCAAGTTGTACCATCGCCACACCGGCTATCCCGGCGGTCTTTACACGACCAACTTCACCAAGATGCAGGGTCGTCATCCGGCCCGCATCCTGGAAAAAGCAGTCAAGGGCATGTTGCCCAAAGGCCCGTTGGGCTACGCGATGTTGCGCAAGATGAAGGTTTATGCAGGCAGCACGCATCCGCATCAGGCGCAGCAACCCAAACCCGTTAACTTGTTGAAGGCATAATCATGGCGGTCACTTATAACTACGGAACAGGTCGTCGCAAGAGTGCGGTGGCTCGCGTATTCATCAAGGCAGGCAAGGGCGATTTCATCGTCAACGATAAGCCTGTGGATGTTTTCTTCTCGCGCGAGACAGGCCGTATGATCGTGCGTCAGCCTTTGAGCCTGACAGAGACGCTGGGCAAGTTTGACATCATGGTCAACGTGTCTGGCGGCGGCGAAAACGGCCAGGCCGGTGCAGTGCGTCACGGCATCACACGCGCGCTGATCGACTATAACGCGGATTTCAAGCCGGTTCTGAAGGCGGCGGGTCTGGTTACACGCGATGCGCGTGAAGTCGAGCGCAAGAAGGTCGGTCTGCGCAAAGCGCGTCGCAGGAAGCAATTCTCCAAGCGTTGATTTTTCAGACGCAGTACGCTGGATATACAAAGCCGCTTTCGAGCGGCTTTGTTGTATCATGTGGTCACTTTCGAAAGGGGCAGGAATGATCAAGGTTGGCATCGTCGGCGGCACGGGATATACGGGAGTGGAATTGCTGCGCTTGCTTGCGCTGCACCCCGGGGTGCAGCTGCACGCGATCACTTCGCGCGCCGATGCGGGCACGCCCGTCTGCCAGATGTTTCCCAGCCTGCGCGGTCTGGTCGATCTTGCGTTCGTCCATCCGGATGAGGCGCATCTCGAAACCTGCGACCTGGTTTTCTTCGCAACACCCAACGGCATTGCGATGCAACAGGCGAAGGCCTTGCTCGATGCCGGCGTAAAGGTGATCGATTTGGCTGCGGATTTCCGGCTGCAGGACATTGCATCCTGGGAAAAATGGTATGGCATGACCCATGCCTGTCCTGATCTTGTGGCAAACGCGGTATATGGCCTGCCCGAGATCAATCGCGAAAAGATCAGATCAGCGCAGTTGGTCGCCAACCCAGGCTGCTATCCGACTGCGGTGCAATTGGGCTTCATCCCCTTGATCGAAGCGGGTGCTATCGATGAGGCAAGCCTGATCGCCGATGCCAAATCCGGGGTGTCGGGCGCAGGGCGCAAGGCCGAGATCGCAACGCTGTTTGCGGAGGCAAGTGACAGCTTCAAGGCCTACGGCGTTGCAGGACACAGGCACCTTCCGGAAATACGGCAGGGGCTTGCACAGGTTGCAGGCCGCGATGTGGGGCTTACTTTCGTGCCGCATCTAACACCTATGATACGCGGCATCCATGCCACGCTTTACGGCAGGCTGACCAAAGATATCGACTTGCAGTCGCTGTTCGAGAACCGCTATCGGGGAGAGCCTTTCGTGGACGTGATGCCATCCGGCAGCCATCCCGAGACGCGCAGCGTGCGCGGTTCGAACCGCTGCCGTATCGCGGTGCACAGGCCCCAGGGCGGCGATACCGTCGTGGTGTTGTCCGTGGTGGACAATCTGGTCAAGGGTGCGGCAGGCCAGGCGGTGCAGAACATGAACATCATGTTCGGGTTTGCCGAAGATACGGCGCTGAACATCGTGCCATTGCTGCCTTGAAACCGGGAACGCATATGAGTATGCCGGCGGGAGCCTGCGATTAAGGTGCTGCGCAAGGCCAGACGCAAGTTTGGCATTGCCGCCCCCCGTTTGTCGGTGCGGCCTCATATCGCGTGGTATTTGCGCTGGAGCATGATGCTGCCTTTTGTGCTGGCGACACTTGCGCTGATCTGGTTTGCCTATAACAGCGGCCTCGAGTTTGCGGGTTTTCACAGGGATGAAACACAACAGGAATTGACCAGCCTGCGCGCAAAGGTTGCCAGGCTGACAGAAGAGAATGTGGGGCTTGGCAAAAAGGTTGCGCAATTCGAGCAGCAGATTCAGATGGAGAAGGGGCAAGCCGGGGAGACCGCGCGCCAGATGAAGAATCTGAGCGACGAGAACATGCGCTTGCAGGAGGATCTGAATTTCTTCCAGAACCTGACTGCTGAGAATGGAAAGGAAGGCGAGCTGGCGATCCATCGCCTGAGTCTCGAGCGCGACAAGATTCCTGGGGAATACCGGGTGCGCATGTTGCTTGTGCAAAGCGGCCAGCGCGCCAAGGAGTTCGTCGGGAGCTACCAGCTTGTCGCGACCGTATTGCAGAATGGGCGCAGGACGACACAGCTATTCCCTTCCAGTGATGCGGGGAATGAGCAGTTTCAGCTGAATTTCAAGTATTATATGCGACTTGAACAGAGTTTCAGCTTGCCGCAGAACATGCAGCTTCTGAATGTTCAGGTCAGACTCTTCGAACATGGCGTGGCTGAACCCAAAGCGCGCCAGAGCGTGAACCTTGGCTGATGGGAGGAACCTTGTTCAACAGGAAGCACAGCAAACCGCAAAACCGGATAGACACGCTGATCGGCGCAGGAACCGTGGTGGAAGGCAACATCGGCTTCAGCGGCGGAATGCGCATCGATGGCAGTATCAAGGGCAATGTGATCGCTGAACCGGGCAAACCGAGCACGCTGGTGATAAGCGAGCAGGGCAGCGTGGTTGGCGAGGTGAGCGTGACGCATCTGGTCGTCAATGGCGAGATTTGCGGCGAGGTGACTGCCAGTGAATATCTGGAACTTCATGCCAAGGCCAGAGTCACAGGCGATGTGAACTACAAGATCCTGGAAATACAGGTGGGCGCGATCCTAGAGGGGCGCCTGATCAACATGAATGCTGCTGACCAGGATAAAGTGGTGGCATTGAAAACCGGCAATGCCTGATTAATTTAAGGAGAAATCATGAATGCAATGAATGAAATGGCTGCAGATGTGCTGATCTTTACCGACAGCGCGGCCTCCAAGGTGAAACAGCTGATCGACGAGGAAGGCAATGCGGAACTCAAGCTGCGCGTGTTCGTCACCGGCGGCGGATGCTCGGGCTTCCAGTACGGCTTCACGTTCGACGAAATGGTCAACGAGGACGATACGGTGCTGGACAAGAACGGCGTGCAGCTACTGATCGACCCGATGAGCTTCCAGTATCTGACGGGCGCGGAGATCGACTACCAGGAAGGCCTGGAAGGCGCGCAGTTCGTGATCAAGAATCCGAATGCGACGACGACCTGCGGCTGCGGTTCTTCCTTCTCGGTTTAACGGAAAGTTTGAGTATTGCCCGCAACCCGCGTAAAATGCGCGGGTTCGCGGGTGTAGTTCAATGGTAGAACGGCAGCTTCCCAAGCTGCATACGACGGTTCGATCCCGTTCACCCGCTCCACCCCTCAATCTTCACTCCTTTGGTGTAGACCAGTCATATCCTTGCACGATGCCCTGCGTGTCGAATTTGATTTGCAGCGTTTTCAATCGCGTCGCAGACACGTCCGAAAAATTGCCCGAGGCGTAATAGTAAGTCCATTCGTCGTAGCGCTTCCCGTCGGTTTCGATTCTCACGCCCGTGCCGTTGGGCTCGCCCAGCCATGCGCGCACCTGGTCTTTCGAGGTAGTACCTCGTTCGACTCTGCTTGTGAATGAAGCTGCGTTGAAATCGTTGCCGACGGTGAAGCTTGTTGCGCTGCAGGCGGTGAGCAGAACGGCGCTGATGATCATGATGAGGTTGCGGATCACGGTAGCATCTCCTCTGAGGTTGAGTGGCATGATTCTACCGCATGCATCGAAGGATGAGCCAGAGGGATGGGAGTATTGTTGCGGTTCGGATGGTATGATGCGCGGCGTTTACAATTTTATCGCTTATGAATCTACTCAAATCACTGGCCACGATCAGCGGGCTCACGCTGGTGTCGCGCATCCTGGCTTTTGCGCGCGATGTGCTGGTCGCAAAGGTGTTTGGAGCCGGCATGGCGACCGATGCCTTCTTCGTCGCATTCAAGCTGCCCAACCTGTTGCGGCGCATGTTCGCCGAAGGCGCCTTCTCGCAGGCCTTCGTGCCTATCTTCGGCGAATACAGGAATAGACGCGGGCATGAGGCGACCAAGCTGCTGCTGGACCATGTCACCACGATCCTCGCACTCGTGCTTTTCTGCGTGACGCTGATCGGCGTGGTCGCAGCGCCCTATCTCGTCTATCTCAGCGCGCCCGGGTTTGCGAGGGATGCCGCAAAATTCGATCTGACCGTTGAGCTCCTGCGCTACACATCACCCTATATATTTTTCATCTCGCTGGTCGCGGTCGCTGCGGCCATACTCAATACCTATAACAAATTCTGGGTGCCTGCCTTCGCGCCGATACTGCTCAACGTCTGCTTCATCGCATCCGCGCTGTGGCTCGCCCCCTATTGCAATCCTCCGATACTGGCGCTGGCCTTCGCCGTATTCATCGCGGGCTTCGTTCAGCTTGCGTTCCAGATTCCTTTCCTGAAACAGATTGACATGCTGCCGAGCATCCGCTTCAGCCTGAAAGACGAAGGCATGCGGCGCGTCATCAGGCAGATGGGGCCTGCGATGTTTGGCGTGTCGATCACGCAGATCAGCCTGATCATCAACAGCATCTTCGCCTCGTTTCTGGCGGCGGGCAGCGTGTCATGGCTGTATTACGCGGACAGGTTGATGGAATTTCCCACGGGTCTTTTGGGTGCTGCGTTGGGCACGATATTGCTGCCATCTCTTTCCAAATGCCATGCGAACAAGGATGCGGTCGAATACTCCAGGCTTCTGGACTGGGGGCTGAGGCTCACCTTCATGCTGGCGCTCCCCGCAGCGCTCGCATTGGGCATGATCGCGGTTCCGCTGCTTGCGACATTTTTTCAGCGCGGCGCTTTTTCGGCATCGGATGTATTGATGACGAGCCACGCGCTGGTAGGCTACAGCGTGGGCCTGATAGGCCTGATCCTCGTGAAGATACTGGCGCCGGGTTTTTATGCGCGACAGGACATCCGGACGCCAGTGAAGATCGGCCTTGCAACGCTATTTGCGACCCAGATGATGAATGCGCTGTTCATCTACGGCCTGCACCTTCAGCATGCGGGACTCGCCTTGTCGGTGGGTCTTGGCGCATGCCTGAATTCCGCGATCCTTTTTTATTTTCTTCGCAAGAAGGGCATCTATCAGCCCGATCCCGGCTGGCCAATTTATTTTCTGAAGGTCGGTCTTGCGATGCTGGCATTGGCCGTCACGCTCTGGCTCGGCACGGGCAGCGAACAGGGCTGGCTCAATGGCTCGGGCTGGTCGCGTATCCTGCGTCTGGCTGCGCTGGTGATCGAGGCTGTGGTGGTTTACTTTGCGGTCCTGGCGATGCTGGGATTCAGGCCCAGGGATTTTTCCAGGCGCGCGATAGGCTGAATCTGTCGAGCTGGGCTACAATACCAGACCATGAAATTTGCAATCGCGACCAGTGATTCCTACCAGTGTGTGCTCGAGGTTTTTCTTCGGGCCGGATGGCAGCTTGAAAAACTCTTTGTCTCTCCGGACAACTGGATGTACAGCAACCAGCAGGTGATCGCGCGTGCGCTCGAATTGGGTGCTTCAGTCCAGCAGTCGCCTGTGAGAGAAAGTGATCTGGCAAAGCTCGAGTGCGATCTGTTCGTCGTATCCTGCTATCAGTGGAAGATCCCGCCCTGGGAGAAGCACATCCGCCATGCCGTCAATTTCCATCCGTCTCCTTTGCCCGAAGCGCGCGGGCCCTATCCCTTCGTCAGGGCGATCCTCGAGAAACGCACGAGCTGGGCTGCGACCTGTCATCGCATCAGCGATAAATACGATGGGGGGGACATACTGGCGGCCGAACATTTTGCGATGGATGAGGACGAGAACCATGAATCGCTGAGACTCAAGACGCAGATGGCAACCGCCAGGCTGGCTTCAAAAATTGCGACCAATCTGGAAGCGCTTTGGAATTCCGCCTCTCCCCAGGAAGAAGGCAGTTACTGGTTGAGATGGTCCGAGGGCGATCGCATCATCGACTTTGCGGCGCCGGTCGAAGCGATCATGAGAAAGGTTCGCGCATTCGGCGACATCGAGTGCATCGCGAAGGTCAATGACATCACCGTTTTCATACACCGCGCAAAGGGCTGGATCGAACCGCATTGCGTTTCACCGGGGGCAGTGGTGCATGCAAACAATTTTGTGATGGTGGTTGCAGCCGCCGATGGATACATCGCCATCACAGAATGGGGTCTCAATGCGCCCGGTGTAGTCATCTCCAGTGCGAGGCGCTGATGCACCCTGATGCCGAAGCGTTGCTGTTCGCATTCTCGGCAAAGCGATATGCAGAAGCGGCTGAACTGGCGCAATCAATGACGGAAAAATTTCCACTGCAAGGCTTGGGCTGGATGGTGCTGGGCGCGGTACTCATGCAGGCTGGAAAAAATGAGGAAGCGCTTCTCCCTTTGCAAAAGGGGGCCGAGCTCTCCCGCGAAAATGCGGACGCGCACAACAACCTGGGCGTTGCGCTGATGGAGCTTGGTCGGTTGAATGAAGCCGAGCAAAGCTTTGAGCGCGCCTTGCAGATAGACCCGGATTATGCAGAAGTGCACAACAATCTCGGCAACAACTTCAGGAGAATGCAAAAGCCCGGGCAGGCCGAAACCTGCTACCGTCGCGCGATCTCGATACAACCTGATTATGCGGCGGCGCATAACAACCTGGGGCTCCTGCTGAGAGACGACGGAAGGCTTGTCGAGGCGAAGGAAAGCGCGGTGCGGGCAATATCACTGGCACCGGAAGATGCCGATGTGCACAACAATCTCGGCGCAATCCTGCTGGACATGGGGCTGTTTGATCAGGCCGAACAGAGTTGTCGCCGCGCATTGCAGTTGCAGCCGGATCATGTCAGGGCGCACAACAACCTGGCCTCGGTGTTGAAGGAAATGATGCGGACGGATGAGGCGGAACAGAATTACAAGCAGGCGCTGTCGATCTCCCCGGACGACACCGATGCGCAGCATGGCCTGGCAAATCTCCACCTCGAAAGGGGAGAGATGAAGGAAGCACAGCGCATGTATGCAAGAATACTGGAGGATCATTCCGGGAACATCGAAGTGCGCTACAACCTGGCGCTTTCGCAAAAGACGCGTGAAGGCGATGAGAATTTCGCCGCGCTGGCCGACCTTGCGCCTTTGGGCAGGAAGGATCAGATATTCCGGCATTACGCGCTGGGCAAGTGTTTTGATGACAGGGCGGACTACCGGAAGGCCTTTCTCCATTATTCGGAAGGTGCGAAGCTAAAGCGCGCGATGCTGGACTATGATCCTGACCGGGCAGCCGAACGCTTTGCAACCGTTGCGCAGGACTTTGACCGCGAAATGATGGCGCGTCTAAAGGGAGCAGGCCATCCTTCCGATCTGCCTGTTTTCGTGCTGGGCATGCCGCGTTCCGGCACCACGCTGATCGAGCAGATCATCGCCAGTCATCCGGATGTGCAGGCAGGAGGAGAGCTGGTTGATTTTCTCCGCATCGTCGAGCGCGGGAAAGTCGGGCATCTGCCTCATCATCAGAAGATCGCGGAATGGGGAAAAGAGTATATACGAACATTGCAGGCGCGCGCGCCGCAAGCGAATCGAGTCACGGACAAGATGCCGGCTAATTTCTTCGCGGTCGGCCTGATACACGCGATGCTGCCGAATGCGCGCATCCTGCATGTCAGGCGCAGCCCGCTCGACACCTGTCTTTCATGCTATACCCAGCTTTTCAATCGCGCGCATGAATACAGCTATGATCTGGCTGAACTTGGCAGATATTATGCAGGCTATGCCGGGCTGATGGGGCATTGGCGCAAAGTGCTGCCTGAAGGTTCTTTTCTGGAAGTGGACTACGAGGAGGTGGTGTCCGATCCTGAAGGGCAGGTGCGCCGCATGATCGAATATTGCGGCCTCGAATGGAGCGATGCGTGCCTCGATTTTTACAGGAATGCAAGGCCTGTCCAGACGGCCAGTGTGATGCAGGTGCGAAAGCCCGTGTATCGCTCATCCGTCGGGCGCTGGAAACATTATGAGCCCTGTCTTGCGCCCCTGATCGATGCGCTGGGCGATCTTGCGCAAGGCTAACCCGATGATGCCTTGAGCAGCATCGTTCGGAATGCATCAAAGACACGCTGCATCGGCGCCTTCTTGTAGGGGAAGAGATCGACCGGATCGGTCGCATGTACCCAGCCGCGATTGTCCGCCTCGAAGATCAGCAGTTTCCCGTCATGAGTTTCTGCGCAGTCGATCACCACATAGTCCAGTTCCAGCCGCTTTGCAATCTCGCTCAAGGCGTTGCGATGGCGCGGCAGGAAATGACTTTCGAACCGCTGCATGAAACCGGCTTCTTCGCTTCGCTTGTCCGCGCTTTCCATCATGTTGGATGAGCCATAGTGGACGACCCAGTCATAGCTGATCGCAAGATGGCAGAGATAGGGCTCGCCGTCGATCAGAACGATGCGCAGCTTGCGAAACAGGCCGTCTTCGCTGCGGTAGTCGATGAATCGGGAAACATGGAAGGCTTCCTCCTGCGCTGCTTCGAGATAGGCCGAGAGTTCTTGCCTGCTGTCTATTCTCGAGAGTCCGTGGCCGGCCTGGGAGTCGAGCGGCCTGATGGTTGCAGGATAGACGGGTAGGCCTTTTTCGAGTTCCTGTCTGCCGATGTGCGCGGTCGGCGGAATGACGAGGCCGGGAATGGCGTCGAGCAGCCGGTGCAGGACACCCCGCGAACAGCGCATGATGTTGCGCGCAGGATTCAAAATTGGGCGCGGCCAGTTCCCGGTCAATCTGTTCATCATTTCGAGCAACGCATCATTCTTCGTGGAGGTACCCGCTGCAATGATCGCCACGTCGTGCTCGGGTATGATTTCCGGCAGGGGTTTTTCCGGCAGCACATACATGAGATCAAGCTGTATGTCGGAATGCTCGATCAGATATTCGAGCGGCGCGTTGTCGGAAGAGTCGCCCGGAACCATCAGCGCAAGCAGCCTGATCGCGGGATTTCTGTCAGCCGCGATCCGGTATAGTGTCGAGAGTTCCAGCGCTTTCTCCTGCATCGCGAGCGCAAAACTGCGATTTCCCAAAGTGGAGAAGATCTGAAACTGGTTCATGAAAAACCTTGCATCAAAGGGCTGGCCCGGTTCGATCAGCCCTGCGATTTCTGCCGCACTCATGCGCACGAGCCGGGGCGCGGGGAGGATGCATGGCGTTTCGGCTAGCCTTGGCAAGTGTTGCTATTCCTCGTCCATATTGCAGGAAAGGTGCATGATGTCAGCCACGATTTTTCTGGTCAGATGGGGCGCGAACAATTCGATGAAGTCGTAGGTGAACGCGCGCAGGTAGCCGTTCTTGCGTATTCCGATCTTGGTCGTGCTGGGCTTGAAAAGATGCCCGGCATCCAGCATGCGCAGATTGGGTTCATGCTCGGGATCGAATGCGATGTCGGCCATGATGCCCACGCCAAGGCCAAGCTCGATATAGGTCTTCATCACATCCGCATCGATCACGGTGAGCGCGATGTCGGGTGTGATGCCCGCCTTCTTGAACGCATCGTCTATCTTGCTGCGTCCCGAGAAAGCCTGGTCATAGGTGATCAGCGGATATTTGGAGAGCGCTCTCAAGGTCAGCGTCTTTTCCTTCAGCAACGGGTGGTCGGCAGGGACGATCACGCAATGGTGCCAGTCGTAGCAGGGCAGGGTGACGAGTCCCTCGTACGAGGAAAGGCTCTCGGTCGCGATGCAGATGTCGGCTTCGCCGTGCAATACCTGTTCGGCGATGTGCGTGGGGCTGCTCTGGTGCAGATTCAATTTCACCTTCGGAAAGCGCTCTATGAATTTCTTCACAATCGGCGGCAATACATAGCGCGCCTGGGTATGCGTGGTGGCGATGGTCAGCTGGCCGACATCCCTGGCATGGAATTCCTGCGCATACTGCTTGAAGTTTTTCGTGTCGAGCAGTATCTGCTGGGCGATCGCGAGCAGTCCCTTGCCGGGCTCGGTGATCGCGGCGATGCGTTTGCCGTTGCGCACGAAGATCTGTATGCCGAGTTCTTCCTCCAGCAGCTTGATCTGCTTGCTGATGGCGGGTTGGGATGTATACAGCGCGACCGCGGCATCGGAGATCTTGAGATCCCGCCGGGCGATTTCGTTGAGGTAGCGCAGTTGTTGCAGATTCATTGCCGTTCCTTGGTGATGGTGGCTTTAAGCGATCGAATGGAGAGAGTGCGGATCATGAGGTGTAACCGGTCAAATCTCCGATCCAAGCAGCGGTACCGGTTTGTGTATGTAGTAACCCTGTGCATAGTTTACGCCGATTTCACGAAGTTTATTCAGTATGGACTCGTTCTCGACGAACTCCGCGATGGTCTGTATGCCCATCACATGGCCGATATGGTTGATCGACTCCACCATCGCAAGATCGACCGGATCGTTCGCCATGTCTTTGATGAACGAACCGTCGATTTTCAGAAAATCCACATCCAGATTTTTCAGATAGGAATAGGAGGACATGCCGCTGCCGAAATCGTCCAGCGCAAAGCTGCATCCGCGGGCCTTGAGCGCGTTGATGAATTCCATCGCCTGGCCGATATTCGCGATGGCGGCCGTCTCGGTGATTTCCAGGCAGATGTGTTCCGGGGCAACCCCGGTCTGGTCAAGCTGATCCAGCAGGTATCCCAAAAACAGCTCGTCGCTTAACGATTGTCCCGAGATGTTGATCGAGAGCGAATGGGGGCGGTTGTTCTTGCTCAGCGGATGCGCTTGCAGCCATGTCAGGGAATTCTTGAAAACCCAGCGGTCTATCAGGGGCATGATGCTGTAGCGCTCTGCGGCAGGTATGAAGGCCATCGGAGGTATGATGGTGCCATCCGTGTCCTCCATGCGCAGCAATACTTCGGCGTGATCCGTCGTGCTTTCCGGAGCAATGGACATAATGGCCTGGCGGTAGAGCTGCAGGCGATTCTCGTCCATCGCCTTGTGTATCCGCGGCACCCACTGCATCTCGCCGTATTTCTTGCCGCGTCTTTCATCGCCCAGGAATACCTGGACGCGATTGCGACCGCCATCCTTTGCGACATAACAGGCCGCGTCGGCGGCACTCATCACCTCTGCGGAATTCTCGCTGGCGGAAGTCACCGGCACGAGGCCTATGCTGACGCCCACCTGGAAGATCTTGTCATCCCAGATGAACCTGAAATCGGATACGAGTGTCAGGAAGGTTTCCGCGACCTTCTTTCCGTATTCGACATCGCAGCCCACGAGCAGCACGCCGAATTCGTCTCCGCCAAGGCGGGCCAGCACGTCGTTCTTGCGTATCTTGTGACCCAGCAGCACCGCAAGCTGCAGCAAAAGCTTGTCTCCCGCGCTGTGTCCGCAGGTGTCGTTGACGATTTTGAACTGGTCCAGGTCCAGATAGAGCAGCACGTGCTGGCGGCCGGTCAGCTTCGAATTTTCGAGCAACTCGACCAGCCTGTTGTCGAATTCGCGGCGGTTGTAGAGGCCGGTCAACGCATCGTGCCCTGCCTGATAGGAAAGCTGATAGGCGAGCTTGCGCGCCTGGCTCACGTCCTGGCAGACCATGACCACGCCTATGATCTTGCCCTGGTCGTTGTGCATCGGCGCTGCGGTGGCCTCGATGGCGATGGATTCGCCGTCGCGGCGGAGCAGCGATGCGTGCGTGGCCAGTGTTTCCACACGGTTGCTTTCGAGGCAGAGCTGCACGGGGGTGAGCAGCGGTAGGCCGCTGTTCTCCTGCACGATCTTGATGATGGCGGTGAGCGGCAGGCCGCGAGCCTCGGCATTTTCCCACCCTGTGATGCGCTCAGCGACCGGATTCAGGTATTGCACCTCGCCGTTGGCGTTGGTCGTGATGACGGCTTCCGCAATGGATTGCAGCGTGACTTCTGCAAGTTCCTTCTCGCGCGAGAGGGCGGCTTCGGAATTGGTTGCGCGCTTTAACGCTTCACTCAAGTCCTGCTGCTGTATCGCGATCGCGTCGAGCGCCTTGTTGATGAATTTGGACAGGAAACCGAATTCTTCCCGGTTGGACTCATCAAAGCGCGAGTTTGAGTTGCCTTCCGCGAAAGCCTTTGCTGTCTCCATCATTCTGGAGAAAGGGCGAGAAAGCAGCACATTGAGTATCTGTTGCATCACCAGCGCATAGATGACGACCATCACGCCGATCGCGAGCAGGATCTCTTTGCGCTCCCTGGACAACGTATCCTTGAGTTTGGGAAAGTATGCGCGCAGCGTCACGCTTGCCTGATTAGGCGCGTTTGGCAGGTGGATATAGAGCGTGCGTGTGCTGATATCCTGATCCGGGCGTTTGTCGCCGACCAGCAGAGTTTCGCCCCCGCTCGCAAGCTCGATCGCATCGAAGCGGAATTGGGGTTGAAGTTGTCCGATGGTCTGGGTCAGGCTGTCACGGTTGCTTTGCAGCAAAGGGAGGATGGCATGCTGCTGCAGGATGTCCTCTATCTTCATCTGCACGATGATCGCATCGTCTTCCTGGAGCGCTGAGCGTTCGCTCTTCTTGCCTTGCAGGATGAAGAGTGCGATCAGAACGCCGACCAGCAGCGTCCCCCAGAAGACGATGCCGGTGATCTTGGTTGGCAAACTGCCAGAATCGGATGCTATTTCGATCCTGGTGGCGTTTGCCGGATTGGTCATTTACAACCGACCTTCTTCATCGCGATCAACCCGGGGCAGACATCGCTTGCACCCGCCCCGAATATAACGAATGCCAGAAACCAGGGCACGAACCAGAGCTGTTCTGGAAAGAAGGCATAGGTGGCGAGGAAGGTGATGCTTATCATCAGCCGCCAGACGCGCTCTGCCTCGAGGGAAATCTTACAATTCGATCCTGCATTGACATCCGTCTTGTCAGGCAGGCCGCGCAGTCTGTTGACCATCAGCGGAATACGCCAGTTGGTGATGCCCTCCACCATCATCAGGGCTATCAGAAAGTAAATCAGATTGGTAATGTTGAAATACAGCGCGATCAGCATCACGCTGCCATAGATCAGGCGATATAAGCGGTCAGTCATGGTTTCTCTCCCCATTTGCCGCCATGTTTGGCGGTCTGTTATGTTTGATCCGATTCCGGATAAACCTAAAAACCGCAGTTACCTGGAGATTTGCTGTCGAAGAACAGCGTTTTCGGCGG
>VFSW01008772.1_pt1 | contig 14487 bp, 12 predicted proteins | sample 5358111 | NCBI WGS metagenome assembly VFSW01 (sample SAMN11554181, study PRJNA540505) | mine drainage metagenome | isolation source: sediment from site ElyBrook_90M | place: USA: Ely Copper Mine, Vershire, VT | collected 2017 | reverse complement strand
TTTTCAGCTTGCTCATTGTCTGCTACCAATAAATCATTAATAGGTGTTCCCAAAGATTCCTCTAAAGCAATAACATCTTGTGCTAAAAATCCAAGTTGTGTTTTATTGCTCTTATGCGTTCCATCAGGTGTACCGTTTTTATATTTACTGCGTTCATCCCATTTGAATGTAACAGGCTTTAATTTAGAAACAAAATCTAAACCATAAGTAGCATCAGCAATATCTGTTTTATCTCTAGAATCAGAAGTTACAGTCCAAGCTACTTTTACATAAGCATTAGAAATTGAATTATGACCAACAATTAAACGATTAGATTCTGTTGTAATTGCAAAAATCTGACCACCAGCAATAATATCTCCAAGTCCTACATTTCCTGAGCCTGAAGTAGCATTTGTTAAAGAGCCACGACCAAACGCACAATTATCATTACCAGTAGTCATTTGTGCAGCAGCACCATATCCAACAGCCGTAGTTCTTGCTGTTGTAGCAGAAGTTAAGGCTTGATAACCTACGGCTGTATTGTCAGCAGTAGTGGTGTTTGTTTGTAATGCACCATGACCAATAGCTGTGTTATATGAACCTGTAGTATTTAATCTTAATGCAGAGTTTACTGTTCCATCTGAACCACCAACTGCCACATTGGCTGTACCAGTTGTATTTGCGTAAAGTGCAGCAACACCTACTGCTGTATTTTTTCCAGTAGTATTTGTAAATAATGCAAGTGAACCAATGGCAGTTACATAATCTCCTGTTGTTGCTGAACCAGCAGCATAACCTATAGCAGTTAAATAACCGCTAGAAACCATTGACTGACCAGCTTGATAACCCAATGCTGTATTTCCAGTACCAGTAGTATTGTTAAGCAAAGACTGATAACCTACGGCAGTATTGTTATTAGCAGTTGTATTTCCAGCTAAAGCACCAATACCAAAAGCAGAATTGTAACTTCCTGTGGTATTTGTTTGAAGTGCAGCAGAAGTTGTATTGTCATTTCCACCAACAGCAGTATTTCCAACACCAGTAGTGCTGTTATATAAAGCATAAGCACCTACAGCAGTTAAAGTTCCTGTTGTGTTGCTTCCACCAGCACTCCAACCCATAGCAGTATTTCTAGAAGTTGTTGTGTTTGAGGCAAGTGCAGAAGTGCCTACAGCAGTATTAGATGAGCCTGTAGTATTAGATTTTAATACTTCAAGTCCAACGCCCACATTGTCATTGCCACTTGTTAAAACTGCCAAACAGTAGTTTCCAACAGCAGTAATATTGTTACCAGTAACACCAGCACTTGCACCACCTAATGCTAAACGACCAATACCTACAGATGTTTGACCAGTTGTATTGCCATAACCAGCTTTAAAACCAAAGAAAGTGTTATAACTTTGTGCATTGTTGTAACCAGCTTGGTAACCTACTGCTGTGTTTTCAGATTGAGTGGTGTTTGAGAATAAAGAAGCTACACCAATAGCTGTGTTTGAAGCACCACTACTGTTTACAATTAATGATTCACCACCAATAGCTGTGTTATTAATTCCTGTAACAGTTCCGTTTGCCATTGCGTTGTAGCCAATAGCGGTATTTTCTGTAGAAGTAGTAATTCCTTTGCCAGCTTGATAACCAAGTGCTGTATTACCTTGACCAGTTGTATTTGCTGATAAAGCACTTTGTCCAACAGCCACATTGTTAGTTAAACTTCCTGCACCCTTACCAACAGTAAGACCTGATATAGAAGCATCATTAGCAATAGTTACTGTTGTGCCATTAAATGTAAAGTTGGCAGAACCAGCATAAGCTCCTGCATTGTTATAAATGACTTGAGTAGTAGAGCCAGCTACTGTTCCTGTGGCTTTAGAAGCAATAGTCTGAACTACTCCAGCAGAGTCTTTATAGAATAATTTGCCATCTGCAGTATTAATTGCAAGCTCACCTGCAACTAGATTACCTGCAGTAGGGACATTGGTAGCTGTAGAGCTATAGTAAATTGAAATGGGAGTGTAGCCTGTTTGTGCCATGATTTATCCTTAGAAACTACCACCAAAAATGCCGGTCAATGCTGTAAGTGTACCAACATTATTAATGTCATTAGTAGCCATATTTAATGCTCCTGACATAGGAGTTTGACCATCAGAAGCTACTGATTGAGTAAGGGCATCAGCAATGTTTTGCATTGTTGTATTAGCCCAACTAGAGGTAATAGTTGTACCTGTTACTACAGGGTTACCTGTTGGGAGGTTATAGACTCCGCTACCGTTTCTACTCATTTCATACTCCTTATTGTGCTGCTTTTGCAGATTGTTGCATTAGTAGCATTTTAGCTAATTGTTGTGCTTCTTCTGAGCTAGGCAATGCCTGTCTTACGCCTTGAGGAATGACTTGCTTTCCTTGTTGCTGAACTAGCCTATTTTGCATAGTAGGTGATAACACCATTCTTCTAGCAGCAGGTCTAGCCAATAATGCAGCCAAAGTTGTTGCTCCAGTAGCTTCATTACCTTGACCAGCAAGCATAGAAGCACCACCAGTTAAGGTAGCAGCAGCGTAATCTAATGGGCTAATGCCAATCGTGCCACCAATAATTTCAGGCTTTTGTGCAGCTTTAGGAAATGCTTGAGCAAACTCAGCAACTTGCTTGAGTTCTTCGCTCATTGGCTTGCCTTTTTGCAGGCGTTTTGCCAATTCTTTAGCATCAACTGTGCCAGTAGTCTTATTCATTGCATTTTCAACGGTATAAGTCTTAGCAATAAGCTGACGAGCTTCACGCAATTTAGGCAATAAGTTTGTTTTGCCCATTTCTTCTGCATATTGTTCTAAATCGTTTTCCAGCTTAGTAGCTTGTGCTTTGAATGCGTTAGCTTTAGCTTTATCTTCCGGATGAGCAGAGCGTTTCCATGCGTTGTACCATGCCTCAGCATCAGCTCTAGCTGTTTTTAAGTCCTCTACCATCTTGGCAGGATTAATTTCAGGGGCTGCAGCACGATTCATAGTGGAATCTGCTGAAACTGCTGCTTTTTTAGGCAATGATTTAAGAGCTTCGTAAGCAGCTCCAGCTTCATCACGAATGCCCATCAATGTTTCAGGCGTTAAAACGGCATCATCAGGCAATCCCAATGACTTAGCAGCTAATTTATTGGTTACATTTTGATTGCGTACACTTGCTTCTTGCAATGTAGATGCCTTACCAGCCATGCCTTCTAGGGCACGATTAATAATGCCACCGCCAGCTTGAGTTGGAGGTACTGTATAGCCAGCTTCTCTAGCCTTTTCTACGGCTGTAGCCATCTGTGGAGACAAAGGAGTACCACGAACCATGCCAGCTAGTTTTGATAAGCCAGCTCCAGCTACCGGAAATGCACCACCAAGACCGCCTTGCAAAGCCATGTTCTGACCTTTGGCATTAATAAAGTCTTGTTGGCTTAATCCTGTTTCTTCCGGTGTTGCTAATCCTGACAATACGCCAGCTCTTGCACCTTGACCTACTCTTTGAGCAAAACTAGGGATTTGACCAATAGCACCGCCACCCATAAATGGAGCAGCTTGACCTACCACGCTACCAACTTGTGAAGCAGCTTTGCCTAATCCACCCATCTGAGCTTGTGTACCTTGCTCTATTTGATTAATAGCGTTTACAGGCACATCACCAGCATTTGAACCCATGAGCTTAGACAAAGCCTGAGCGATGCCTGCAGGCACTTTAGCAGCCCCTGTAGCGATATTTAAAGGTAATGCAATTGTGCTGGTTAGAGCTTGCTGAGCTGCTTTAGTTGCACCTGTAGGAGCAGAACCATAAGAAGATGTAGTCAAAGGGATGCCTTCAGGACTATAAACAATGTCCTCAGCACCCTGAGTGTACATATTGCCTTGCTCAGGTTTTGGCTTAGGCAGCTTATTTAAAGCTGCAGCCATTTGCTCTTTAGACATTCCATCAGGAAGCTCTACATTGCCAATTCCAACGACTTCAACGATAGGCATAATTTATTCCCATTCACCAGTTTGAAGGTTATATTTCAATTTTGGTGCACTTCCACCTGTAGAGCCTGTTGTTGGTACATTTTTTACAGGCTTCAACTTGTCAATAACATACGCTGGAATCTTTTTCTGCTGAGTTCCGTATACATTTTGTACGGTAGAACCCATAACATTGCGTTGCTTTTCAATCAACTTATCAAGAGTTTCTTTGCCTAATAGCAATGATTTAGGGTTGTTGAAATCTACAGTTAAAGAGTTCATTAAACCAAGGTCAGGTCCGTTTAATACACCTAAGTTGTATGCTTCTTTGCCATACAAATTCATGGTATTACGAGCTGCTTCAAGTTTTGCTCTTTGCTCAGGACTGACAATGCCAGTTCTAGCAGCTTCAGCTACCAAATTTCTGTAGTCATCAATAGCCCCAATAGCATTAATAGCACCTGTTACTTGTTTAGCAGCTTCGCCTGTCAATGGTGAATTTGCTTCTGCATTCCATTTGCGAGCATCTTTAGGAGGCAATCCAGCAGGAGGCACAAGAGACTTATTAAAATCTTCGTATGGATTTGTAGTAGGCTGTCCACCAGCAGCAGGCATAGTTACTGCACCTTGAGCATAAGCTGGAGCATTAGGGGCTAATGAAGCACCCGGTCTAGCCAATATTGGAGAACCTTGACCAATAGTAGGCATAGCTGTTCTAGGTGCACCACCACCGCCATAACCACCAATGCCTTCATCAGCTAATCTAGCAGCAGATTCAGGAGAAATGCCTTTAGGGATTCTTTGCAATACTTTTGTTGGCTCATTAGGGTCACGCAATTCAATGGCATTACCTACATCAAAATGCAATGGGGCACGATACTTTTGACCGCCACTAGCAACTTCAATAGACTGACCATCCATGCCCGGTATTACATATCTTTCGCCTTCGCCTAACTTCATGCCTTCTGCCAGCTTAGCAGCCAAAGGTTGTAAGAACTGGTTACTTGCAGCAAACTGCATAGCCTGACCACGAGTTTCAGGATTAGCCATAAGCTGTTGGAATTTAGAAAGAGCTTCACCTTTCTGACCACGCAATGCAGCAGCCAGTTCAAGCTCTTTTCTATCAGCATTTTTAGCTGATTCTGTACCTACAACGGCTTTAAATAATGGGTTTAATTGCTGTGCCCATGACGGTGCAACATAATGCCCACTAATCATCTGACCTTGTGGCTGGTCTAATCCCTGAGACATCAACAATTCAGCAATCTTTTTTTGACGGCTTAAATCAGATACTTCAGGCGAAACGCCTAGGATTTCTTGTTCAGGAGTAAGTGCCATTATGACCTCAGTAAGCTAGAGTAAATCTTGTTTTGTTGGTCGGTATTCAATGTTGTTCCTTGTTGTCCTGAAACATCATATCCTGCCGGTACTTTATTGCCACCAGCTAAAGCACTAGCTAATGGGTTTTGAAATGTAAATGGGCTTTTGTTCATTTCATACAAACCGCCAAATTGTTGAGGCGTAGCTTGTATTGAATTAAGTCCAGCTTGTTGTTGCCATGCTTGCTGAGTAGGCATTTTGGCTGCTTTTATTAACTTAGCAGAATCACCACCCAATAAATTAGCTAATTGCTTGGCACGACTTACATTTTTCAATACATCTTTAGCATTTAAACCAGCACTAGAGTCAGCAGCTACAGATTCAATACCTGTGCCAGCCAGTTCTGTAGGGCTATATGAATAACCTAATACTTGGTCAATAGTGGCAGCATCGTAACCATTGGCAGCCAAATTAGCAGCATCAGCAGCTAACATTGGGTCTGTGCCGTAGTTAATCATCATAATATCTTCTAACTGAGCAGCAGTTAGATTAGGATGAGAAGCCATTAATTGAGCTAAATCTTCACCTGCAGTAAATCCAGCAGCTTGAGTTGGTCCACCAATAATCTGAGTGTAAGAAGCAAATTCTTCAGGTGTTAAACCAGCAATAGCATTAATAGAGCCAATAGGGTCTGCAGAAGCATTAGCATAAGCAATCATTTCAGGAGTCAATGCAACTCCAGCCTCTTGTGCTGCTAAACCCATTCCTACAGCTTCTGAGCTGCTAGAGCCACTTGCAATAGCTGACCAAAAAGCATCTTGACCAACTCCAGCTTCAATACCAGCAGCAGCACCTTCTTCAGCTAAATATGGAGCTAATTCAGGAGCAACAATAGCAGCAGTAATAATGGCTGGTAATGCCCATCCACCGGGAAGCTCTCTAGTTACAAATTTATCAGCTTCAGCTAATCCCTGACCAATAGCAGGACCGGGGTCAATGTCAGCTAATGCACCTAATACACCACCACCTGAGCCGTCAGTACCAATAGCACTAGAAAAAGCATCGGTAACGGAAGAAATAGGATTGCTACCTCCAAAAGGAGTACGCTTTAATTCCCATGTCCAGCCTGAATGTTTGCTTTTAAACATAATTTAGAACCAGCTTGCTGTTGGGTCAAAGGTTGAGCCGTAGAAGTCTTGAGCTGCTTGCATTACATCAGCGTTGCTTGTAGCACCAGTTACTGTAGGTGTCAAAGAAGAACCGCTATATAACCAGCTCATATCAGGAGACTTGCTTACTGCATCCATAATCCCCGGTGTGCTGCTACCTAAACCTAGTAAGCCACCTAAAGTTGTAGCACCGCCAAGAATAGATGAACCAAGATTACCAAGACCGCCAGCCCCTAAAATTGCAGAAGAACCTAAGCCAAATAGACCATTTTGCAAGTTAGCTGTTTTAGCAGCTTGAGCATTTGCAGCAGCTATTTGAGCAGCATTAGATGTTGTGTAAGCACCCAAATAATCAGGACCTGCAACAGCAGCTTGAGTGTATGGATTTACATAACCCGGTGCTGTAGCTTGTTGGAAAGCCCCTAATTGTTGCAATGGAAGATTTCTCTGTTGCAATGCTTGAGTGTAATTTTGTTGTAAAGCAGCGTTATTAGCTTGTTGCTGTGCAAGGCTTTGACCTTGTAGCTGATTTTGTACTTGTGAACCAGCTAATTGAGCTTGATTCATTAAGTCATTAGTCTTTTGGGCTTGCTGAGTCATAGCTCGGTTATAAGCCTCAGTACCCGGCACAATGCCTTGATTGGCTAATTGAGCTTGTAAACGAGCATCACTTTGTTGAATCTGTGGTTGTAGGCGTTGATTAATAAGGTTAGTAGCCTTATCCCATCCTTCCATGCCTGTATAACCTTGACCTGTTTGAGCTTGATATTGGCTTGCATCAAAAGGATTAGCAGTATTTTGAGCTAATTGACCTTGAATATTGCCTAATGCAGTCTGCAAAGGTTGAGCTAATTGTTGATTAGCTGTCCATACTGGATTGCCGTTAGCATCTAAAGATTGTGTGTAGTTTAGGCTTGCATAAGGCGTATTTTGATTAATACGGTTAGCTTGGGTAGCAGCTCTAGCACCATACAAATTACCCATAGTTGTAGCTTGTGCAGCTTGAATATATGGGTTTGAACTGCCAGCGTAAGGGCTAGATGTTTGACCTGTGCCTAAAGTAGCTGTATTAGGGTCACTTGTAGTGGCAGCCATAGGATTAATTGCTTGGGCTACTGCATTTACAGGTGCATTAGCAGCGTTAAAATTAAACGAAAAAGGTCCATTGGATGCCGTATTAGTTGGCGTTCCTGCTGCTTGTGCTGTTCCTACTGCTGCTCCTGCTCCCATAACCTTCTCCTTATAACCACTTACAAAAGTGTGGTCTCATTTCTAGTATTACTAAATCCCCTTCATCGTGTGCATCAGGGATAAAAGCAACATCTTTGAAACCAAGGTGTCGGTCTAGTTTTAGGGCTTTTTCATTACTCCCTGCAACTGTACCGATTATAACCTTGAGTTTCAGTTTATTAAACGGATAATCAAATACTGCTCTTAAAAAACTTTTTGTAGCCCAATGGTTACCTTCTGAACCTACATGAATCATGCAAGATTTACCATAAAAGCCACAATACACTACAACTGCTCGAATCTCATTGTTGATAACCTGACCTAAGTAATGAGCATCTACAGGGGTTGGCATCTTATGTTTTATTGCCCAATCCTTTAGACTTTGCTGATTAAGAAGTATCAAATTACCCCACCTCGCTCCATAATATAGTCTGTAGAAGCCCAATGTAATTCAATATTACGAGCTGCCACATTCAAATTAATTGAACCTGTAAAGCCTAATCCTGTTACGCCTTGCCATATCTTAGTAGTTGTAAGACCACCTACCCAGTTAGCTTTATCCCATTTAGAGATATTCCATACGCCATCGTTCTGAGAGCTAGGATTAAATGAAACTTGTCCAAGATTAATCTGAGTATCAAAGTCTACAGAAAGACCACAATAAACATTAGGTACACCGCCTGAAGATTGCAAGATTGGGCGAACCATTGTGAAGCGTTTTAACTGTCCGGGGCTGTCAAAATAGCTATAAGCCTGCTGAGCTGCTGCAGTAATGTTATTTTGGTCATCAGCATTAGCTGTATAGAAAGTGGCTACATAGCCATTTCCACCAAAGTGCATATCGTTATCACCTGACACTTCCCATACATGGGCTTCAATGCCTGTAAATCTACCCCATGACTTAGTGATGGTGTGCATTACATACTGTTCTGTGCCATTCGTAATAGGAATGTTCAAAATCAGCATATTTTCGCTAGCAAAATAGTTGATTTGCCAGCCAAAATTAGCGAAATAAATGGTTGCAGCTTGACTTACAGCATAGTAAATCTTGTCTGTTAAGTTCACTCTAGGGTCTAAACGGCTTGACTGAAGTGCTGAAGAAAGAGGCACAAGTCCATCTTGAGTCAGCAAAAGTAGGTCACCTGACCATTTAAAGAAGCATCTACGGCTAAATGTTTGACCTAATTGCCATACGCCTTTAAGCAGCCAAGTATCAGCATTGTCAGGGTCTGTACCGTTGTAAACGATAACTTCACCCATTGAAGTGACAAATACAGCATAGTCATCAGCACCTTGTCCAGCATCCAATGTCCAAGTACCCATTGCCTGAAGATAACCGCCATTACGAGCAATAGCACCAAAATATAGTGGTTTAGCTACGCCAGCAATAGATTGTGGGTCTAAATACCAGCAATTAAGGGTATCTTTTTCGGTGAAATACAAGCGATTTTTAAATAGGTTTACATTGATAAAGTTCTTAGAATCAACGCCTGTAATGCCTAAAACGGTATAAGTGCCTGTAGCTGCTACAACTGTAGTAGTTGCAGTAGATACAAAAGTAAATGTATTTGCACCTGTTACGGTAATAACATGACTGCCTAAAAAACTAGCTTCACTAGATACTGTAATAACGACTTTATTGCCAGTTACCAAACCATGAGCTGTAGCAGTTGTGACTGTAGCCACATTAGAAGGGCTTGTACGACTGATACCAGTAATTGCAGCAGCAGTTGATGTAGTAGCCAAATAGAACCATACTGAACCATCGTAAATCATGGTTGGGTCTACGCCATTACAAGCAATAAGGTAATGAGTGCCAGCATCATTAGTCATATTGACTGATTGAAACTTATCGCTAGAAATGCCAGTAAACACTTTAACTGCTGGATTAGGCTTGGTATCCCAAATATCAGCACCTGCAGCTCCAAATAAATTGTAGCTAATAGGCTTGGTGTAATTCATCAAGGTATTTATTGGAGTAGTAGCTTGATTTAAGTAAGTTCCTACTACTGTAGCGTTATTTGCTGGTACTGTATCAGTTACATAAGTAAAGGTTGTAGTGCCTGTAACGGTAATCTTGTGTACACCGTTATAGTCTGAAGGAGTTGCACCGGTAATAGATACATAAGCTCCGGTAGATAAACCATGAGCTGAAGCAGTTGTCAAAGTAGCAGTATCTTCTACATGAGTAATGCTAGAGATTGTCTGAACGCCTGTACTGGTGGTCAAAATAGAAACTACCGTATAACCCTTTCTCATGGTCACATCGGTAGGGGTAGGAAACCAGTTTACTAGCTGTACCGCATCCGTTGGGGACATATTAGCAAGGGAATCCCTAGCATTCCATCCACCAATAGGAGCAGGAACAGAAGTAGTCGTGGCTGTATTCTGTTTTGCTCTGCCAAATATCATGAGCCGTATCCAGTATCAGGAATGTTAGCGTAACCAATAAGAACTTTAGATGGGTAAGGAGCAAAGCTAAGATTAGGAGCACCTTTGTCTGCAGCCTTCGCAACTGACAAATAACGCTGATATTCTTGCAATAGAGTAGTTGTATCAAAGCCTTTGATTGACCAATACTTGAGTTTTGTACCTAAAACTACGATACGGTCATCAAGAATGGTTGTATCTGAGTCAGCAGTAAAGCTAGTCTTTACAGTACCATCATAGCCACGAACCCAGCCTTTAGACTTATATTCCCAGCCTAAATACTCATTGGTGTTCATTGGAGGCCATACTTGGAATTGGTTATCCAAAATACGCCAGCGAATACGAGGACCAGTAGAGATATAGCCTGACTTTAACCATTGCCATTGCTGAGCATCTTCAGGTCCGAGTGCTTCCCAATGTTTTGTTTTATCCCATTGAGTACGGTCAGTAATAGACTCAAAATCAAAAGGTAAATCGTATGCTGTTTGAGCTAATACGATAGCTCCGTTACCTGAGCCTGATGCCATCTGAGACATGGTAATGTCTTGACCGCTTACAGAGACTACATTGGTGTCCTGATTAATGTTGTAACCAGTAATCTGCCATTGTTTGTCTACAGCAGTAATGTCTACACCGGGGTCTACAGCCAATAAAGTAGAGCCATTTACCGATGTTGCATTGCAATTAATTGCTTGAGTGTAGAAGCGATATTGAACCTGTAATGCCTGCCAATCGTACTCTTTAATCAGGTCATAGCCTTCTCCGTTCATTAGAGCCAGCACTTGCTGGACATCTTGGGAAGGGTTGCCTACTACGGCTGATGGGACTGCTAAGTTCAATTCAGCAGTTACTTGCTGAACTAATTGGAGCATTGTTGAGGACATATTCGAGCCTTTACTTTAGAGTTGCACTCCAAGTAGTTAGAGTATGTTTAGGAATTATATACAAAAAAGGGAGATTTCTCTCCCCTTTTTTATTCAGCTTCTACTTCTTCTTTTGGTTTTCTAGCTTTTGGCTTCTTTTCAGCCATCATAGACATCAAGGCATCAATCTGCTCTTGTTGTTTAGCTAGTTTTGCATCAGATTCAGCTTTGATTGCAGCGTTCTCTTGGCGTAGCTTTTCTAGCTCAGCTTCACGCTGGTTAGAATCACCAACTTTTTCAGCCAAATTAAGGAATGCCTTAGCTTTGTCTCTAAAAGCATGGGGATTCATACCTGCTGCCATGCCAATACGCTGTAATTGCTGGTCAGAGCAAGTAGCAATAGACTCAACGGTTGGAAACTTTAAGCCCCTGAGTTCTTCAGCTTGTGACCTTGTAATCTGTGTCCATTGGCTCAAAGGAGTGCCAATTACATCTTGGTGGTCACCGACTTGGTTTTGATAGTGTGCCCATTGGCGAGGGAATCGTGCCTTATGGGATTCGTTTGCATAAGTATCAATCTCGGTTAGGGCATCACCCGGAACCATGATACGGACAAAATCAAACTCTTTGAAAATTGGTCTGCCTGCTGCAATAGACTCATCTTCTTGTTTTACTTCTCGTTTATAGAAAGTTACTGCTAATCGTGCATCTGCACCTTGCTCATCGCTAGGAAGTGCCATTTTTAATTCTCCTAAGTGGTTAGGTTGTTAAAAGAAAAAGGGAGTCCTTCTTTAAGGGACTCCCTAGGGTACTACAAAAGCTAATACTTATACAGAAGTTACGCCAAACCAGCCGTAGTCACCTGAAACCATTGATTCTGCTGGAGATACATATGAACCGCCAGTTGCAGTTACTTGGAAAGTAGTTGCATTAACGGTACAAGCTGTAGTGCCTGCAGGAATGGTTGCTGCTGCTTGAGCGAATACATAACGCTTACCATCAGAGGCAAAAGTCTCTGCACCGATAGGACCGAATGCAGGGATGTTTTCCAATGTAGAACCGTTTGTGTAAACGAAGTCAGAAGGGGTAATTACTGCCAAATTAATGCCAGCAATAGGGAGGGTTGAATATGCCATGATTATTTCCTTAAATTGATTAGTTAGACAAGATTAAATAGGGGTTTCCCCCTATCTATTAGGTTGTCAATACACCTTGCAAGAAGCTATTGGAAGTAGTCAAGTTACCAGCCCAGCCATACAATTTAACGATTGCATCTTGGTTGATAGCTTGGCGTTCACCACCGATAGGTACAAAGTTACGCTCTTTATGAGGGCGTAAGAAGATGTAGTTAGTGTTCAACAGATACATATAAGTAGCTGTTTCTTGTGAACCATAACCACCACCGAGTACCACATCAGCAGAAGTACCACCACCGTAGAACTTGAGGGATGCGAAACCAGCAGCACCGGATTCCTCAGAAGCAATACGCTGAATAGACTGCAGAGCGTTTACATAAAGTTGATACATTGTGTTACCAGCAACAATCAAGTCAGCCTTGTCTGTACCACGAATTTGCTTGATAGCAGCTTCAGTCATCTTAGCCAAGATGTTTGTTGTAGCAGGAGTAGTAGTCACGCCTGTAGTCACTTGGTTTTGCCAAAATGTCCAGTTAGCACGATTAATACCACCGTATGTACCAGTTGTAGGAGAAGTAGAAACAGCAGCTCCCAAACCGTCTAAGTTCTTACCACCATTACCTGTACCGTCAAGGAACAAGTCACCGGAGATACGGTTCAACAAGCGAGCTTCAGAAACTTGCATACGACCATCTAGGAGGTCAATGATTGCTTCTTTAGAGCTGTTTTGTAACATTTCTAAACCACTCATTGTTACGCTATCAGCGTACTGAGCAATCTTGTACTGAGCAGCAGAAATTGGGCTGTCAGGAGAAATGTTCAATACTTCGTAGCCACTATATGAGTTAGCGTTGTTAGTATTAGGGTCGTTGTACATGATTTCTTCCAAAATCACATTACCGCCTGAGAATGGGCGTACATTACCCTTTTGGTTCAATCGTTGTAGGATTGCGTTGTTTTGTGTCAAGTTGTCTGCCAACTCACCGCTACGACTTTGAATAGTGGTAGCGATGATATCGGTAATTGCTGAATTAGCGAATGCCATGATATATCCTTAGTTAAAAAATCGCCAAAATTGGCTAGTTAAACCCTACGGCTCATTGCTTCACCAAGTTGGTCGGCAATGATAGACCGTCTATCCTTTTTGTCTGAGCCATCACTCACTCTACCGCTAGGTGTAACGGAACGAGGACTAACTGCTGCAGCCTTAGCTTTCTGTACTTGTTGTGCTTTGATTGCTGATTGTTTGGCATCTTTCAGGAGTCTGTCCTGTTCTAATGCCCATACATCATCATTCATACGCACAGCTTTCTTGTAAGCCGTTTTTAGGTCTTGGGCTTTCCCTAGCTCAAGTAGTTGAGCCATTTCTTCCCTTACCACATCAAAGTGAGGGTAATTATCCACATCACTTCTAAAACTTTCAATTTCACCCATTAAGCGTTGATTTTCCTCTTGGGCAAATCTACCTTTGATAGATGAAACTTCCTGATTTACCTGATTTAACTGGTTCATCAGTTGCTGCGTATAAGGGTCAAGCTGTGTTGCCTGACCTTCATTGTTTAATTGTATTCCATAATCTGCTGCGAGTTGTTGAAATATTTGCACTTTTTGTTGATAAGGTGCAGTTGAGAGAATTTGCTCAGCTCTTACCAAGTTCTGTACATACTGAACTGGATGAATACCCCGGCTCTGTAAGTTCTTTTCAATCGGTGCAATTACTTCAATTAATGGCTTGGCTCGGTCAGCTTCAGCCTTGTAGGTAGAGACTCCACGCTTAAACTCAGTCTCACGCTGAACTCCAGCATATTCAGCCAGCTTGATGCCTTCTTCCCTAGTAAGTTGCTCACCATTAGTCAGCTTATCCCAAATAGGTAGATATTCTTTTTTCCATGTAGTAGGTCTTTGCAGGGCAGGCTTTTCTTCCTCAACTTCGGCTGGTTCTTCGTCATGAGATTCAGCTTCCATATGAGGTTCTTCTTCCTCATCTTTGGTAAATTGTCCTTTTTCGTTACGAGCCTGTTCCGCTATTTCATCGGTGGCTTCGACTTCTAAAGGCTTTTCTTCAGGGGTTTCTAAAGTGCCTTCTTCTGCAGCTTCCATAGCCTGCATCAGCATTTCCCTACGGTCTAATTGTTCGTTTTCTGACATTTTATGCTCCAAGTTTTCGGATAAAGGTTATATAAATACACCAAATTTTGTATTTAATTTCTTGCCAAAAAGTAAGCGTGTAATCACTTTTTGGTATTTGTTTGTCAAATTCTTCTGACATTAATTCTTTAATTGTTTTCAAAATTTCTCCAAGTGTTCGGATTTATCTTAATTTTGCGTATGCCATCTCAGCTATATGGCGTTTGCGTTCTTCGTTACTTTTACGGCTTAATTCAATCTTCTTATGCTGCA
>VFSW01008771.1_pt1 | contig 14488 bp, 12 predicted proteins | sample 5358111 | NCBI WGS metagenome assembly VFSW01 (sample SAMN11554181, study PRJNA540505) | mine drainage metagenome | isolation source: sediment from site ElyBrook_90M | place: USA: Ely Copper Mine, Vershire, VT | collected 2017 | reverse complement strand
CCCTCCGCCCGCCCGCGGCGGGCGAGGGCGCCCGCCGCCACACTGCTCATCCCACCGCGGTGTGCCGCTCCTCCACGGGCGGAGTCGTCTCCTGCTCGTTGTGGAGTGCCGCGTTGATTCTGCCAAGCAGAATTCTGGCGACGCGGATATCGTGTCCGGCATCGATGAGGAGAATGGTGATGTCGCCGCCTGCCCACATGAGCCCGCCGATGACCAGAAGCTGCGTCGCCTCGCCGAGCAGGGTCATCAGCGCCGCGGTGCCGCTGGTCATGATTCCAGTGACCACTTCGCCAATGAGCATCAACACCATGAGGATCGCCAGGACTTTGAACAGACGGGCGATGTACCGAAGCGTCACATAGGGTTCCAGATCCTGATCGCGAACCTCTTCTTCGTGAAGCCGTTTGTTCGTATTCGTTGCCACAAAACCTCCTACCCGTTTCCGAATCCCCGCCATCGGGCGCGATACCCTCGCACGTCGATGTGCGCGAACGGCCCATGTCCGCAACATGCGGAATAAACGCCAACTCCCCCTACAAGCGAAGGATATTTCTGCTCCACCCGTTCGACCGCGGCGAGAATCACCTCGGCGTCGTGAATGTCGACCTTCCCGTCGCCATTGAGGTCGTCCATCCAGCCGCGGCGATTGTTGTCCACGAAGATGTCGGCGGCATCGCCGTACATGTGGCGGCTCAGATTGGCGCGCCCTTCGGTGTTGCCTCCGTGAACGTTGTAGTTCGGCGTGCGGAAGCCGCTCATGATCGTCACGTGCGTCACCGGATGTCCCATCGCCTGCAGCTCGGCAATCGTCAGCTCCAGTTTGTCGACCAGCTTCGGATTCAGCAGCAGATACTTCGGCCAGACATTCGGCTGGTCCTTGGTCAGAAAATCGCGAAGCCGGAAATGCGGCGAGACGGGCGTGTCCTCGTTCTGCGGCGTCACCTCAATGAACCCCGCGGGGTCGGCATAGGTGGGCGCCTTCGGTGTGCCACGCTCGAACGGCCACGTGCCGAGGTAGTAAAGCCCGATGTGGCCATGGACCTTCTCGGAGAACGGAACCAATGTGATCAGGTTGAAGTTGTTTAGAAAGCGCGTGGCCTGATCGATCTGCACCGCGATCTTGTAGGTGCCCGCTTGTCCCGGGGCGATGAAGTTCGACGCAATCTGTACTCCGCTGCCACCGACGAGCGCGCTCTTCTCTCCCTTCGGGATGTTCGACACGATCGGCGCGCCGGGCAGTCGCGTGGCGAACAAGACGCGCCCGCTGACCCCGCGCAACGGGCTGAGGAACGTCATCACGGCATCGTTGATGTAGGCGGTGGCGGGAGCCGACTGCTGCAGCAGTGACGTGATCTGCCGTGTCGGGGCGGGGGGCGGTGGCGGCGGCGATTTGATCCCCGCTTCGGCCGATTCGCGCGCGATCTGCCGCCGCAGATGATAGGCGTCCACGATCGCGCCGCTCCAGGCGAGGACGAACAGAGCGACGACCGCGCCGGCGATCCAGGTGGAGACCCGTTCCTGCCCCTCGGTCAGTCCGCCGAAGACACGGTGGCGCCTTTTCGGGGCCGGCAAGAGCTCGTGCGCCGTCACAGCCGTGGCATGGTTCAACTTGAGTGCCGACCCACGCGGGGTTCGGTCGGGCGCAGCCCGACCCTACGGAGGTGCCGGTCGTACCACGGTCGCCGTGCCGAATCCCGGTGTGCGTTTCGGTCGGGTGCGGCCCGGAGGTGCCGGTCGTACCACGGTCGCCTTGTAGGGCACGGCTGCGCCGTGCCGAATCCCGGTGTGGGGTTCGGTTACGGAGGTGCCGGTCGTACCGCGGTCGCCTTGTAGGGCACGGCTGCGCCGTGCCGAATCCCGGTGTGGGATTCAGTCGGGCGCACTCCCTACGGAAAATAGCCCCTCGGGATCCGCAGCTTCTGCCCGGCGGACGACCGTATGTCCAGCGTGTGCCAGACGTCGTCCGCCGACGGGTCGGAGTAGAACTCGAGCAGATATTGCTGCCGCAGTTCCTCGGCGATGCGGGCATACACCGCCGGAAGCTGGCTTTCCTTCTGAATGATGAAGTAGGTCGCGCCGGTGTCGCGTGCGATGTTCGCGATCTTGTGAGCCGGGAACCATCCGATGCCGAAGCGCATCATCTTCATCAGCACGCGGTTCTTGATCACCGGGTAAATCGGCACGCCGGCGTAGCGCGCGTAGTGAATCAGATGGTCGAGCTTGAACGTGCTCCCCTGATCGACTCCGTCCGTGAAGACGACCAGCGCGTGACGCCCGGGCTGTTTCTGAAGCTCGAAGAGCGTCTCGATGATCGAGTCGTAGAGGTGCGTGTCGCCGCCGGGTTTCACGCGGTCGATTGCCTGAGCCGCAAAGTTGAAATCGTTCGTGAACGGCGTGAGCCAGAAAAGCCAATGATTGAATCCGACGATGGCGATGCGATCGGTCGGCCGCAGCACGTTCCTGGCGAAGTCTTTGGCCGCCGCCTTAACCACCGGCATCTCCTCGATCATGCTTTCCGAATAATCGATGAGCAGAATGACGTACAGCGGTTCGTTTGTCGCGGGAACCAGGGCCTCGATCTTGCGCGGCACGCCATCGTCGAGCAGCGTCAGCTCGCCCAGCTGCGGCGGCCGGTCGTTTCCAATCACCGAGAGCGGAATTCGCTGCAGCGTGACATCGACGCGCGCACTCGGGTTGCTGCCGAAAAAGAGGACGTCATTGGCCTGCTCGCCGTCCGAGGCGCGCACCGCGACGCGGGCATAGATGGCGTGCGGAAACTTCGTTCGATCTAACGGCACCTCGTACGGGGCGGCGGGCGCCGAGCCGATCTTCTCCTCGCCCACATAGAAATCGACGCCTGCGACCGTCAGCTCCGGCGGCTTCACGATGGCCGCGGCGAGCGTCCCTTCGCCGCTCTGCAAATGAACGCGGAACGGCGGCTTCGGATCGTTGACCACCATCTCGTCTTCGCCGACCAGATGGTTCTGCGCGTCGTACCCGTCGACATGGATCCGCAGCCGCCGGATGTAATCGCCGATCGGCACCGGCATGACCACCGATCGCCCGCTCGCCTCGCTGAACTTCACGCCATTGACCGACAACTCGACCCGCGCGACCTCCGGGCTCGTGCTCACCGGAACGTACAGAGTGCCGTGGACGAGGCCGTCGGGTTTTTGGGTGATGCGGACGGGCTGGGCGAAGAGCGTCGTCGCGAACAGAAGAAGGATGAAGGATGAAGGATGAAGGATGAATCGCTTCCCGTTCACGGCGCGATCAGCCCCCATTCATCCTTTATCCTTCTGCCTTCATCCTTCGCTTGGACCTGCTCCATCGTGCACGCTCGCGGCTTCTTGTCCGGCCGCCACCGCAGAAACTTCGATCCATGACGGAAGCGGCCCTGCGAGAAGTAGTCGTACTCCACTTCACATACGAGCGAAGGGCGCACGGGTTCCCACTGGCCAGTCCGCTCGGTGGCCCAGCGGCTGGGCCCGCCGGGGACGCGCACCTCGAACGGATTTTCCGCGCGCATCGACTCCAGCGTTTTCGTCAGCTCCTTGCGGTCGGCTTTCTTGATCGACGATGTGTGGCCGATATACACCATCCGCCTTTCCTCGTCGTACAAACCGAGGAGCAGCGAACTGACGAGCTTCGACCCTTCGCCGTAGCGGAAGCCGCCGACGACGCAGTCGGCGGTTTTCAGATGTTTGACCTTGACCATCCCTTCGCGATCGCCGGAGTGATACGGCTCGCCGAGACGCTTGGCCATCACGCCGTCGAGTCCCAGGCCGGAGTACTCGCTGAACCACCGCCGGGCGATGGCCCGATCGGTTGTTGCCGGCGAGAGCTGGATCGGCCCCGCGGGAACGGATTTGAAAAACGACTCGAGCTGCTGGCGGCGTTTCTCGATCGGCTGTTGCCGTAGATCGCGCTTCCAGAAGAGGAGATCGAAGCCGAAATAGTGCGCCGGCGTCTCCGTGGCGAGCTTGCGAATCCTCGATGCCGCCGGGTGGATGCGAAGCAACAAATCGTCGAAGGACAAATGCCCTTGGACAGGAACGACGATTTCTCCGTCGACGATGAACTCCTTCGCGCGGAGCGATCGGAACCCCTCGACCAGCTCTGGGAAATATCGAGCCAGCGGCTGCCCCGACTTCGACTGAATTTCCACGCCCTCGCCATCGCAAAAAACGACAGCCCGGAAGCCGTCCCATTTCGGTTCGAACTGCCATCCGTCGCCGTCGGGGATTCTGTCGACGCGCTTTGCCTCCATCGGCGGATACGGCGGATGAATCGGAAGAGTCATCGTTTGGAGAACAGCTTGCGAAGATCGAACCGGCGCTTTCCGAGCACCGGTTTCCAGAGGTCGCCGAGCTCGCGAACGCGCGCCGGGACATTGTCGATCCGAAAGTCCTCGATGCGGATCCCGCCCTCGACTTCGTCCCAGGTCACCGGCGTGGAAACCGAGGCCACGGGGGTCGGACGGATCGAGTAGATCGACGCCAGCGTGCGCCCCCAGGCGTTCTGGTTGTAGTCGACGAGGACGCGTCCGTACGGCCGTTTCACTTTGCGATACTCCGCGGTGATCAGATCGGAGTGGCGTGACTCGAGCTCGATGGCGATGGCCTTGGCGAACGTCCAGACTTCTTTCTGCAGCGGCCCGCGGACGATGGGGATGTAGACATGGATGCCTTTCGATCCGGTGGTCTTGGCGTAGCTAGGCATCGACAGACGGGCCAGGATGTCGCGAACGTGCAGCGCGACGTGCCGGACCTTTTCGAACGTTGCGCCGGGGCCGGGATCGAGATCGAAGTGGAGGGAATCGGGACGGTCCCAGTCGTCACAGCGCGCGTACCACGGATTGAGATCGATGCATCCGAGGTTGATCAGCCACATCAGCGAAGGAAGGTCCTGGACCATGGGGAATTTGACCAGTCCCGCGTTGTGCGGGATGGCGCAGATCTCGATCCAGTCGGGACGCGGTTCCGGGGCGCGCTTCATGTAGAAAAATTCGCCCTCCGCGCCGTTCGGATAGCGCTTCATGACCATGGCGCGGTCGACCACATGAGGCAGCAGCCACGGCGAGATGTCGGCGTAGTACTGCAGCAGATCGCGCTTGGTCAGCTTCAGCTTTTTCCAGAAAAGCTTGCGCAGGTTCGTCAGCCGGACTTCGCGCGAGCCGAAGCGGAGCTGCACCTCATTGGTGTCGTTCGGAATCGCCAGCTTCCTCGACGCCATGCGCCACTACAATGCCCCGAGGCCCAGAAAAAAGGAAGTCGTGGATGGAGAGGATTGCTGCCGTTCTGGCGCTGGCCTGCGCGGCCGGATGAATCAGGCCGAGACCGCCGTTCCTGCCAGCTGGCCGAGGTTCTGGCGTACTTCACAGCAGCGAGCGGATCGGGGAGTGAGCCTTGAAGGGCTTCAGAACTGACCGCGCCGGGGTCCCATCGGATACGAATGCTCGCGCGCCCAGGCCCGAGCCAGCTCGACAGGATCTCCGGCTTCGGATCTCCTGCGCGGCGCGTCGAGGGAGACGTATTCCAGTTCGCGGTCGGCGCGCGCGGCGCGAAGAAGGAGTCCGCCACGGCTCATGTCGCCGAGGCCGGCGAACATCGCCGGGAATTGCAGCCGTTCGCCGAAGATCGGCTGGAGCACATCGACGTACTTGCCGCTGGCGACGCTGCCGAGGAGTACTACGGTGCTGTGGTCCTCGAGCGTTTTCGCCATCCGCTTCGCCTCCCGTTCCAATGGGACGCGGTAGTTGCGTTTTCGAACGTCGACGTCGGTTCTGCTCATCACCTTCATGCGCTCGGGAGTGATGCGCCAGTCTGCCGGGACGAGTCCAAAGCCGGGAGCGATCACGAACGTGTTCTCCGCTCCTCCGAAGTGGAGGGCGTAAGCGATCTTGCCGCGAAAATAGAGCGCGCTCATGAAGGCGAACGCCAGAGCGATCGGCACGCCTTCGGGCGAGCGGTAGAGCCGCGCCGCCTCGAACTGCGAGCGCGGCGACGTCAGCTGTTTCGCGCGCGGGCCGGAGGCGTTGGCGGGTGAAAGGAGACAGATTCGCGCGGGCATCGGTCGAGTCGCGCTCTTCAACAGGCTTTCGCGAGTGCGGCTTCCCGCGACTGTTCACGACGCTCGGCCAGAAATGCGCCGAGATATGCGATCAGCACCACGAGCGTGAGCGCCCTCAGACCGATGACGATGGCCAGAATCTCGATCAGTCCGCCAACCACTGCCCCGGCCAGATTCCAGCCAAATGCAATGCTCGAGTTCCGGCGCGCTCCAAAGCGAAGTGCGAAACAGATGGCGGCGAAAAAGACCGGGACGCCGGCGTAAAGGACCGAAGTCGCCAAGCGTAATGCAATCCTGTCCTGGAGCAGTGAGGTGACGGGCAGCGCGTAAACGACCAGGAGCGTGATCACCAGCGCGGCTGCTGCTGCGGCATAGGGGATCGGCCTGCGATCCATGATCAGCGTTGCGACCAGGATCATGAGCAGAATGGAGGCGAACACGACCGCACTCGTCAGCCAGGTGGCGCCCCACACGAGGCTCATCTGCGTCACGAGCTTCGTTTCCAGAAGAAGGAACGCGGCGCCGAAGAGGAACATCTCGAGATCGAAATGCAACCACGGCCTGCTCCGCATCTCCGGAACGCCTGCGGCCATCATCGCCACGGCGACGAGCAGAAAAAACGCTACCATGGACGCGTAGAACCGGGAGATGGTCCGGCCGTTCAGATAGAGATACGGCCAGTCGTCGGTGGGAACGTCCGTCGCTGCGGCCGCCCGAATCGCCGCCTTTTGGATCGCTCGCTGGGCCGGGGTCTGAAGCGCATTCCATGCAGGACCGGCGAGCAGAATCTCGTTGAAAAGCTGAAAGTCTCCGCGGATGACGAAGGGCGGAGTTCCAAACGCTTCGGTGAGCATGGCGAACAGCTTGTCGTGAATCGCCTCGCTGCCCACCATGAAGTACAGCGCGACCCCGCCGTTGGGCGTGAGGTGCTGTCGCGCCGCTCGCATGCAATCGACCGTGTAGACGAAGTTATCGAGGCGGACATTCGAGAGAGCGGAGAGGCGCGTCATCGAGTCGAGCGTGCCAAAAACGATCAGGTCGTAATGCGCGGAGGTGTTTCTTAGAAATGCCCTCGCGTCGTCGTTGATCACGCGGACCCGCGGCGAAGCGTAGGGACGGTCGGGATGAAGTGACCGCCCCATCGCGATGATCAAAGGGTCGATCTCCACCGCGTCGACTTGCAGGGCCCCCTGTTGCAGCGCCTCGACCACGTCGTTTCCTGTCCCGGCGCCCAGAACCAGCACCCGGCGAGGGGGCGTGCGCATCAACCGATACGGAATCGGATAGCCGGCTCTCGCGGCGGTGTCGTAGAGACTCGTAGCCCGATCGGCTGCGCCGAGCGGGGCGGCATACTGGTGCAGGGATCCATTTGCAAGAATCTCGATCCCGCGGCCGCGGGAGGTGTGCCGAGCGCGGAGGGCGTAATACGGGCTATAGACCATCGCCTTCTCCCGCAGCCCTACGGTGGAAATCAGCGCGCCCACGATGCATGCATAGGCGAGGAGGGAACGCCAGCCTCGACTCCCGATGAGCCACATGCCGGGGATGAGCGCGATGGCAAACCAGGTCACGGGAAACGTGCGGAAAAACGAAACCAGTGCGAAGCCGATCACACCAAGCAGGGATCCCGAAAGATCGGCGGCATAGCCGCGAAGTGCGTGTCCTGCACGTGCGAAATCGTTGAGCCGCTCGCCGACGATTTGGCCCAGCGCGAGGAACGGAATCGCCGTGAGCACGAATACGATCGCGATCGGCGGGCGTACATCGTGGACGACCGGAGCATTCGGGATGTCGTAATACAGCAGCCAGAGATGCTCGCTTGTCGAGCGGCTGGTGAAAGCGATTCCGCTCATCACGAGCGTTGCCGCCGTCGCAGCGACGATGCCGGCCGGCCAGAGCCAGAGGAGCGAACGCCTGCCGGCGCGCATCGATCCGATTCCGAGACCGAGAAAGGCACTGATAAGAATGACGTTTGGAAAATATGCGAGAACCCTGATCTCGCCGGAGATCCAGCGGATCAGCGTCAGTTCCAGAAAGAGCACGACGAAAGACGCCAGAACCAGCTCGGCGCCCGACTGTCGCAGGCTGCGCTCCCGAAGCGCGGGCATCACCTTAAGCGCCGCAGCGTCTCTTTCAGCAGCTCCTGTCCCTTATCCTGGTCCTTCTGCTTCTTGCTGTGCATCAGATCGTCGGCGCGGCGGAGGTCGCCGATGATGTGCACGAGCGGGAGCGAACCGGGGTCGAGCTGGGCAATGGCATCGTCCACGGCATCGGGATCGCCGGAATTGCGCAGCCGCTGCAGCGCCATGATCGTGTCGTAGTTGGGATTCGACGGATCGTCCTGCTGCACGGCCTTGAGCATGTGAATCTCGACCAGCGCCTGGCGCACGGTGTCCTGGGATGTCGAGGCGTCGAGCGAGGCCTGGACATGATCGGCGATCGTCCCGAGGTCGATGGTGTGCGACGTGTCGGGATTCATCCAGTCGTTGATCGGCTCCTCTTTCGTTCGCTCGCGTCCGTCGACGTCATAGGTGACGCGAACGGTGCCGACGTAGACCGAATGATTGCCGTTGAACAAAGAGCGTTTGGACGGGACGGCGATGCGCACCGAGTAGGCATGGTCGCCCGAGGCTTCGAAGTGGTCGCTTCCGTTGCCCTGCACTGCCACGACCTCGTGGCCGTGCTTTTCGTAGGGCGGATTGTCGCCCATCGGCCGCATCCAGCGGACCCAGCGGTATCCGCCATCGGGGAGCGGCCCGCGGAGGTCGTTGATCTTGCCGTCGATGAACCGTTGTACGTCCCACGACGTAGAGCCTGTTTTGAGGACGATACTGCGGACCTGGTAGAGCGCAGCGAGCTGCTGCGCGGCGGCGCAGTCATCGGCTTCAACAGCGAATGCGGAGGTGGCAATCAGCAGTGGCAGAACGATCATCCATCTCTTCATGCCACGATTGTAACGGGGAAACGCCGCGCTCCGGGCCGCGCGCGGCGGACCGCGCCGTTCTTATTCGGAGGTGACCACGAGGTGATCGCGGCGGTTCTTCGCCCATGCCGATTCGGTGTGACCCTTGGCAAAGGGACGATCTTTGCCGTAGCTGATCGTCTTGATGTGGCTGGGATCGATGCCCAGGACCGTCAAGTACTCCTTCCCCTGCGACGCGCGGCGTTCGCCGAGAGCGAGGTTGTACTGTTCGGTCCCGCGCTCATCGCAATGCCCTTCCACGAGTACGTCGGATGAAGGATGGCTTTCCATCCACTTCGCCGACTCGCTCAGGTCCTTTCGCGCATCGGGCCGCAGCGCCGACGAATCGAAGTCGAAGAACGCATCTTCGAGCGTCACGTTCGACGCGGGCACTGCCGCCGGACCTGCCGGCGTGTTGAACTCCGTCGACGGTGCTGCGACGGGGGTTGTCGGTGCGGCATTCGCCGCGGCCATCGGTGCTGCGGCGGGCGCAACTTTCTGATGATGTCTGCATGCCCCTGCCGCCAGGCAGCAGACAATGATTCCGGCCATCCGGAGACGCGAACTCATAATGAGGCTCCTTTCATGCGCATGGATACCCACGCATCCGCCAAAAGGATAGACGAATTTGAGCTCGGTGGCGTCACCGGCGGCGCGAGTCCGCGGCGTGCTCCGGCCTCGAAAACATTCGTTTCAGGAACGTTGCAGTCGGTGTCTGCAGCCCGGCAAGCTGCTCCGGAGTGCCTGTTCCGATGACCTGGCCGCCGGCGTCGCCCCCTTCGGGGCCGAGGTCGATGATGTAGTCGGCGGTCTTGACCACGTCGAGATTGTGCTCGATGACCACCACCGTGTTTCCACGATCGACGAGTCCGTGCATCAGATCGAGGAGTTTTGCAACATCATCGAAATGCAGACCGGTCGTCGGCTCGTCGAGGATGTAGAGCGTCCTGCCGGTGGCGCGCCTGGCCAGCTCGCGCGCAAGCTTCACCCGCTGCGCCTCGCCGCCGGACAACGTGGTCGATGACTGGCCGAGCTTGATGTATCCGAGGCCGACTTCGTCGAGGGTCCGGAGGATGTTGGCGATCTTGGGAATGTTGCGGAATGCGTCCAGGGCCTGCTCGACGGTCATGTCGAGGATGTCGGCGATCGACGCTCCCTTGTACGTGACCTGGAGCGTTTCGCGGTTGTAGCGGCGACCTCCGCAGACGTCGCAGGTGACGTAGATGTCGGGCAGAAAGTGCATCTCGATCTTGATTTGTCCATCGCCGTGGCACGCTTCGCAGCGGCCGCCCTTCACGTTGAAGGAGAATCGTCCCGGGCCGTAGCCGCGCATGCGCGCTTCGGGAGTCTGGGCCATCAGATTGCGGATCTCCGTGAAGAGCTGCGCATAGGTCGCGGGGTTCGATCGCGGCGTGCGGCCGATCGGCGACTGATCGATGTCAATCACCTTGTCGATGAATTCCAGCCCCTCGATGCGGTCGTGCTCGCCCGGCGTGTCCGGCGAGTCGTAGTAATGACGCGACAGCGCCTTGAAGAGGATGTCGTTGACCAGCGTCGATTTTCCCGATCCCGAGACGCCGGTGATCGCCACGAAGACGCCGAGCGGGATGGTGACGTCGATGTTCTTCAGATTGTTCTGGCGCGCGCCGCGGATCACCAGCGCCTTTCCATTCGGCGTCCGGCGCAACCAGCGATCGTCGATGTGCATCTCGCCGCGCAGATACTTCGCCGTCAGTGAGCTGGGAAACGTCTTGACCTGCTCGACCGTCCCCTCGGCCACCACTTCCCCGCCGTGCACGCCGGCGCGCGGCCCGAGGTCGATGATGTGATCCGCGGTGCGGATGGTCTCCTCGTCGTGCTCGACGACGATCACGGTGTTTCCCAGATCGCGAAGCTCGAGCAGCGAGTCGAGCAGTTTTCGGTTGTCGCGCTGATGCAGGCCGATCGAAGGCTCGTCGAGGACGTAGAGCACGCCCATCAGCTTCGAGCCGATCTGCGTCGCCAGCCGGATCCGCTGACCCTCGCCGCCGGACAGCGTCGCCGAATTGCGATCGAGTGTGAGATAGCCGACGCCGACCGCGTTGAGAAAGCTCAGCCGGTCGCGAACCTCTTTCAGAATTTTTCCCGCGATGGCCTCTTCGCGCGGTGTCAGGGTGATCGTCTTGAAAAACTCCTCCGCTTCACCGAGCTGCAGTGAGACCACCTTGTCGATCGGCCGCCCCGCAACCGTGACCGCAAGCGCCTCGGGTTTGAGCCGCCGGCCGCCGCACTCGGGACACTTCTTCGGCGTCATGAATCGCTCGATCTCTTCGCGGATGTCGTCATTGTCGGACTCGTGGTAGCGCCGCTGCAGCATCGGCACGAGCCCTTCGTAATTCCCGGTGTAGTGGTACGAACTGTCGCTCCCCTGAAACTCGAAGCGGATCTTGTCTTCGGATCCGTAGAGGATGCAGTTGCGCGCTTTCTCCGGAAGCTTGCTCCACGGAGTGGTCAGCGCGAAGCGGTAGTGCTTCGCCAGAGTGTGGATCTGACGGATGCGCCAGTTCTCCGCCCCTTCTTTCCACAGCGCCAGCGCGCCGTCGGCGATCGATTTCGACGGATCGGGAACGATCTTGTTCTCGTCGATCTCCAGCAGCATGCCGAGCCCCGAGCAGCGCGGGCATGCGCCGTATGGCGAGTTGAACGAAAAAAGGCGCGGAGTGATCTCGCCGATGGAGATGCCGCAGTCGGGACAGGCGTAGGTTTGGGAGAGGAGCTCTTCGCGAGAGCCTGTCATCCCGAGCCCCGCGGAGGAAGAGGGGTCCCCTTCGCGTTTGCCTTGCCGCCTTCGCGCGGGGGATTCCTCGCCGTCTTCGCGGCTCGGAGTGACAGCACCCGCGTACAGAATCTTCACCAGTCCCTTGGCCACGCGCGTCGCGGTCTCCAGCGAGTCGGCCAGCCGCTGCTGCATTCCTTCCTTGACCACCAGCCGGTCGATGACGATGTCGATGGTGTGCTTCTTCTGCTTATCGAGCGCCGGCGGGTCGGCCAGCTCGACCATCGTCCCGTCGACGATGGCGCGGGTGAAGCCCTCCTTGACCATCTGCATCATCTGCTTGCGGTACTCGCCCTTCTTGCCGCGGACATACGGCGCAAGCACGGTGAATTTCGTGCCGGGGGCGAGCGACATCAGCCGGTCGACCATCTGCTGGATCGTCTGCGGCCGGATCTCCCGGCCGCAATTGGTGCAGTGCGGGACGCCGGCCGAGGCGTACAGCAGGCGCAGATAGTCGTAGATCTCGGTGACCGTGCCGACGGTCGAGCGCGGATTTCGCGACGTCGTGCGCTGCTCGATGGAAATCGCCGGCGAGAGACCTTCGATCGAATCGACGTCCGGCTTTTCCATCTGCTCCAGGAACTGTCTGGCGTACGCCGAGAGCGATTCGACATAGCGCCGCTGTCCTTCCGCAAAGATCGTGTCGAAAGCAAGCGACGATTTTCCCGAGCCGGAAACGCCGGTGATCACCACGAATTTGTTTCGCGGGATGATGACGTCGATATTTTTCAGGTTGTGCTCGCGCGCACCGCGGATGACGATGGAATCCATAGGATGTGGGAAATGCTAACGCCTGTGGAGCCGTAGGTGTTCCGAATCTACCCTGTGTAGCCGGAGTTCGGCACGGCGCAGCCGTGCCCTACAAACGCGAAGACGCATCGGGGCTGTAGGGTCGGGCTGCGCCCGACCGAACCCCGGATTCGCCACCGCAGCCGTGCTCTACAGGCTGGAGACTAGCCACTCGCAGTAGGCATCCGAAAGCTGCTCAGGCCGGATGACGATGAACTCCGGCACGTCGTAAGGATGCCGCGCGAACAGCGCTCGTTTGAGCTCTTCCAGCAGCTCCATGGCGGTCTTGATCAGCAGCAGTTGTTCGTCTTCTCGCTCGATCGTTTCGCGCCAGCGATACACGGAGTAGAGCCCGGGAACGATGTTGACGCAGGCGGCGAGTCTGAGCTCGACGAGCTCGGCCGCCAGTGGTCGTGGATCGAAACCGGCATCGACCGTAGTCAGTGCGAGGACCGGCGTCATTGCCCTGCGATCCTGGCTGCCGCCTGCTGCGCGACGGCATGCGCCACATATCGATATTGCGCGTACTGCACCAGCGGCAGTGGGATCCATGCCCAGAGGTGCCGCCCTCCGAGCCCAATCCCGGTCGGGAGCAACGCGGTTGTCTCGCGATGCAAGTCGTACGTGCCAATCACCCGCAACTCCTTGTCGTACACCCGCACCTCGGCGGCTACCCGCGCAAGCACGACGGCGAGGTCGACTCCGACCGACTCGGTACCGATTCCGCCTCCGGCGACCGGCCGGTTCGCTGCGTCGCCGGACACGACATCGACGTAGAAATCCGCGTCGGGAGCGTGGCCGCGCGTGAGATCCTCAAAGGTCGCGTTCGCGTCGAAGGCATCGAATCCCCGCCGCCGCAGCTCACTGCAGAGGTCGCTCTGGATCGTCGTCGCGACGCTCCTCTCCGCGGCGTAGGCGAACGTGGATGACGTGCGGAGGACGCCGATGCGCGCGCCCGGCGGCGGAGCTTCCCGAAAAGCAAATGCCGGCGTTGCCAGAAAAAAGAGGAGAAGGATGGAGCCCCGTTTCATGCCGCCTAGTGTAGGTAGAATCGCCGCGCGTGTTCAAACGCCTCGTTCTGCTGCTGTTCGTCGTCGTGCTGCTGCTCGTGGCGTACGTATGGATCACCATGCCCGACGTGAGCGTGCTCGCCAGCCGGTGGCCCGCGACGACGGCGTTCATGGAGCAGCGAAAAGCGGAGCTCCGCGCTGAAGGGAAAGACGACACTCTCCTCTACGATCCGGTGCCGTATGCGCGCATTTCCCCGTATCTGCGCCGCGCTGTCCTGGTTGCGGAGGATGACACTTTCTTTCAGCACAGCGCCATCGACGTGAAGGCGCTGGGCGCGGCGATCCGTGCAGACTGGGAGCGCAAGCGGCTGATCTACGGCGGTTCGACGATCACGCTGCAGCTGGCGAAGAATCTCTATCTCTCTCCGTCGAGGAACCCTCTCCGGATCCTTCGCGAGTATTTCATCGCCCGCTCGCTCGAGAATCACCTGACGAAACAACGCATCCTGGAGCTCTATCTGAACGTGGTCGAGCTGGGCGAGCGGGTCTACGGCGCGCAGGCCGGCGCTCGCTATTACTTTCACGTTCCCGCTTCGGCACTGACTCCCCGGCAGGCTGCGCTGCTGGCGGGCTGCCTGCCGGATCCGCGGGTCATGGATCCGGGGAAGCCGAACCGGTGGCTGCGCGCGCGCCAGCGGATGATCCTTGCACGGATGCGGCGCTGGGGCTACCTCATCGAAAAGCAGGTGCTGACTGCGAAAAAGCCGGCTGCAGCTGCCGCCGCCCCGACGGACACATCGCCGCTGAACCAGACGCCGCCGAACGACACGGCGACGCCGG
>VFSW01008770.1_pt1 | contig 14489 bp, 8 predicted proteins | sample 5358111 | NCBI WGS metagenome assembly VFSW01 (sample SAMN11554181, study PRJNA540505) | mine drainage metagenome | isolation source: sediment from site ElyBrook_90M | place: USA: Ely Copper Mine, Vershire, VT | collected 2017 | reverse complement strand
GGTTCCGCATCCGCCGGGCGCGCCACTCTGGACGCTCGTGGGCCGCATCGCCATCCTCCTGCCGACCTTCGCCGATGTTGCGGCACGGTACAATCTTTTCTCGGTCACCGCCTCGGCGCTCTCGATTCTGCTGCTTTATCTCATACTCGTTCACCTGATACGCTATTGGCGCGGGCCGGCAAAAACAAATTCGGACGCGATCATTCTCTTTGGGGGCGCGCTTATTGGCGCGCTCTCCTATTGCTGGACCGATAGCTTTTGGTTCAACGCGCTCGAATGTGAGGTCTATGCCTTCGGCTCGCTCTTTATTTCGCTCGCGCTGTGGCTCGTCTTCGTTTGGGCCGACCACGCGGACGAGCCGCACCACGAGCGCTACCTGCTGCTTATCGCGTATGTCATTGGGCTTTCGCTGGGCGTGCATCAGTTGGCGTTGCTTACAATGTTCCCGGCTTTTATGATCGTCTATTTGACCCGCTGGAAATCGGTCACCGAAGGGCAATGGGGCAAGTCGATCATGCTTTCGATTCTGGCAATAGCGGCAGTGGGATTTATAATCCTCGAAAGCCCGGCCTCGATTCAATTTTACGAATGGATTTTGGCAGGCGTGGGCGCGGCCTATTATTGCTATCGCGCGTTCGCAAAGCAGCGCGGATGGAATACCATGGTCTTGCTCTCGGTCGTGGCATTTGGATTTACGTTCGTCGTTATATTGTCGAAGTTAGTCGAGTGGGCGGGCGAGGGCGCTGGAATTGTTTCGATTACCGTGCTTGCCCTGATCGTTGCGGCGATCGTCTATTCGCAGATTGCAAAAAAGCCAGCGATCGCAATGGGCGGATGGATGCTGATGATGGTGTTCCTGGGATATACGACGTATTTGTTCGTGATGGTCCGCGCCACGCAGAATCCACCCATGAACGAGGATGCTCCCTCGACCTTTAAGAGCCTCGCCGGCTATATTAATCGCGATCAGTATGGCTCGATGAGCTTAGGCGATGAATTCGCCCACCGCCGGCTGCCGCAGCAAAAGGGAGATCATCCGGCAACGTGGGATGACTATGCAAATGACGCTCAATTCTTCGTGGAGTACCAAACGAATGAGATGTTCCACCGCTATCTCGGATGGAATTTTATCGGGCGAACCGATGACTACAAAGGCGCCGGAGTCGATTTTTCGAAAACATGGGCGCTGCCGTTTATTCTCGGACTCTTTGGAATTTATTGGCAATTCAAAAAAGATCCGAAACGCGGCCTGGTCCTGCTCGGCACATTTATCATCATGGGGTATCTGGTCGATTGGTATCAGAACCAGCAGGATCCGCAACCGCGCGAGCGCGATTACTTCTACGTCGGCGCATTCTACATCTATTCTATGTGGGTCGGCATTGGCGCGGTCGGCATCATGGAACTTATAAAAGAACGATACAAAGCCTGGGCAGAAAAGAGGATGGCCTATTGGTTGGCGGGAGCCTGCGCTCTTTTATTTATCCTTGGTCCGTTAAATCAGTGCATCGGCGTTGCCGGCCTGTTGCAAGGTCAGCCGTTCAGCAAATCCTCCAAGTGGGCGGAGTATTCCCGCAAGCATAATTGGGTTCCGTGGGAATATGCGTATAATATCTTGCAAAGCTGCGAGCCGAATGCGATTCTCTTCACCTACGGAGATAACGACACCTTCCCGCTTTGGGCGCTGCAGGACGCTTATGGCATTCGCCGCGATGTGCGCATCGTCCAGCTCCAGCTTGCGACGATGATGTGGAACGTCAAGCAACTTAAAACGGCGAACGATTGGGGCGGCAAGGCCATCAAGCTTACCACCTTCACCGACTCGATCGTCAACATGTCCGATAACGATGCGTACCGCCGGTTGGATTGGGTTCCCAAGCCCATCGATATGCCGATCTCCGCCGAGACCGCGCGCTGGATCTCGGGCGATAGCACCGCGCCCGCGACCGTCTTTCATTGGACGCCCAAGTTCATCATGCCGAGCGATCAGGTCGTGCTCGATATTATTAAAAATAATCTGACGACGCGCCCGATTTGCTATTCCGCGACGGTGCCGGAAGATTCTCGCGCCGGCCTCAACAAATACCTGATCTACGAAGGCATGATCGCCCGCGTGACACCTTTCGAGCAGCCAGAGGATAATAACGGGCTTGGCGGCAGCGTGCAGCCCGCGCGATATGCAGAGGCGGTCTTCCATTATCCAACGCATCCCCATGCCGAACCGAACCGGGGAATGATTTTGCATAGCTATAGCGACCCCGAAGCTCACACGAGCGCGATGGACAATCAATACTCCCTCAGTTACCGCTATGAATTCATGCGGCTGGCAAATTATTATATCGAACACGGCAATCTCGCGCAAGCGCGGCGCGCGCTCGATACGATGGAGGCCCGCATTCCCGGCGCACGAATTCCGCTCGATTATTCCTTCGCATCCTTCATTGCCGATCTCGCGGATAAATCGGGCGATTGGCCACTCGTCCGGGAATATGCGAAAATTGGTGAAGAGCAACTGAAGAAGCAATTGCAGAATCCCGATTCGAAAGAGAGCCAGAGCAGCTTCGAATCGGGCTACCAGCTGGCAAATCTGGAAATGCGAGCCGGCGAATTCGATGTGGCCAAAAAAGGATTCGAGGTTCTGAATTCAGAATCGCAGCCGGAGCAGCAGGCATTTCTAAAACTAAAAATTGAGGAGTGCGACGCGCGCAAGCTCGAAGCGGAAAAGAAGTATGATTCAGCCTATCATATTTTTTCGGACATTATCGCGACATACGGGCCTTCGCAGGGCGAAAGCGTGGACTTGCAGGATTTGAAAAACCACTTAGCTGTGGACTCCGCAGAGAGTATGGGCCGAAATGGTATTTCGGCCCCTTGAACCAAGAAAAGGGGCGAAATAACATTTCGCCCCACACAAAGTCTTGGGTTTCAGGAGCTTTCCGCCCCAACAATTAGTTCTAAATCACCCTCGCTCGTTTTGGGGGTTGCGATATATTCATTCATTTTTAAATAATGCAGATAAAACGCATTCACTACGCGCTTGCCGCGTTAAGTTTTCTCGTAGCGGCCTTTACCTATCTCTCGACGATGCAGCCCTCGATCCCGTTTTGGGATTGCGGCGAATTTCTGGGCGCCGCCGCCGTGCTGGGAATTTCCCATCCGCCGGGCGCGCCGCTTATGACGCTTGCCGGCCGCTTTTTCGAGTTGATCGTCCCCCTTGCTGATCCGGCGGCGCGGCTGAACGCATTCTCGGCGTTATGCGCTGCCCTTTCGGTGATGCTCCTGTACCTTTCCACGGTACGGATTATCCGGATGTGGCGCGGAAACCCGCTGACGCTTTCCGACGTCATCACCCACTATGGAGGCGCGTTCGTAGCGGCGCTGGCGTTCACATGGAGCGACAGCGTGTGGTTCAACGCGAACGAATTTATCGTGTTCTCGCCGGGCCTGCTCTTCATCGCGCTCATTATTTGGCTCGGCCTGATCTGGTATGAACGGGCGAGCGAGCCGGGCAGCGAAAAATACCTGCTGCTCATTTTTTATCTCATCGGGCTTTCGATGGGGGTTCACCAAATGTCCATGCTTGCGCTGATTCCGGTGTGGGTACTCGTCTATTACCGTCACTGGCCGAAAATGACGGTTGCCAAATGGGTAGAGATGCTTGCGACCGGCATGGTCGCGTTTCTCTTTATTTTCCTGATCATACTGACGGGCATCGTCGGCTGGTTGGGCGGGGCGAAACAAGGAACCTTCACCTGGATCACCGCGCTGGCCTCGATCGGTTTCGTTATTTATTATTGGAATAACAATCGTAAGCTTGCACATCTTGTCCTCACGGGCGCCGGGTTGGTATTTCTGGGCTATTCGACTTACGCCTTCGTGATGGTGCGCGGCGCGCAGGACCCGCCGATGGACCAGCACCATCCCTCCACCTTCACGGCATCGGGCAAAAGCGATGGACTCTATGAGTACATTTCCCGTCAGCAGTATGGGGAGGCCCGGGAACTCCCGCGCCGCAACGACGAGGCGGGCGTAAAGGACGATCCCCGCAATGGCCCGACCTGGGGAAATGGCACGCCCGCCGATAACGGCCCGGCCTACACGAGCAGTGCCGATTTCTTCTGGCGCTATCAAACCAAGTGGATGTACCTCCGCTACCTGCTTTGGAATTTCATCGGCCGTGCCAAGGACGTGCAAAACGCTGGAACAGACTGGACCCACACGCTCGGTATTCCTTTCTTGATCGGCCTGTTTGGGATTTATTGGCAATTCCGGCGCGATCCAAAACGCGCGCTCGCCATGATGGCCGGTTTTATTGTCATGGGCATTGTCACCGCATGGTATCAAAACCAACAGGATGCCCAGCCTCGGGAGCGCGATTATTTTTACGTCGGCTCGTTCTGGATCTACGCCATGTGGATCGGAATCGGCATTACGGGAATTATGGAGATGCTTCGGGCCTGGCTGGCAAAGAAGCAAAACCTTCCATTGCAGGATGCCGGGCCGAAGGACCGGGACGTTCTTGAAGGACCGAAGGAGACGGTTCCCGTACTGCGCGGGCAAGGGCCACTCGGGCTTTTAGGTGGAACGCTTGCGCTTGCTGTCGTGCTCATCCCGCTCAACCAATGCCTGGGGCTTGCTGGCATGACGCTTTTTGGAGAAAGCTTTCACCACGCCGCGAAGTGGGGCATGTTGTCACGGAAAGATAACAACGTTCCGCTCGAATATGCCTACAATATTTTGCAAAGCTGTGGGCCGAATGCAATACTTTTCACGGCCGGCGATAACGATACATTCCCGCTCTGGGCGATGCAGGATATGTATCACGTACGCACCGATGTCCGAATCGTGAATCTCTCACTCGGCAACATGGGCTGGTACGTTCGGCAACTAAAATACGATCATCCGTTCGGCGCGGAGACGGTCAATCTACCGTCCTTCACCAAGGAGCAGCTTTCGCATCCGGATGAGACGCCAGAAGGTATCCACATGACTGCGGAAACCCCTTCGATGGTGTCGGTAAACGTTTCCGCGAAAGCGATGCAGCAATTCACCGGCGTGGCCCAGCCCTATACTTTTAGCTGGAAATACGTTTCCCAGATGCAGGATCCCAATGATAAATCGAAAGACGTTTATCAGGTAGCAGATCAGTTAGTGCGGGACATCGTAGTCAATAATATCAACGACCGGCCGATCTATTTCGCGATCGGATTACCGCCCAGCTATTGGGATGGTTTGCAGAATCATGGGGAATTCGAGGGAATGGTCGCGCGAATCGTTCCGACGGAACATCCCGCGCCCCGGCAGCTCGATGACGGCGATATTAACGAGGCGGTATACAAGGATCTGGCTTATCGCCAGGTGCAAAAGCTTGTAAAAACGCCATACCGCGCCCTGCACTTAACTACCTTTTGCGACCCGGATGCAAATTTAGGCGGCTATGACGATCAGGCAAAGCCGTCCTACATCGAATTGTACACGCGCTTAGCGAACTGGGAACTCACGCATAACAATCCCGCCGAAACCATTCGCGCGCTCGACACTTTAGGCGTCCGAATGCCGCCAACGGTACATGCCTGGGACGATAGCCCGCTTCAATTCGCGGGCGAGCTGCAAATCGTGGGAAGCCTGTATCAGGCCGCCGGCGATACCAGCCACGCGCGCGAATACATCCGAATGGCGGCGAACAAAATGAGTGCCTCCGGCGCGGATGAAGGCGCCGTGGGAAGCGAGCAATACATGCAGAACGAGATCCAGCGCGGCACGCTCTTTATGAATGCCGAAATGTACGATTCCGCCCGCGCTGTATTCTCCGCACTCCGCGCGCAGACCGAAGGCGCGTACCAGCTCTTCGTCAATTTCCAGCTCGACCAAATCGATGCGAAGGTTTTGGAACAGCAAGGAAAGAAGAAAGAGGCTCTGGCGAAGTGGGATGCGATTTTGACAAAGTACGCGCAGCTTGCTCAAATGGGGGCCGCAAATGAACTCAATGCGGTAAAGCAGGAACGTGATAAGCTTGCATCGGAACTGGGCATCGTCGATACGCTCTCTTCCGCTACTCCGCAAGCCGCGCCACCGGCTGGCATCACGGTCGCGCAGGCAAAACCGCCCGCGGCCCAGAAACCGCCGCGCCCCGGAAAGCCCCCACAAGCACCGAAAAAGAAATAATCCATACGCGAAACTCTCGAGTGCTGCTTTCGCTCATTATTCCGGCCTATAACGAGGCAGAGCGCATTGGGCCTTCTCTCGAGAAGGCCTATCGCTATTTGGAAACGACCGATTACGATGGCGAGATCATCGTCGTCGATGATGGCTCGACCGACCGGACGCTCGAAGCCATCGAGGCCAGCTTCGCGCGAAAGCCAAAGGACCTTCAGCGCATTGCGACACGGTTGATTTCCGTCGGCGTGAATACTGGCAAGGGTGCTGCCGTGCGCCGTGGGATGCTCGAAGCGCGTGGCCGCGTGCGCATCTTTACCGACGCGGATTTTTCCACACCCATTCAGGAAATTTCGAAAATCATTCCGCTCGTGGCTTCAGGCGAATACGATGTTGTCATTGGCAGCCGAGCTGCGGAGGGGCGCTTGCTCGTCAAGAAGCATCAGCCCTGGTACCGCGAAGCGATGGGACGCCTCTATAATATCCTTGTCCAACTGTTCGTCTTTCGCGGCATTCGTGACACGCAATGCGGCTTCAAGGGGTTTAGCGGCGATGCGGCCATTATCTTATTTTCGAAACAGCGCGTGGACGGCTTTTCCTTCGATGTGGAGATTCTTTATCTCGCGCGGCGTTATGGTTACCGGATTCGGGAGATCGCGGTGGAATGGTATAACGACGAGCGATCGACGGTCGGCGCCATCACCGATTCGGCAAAAATGTTTTGGGAACTGCTTCGCATTCGAAAGCTTCATTCGCATGACCGCTAAATACTACTCCCCTCTCCGTACCATGGAAAACGTTTTTATAGGTCATTGCGAGGAACCTTCGACGACCGAAGGGAGTCGAAGGTGACGAAGCAATCCGTTGCTTCGATGCAGGGGTTGCTTCGTTGAGCGAATCTCCCTTCGATCGATTCGCTCCCCTTGCAATGACAATCTGTAAAAAACCGTTAGAGACCAGACACTGATTTGTATTGATGGCACAAACACCCGCCGCGAACCGAAGAACTCCCAAGCCCGCGTCAACGGGAAGTGTGGCGAGAGCCCGCATGGCGAAGGCGGAGCCGATCCCGGCTACCCTTCGCCGGTTCAAGGTGTGGCACATTGCGCTGGTTTTTCTCGGCCTGACGCTGATCTTTCATTCCGCGATCCTTTTCGGAAGTAAATTCCTCTGGGAAGATTTCGTCGAGCAGGAATTTCCGTTCCGCACACTGGCGACAAGCTCGCTTGCGCATGGCATTATCCCGCAATGGGATCCCTACGTCTTCGCTGGAATGCCGTTCATCGCGGATGTTCAAGTGGCGTTCTGGTATCCCTTCAACATGCTGCAATCGCTCTTCGTATCGGGTAACTATTTATCGCCGGTCGTCATGGAGTGGTTCATCCTCATCCATTTTGCGCTCGCCGGTTTCGGCATGTATTGGTTCTCGAAAAAGATTTTTGAGATCGAGGATTGGTCCGCCATCTTCGCGGGCATCGCCTATGGATTTGGCGGCTATATCGCAGCGCAGTCGATCCACCAGATGATCGTTTATCATATTGCGCTGTTTCCCTTCGTCGCGTATTTCTTTTTGCGTGGAATAGATTCGTGGAAACACGGAATTATTGGCGGATTGATCTTAGGCGCGATGTACCTTGCAGGCCATCCGCAATCGACGCTATACTTTACGTTTTTTCTGGCGCTGCTGGCGGTCTATGAGATAATCTATCGTCTGAGAAACAGGAGTGGACAGGATGGGCCGCGTGGACAGAGTGAGCGCTTGAATGTTTGGACTCTCGTGCGGATGGCGATTCCCGTTGCCATTGGTTTTGGAATTTTCGCTATTCAGTTTTTGCCCTCGCAGGAACTCGCAAATCTTTCCCGGCGCGAAACGATCACCTACCAAAATTCGCTCGATGGTTCGCTAACGTGGGGACATTTGCTCACTTTCGTGATGCCTCGGCTGTTCGGCCTTACGAATGGCGCAGGCGATGCGAAAGTCCCCTACTGGAACGGCCCCTATTATCTTTCCTGGGAAACCGCTATTTATATTGGCGTGCTGCCGCTCTTTTTTGCGATCATGGCGGGGCTCATCGCTCGCAAGAAGAAGTACGTTTCCTTCTTCGTCGGCATGGCCCTGCTTGCGGTGACCTTTGCATTGGGCGATCACTTTTTCGTCTATCGCATCTTTTTCGCGCTTCCGCTTTTCGATAAATTTCGCACGCCCGCGCGCATAATGATGATTTTTAGCTTCGCCGCAACCGCGCTCGCAGGCGTGGGGCTTTCCAATGCGCTGAAATTCGCCGGAACGAAATGGGGCGAGGGAAAAGGCGTCGCCGTTCGCATTATGCTCGTGCTGCCATGGCTCATGGCAGTCGCTGGAATGCTGCATGCCACCTCGTTCCTCACTGCTGCGCCCGATGGCGCGGATGCCTCCATTGGGTGGGCCGCAAGCATGGCAACCTTCCCCATCCTTGCGCTCATCCTGCTCACGGGCCTCCATTATTTCGGCAAATTGCGCGGCGATCTTTTTGCATTCCTTGTTATTGCCGCGACCGTCATCGAGCTTTTCAACTATGGCATGTCCGTGAATGCCGCGCCAGAGGATCCGCGCGATGCCTACCGCGAGCAGCCGCAACTGGTTTCGATGCTTCAGAACGATCAGTCGAAGGAACTCTCCCGCGCGCGAACGCGGCTTGGGAATCAAATGATCCTGAAACGCAATCAGGGCGCCTACGACCGCATTCAACTGATCGAAGGCTACGATCCGCTCGTCTTGCAGCGCGTGTTTCCGGATATGGCAAACCCGGACGCAAGCATGGACCTGATGAATCTCAAGTGGACGATCACTCCCGGCGCACATCCGGGCTTCGCCATGCGCTCCGGCTACCTGCCGCGCGTCAAGCTTTATTATCAAGCCGACATCCTCCCCGATTCCCTTGCCCTGACGAAGCTCAAAACCGATTCGGCGTATGATTATCGCAACCGGATTCTTCTTGAAGAGCCACTTGCGTTCCCACTCGGCACGCTTGACACTGCGGCAACTTCGAACGTAACTCATTATGGCGATAACGAAATCAAAGCGTCGGTCAAAACCGCATCGAACGCTATGCTCTTTTTCTCGGAAGTATGGTATCCATCATGGAAAGCATTTGTGGATGGCCATCCGGTAAAACTCTATCGCGCCTTTACTTCCCTGCGCGCGGTGGAAGTTCCGGCGGGCAGCCACACCGTCACGCTGCGTTACGAATCGAGCGCGTTCGCGGCCGGAAGCTGGATCACGATTGTAACGCTCTTTCTCTCGCTTGGATCGCTTATCGTTCTCGTCATTCGTGACCGGGGCGCGAAGCCGGCACCGTCAGGGGATGGCGCATAATCATGCCTGCTGAAAAGATCCTTGTCCTTGCGCTCCCTGGCATTGGCGACGCGCTGATGGCGACTCCAATGATCGAGCTGCTACGCCGCGCCAGGCCCGATGCGGAAATTCATGCCTTCATCATGTTTTCCAGTACACGCGAGATGTACGAGCATGATCCGTTCGTGGACAAAGTCCACTACTACGATTTTTTGAACGAATCGAAATCGGGCGCGCTCCGGTTCGTCAACAATTTGCGAAAGGAGCGATTCGATGTTTCGATCAATGTGTATCCGCAAAACCGGCGTGAATACAATCTGATCGCGTTTCTTATTGGCGCGAAAAAACGCATTGCGATCCGCTACCGGCGGCGCGATCCTCAGAATTTAAGCTGGCTGAATACAAAAACGCTGCTCGAAGACGACACGCTGCATTGCGTCGAGGAGAATGTCCGGCTGCTAACATTGCTGGGCATCCGGCACGCGCTGAACGAGGCGGCGCTGCCGCCGCTCCGGCTCAACATGGCCTCGAAGCACGAAGACTTTCGCGAGAGGTGGTGCCGGGAACATAATATTTCGAGCGATAGGCCGCTTATTGGAATGCATGCGGGCACGGCGCTTTTCAAAAATCACATTCGCCGCCGTTGGGAATCCGCTAAATTTGCCGAACTTGCGAAACGCATGGCGACCGAATTGGGAGCGAACGTTCTCCTCTTTGGCGGAGCGGAGGACGCGGACGCCAACGCGGTCATCCGCGCGCAGGCCGGCCCGTTCGTAACGCCCGTCGAGACAAAGAGCATTCTCGATTCCGCGGCTATCATGCGGTGCCTCACGATGTTCGTTTCCAACGATTCCTCGCTTATGCACATTGCCGGCGCTCTGGGGCTTCCCATCGTCGCCATCTTCGGCCCGACGAACGAAACGTACGTCCACCCCTGGAAAACCCGCTACAAAATAGTTCACACCGGCATCGAATGCCGCCCCTGCTTCGTCTATTCCCCGAAGCCGCTCACCTGCTACCGCAAGGACCCAGCGGAGCATTTTATCTGCATCCGCAATATCGAAGTCGAGCAGGTGTTCGGGGCGGTGAAGCAATTGATGTGAGAGCGGGAGTTAATTTTCACGCCATGCACGTAATCACAAGAAGAGAGCTGAATAAATTTGCGCTCCGATTTCCCGATGCGAAGGCTGCGTTGGCGGACTGGTATCGCATCATGCCGCGACACGCATTCGAGAATTTCGCGGAAGTATGAGAACTATTTCCGGCCGCCGATACGGTCGGTAAGCTGACGGCATTTAACATCGGTGGCAATAAATATCGGCTCATCGCCGCGATCCATTACAACCGGAAATGGATTTACATCCGAGCTGTTCTTACGCATGACGAGTATAACAAAGGCAAATGGAAGGAATAGGATCGTGTTTTTTTTAGAGGCCATTGAACGGGATTGGAACCCGATTTCCAAATACCTCCGCGTGCCGCACACGGAAGTGGAGCACGAGCGCTTGGTTGCGCTCCTGAACGAACTCATCGATGAAGTCGGCGAGGACGAAACGCACCCGCTCGCGTCGTTCATGGAGGTCATCGGGACCCTTATCGAAAAATACGAAGACGAGCACGTGCCGGAATTGACGTCCTAAAATTTCCAAACCCATTCGGCAGAGGGCGCGCCGATGCCGGCGATCGCGAAGAGTATATTCAGAAGTGGGACGGGGAGCGGGATTAGGTGGAGGTGTAACGGCCCGTGCCCATGCGGCGGACGACTCGCTGGATGCTGGGCCGCGCCACGTTCAATGCATATGGGTGATATGGAACTTAGAGGATGCAGTTAGTTTTTCTATTACCAGCCCGTTTGCCAGCGCAAGCGGGGTATTTATTTTTTTTAACCAATTACAATAATGCAAGATCAGGAACTACGAACCCCACAAGGAAAATTACTCGGAAAGATTAAGATTCTATCCGATGGGAAGCACGAACTACGGGATGCACAGGGAGTGCTTAAGGGCACGTATAATCCAAAGTCAAACGAGACTCGGGATTATCATGGAGTCCTGATTGCTAAAGGTGATCTATTAGCCACATTACTCAAATGAGGAGAATAAGCCATGATGGTCTCTTACAAAGATAAAGATGGAACCATCCATGTCGGCCCGGTTTCTGAATCCGAAGGCGAGCGAATAAATCGCGAGGTCGCCTCGATGGGATATGCGACCCCACCTGGCCCGGAGGATGAAAGGAAAGTGAACCAAGAATGGGTCGAACGGATGGCATATGAAGAAAATCCAGAATTAGCCCATGTTGGTCGATTTGAGGTAGACGTAGCAAATGCGGACAACGAAGAGCTAAATGAGTTCTTATTTCGCCGCCTCGGGATGAACGCCGATGCAATCGGCGAGGTGGGAACGCGTATTTTGAGACAGGTTTGCCGCTGCTTTTATGGCATTAGTTTCAATGATTTTGAATTATCACCGCCAACTGTGGCACTAAGGAAGAGCCCCAATGCTCTAGTACCATCCAAAGAAGCGATAGAAGCGGAGAGGATAATGGCAGAAGAAAATAAACACAGAAGTCGGGGTGATTTACTCATTGCCGTGCCGATCGACCCTGAGCAGGAGTTCCCGTTGACAATTTTCAAAGACATTCTGTTCAACTCAGTTCATGGCAAGGGAAGCATTCTCGAGCTTCTTCAACTCAAGCTGGCTGACGCATTTTTAGATTGCTTACTTTTGTTTCGGGAAGGGGCGATCGGTATCGAGAGTCTAAAAGCAGAAATCTCAGGGAATAACGCGTTGACTGACTTTGATCTGTGGACCCCAAATTTTGAGGACGACGATGAAGCACAGCAAAGGTTCTTGACGGGGTTTGACTTCGCAGAAGTTGGACGTAAGTGGGTTCCAAATATCATGCTGAAAAAAGCGCTGCCTTTTTGGCGTGTCAATAAGTTTGATTTCTATCAGATTGATCACGATATTGCAGAGCTTGATGAGCAAGCATTGCGTCAAACACTACTGACGGATGAATTCCTTCAATCGCTACCAGAAGCTTCGCCTAAATGAATGACCGCGAGGGAAGAATATTTCGAGGGATGGTTCCAGCCGGCATTCCTATCGCTTGTTATAAGGATGGATACGTCTATCCTGGCATGGTTCCCGCTGGGATCGCCATTGCCCGCTATGACTCAGGAAAGATTTTCAAAGGGATGGTTCCAGCGGGAATTAACGTTGCATGTTATGATTCGGGCAGGCTTTTCAAAGGGATGGTCCCAGCTGGGATAAACATAGGGAGCTTCAAGGAAGGTCGTTGTTATGCGGGAATGGTTCCCGCTGGAATTGCAATTGCGTCCTACGATGGAGGTGACGTGGGTGGCGCAATCGGGCTTTGTTTGCATTTTGGATTAATATAATTGAGAGGTGTATGAACGGGGCGGTGATCAATGAGTTTGTTATGGGGCGAAATGGATACTAAAGAATTTAAAAACTCGATCATTACTGTTGTCGAGAAGATGGTTGCATCGTACCGACACAATAAAGAGGGAAAGGTATTCGCCGAAGGACGAATCGTTCGTGGCCGCTCTGTAAGTATTTCATCTGACTTTGAGCTAAATATGGCTGAAGCCATTCTCGGATGTTTACCCGAGAATTATATTATTTTGATAGATACACCGCTATCGTACCGGGTTAGTAGCGAACGGCGAAAGAAGACAATTTATCCTGATATAATGCTCGTCAAAAATGTGGAGGGGATCGAAATCGAAGTTAGAGCCATCATCGAGTTAAAAATAGACCTTGGCTGGTTTTCGCACGAGTGGACTATAAAGAGAAATGAATTATGGCAGGAATTGGGAACTGCCAACGAGCTTTTCCTTCGCCAGAATCCGGTTCTCATCACTGACATACCCGGAAAGAGGCCAATCCCGGATTATATTGTTGTCCTTACAAAGCAAAATGACCATGGACGGTGGGAGGAATTTAAGAGTGCCCATCCGAATAATAATTCGCTTCTCCTCAAGGATAAGTACGAGCACCCGAACAGCGATAATGCCCATTCACCCCAAGAATATAGGGATCAATTGCTAAAGGATTCTGATTTTGAATCACAGTGCAATTCTCTATATAAATTTATATCTCAATGTGTTTCTTGAAGCTTTGGATTTCAATCAGTCAATTTTGTTGCCTAAAATGAGTCAGGCACCCATGTCCCAAAGAAATTCAAATTTCTTTTATGTTCCTGAAACATTTATGATATTGGCGTGTTATATTTGAGTGTCTATTATAGGCACCTATTTCTTTAGGCAAGAAATGGGCTTTTTCACTCAAATATAAAGGAACAACCATGTACTACTCCACACGCAACCGGCGGCGGCTGACGCTCGAAACGCTGATGACGATGCCGAGCGAGCCGGAATCGAAGGCGTTCTATACCTACACCGATGGCGACGACCGCGTCGAACTCCTGAACGATACGTTCACCTTAGTGCTCTCGCGCGACGTTCGGAAAAATTCCCGCATCGCGGCGGAGATCGCGTTCCAACTCGCGAAGGAGCGGCCGCAGGACGATGTGCTTTACGTCAACACCTACGCGGGCGTGGCGCTGATGAAGGAGGCGTTTTCGAAGGCGTTGGAGAAATCGGGAATGCCGCTAAGGGTGGGTGAAGCGGCGGTTCCGGCTTCCGTTGTGGACGGAGTGGACAGCTTGGACGCAGTGGACAGCTTGGACGTAGTGGATCGAGCGGAGGCTGCGGATTTGGTGGACGGAGGTGAAGACGAGGATGAAGAAGATGTAGAAGATTTCGATTACGGTTTTAACGATGACGATGAGGAAGAGGACGAAGAAGAGGAAGACCATGATGAAGAATTCGGCCAGGAGCCGAGTGTCCTGGCTAATCTTTTTATTCACGATGTTCCCTTCGGCACCTGGGACATCAGCCGCCTCGAACGCGACATCGAAGACCGGGGCCGCGCGGACTGCCACACGATCGTGGTGCTGAATTCCTTCGAGT
>VFSW01008769.1_pt1 | contig 14491 bp, 4 predicted proteins | sample 5358111 | NCBI WGS metagenome assembly VFSW01 (sample SAMN11554181, study PRJNA540505) | mine drainage metagenome | isolation source: sediment from site ElyBrook_90M | place: USA: Ely Copper Mine, Vershire, VT | collected 2017 | reverse complement strand
GCGGGCTTCCTGCCAAGCCGCTACCAGGGGATTCAATTTCAGTCGCGCGGCGACGCCGTTCATTACGTCGGCAATCCCGCCGGAGTCTGCCAAAGCACCCAGCGGCAGGTCATTGAGGAAGTCAACCGCATGAACGGAATTCTCGAGGAGGAAAAGCTGGACCCCGAAATCCAGACGCGCATCGCGCAATACGAGCTGGCGTTTCGGATGCAGAGTTCCGTGCCGGAGCTGACGGATTTCGCGAGCGAGCCGCAGCATATCCTCGACATGTACGGCATCAAGCACGCCGGCGAGGGAACATTTGCGTCGAACTGCCTGATGGCGCGGCGGCTGGCCGAGCGCGGCGTGCGTTTCATCCAGTTATATCATCGCGCATGGGATCATCACAGCGAGATTGTCTCGGGAATGACTGGAGCCGCGAAGGACGTGGACCAGGCGAGCGCCGCCCTGGTTCAGGATCTCAAGCAGCGCGGGATGCTTGAGGACACACTGGTGATTTGGGGCGGTGAATTCGGCCGCACGCCCATGGGCCAGGGATCGGGCCGCGATCATCATATCAAGGCCTTCAGCATCTGGATGGCCGGCGGCGGCATAAAGCCGGGCCTGACTTACGGAAATACGGATGAACTTGGCTACGGCTACCTCGAAGACGGCCAGGACATGGATGTTCACGACCTGCACGCAACGAGGTTGAAACTGTGCGGCATAGACCACACCAGGCTGACGGTGCGCTACCAAGGCCGCGACTTCCGGCTGACCGATGTGCATGGGCGGATCATAGACGGAATTTGCGCGTGATGTTATGTCCCCTGGCGCCCAAATAATTGACTATGACGGAAGGGAGTGAGCGGCCCGTTCGACGAACCGCTTCCGCATCGGCCACGTTGCCAAAAAGGGCATAGTCTCGCGTTTAGATGGGCCTACGTACAATTCGGTATTGTTGGATTTTCGCGGAGCGGGCATAGTTCGCTTACCTCAATTCCACAACGCCTGCAGCCGGTGTCGGCTCAATGGCTTTTTTATGGATTTGATGTCGTTGTCAAATGATCGCTGAAAAAAAGCATTGCGGGTGCGGCAAGGCCTTTACGTTGATCGAGATGCTTGTCGTTATTGCCATCATCGCCATTCTGGCCGCTTTATTGCTTCCGGCATTGAATCACGCCAAACAGCAGGCGGAAGGCACACATTGCCTGAATAACCAGAAACAATTGATTCTTGCCTGGCACCTCTACGCCTCGGATTCGTCGGATTTGCTGGCGGGAAACGACTGGGGCAATGAGGCGCACTGGAGCACCATGCCAGCCGGACAGCAAGGTTTGAACTGGATGTCCGGCTGGGAGCAAGCTGGAGACCCATCAAGTGATCCTTCCGGGGGTGGCGACGAGACAAATATAAACCTCCTGCTGAACTCCCAGTACGCCCAACTCGGATCCTACAGCAAGAGCGCTGGGATTTATCAATGCGCCGCCAGCCGCATTCTCTGCCAGGAACCAAACGGCGCTGTGGCGTCCTTGGTGCGCGATGTTTCCATGAACGTCTGGATGGGTGCGCCGACCATCACCGCGCAAGTGGCTAATCAAAACCAAGTGCCTGCGGCAGACTCTCAATATGGGTACGCCGAGTTCTCCAAATTGGCCCAGATATACGGAAATAACGGATGGAGAAACTTCGGGCCGGCCAAAGCTCTTGTTTTCATCGACGAAAAAGACGATAGCATCGACGATGGCGAATTCCTGATTCAAATGACCGAATGGTCCTCTGGACCCGAAATTGCGAACGTTCCCGCAGCCTATCATGCCGGCGCGGGTTTGGTTTCCTTTGCCGATGGCCATGCCGAAGTTCACAAATGGTACTCCGCCGCCGTCCTGCTGCCGGCGGCGACTGGGGGTGTCGCCCACTGGACATCGCCCCGGCCCGACAATTTCAAGACCATTAATGTCAATAATCCAAGTATCGATCTCAGCGACCTCGGCTGGCTGCAGTTGCACGCCACCATTACTCCGCAATCCATCGTCGATGAGAACGACACAGCGATTAAGTACGCCCGTCCGGCCAATTAGCCGCTGATTGTTGGAAAAGAAGAGACTCAACCAGTTCTAAACCTATGAAAAACACCACAGCACGCCCGCCGCTAAAAATCCGCTGTCCTCGCTTCGGCAGTTTGTTCATCGCAACTGCGGCGTTGATGGCGGCCTGTGCCGCCCGCGGCCAATCGGCCTTCTCCAACGCGGTCATGAGTCTCAATCCGGTTGCTTATTGGCCTTTGCAAGAGACGGCGCAGCCGCCTGCCGCCAATATTGAAGCCAATAACGGCTCGCTCGGGCCGATCGCGAACATGTACTATTCGACCAACAGCCTAAGCCTCATTCCTTCCATTCAGGGCCCTATGGGAAATAGCGGCCGCCAATTTACGGGAAGTTCTTCCGCATACGCCTTGGTGCCAACAACAGACAACCGGGTTTCGCTCCCGCCGGGAGGCCCTTTCACGGTTGAATTGTGGATCGAGCCAATAACTTACAACAGCTATGACGGCATTATGGAACAAACCGGGCCGATACCCGGCGGCGGCAACAATGGGTTGTTTTACAAGGCCGGCTGGGTGATCGGCCAGGACTATTTTCCGGCCGGTGACACGGGGAGCGGCACCTACTCGGGTCCGATCTTTGGCTGGACCTTCACAGTCTTTAACGGTCAAAGCATGTATTCCGGGGCCAACTGCCGGGCTTCTTACGAATTTGCCCTGAAGACTTGGTATCACTTGGTCGGGACCTTCGATGGCACCAATTGCGCGCTTTACGTGGACGGCGTTCCCGCCAGCCTGGTTGGTGAATCCGTTCCAATGCCAGCCGGAACGTCGTTCCTTCCAGACACATGGGATCCACTCGAACTGGCCACGAGCCGCGGCATCGGCGCCAATGACATCAACGAGGGATACTCCGAAATCTTAATCTATACCAACGCGCTGAGCGCCTTGACTATCTCCAATCATTATTACCAGGCCGTGAACAACGGCTACGGCGCGTGGCAATCGGCTGTGACAGCGAACAATCCCTACATGTACTATCAGATGAGCGCTTCCAGCTACTTTCCGCCGGATCCCGGCAGCCTGCCGACTGCGTCCAATTACGGCAGCGCCGCGGCTGCGACGACAAACTTGGCAGTTCTGGCTGCCGACGGATACGTCCAAAACAGTGGCATTTACCAGGCCGGAACTCTCCCTGGACTGGCTGGCCCGCCTTTTTCCGGTTTCGGCTCCCCCAGCTACGCCTGCGCCTTCAATGCCCTTGGCGGCGCGGTGGATGCGGGCTATGCGCCGGCCATGAATCCTACTGGCAGCACGACCCCGGAAACAGCCATCGGCTGGTACAAGTGCAATCCCTGCGATGACAATGGGCGATGGAACAGCATTGTCAGCCACGGCGACAGCTCTTGGCGCTACAAAATCTTGAACGGCACCAACGTCTGGGACGCGGGCGGGGGGCATGATACCGACGGGCCGAATGTGGGCATTTTGAACGTAAACGACGGCAACTGGCACATGTTCGCTGGCGTCTATGATCCCGTCAATAGCAACAATACGATCTACGTTGACGGCGCGCAGGTTATGAACTTTGTCACCAACCGCAGCATTACCGGCAACACCAATCTGGATGTGTTCATCGGCGGCGCGCCTGACCATATTGGGATCGCTGGCGGAGCCCAGCAGTATATGGCTGGCTGCGTCGCGCACGTAGCCTATTTCAATGCGGCGCTGACGCCCTGGCAGATTCAATATCTTTACAGCGCCGGCGGAGCGCCTCCAAGCATCCGCGTTCAGCCGGCCAGCTACGCAACCACGCAAAGCGGCGGCGGCGCCGCAAGCTTCAGCGTCACAGCCACCGCCGCGACCAACAGCCTGCTTTACCAGTGGTATTTTGTTAGCGGCGGCGTCACGAACCAATTGGCCGGCCAAAATGCCACCAACATCGTTCTGAATCCTCTGGTGGATGGCGACAGCGGTTCTTACTTTGTCGTCGTCGCGAATAGTTACGGCGCTGTGACCAGCGCGATGGCCGGCTTGAGTGTTTCCTCCGAGCCTCTCATTCTACGCCAGCAACCGGACGGCGCCCTGCAGTTGTACGCCAGCCAAAACTACACGCTGTCAGTCACGGCCGCTGGCTCCAACCTGACCTATCAATGGCTTACCAACGGCGTGGCGGACACGACGGCCGGGACAGCATCGTCTTATTCTTTAACCGGGGTTCAAGTGAATATGTCAGGGAACACCTACCAATGCGTCGTCAGCAATGCACTGGCCGCAGCCTCCAGCCAGTTGACTGCCTTGACAGTTGTCCCCTTGCCAGCCAGTTTGACGAACGGCGGAACTTTCGGCTCGAACGTGATGGCTTTGAATCCCACCTCCTATTGGCCGATGCACGAAGCAGCCCCAGGCATTCCGGGAGACGTTGAAACGAATCTCGGCACCTTGGGCGCGATTGCAAACGCTTACTACGCCGACTGGGATCCAAATGATGCCCCCATCGTTGAGCTGACTCACCTGGAGCCAGGCCCTCTCAACGGCGATTATGCGGTAGGTTTTGCGCACGGCCCGGCTTCGTACATGACCGTTTCCCACCAATCACCGGGAACAACCGTGAAGCCGCCATTCTCAGTGGAGGCATGGGTCAATCCAGATGACGCCGACCAACCTGGCACCACCAGCTTTGTGCCTGCGGTCATTATGGGACAAGGCGGTGGCACGGGCTTAAGCGGAATCGGCGGCTACGGAGGTTTTGCGCTGGAATATGGCGCTTCGGGAAACCATTCGAATTGCTTCTCGATGAGGATTTACACCGGAAGCGGCAACAGCGAGGACGAATTGTCGACGCCCTACATTTACCCCGAGGCGCAATGGTATCATGTCGTCTCCACCTTTGATGGCACGAATGTCGCCATTTATGTCAATGGCCAGCCCAGTTCCAGTTACGCGGCGGGATCAACCAACACGACCATGAATCCAGACTTTTGGTCGCCTCTTTGCATTGGCGGCGGTTTTTGGGGCGCTAGCGGCGCGGCTAATCTCTATCAAGGCATGATTGCGGAACCGGCCATTTACACCAACGTCCTTTCGGCGGCAACGGTGTTAAAGCATTACAACGATGGAATTAATTCCGGCGCCGCGGCCTATTACAGTGACGTGACCAACAGCTATCCGTCGCTTTATTATCGCATGACCGCGCCGTCCTACACTCAGCCTCCGCGCAGCGCCTGGCCCGTAGTCACAAATTACGGCTCAGTGGCGGGCAACGGCGTCTATCTGCCCGGGGTCGTTCCGGGCTCCCTTGGAAATCTGCCGCTGGCAAACGTGGGAAGCGCGGTTTCGGCGCCGTTCAGCGGCGACGGCGGCTTTGCCGACATGGGAATGAATGCGTCGCTGGACCCTCTCGGCTATACCTCCTTCAGCTACATGGCTTTCTTTAAAACCTATCCGTGCGTTCTGAATTACTCGAGCATTATGTCAGGCAACGACGAAACCTGGCGCTCTGAGATTAATTCCGCCGGAAAAATTCAGGCCCACGGCAACGCTGACATTACCTCGACCAACCTTTACAACGACGGCAATTGGCATCTGATGGTGCTCACGGCCCAGGCCAATGCCACGGCGGGCAATTTCACGAACCTGCTCTATGTCGATGGCGTTCTGGCGGGCAATGTCAACGGCCTCGCCAGCGCCGGGACTAACAAGCCCGGCGGCGGCGATCCCGGACCCGAGGCATTGGTTGGAAACGAGAACGGCCTCTGGATTTTCGAGGACGGCATCCCCAACCCGCCGAACGCGGGAGGCAACGGCGTGCAGGGCGTTGAGCGCAGTTTCGCCGGCTCCATTTGTGAGGCGGCCTTCTTCTATGGCCAGGTCCTAACGCCCAGCCAGATCAGCAGCCTTTATGCTGCCGCGGGTGTTGGTCCCTTCTTTGGCATCTCCACCAATAGCGCTTACGCGCCGTATTATATCAATCAGCCTTTCAAAACGAACGTGAACGAAGGCTCCAGCTTTGCCTTCACCTTCGGGCCGGCTTCCGGCAGCGGCAGCGCGCTTTCTTATCAATGGTATAGCAACGGCATCGCCATGCCTGGTCAAACCTCCGTCACGCTTTCGCTCAACCCCGTGACTCCCACCTCCGGCGCCTCGTACAATGTCGTGGCGAGCAGCGCCTACGGCTCCGGCACCAGCGCCGTTGTGCAGGTTGTCGTCAACCTAATCCCGCAGATAGTCAGCGCCCTGCCGGCGACCAGCCCCCTGACCGTCTTGGCCAGTTCGACGCTCGACTTCAATGTGGCCGCCGTCGGCGCCGCCCCGCTTAAGTATTATTGGACCTCCAATAGCGTCCTTGTGCCTTCGGCGACCAATTCTTCTCTTGTCATCAACAACATTTTGTCGGGCGATTCGGGCACCTACGCTGTGGTGGTCAGCAATTCCATCGGGACAGCCACCAACACATGGGTCATCAATGTCCTGCCGGTCTCAGGAACTTTTGTTCCGGCGGTCATCGCTCTCCATCCCTTCGGATTATGGCTTATGAACGAGATGGGCGACGGAGTGGACGCCACCAACAATGGGGTCTGCCACGATTACATCAACGGCAACGACGGTGCTTATGAAAACGCCATCACGGGCGCGCCGGGCTATAACTGGTCAGATGCTTTCACCTGGTGTTATGACACGAACACGGCGGCGGATTTCGGGCCGCAGTTGAATAGTTGCGCGCTCAACATTTCCAACATCGTCGTCTCCTCGCCCAGCAATGGCGAATTTAGCGTCCAGGCCTGGGTCCAGTGCCCCGCCCCTATTTCCGATTCCATCAATACGCCCGGCATCGTGGGCAAAGGACTTTACAACCACGAGGAGTTCGCCTTGGATTGCGGCATTCATCTGAGCAACTACACGGCTTACCGCTGGTCGGTGCGAAACGGAGCCGAAACCCAGCTTGACGCCAGCTCCACACTGATTGCCGGCAGTGATACCAACTGGCACTTCCTAGTGGGTGTCGTTGACCAGGCCAATGGCAATTCATCCCTCTACATCGACGGCGCGAAAGTGGCGAGTGTTGCAATCGCTCCCGGGGCGGGCGTGGACGGGGTCAGCGACAGCGTTCCGGTCATGATCGGCGCCCGCACCAGCGCAGCCTCGTATGCGCCGGGCAGCATGAACGAACAATTCACCGGCAGCATCGCCGACGTCGCGATTTTCACTTACGCATTGACTTCCAACCAGATTCTGAGCGAGTACTTGGCCGCTGGCATTCCGCCCCAGATTACAATGCAACCTGCGCCAGCCACCAATGTTAGTGTCGGCGCCAATCTGACGGTGATGGCGACGGCAATAGGGTCGGGATCCTTGTTCTTCCAATGGTTGGACGCCAATAGCAATGCCGTCGCCGGCCAAACGAACCCGATACTGACCCTCATTGATGTGACAACGAATAACACCTACTCGCTGTTCGTCTCCAATATTTACGGCGCGACAGTTTCCAGCAATTTTGCGCTTACGGTTGTGCGAGGCGCCCCCGTTCTGGAAACCGACATCAGCCCGACCAATATCGCGGCCTTGGTAGGCGGCAGTGTCAGCTTCACGGCGTCGTTCGCTGGCAGTCCGACGATCACCTACGGGTGGCAGCTCAACGGAGTCGCCGTCACGAATAATAGCCGCATCAGCGGGGCCAGCGCCACCGTCCTCACCATTAACGGCCTCCAAAGCTCGGATGCGGGAACTTATCAGTTGCTGGCAACCAATTCCTTTGGCAACAGCATGTCCAGCTTTGCTTCCCTGTCCGTTTACCCGACTCTGGGCTTCAACGGCACGGGTGCCGGCTGGAGCAGCCAATTCTATTCCACCGGCGGCTGGGAAGGCAGCAACGTCCTGCAGTTGACGGGGGATAAGGGCAGTGAAGACGCGGCGGTCTTCTTCAGTTCGCCCGTGTATATCGGCGCATTTCAGGCCTCATTCGTGTATGAAGTGCCGTCCGGCCCCAGCGGCAGCGCGGATGGCGCTACCTTCTGCATCCAAAATGATCCGCGCGGCGCGGAAGCCATTGGCGGCGCAGGCGGGTCTTTGGGCGTGAGCACCGGCGACGTTCCCAATACCACCATCGGCGGATCAATCACTCCCAGCGTTGAATTCGAGTTCAATATTTACTCGGGGAATACTGCCGGGGGGGTCGGCGTGGCGTTTGACACCGATGGCAACATTGGGCCCAACGTCGTTCCCGGCAATGTCATTATCAACAGCGGTGATCCAATCACCACCGTCATTAATTATGCAAATGGCGTCGCCAGCGTGACGCTGACCGACCCGGCCACGGGCGCCACTTTTACCACGGCGACTAATATGAATATTCCAGCCGTCCTGGGAACGAATCTGGCTTTTGTGGGATTCACCGCGTCAGACGGCGGCGCGAAATCGACGCAGACGGTGAGTGACTTCCAGTTCCTGGCCTACGCGGCTTTGTCGGCCCAGGTTTCCGGCGGGAACCTGCTGCTCTCCTGGCCAGCCAATCTCGGCGGTTATATGCTGCAGAAGGCATCGGATTTGGCGGCGGCGAATTGGACGACGGTCGCGGCGGCGCCAACTGAGGCGAGCGGAAGCCTTCACGTTTCTATTCCTGCGGCGGGCGCAGCGGCCTACTACCGTCTGGTGATTACAAACGCGCCCAGCTTCCCGCAAGGCGGCGTTAATAAATAAAGGCAGCAAGATGCCGCCGGGATTTTGCCGCCCAGCGAGGCGTGAGCGAGGCGCATATCCGCATGGATCTGTAACGAGTGAACAACGAAGCTGGGCGGCAAAAGAACAAGGCAGGCTGCTCCATTTATTTATTAACGCCGCCTAAGCTCCCGGATGGCAGCGACGTCCGCAAACGGGGCCTTGCATGGGTTCGGAGGTCGAACGGATGGGAGCATGGTGGACTTCCATCGTTGACTTGGCGCGGGGGGCGAAGTGTAATAATACCATGCATAAGACCGGTTGCAGCCTTAGCTGGCGCCCAAGGATGTATGCTGCCGTGGCGGGCGCAGCGCTGGCCGCTCTCTTGCCAACGAGCGGGGGGGCGCATGAGGCGACTGCGGCCTGCCTGGCTGTGGGAAATAACCGGGATGGCCGGCTGGAGGTCTTCCAAGTGGATCGAACCGGAGAATTGCGCCATCGCTGGCAGCGGGAATCATTGCAAGATTGGTCAACGTGGGCCGGTTTGGGAGGCCATTTCCAACCCGGCGCAGCCTTGGCCCACGACGCAATGGATCGGTTGTGCGTTTTTGTGGTCGACCAGTCCACCAAAACTGTCGAATTTAATCTTCAAAAAACACCCAATAGCCCGGCGTGGTCGAATTGGTTTGCGTTGGGAAACCAGCCAGTCGAGGATCCGGTCGCCGTCGGTCAGAACGCGGACGGAAGTCTCGAAGTGTTCGCGGTGGGCGCAGCCGACCATTCCCTCAAGCATATCTGGCAAAAAGGGGCTGATGGAGACTGGTCGGCATGGGCCGATATGGGCGGTTCGCTCGAATCGGGACCAGTCGTCGCGCGGAATAAATCCGGCCAGCTCGAAGTTTTCGGCATTGATGCTCGGAATCAGAGTCTGCTCCACCGCTGGCAGACCAGCGCTGGCGCGTCCACCTGGTCGGATTGGACGGTTTTGGCTGAACACATCCAGCCCGGCTTTGCGGTCGCTCAAAATACCGATGGATGCCTGGAAGCATTCGGTGTCAGTTCGTCGGACGGGCAGGTTGGCCACGCTTACCAACGGGACGCGGAACCGGCCGCGTCTTGGTCAGCCTGGGATGGGCTTGGCGCGAGAATGAAACCAACTCTGGCGGCGGGACGGAACGTCGATGGACGACTCGAATTATTCACTCTCAGCCCCAGCAATGGGATGATTTTTCACAGCTTTCAACTCAAGCCGGGATCCACCAACAATTGGGCGCGTTGGACGGATATGTCGCTGGCCGGGGGATTGAGCGTGCAACCGGGCGCCAGCGTGACGGCGGATTGGGCTCGCTTGAGCGCAATCGGCGCCATGACACGAGCCTGCCCCGCCACAGCCATTGATGTGGACGGGAAATTGGACGTATTCGCCTTGGATGAACAACGTGAAAACGTTGTCAACCATCGCCGCCAAATCGCCGGCAACCTGACTTGGGCCGACTGGTCGAGCCTCGACCGCTCGACCTCCCAGTACATCTTGAAAGCATGGAGAAGCGATGATGGGTTGCTGGACAACCGCGTGCAGGCGATTGCGCAAACCCCGGACGGCTATATCTGGATCGGAACACGGAATGGCCTATGCCGATTTGACGGCGTTCATTTCGCCGCCGTGAATCTGGATCAGGCGCCTTCGCGCAATGGCAACTCCATCACGGCCCTTTTTGTGGATAATGACGGAGCCTTGTGGATCGGGGCAGACGGCGCGGGCCTGGCCCGGCTTTCCGCGGGGCGGATGACTCACTTTGGCACATCCGATGGTCTGTGCGGGGATTCAATCACCGTGCTCAGCCCGTCCGAGGACCATTCGTTCTGGATCGGAACGACCGCTGGCCTTTGCCGCCGCCACGATGGAAAATTCACTGCTGAGATTGCCAAAGAAGGACCGCTATTGGGTTTCATCCGGTCGGTGCTGCAGGATTCAGAGGGACATCTTTGGGTGGCAACAGAAAAAGGCCTGGTGCTGGTGCGGCGAAAAGACGGGGCGTGTTCGAAAACCAACGTTTTGGCGGATAGCTCGGTCACGGGCATTTGGCAGGACGTTCCGGGACGCCTCTGGATTGGTTCCAATCATGGACTGATGTTCCATCGCTCGGGATTCTACAGTTACAGCAGGGACTTTGGTTTGGCCGATCGTTTTGTCAACGTGATCCGCAATGACAGCCAGGGAGATATATGGGTCGGAACGGATAGCGGCCTCGAGCGCTTTCAGGAAGGGACGTTTTCCGAAGTGCTGGATCAGGAGGAAATGCCGCTGGGGAAAATCAACACGCTGTTTGAGGATCGGGAAGGCATTTTATGGGTCGGCTCTCAGAACGGCTTATTTCGCCTCACGGCAAAAAAGCTACTGGTGTATGCCAGGCATCAAGGTCTTTCCCATAATAACATCACCTCGGTCGTTGAAGACGGCAGCGGCAATCTTTGGATTGGGACAGCGGGAGGCGGTGTGGATGAGCGCAATGGCGAGACGGTCATGGCCTTCTCGCCAGACACCGGCTTTCCATTTGATTTGGTCACGTCCCTTTGCCACACGAAGGATGGAAGCATTTGGGCAGGCGGCGATGCCAACGAGGGATTAGCGCAGCTCAAAGACGGGAAAGTGATGCGTTACGGACGGAACAATGGCCTGGCTGGCGGCGATGTCAAAGTCATGCATGAAGACCGGTCAGGGGATTTGTGGGTCGGGACGGATCGCGGCCTGAGCTGTTGGCGCGCGGGCGGCTTTTGCGCGAATCGGGCCTGTCAAGAAATGGCCGGAGTGGCGGTGCGGGATATTTGCGAGGATTGGGAAGGGAACTTATGGTTCGGCACGGAGCGCGGGTTAAGCCGCTGGCGCGACGGCAAACTGGCTTTGTTCGACAGGAAGAATGGACTGTTGGACAACGTCGTGACGGCGCTCTATGCCGACGAGGAGCATTCGCTGTGGGTTGGCACAGAAAAAGGCGGGCTGAGTCGGTTTCACGGCGGCCGCTTCACCAGCTACACGGCTCGGCAAGGTTTGTTGAGCGACGACATTTTGGAGATTGTTGAAGACGATTTCGGCTGGTTATGGATGACTTCTTCCAAAGGGGTTTTTCGCGTCCAAAAAAAGGACTTGGACGCAATTGACAACCGAAAGTCCGGCGCCGTTTCCAGCATTGATTATGGGCGCGACGACGGCATGGAAAGCGTCTTATGCGGCGCGGGCAAACCTGGCGGCTGGAAAACGCGCGACGGCGAACTGTGGTTTCCGACCAGCGCCGGGCTGGTTGCCATTGATCCGCGCGTCAACAATGTCAATCGAGCGCCGCCTCCGGTTTTCATTGAGCAATTGGTGGTGGATGGGAATCCTGTGCCGCTCACCAAGGCCGCTGGCTCGCCAATGAAAATCAATGCCAGGCGCGGTGAATTGGAATTCCATTACACGGCCCTAAGCTTTCAAAAGCCGGAGCGGCTCGGCTTCAAATACAAATTGGAAGGAGCGGATCCGGATTGGATCGATGCCCAAACGCGCCGGGTCGCCTACTACAACAACCTTCCGCCCGGCTTCTACGTGTTTCGGGTCATGGCCTGCAACAGTGATGGAGTATGGAATACTGACGGACCCTCGCTGGGCCTGAAGCTGCTGCCGCGCCTTTGGCAAACTTGGTGGTTTCAAGCGCTGGCGGGCGTGGCTCTGGTCGGGATGGTTGCCGCCGGCGCCCGGCAAATCACGCGCGCCAAAATGCAGCGCCGCCTCGAAGCCCTGGAAAAACAGCATGCCATTGAAAAGGAACGAATGCGCATCGCCCGCGATATCCACGATGACCTCGGCGGCAGCCTTACCCAAATCATCTATCTGGGCGAAATGGCCAGACGAGACTTGGCCAAACCGGGCGAGGCTGCCGCGCACGTTGGCAAAATCACTGACTCCGCCCGGCAAACCGTCCGCGCGCTGGATGAAATTGTGTGGGCCGTCCGCCCGGAGAATGACCGGCTCGATCATCTCACTCTCTACTTATGGCAATATGCCGAGGAGTTTTTCCGCGGCACCCAGGTCCGGTGCCGGGTGGAAGCCCCGCCGGACCTGCCTCATCGCTTTGTTTCCGCCGATTTGCGCCATAGCATCTATTTGATGGTCAAAGAGGCATTCAACAACGTGCTCAAGCACGCGGGCGCCTCCGAAGTGCGGATTCGCTTTAACTTCGACGACTCGACTCTCGCCATCCGCATTGAAGACAATGGCGTAGGTCTCCCCCTCCGCCCGAATGGTTCCTTTGGCAACGGCCTGGAAAACATGAGAAACCGCGTCGAGGAGTTTCAAGGCCAGTTTTCTGTCACCAGCGAGATCGGGCGCGGAACGCGGGTGCAATTCTCCATACCGATGAAACATGACCACATCCATTAAGGTTTCCATAGTCGAGGATGACAGCCGGATACGCGAAAGCCTTCGCGGAATTATTCATGGCGCCGCCGGCTTCCAATGCATCAAAACCTACAGCACCGGGGAAGAGGCGCTCGAACACATCCCGCGGCAGCCGCCTGATTTGCTGCTGATGGACATCCAATTGCCAAAAATGTCCGGCATCGACTGCGTGGCCGGCCTGAAAATGAAACTGCCGGATTTGCCGATCGTTATGTTGACAGTTTTCGAGGACAGCGACAAAGTGTTCAAGGCCCTGGAAGCGGGGGCGTGCGGATACCTGGTGAAACGGACCTCGCCGGATGATCTGTTGGAGGCGTTGCGCGAAGTTCACGACGGCGGCGCGCCCATCACAGGCCGGATTGCGCGCATGGTGGTGCAATCCTTCCGGCGGATGGGAACTTCAAAGAAAGAAACCGAAAACCTCACCCAGCGCGAGCTGGAAATTCTCGAACTGCTGGCAAAAGGCGATTTGTGCAAGGAAATCGCCGAGAAGCTGGGCCTGAGCCTGCGCACCGTTCACACGCATTTGAAAAACATCTACGAAAAACTCCATGTCCGCTCCCGCACGCAGGCCGTCATTAAATTTTTCGGGCGGTAGCTTGCCAGATGTTCATAATCTCGGAAAGACAGCAGCAACCGCTGCATCGTTGAGCCTCAATAAGATAAATTGCAACATTTGGTTCCTCGCTGTTTTCAGTGGAATACCGGTGGTGTCTCTAAACGCAATTGGCGCGGCATGCTGCCACCCTCTGACATCCGGCAGCCACTGTCCAAGCCAAAATGCAAACAGTGAGGACACCCGCCTAGTCGCGAAAACCAAGGGTGCAATAGGGTGCAATAGCGTGCAACGCCCCGATCTCGATTTCCTGACTGCCCGTTAAAAAAACAACTGCTCATCTGGCGCGGGAATCCGCAAAATATCAAAGAACAAGCCCTGAGGGCAACAGGGAAAAACATAAGCCGAAGGTCTCACCTGTCAATTAAGATTGCAATTACACGCTTATGTGGTATTGTGGGGCATGACAAGCGAAACATCGATTGTTCAGGCGGGACCAGAGGCAAAAGAATCGACAGGGGCTCGGGAGCAGGAGCGTTGCGGGCGGGCCCTCTCAGAATCGGGCCAACGCTTGGCTGAACGATTAAATCCCTTCGGGATTTGCGGACAGGCTTCCTGACAACATTGTCCGGCATCGCGTCTCGACGCATGAAGGTGGCGAGCGCGCAGCGGAGCGCGTGAAAGTCGGCGAAGCGGCCTTGCTCATCCTGATGCGCGATGCCATCTGCTTGAGCGTTCCCCGCGCCACCAAACGTTCGACCATCCGCGTTGAACAGCCCGCCAAGGGGTGCTGGACAGAATTCTTCGTTACCTTGGTTTTCCT
>VFSW01008768.1_pt1 | contig 14491 bp, 12 predicted proteins | sample 5358111 | NCBI WGS metagenome assembly VFSW01 (sample SAMN11554181, study PRJNA540505) | mine drainage metagenome | isolation source: sediment from site ElyBrook_90M | place: USA: Ely Copper Mine, Vershire, VT | collected 2017 | reverse complement strand
TGCTCTACTTCGTTTCCTTGTGCGGCTGGTGCTTGCGGCAGCGGTTACAGAACTTCTTGAACTCCAGACGGCCGGTGGTCGTCTTTTTGTTCTTCGTCGTGGTGTAATTGCGCTCCTTGCACTCAGTGCACTGCAATGTAACGATTTCCCGCATTCCTGATTCCTTTCAGTGATCAGTGATCAGAGTTCAGTGATCAGCCGGCTGTTGCTCCATCAAATCTCATTGCAACTCCGGCGAAGCCGGAAACTGACCACTGATCCCTTACAACTGACTACTGCTACTTGATAATCTCCGAAACCGTACCTGCACCCACGGTGCGGCCGCCTTCGCGAATTGCAAACCGCAGGCCCTTTTCCAGAGCCACTGGCGTGATCAGCTCCACCTGCAGCGAAACGTTGTCGCCCGGCATCACCATCTCTACGCCCTCCGGCAGTTCCGCCACTCCCGTCACGTCTGTCGTACGGAAGTAGAACTGCGGACGGTAGCCCTTGAAGAACGGCGTGTGACGGCCACCCTCTTCCTTGCTCAGAACGTACACTTCACCCTTGAATACCGTGTGCGGCGTGATCGATCCAGGCTTGGCCAGAACCATCCCGCGCTCCACATCTTCCTTGGGAATGCCGCGCAGCAGCAATCCGGCGTTGTCGCCGGCCAGACCTTCGTCCAACTGCTTCTTGAACATCTCCACGCCCGTCACGACCGTCTTGCGCGTCTCGCGGAAGCCGACGATCTCGGTATCCTCGCCCACCCTCACCTTGCCACGCTCAATGCGGCCGGTAACCACGGTGCCACGTCCGGAGATCGAGAAAATATCTTCGATCGGCATCAGAAAGGGAAGATCCACCGCGCGGTCAGGCTGCGGTACATACTTGTCCACCGCTGCCATCAACTCGTCGATCTTGGCTTCCCACTGCGGCTCGCCGTTCAGCGCGCCCAGAGCCGAGCCGCGGATCACCGGCACGTCGTCGCCCGGAAACTGGTACTTCGACAACAACTCGCGGACTTCCATCTCCACCAGGTCCGTCAGTTCTTCGTCTTCCACCGCATCGCACTTGTTCAGAAACACCACAATGCAGGGAACGCCCACCTGGCGAGCCAAAAGCACGTGCTCCTTGGTCTGCGGCATCGGACCATCGGTCGCAGCCACCACCAGAATCGCGCCATCCATCTGCGCCGCGCCCGTGATCATGTTCTTGATGTAGTCGGCGTGACCAGGGCAGTCCACGTGCGCGTAGTGACGGTTCGCCGTCTCGTACTCCACGTGCGCCGTGGCGATCGTGATACCACGCTCCCGCTCTTCCGGCGCGTTGTCGATCGAGTCGAACGAACGGAACGTGTTCTTCGGGTTGTGCTTCTGCAATACCTTCGTGATCGCCGCCGTCAACGTCGTCTTGCCGTGATCGATGTGCCCGATCGTGCCCACGTTCACGTGCGGCTTCGAACGATCAAACTTTTCCTTCGCCATAAAAGCCCCAAATCCCTTTCGTAGCTCGTACTGCCTATTTCATCCCGGGGCGCCGGCGTTCCGGCTCCAGCCCCAAAACCTTGCTTCTTACTTGCCCTGCGCCCTGCCGATGATCTCATCGGCAATCATGCGCGGCGCCTCTTCGTAGCGCGCAAACTGCATCGAGTACGACGCGCGACCCTGCGTAGACGAGCGAATGTCGTTCACGTAGCCGAACATCTCCTTCAGCGGCACGATGGCCTTGATCACCTGCGACCCGGCCGCGTGCTCCATGCCCTCAATCCGCCCACGGCGCGAGTTGATGTCGCCAATAATGGTGCCCATGAACTCCTCAGGGACAGTGACTTCGACAGCCATCACCGGCTCCAACAGCACCGGCGAGGCCTTCCTTGCCGCTTCCTTGAACGCGATCGAACCGGCGAACTTGAAGGCCATTTCGTTCGAATCCACTTCGTGATAGCTGCCGTCGAACAGGATCACCTTAACATCGACAATGGGGTAACCGGCCAGGATACCCAACTCCAGCGCACCCTGCACACCCTGATCAATGGGCTTGATGTATTCCTTGGGCACCGAGCCGCCCTTGATGTCGTTGATGAATTCGTAGCCCTTGCCTGGCTCGTTAGGTTCGACGCGCAGCTTGCAATGGCCATAATTGCCCGAGCCACCGGTCTGGCGAATGTACTTGCCCTCAGCTTCGGCCATCTTGCGGATGGTCTCACGGAAGGCCACCTTGGGTTCGCCCACGTTGGCCTCTACCTTGTGCTCGCGCTTCATGCGGTCCACAAGAATCTCAAGATGCAGCTCGCCCATGCCACTAATGATCGTCTGGCCCGAATCCTCATCGGTTCGTACCTTGAAGGTAGGATCCTCGTCGGCCAGCCTCGACAGCGCGACGCCCATCTTCTCCTGGTCAGCCTTGGTCTTGGGCTCGATGGCCACCGAGATAACAGTATCTGGAAACACAATAGCGCCCAACGCAACAGGATGATGCGGCGCGCACAGCGTGTCGCCGGTTTTCAGATCCTTCATGCCCACACAGGCACAGATGTCGCCTGCGAGGATCTCGTTAACATCCTCCCGCTTGTTGGCATGCATCTTCACCAGACGGCCCACGCGGTCAGTCTTGCCAGTGCGCGGATTGAGCACGGTATCGCCGGTCTTGAGCGACCCCGAATAGACACGAACGAAGCAGAGCTTGCCAAAGGGATCGTTGATGATCTTGAAGGCCAGGGCCGAGAGCGGCTCATTGTCGTCGGGCTTGCGGATAACCACGGTAGAGTGATGCGAAGGGTCAATACCCTCCACCGGAGGCTTGTCCAGCGGGCTGGGCAGGTAATCGACCACCGCATCCAGCAGCGTTTGAACACCTTTGTTTTTAAAAGCGCTTCCGCAGATTACCGGGAAGATCTTCAGATCGATCGTGGCCTGGCGGATGCCCGCCTTCAGTTCTTCAATGCTCGGCGTCTCGCCTTCGAGAAATTTCTCGAGCAGCACGTCGTCAGTCTCGGCAATCACTTCGATCAGCTGCAGGCGGAAAGCCTCGGCCTTCTTCACGAGATCGGCCGGAATCGGCTCGATGTCATACTCCGAACCCATAGCCTCGTCATGCCACAGAATTGCCTTCATCTCGATCAGATCGACAACGCCCTTGAAGTTAGCTTCAGCCCCAATGGGAATCTGCAGCGCCACCGGGCGCGCGCCCAGACGCTTGCGGATGGTATCCAGAACGTGCTCGAAGTCGGCGCCGTTCTTGTCCATCTTGTTCACAAAGCAGATGCGCGGCACCTTGTACTTGTCACCCTGACGCCACACGGTCTCTGTCTGTGGCTGCACGCCAGATACGGAGTCGAACACAGCCACCGCACCATCCAGCACGCGCAGCGAGCGCTCCACCTCGGCCGTAAAATCCACATGGCCGGGGGTATCGATAATGTTGATGCGGACGTCGCGCCACATGCAGGTGGTGGCGGCAGATGTAATCGTAATGCCGCGCTCCTGCTCCTGCTCCATGTAGTCCATGGTCGCGGTGCCCTCATGCACTTCGCCGATGCGGTGCGTGATGCCCGTGTAAAACAGGATGCGCTCTGTCGCTGTCGTCTTCCCGGCGTCGATGTGCGCCATGATTCCGATGTTCCGGCAACGGTTCAGAGGTATAGTGCGAGCCACGGTATTCATCCTTGCGGGCGTCTGAGCCCGCGGTTATATCAGTCTCGACGGCCCCAGCCAATCAGGGCCCCGTCGCGCCGAACCAGTCTTCCGGCCAGCTTCAATTCTCTTGCTTCAAGCTGCCGCAGCCTACCAGCGGTAGTGAGCGAAGGCCTTGTTGGCCTCAGCCATGCGGTGTACGTCTTCCTTCTTCTTCATCGCCGCGCCGCGCCCGTTGGCCGCGTCCAGCAGCTCGTTGCTCAGCTTGTCGGTCATGCCCTTCTCACCACGGTTGCGGCCGTAGGTGATCAGCCAGCGAATCGCCAGCGAGGTGCGCCGGTCGGGATTGACCTCGATCGGCACCTGGTAGTTGGCGCCGCCCACCCGGCGGGTCTTTACTTCAAGCAGCGGCTTGCAATTCTCCACCGCCTTCTTGAAGAGCTTGAGGGCATCGTCGCCGCCGCCCTTTTCCTCGAGATTGCGCATCGCCTGATAGAAGATGCCCTGGGCCGTCGACTTCTTGCCGCCCCACATCATCGAGTTGACAAACTTGGTGACCAGCGTCGACCCATAGACCGGATCCGGCGCCACTTCCCGCTTCGCAATGTGCCCTTTTCTCGGCATAATCCTCAAAATCCTCGTCCGGCACCTAGTCTCCGGAACTCAAGCTGCTACTTTTTGCCCGGAGCCGTGCCACCCTTGGCGCGCTTGGCCCCATACTTCGACCGGCTCTGCTTGCGGTTAGCCACGCCCACCGAATCCAGCGTGCCGCGAACCACGTGATAGCGCACGCCCGGCAGATCCTTTACACGGCCGCCGCGAATAAGCACGATAGAGTGCTCCTGCAGGTTATGACCGATGCCCGGAATGTAGGTGGTGACCTCAATGCCGTTGGTCAGCCGCACGCGAGCCACCTTGCGCAGGGCCGAGTTCGGCTTTTTGGGCGTCTGGGTATACACGCGCGTGCAGACGCCACGCCGCTGCGGCGAGGCCTGCAAGGCCGGCGACGCCGTCTTGTACCGCGGGGCAGTGCGCCCCTTGCGAACCAACTGATTGAATGTAGGCAAACCGAAACTCCTTACCGCAAAACCCGTACTCTTCAAGTTCGCCAGCCGCGCGCAGACCTTTGGGGCCTCCCCTGCGGTAATGCGCACAACACAGCGCGCACGCGCACGGAAGCCCTATCGTTGCTGCTTCGCGTCTGCCTTCGTTCCAATCTCAGACGAGAACCGAGACGGTGGCCGGGCGTTTTCCTGCCTTATGCAGGTAAAGCCAGCTCCGTTTCGCCGGTTCCGGCTCGCATAGCCCTCCAAGGTGGAGAACGCGCGAGCGCCGATGCGATATTGCCCCTGCCCTCCGCAAGAAGAGAGCGATTCCGGGACGTATCTGGCCGGATCAACTCCTTCCGGCCTTTTGAGGGTCTAAGCCTGCCAAGTCTTCGTGGCCGGGCTTCCCTTACGCCCCTACCGTTAGGACACACGGACAGAGGCGTTCTTGCGGAACCTTCTTACAATAACAAGAAACAGAGGTGGGGTCAATTAATTCCATTCCCACCCCTGGACTTTTTCACACACTATTGGATGCCGTGCAGCACCCAGGCTCCGCCTTCCAACGAAAAGTCCGCCTGCCGCTTGGTGCTCAGCGTGTTTCCTGGGTTATGGGCAATGTCCTGCAGCGGGCCGGGGACACCGTCAAGATTCACCGATTCAGTAAACTGCGCCCCGAGGGATGTTTCAACACCGGGCAGAACCTCGCTCTGGATATTCTTGACGTCGCGCGCTTTGAGGTGATTTGCCGCGGCGGTTGTGATGTTCACCGAGTACTTGCTGTCATCGGCACTGTCCGGACGCCACTGGATCACGTTGCCCCCGCCTTGGAGTTTCACCGCCTTCTTGCCCTCGTCGGTCAGGGTGTAGTCGGCCCAATATCTATTCGGATAGACCAGGGTCAGCTTCCAATATCCATCGGTGATGCCCATCTTCATGCCCAGCTTGTCCAAGCGGATGATCGCCCCTGTCGCGGGGGTCTGATCATACTTGGCCTGGATCAACGCCAGGGCCTGGGTCTGGGTCAACTCCGGCGTCGACTTGCAGCCACCCAGAAACATCCCCGCGCACAAAAGAGCTAGCGCTCCAAAAGCTTTCATATGCAATGTGTTGCTCACATTCCCTCCCTACACTGTTCGAAACTGTTGAATTCTGTTGACCTGCCATTTTTCATCCTACTTTCTCCTGATGTCAATGGAGTTGGAAGTGACATAGCGCACAGTTCAACGATTTACCTGTGGGAAGCTCTTTTCCTAGGCCAAAACCGCTCAATGACCCCATCCAGACCATTCATGTCGGCTGCAGGCCAAAATGCTATTGTCCGGCGATCCGGGCAAGGAGAAGCTCCAGAAACCCTTTCTGGTCCGACTGCAGACAGACCTGCGCATTGGGAGTTCCCGCTACGGGTCGGGTGAAGCCCTTTTCGTCCACCTCAATGCGCATGGGCCTGGCCGGACAAATATCTGGACGAATCGCATAGGTTACGGCCACCGGATCAAACAATATAGGTGCGGCCGCATGGTCTGAACCTCCAGCCAGCCACTGGTGATAGAGAAGCGTCAATTGGTCAGTGAGCGGGGAGCCGTAGGAGAAGATGATCTCCCTCTCGGGCGCCTCAAGGCGGATCTGGGTCGAATCCAGCGGCATCATGAAGACCGGCACACCGGTCGCCAACAGGGCCTTCGCGCCCGCCGGGTCGCGGTCGATGTTCCACTCCGGCTCAGGGGAGTGGTGAACGCCGACAATTCCGCCGTCATAGCCGCGGTAGATGCAGCCGCCCATCATGACTACCCGCTTGAGCTTGCGGAAGGTGTCCGGGTCGCGCTGGATGGCGGCCTGCACATTGAAGAGCGGTCCGATGGCGATAAGGGTGATCTGGCCCGGGTGGGCGCGAATCTGGCCGAGCAGAAACTCGATCGCGTCGGGATGGTTCCGCTGGGGCGCCTGGCGAGCATACGCGGCCTGGGTAAAGACGTTGCTGTGAGGCGTGGCAACACCGGTGGCGACCGGAATATCGCTGCGACCCACCGCGGCCAGGTAGCGATCCAACAGCCGGGCGCGCAGTTCCGTATCGCCGAAGGCCGTGGTTACGCCCAGAATGCGCAGTTCCGGACTGCGCAGCGCCCGGGCCACCGCAAACGCGTCGTCGATGTCGTCGCCGATATCGGTGTCGATGATCGCCAATTGCGGCTCTGCCGCGGCTGGGCCGGGCGTGCCAGCCGACTGCCCCGCTGCCACGCCCGGGCCCGCCGCGACAACGACCAAAGCAGCCAGCGCAAGAAGAAGACGTGCATTCTTCATGGCAAGCACTCTAACCGGTCCACCCGGAGATTGGCTATGTAGACGCATCCTGTGCATTCGGGTCGCGCAAACCTGCGTAATCTGCGTTAGCATCAATCCACGTTTCGTCTGCCTCCCCCCAAGGAAGCTACCCATGCGTTTTGGTTTTGCCGTTCGCCGGATGGTGGCGTCTGCCGTGTTGGCACACGCCGCCTGCCTGCTTGCGCAACACTTCGATCTGCACCAGGATCGCCAGCCGGTGATCTCACTCGACGGGCCCTGGCGCTTCCATCCCGGCGACTCACCCCAAGCGCAAGACTCGCAGGCACCGCTGTGGGCCACGCCGAACCTGGACGACTCCGGCTGGGCACTGCTGCAGAGCGGCGCATCGTGGACCTCGCAGGGTTATCCGGCCATGAGCGGCTATGCGTGGTACCGGTTCACGGTCCATGTTCCCGCCGGAGAAAAGCCCGTCTCATTGCTGCTGGCGCCCATCTTCACTGCCTATGAGGTCTTCGTGGATGGCAGGCCGGTGGGCGGATCAGGCCAAATGCCCCCCAGCCGCACGCCCAACACCAGTTTGAGCTATCACCTCTTCCCGCTTACGCAGGATGCGAGCACCGTGGACCGTACTATCCAGGTGGCCGTGCGTGTGTGGCACTCGCCCGTCTGGGCGAATTACGTGGGCGGCGGGCCCTTTCAGGCGGGGCATCTGGCCGGCGATCCGACGCTGCTTGCAGCCGAGCAGCGCCACCACCAGTTGGCCCGCAACGTGGTATTTGTCGATCTCTATTCCTACAGCATTGCGGCCGGCATCGTCGGGTTCGCCATCCTGTGGCTCGTCTTCACCCGCCCCGGCGAGAACGAGTATCTGTGGTTCGCCGCCATGTTGCTGGGGCAGGCCGCCGACTGCGCTTTGAACATCTGCCATGAAGTCTGGGCCGTGCCGGCGATACCGGTCTTCGACCTGCTGGACGGCATCCTCAATGCCGTAATTCTGCTGGGCGCGTTCTGCTTTCTGGCGCGGATTCTGAAGGCCCCTATCCGGCTTTGGGGCTGGATTCTGATCGGCCTGGTGCTGTTCAGCCCACTTCCGGGCATCTTTTACTGGCCAGGCTGGCTCTCAGTGCCGGCCAGCGCCGCGCTGCAACTCATCTGCGCCCTGCCCTCCATCATCTGGATGCTTTATCTGCTCGTACGCCGCGCAATCCAGGGCAACAAGGATGCGCGATTGCTGCTGGTGCCCATTCTGCTGGCGGAGGGCTACTACGTAGCAGATAATCTAGTTCTGCTGCTGGACCAGGCCGGATGGGTGACGCGCCCTGAAGTCATGGAGCGGCCGCTGTCTCTGCCTCCCTTCACCATTCACATTCAGATTCTGCTCAACCTGGTGTTTCTGCTGGCGATGCTGGTGTTTCTTATCCGCCGGTTTACGCTGGCGCGACGACGGGAAGAGCGGATGGACAGTGAGTTTGAAGCTGCCCGCCAGGTGCAGCAGGTGCTGCTGCCCGATGAGCTGGACCGTTGCCCGGGCTTCAAGGTGGAGTGCATCTACCAGCCCGCGGATGAGGTGGGCGGCGATTTTTTCCAGCAGATTGCCGACGGGCGCTGCGGCATGCTCATCGTGATTGGTGACGTGAGCGGCAAGGGGTTGCCCGCCGCCATGCTGGTCTCAGTCCTGGTAGGCGCCATCCGCGCCGAGGCTTCGCGCGGGACCGACCCGGCCAAGCTTCTACACTCATTGAACGACCGCATGATGGGTCGCTCGCAGGGCGGATTCACCACCTGTCTTGCTGCTCACTTTACCGCGGAAGGCGAGCTGACCGTGGCCAATGCCGGCCACCTCGCGCCCTACCTGAATGGACGCGAGATCACCATTCCGGGGGCATTGCCGTTGGGCATCGTGCAGCACGCGCACTACGAAACTACCACCGTGTCTCTGAATCCCGGCGACCGGCTCACCTTCATCTCCGACGGCGTGGTCGAAGCGCAATCCAAGACCGGCGAATTGTTCGGGTTTGACCGCACCCGCTCCATGAGCCGCGATCCAGCGGCGCAGATTGCCGAGTCGGCGCGCGTCTTCGGCCAGTCGGACGACATCACTGTTGTCACGGTCGAGTTCTCCGGAGCTGCTTTGGAACTGGCCGGCTCCTCTATTTGATCGGGGCTTTCTCCAGCCGCTCGACAATCCTGTCTGTGTCATAGACGCAGCCGGCCCAAACACCTCCGCTGGCCTCAACCAGCGCGGCCCACAGACGCGTGTCGTCCGGCAGAGCGGGATGCGAACGCAGGTCAGCACGTGAATTTCGCCCGGCCAGCCGCCGTGCGCCTTCTGCAGCGCCGAAGAAGCCCTCAGTATCGCCCACCAGATGCACCGAACCCGCCAGTTTTTCGCGATCGATGACGATTTCGATCTGGTCGCCCTCCAGCACCTTGCCGATGGGCCCGCCGGCCAGCGCCTCGGGAGAGATGTGGCCGATACAGGCCCCGGTGGAAACACCGCTGAAGCGCGCGTCGGTGAGCACGGCCACATGCTTGCAGTGAGGCAACTGCTTGAGGGCGGACGTAATCTGGTAGATCTCCTGCATGCCTGCGCCTTTGGGCCCGCCGCACACCAGCACGATTACGTCTCCCTGGCTGATCTGACCGCTCTTGATGGCCTGGATGGCGGCGGCTTCCGTGATGAAAACCCTGGCTGGGCCGCGATGCCGGTACACATTCGATGCGTCGACGAGCGAGGGATCGATGGCCGTGCTCTTGATGACCGCTCCCTCCGGCGCGAGATTGCCCAGCGGGAAGCACACGGTGGACGCAAGCCCCCGTGATCGCGCACGATGGGGCGCCATGATGACGTCGTCGGGATCGATGCCGTCCTGATCATTGAGGGCGCAGCGCAGTTCGTGACGGCGCTCGCTCTCGCGCCACCAGTCGAGGCAGGCGCCAAGCGTCTCTCCGCTGACGGTCTTCACGGTGGTATCCAGCAGCCCGGCGTCGCGCAGGTGCAGCATCACTTCCGGCACGCCGCCAGCCAGAAATACCTGCACCGTGGCAAAGCCGCGCGGCCCATTGGGCAGCGCATCCACCAGTCGCGGAACCTGGCGATTGACCTCTGCCCATTCAGCGACCGTGGGCCTCTGCAATTTCGCCGCGAACGCTACGGCGGGAACATGCAGCAGAAGATTCGTTGACCCGCCAAAGGCGGCGTGCAGCACCATGGCGTTCTTGAGCGAAGCCGCGGTCAGCACGTCGGCCGCACCCATCTGCAACTGGTGCATGCGGACCAGCGCGCGGGCTGAGCGGCGTGCGGCGTCGAGCCAGATGGGCTGGCCGGAAGGCGCGAGCGCGGTGTGCGGAAGCGCCAGCCCCAACGCCTCGGCAACAACCTGCGACGTAGCCGCGGTGCCTAGAAACTGACACCCCCCGCCGGGCGAAGCGCAGGCACGGCAACCAACCTCAGCGGCGTACTCCAAGGTGATCTGCTGCTGGGCAAAACGTGCGCCGATGGTCTGCACCTTGCCCGCATCCTCGCCGGCCTCGGGCAGCAGCGTAACGCCGCCTGGAACAAGCACTGCGGGGAGCGGCCCGGCCGAGGCCAGCGCCATCATCATGGCGGGCAGGCCCTTGTCGCATGTGGCCACGCCCAGAACGCCTTTACCGGTGGGCAGCGAACGCATCAGGCGGCGTAGCACCATAGCCGCGTCATTGCGGAAGGGCAGCGAGTCCATCATGCCGGTGGTGCCCTGGGTACGTCCGTCGCAGGGGTCGGTGCAGGCTCCGGCAAAGGGCACCGCACGCAGTTGCTTCAACTCCCGCGCGGCCTCGGCCACCAGCAGCCCCACTTCCCAGTGCCCGGTGTGAAAGCCGAGCGCGATGGGCCGGCCGTCTTCAGCGCGCAGACCGCCGTGGGTGCTGAGGATGAGAAACTCGGGGTCCAGAAGCCGTGCCGGTTCCCAACCCATGCCTGCGTTCTGGCTCAATCCAAACAGATTCCCCGAAGGCTCAGTAAGCAGCATCTCCGCCGACAGAGGCAGTTGTCCCTGCGGGCCTGGCGCATGCGTAGTGACGGGGTGCAGGCTGGAATCCGGCGACTCCAGTACGGATGTGAGTGAGATCGCCGCGATGGCAGGACTCTCCTTTTGAACTCAGTCAGTATAGAAGCCGATCCGCGGAACCGGCATAAAAGCTGAGTGCAGCATCACCCTGTTCCAGCAGGCGCGTGCGAGCGAGCGAGCCGTAGTGGTCGTCCAGCCGCCCCTTACGGCGGTGCTCGGCAATCACCGTCGCACCGGGAGCGAGTTGGCCGGCCGCGGCCCCGCCCAGCAGACCAAGCGTGGCCGCGTACTCGTCGGTCGCGTCGTAAGGCGGGTCAAGAAACACCAGATCGAAGCCCTTCGCCTGGCCAGATGGCTGCCTGCGCAGATACGCCGCCACGCTTCCGGGATGAATGTGGAATCCCGTTGTCAGTCCCAGCCGGGCCAGATTGGCGCGCAACACTTTGAGCGCGGCCGGAGCCCGCTCCACAAAGACCGCTTGCGCCGCGCCGCGGCTCAGGGCTTCAATTCCCACGGCACCCGATCCGGCATACAGATCAAGGAAAGACGCACCCTCCATTCGCGGTGCCAGCACGTTGAAAATCGTCTCGCGCAGGCGGTCGCTGGTGGGCCGGGTGGCGAGCCCCGGCGGGGCCTCAAGCGTGCGGGAACGGAGCGAACCTGCAATGATGCGCATCGGCAATCAGCATAACTGAAACACACCGGCGGCCCCGACCCTCTACAATTCAGATATGCGAGGCTGGTCAATCCCGCTGGGCCGTTGGATGGGCGTCGAATTGCGCGTCCACGCCTTTTTCCCCTTATTGGCACTGTTCTGCCTGGTGTTGAGCGCCAACGACGGATGGTTGCGGGGACTGGGCCTGTTCCTGACGGTGGTGGCCGCGGTGGTGGTGCGGGAGATAGCGCGGCTGCTGGTAGCAGCGTGGCTGGGGCTCAAGCTGCGCGCCGTTCTGCTGCTGCCCGTCGGTGGTCTGTTTGCCTACGCCAACCCCGAGAGCCAGGAGAACGCCAACCAAGGCGTGGGACAGTTTGCCATGGCCCTGGCAGGCCCGCTGGCCAATGGAGCGACTGCACTTGTGCTGGCCGCGACATTCCTTGGCGCTGGCGGCGGCCTGAACCTCTTCGGGCAGTCGTGGTTCACCTCCGCCTTCCTGCTACGCACCATGCTGTGGATGCAGGCATGCCTGAGCCTGCTGCACTTGCTGCCCGCCTATCCTCTGGATGCGGGACGCCTGCTGCGAGGCAGCTTCGCGCGCAAGCGCGGTTTCAATCCCGCTGGCCGGGCCGCCACGGGTGTGGGCCAGTTGTTGGCTCTGGGCGCCATGATTGGCGGCATGCTGCTGCACAGTCCATGGCTCGTCATTGCCGGCTTTTTCATCATGATCGGCGCACAGATTGAGGACCAGGGCGTCTTCTTCCAGTCGGTAGTGGACACGGTGCATATGCGCGAGGTGATGCTGACTGATTTCGCCACTCTCTCGCCCTCTGACACGCTGGCCGATGCTCTGGTGCGCTGCGTTCACTCACTGCAGGAGGATTTCCCCGTGGTACGAGGACCGCAACTGGTGGGCATCGTCTCGCGGCAACGCATTGTGGACGCCCTGCGCAACGACGGCAATGGCTATGTGCAATCGGTCATGTCGCGCGCCTTCCAGGTAGCGCGACCCGAGGACACGCTGGGAACCACCATTCGCCGCATCACCGCGGGCCACGGACTCTCGCTGATTCCCGTGACCGAAAGCGGCCGCGTCGTGGGCATCGTGAGCGTGCAGAATCTGATGAGTTCCATGTCGCTCCTGGCCGAGCAGCGCCGGATCGAACGCCAGGAAGCTGAGGAATAACTCCCGCATGGCCGGCGACGACACACCTCCTCTTGCTTCCGGCTTGTATCTCGTCGGCACCCCCATCGGCAACCTTGGCGACATCACACTGCGCGCGCTGGACGTGCTGCGCCGCGTGGACCGGATCGCCTGCGAAGACACGCGCCAGACGCAAAAACTGCTGAACCACTTTGATATCACCACCCCCACCGTAAGCTGCCACCAGCACAACGAGCGGCAGCGCGCCGCCGAGCTTGTAGAAGCGCTGAAGGCAGGCGGCCGCATCGCCGTGGTCTCTGACGCCGGCATGCCGGGCATCAGCGATCCGGGCGGCTGGCTGACTGTAGAGGCCATCGCAGCCGATGTCCCGGTAATCCCCATTCCCGGCGCCAATGCGGCGCTCAGCGCGCTGGTCGCCTCTGGGCTGCCCACGGGCGAGTTCCACTTCATCGGCTTTTTGCCGGAAAAGGCCGGCGCACGGCGCACGCGCCTGGAGACCCTGGCCGCCGAGGCGCAGGAGACGGCGCGTACTTTGATCTTTTATGAGGCGCCGCACCGCATCCTTGATACGCTGGCCGATCTCGCATCCGTGTGGGGACCGGAGCTGCGCGTGGTGGCGGCCCGCGAACTGACCAAGATTCACGAGGAATTTCTGCGCGGAAGCGTGGCAGAGGTACGGCAGGAGCTGGCCAGCCGCGACCGCATCCGCGGCGAGTTTACCCTGCTGGTGGAAGCGCCCGCGAAAGCCGTCGCAGAGGCCGGTAGCAGCGCGGAACGGCTCACCGACCGCGTGGCCCGCCTCCATACCGAAGCGGGCATCGACGAGAAGGAGGCGCTCAAGCGCCTCGCTCGTGAGACCGGTCAATCAAAAAGCGAGCTGTACCGCGAGTTACAACGCGAGCGAGCGCGGCGCCGGTAAATCCTCAGCCACCCGTCACGATCCGCAGTGCCTCTTGCGCATTCGCTGCTACCTGCATCAAGCCCCGGTTCTCCGCCTTCAGAAAACCGGCGGCGACCGTGGAATCGAGAAATCCCAGCAGCCCATCCCAGTAGCCCGCCGTGTTGATGAGGATGCAGGGTTTGTCGTGAAGGCGCAGTTGGGCCCAGGTAGCCGCCTCCATCATCTCGTCCAGTGTGCCGTAGCCGCCGGGCAGAATCAGAAACGCATCGGCCAGCTCGGCCATCCGCGCCTTGCGCTCGTGCATAGTGGGAACCAGTTCCAGCCGCGTAAGCCCGGTGTGGGCAATCTCGCGTCCGGCGAGCACGTCCGGCAGCACGCCGATCACCTCAGCCCCGTTGGCCAGCGCTGCATCGGCCACCGCGCCCATCAACCCCACGCTGGCTCCGCCATACACCAGCCCCAGCCCCGCTGCGGCAATACCCTCTCCAAGCGCGACCGCCTCGGTCAGAAACACAGCATCGTTTCCGTTCGCCGATCCGCAGTAAACAGCCACACGTTGCAGGGATTTCTGGAATGAACTCATTGTGCATTCAGGATAGCGCGCTGCCGGCCTCTCCGACTGTCGCACCAGGCTGGCTGTGCCAATGGCCGGTTTGTAGGCGAACCATGTGAATCGCGTGAAGGTGGTTAGGATCGCTTCTCTGTCTTCACGATACGGTTGCAATTGGCGAGTGCGGCTTGTGTTTCACAGGTCCCCGAAATGATCAGCACGCGAACT
>VFSW01008767.1_pt1 | contig 14494 bp, 13 predicted proteins | sample 5358111 | NCBI WGS metagenome assembly VFSW01 (sample SAMN11554181, study PRJNA540505) | mine drainage metagenome | isolation source: sediment from site ElyBrook_90M | place: USA: Ely Copper Mine, Vershire, VT | collected 2017 | reverse complement strand
AAAAACAAAAAAAATATTTGGTTTTGGGCAACCGCCCGCCCCCCGGGCCCGCCCCCCCCCCTTGTCTCTAAAAACCTGCCAAACGGGCCTTGTCCCCCGCCCCGGTCCCGAATGAATCCGACTATTTTCAACAAAAATCCAGGATTTTCACTTAGGGTTCGAATTGCAACATGTTCCTGCCCACTACATAAAACCCGGGTTAGAAGAAACAGTCAAATTAACGCAAGTCTTGCACTTCCGGCTATTTTCTTAACACCGAATTAACACCCACCGCAGTATATTGGATGGCGATTGGAGGAAATTATGATCGATGTCTTATACATTTTACTTGTGGTTGGATTCTTTGCCGTGTGCATCTGGTTGATCGATGCACTGGAAAAACTGAAGGAGTAACTGAATATGTCCGCCTTATATTGGATCGTAGGGGTGATTGCCCTGGCGCTGTTGATCTACCTGTTTATCGCCTTATTAAAACCGGAGAAGTTCGGATGACGCTGAATGGCTGGCTTCAAATTATCTTTTATCTGGTGGTGCTGGTGCTGCTTACCAAACCGCTGGGAGCTTTCATGGCAAATGTCTACCAGGGCAAACGGACCTTTCTCACCCCGGTCTTTGCTCCGCTGGAACGGTTAACCTACCGCATCGCCGGGGTAAACCCGGCGGATGAGATGGATTGGAAAATTTATACTGTGGCCATGCTGCTATTCAGTGTGATTTGTTTTATTTTCTTATATTTACTGCAGCGGTTTCAGGGTATTTTGTTCCTGAACCCCATGGGCATGGGGGCGGTTTCCCCGGACCTGTCGCTGAATACTGCCGTCAGCTTTATAACCAATACCAACTGGCAGAACTACGGCGGCGAGACCACCTTGAGCTACCTGACCCAGATGGTTGGGCTGACCGTACAGAATTTTGTGTCTGCCGCAGCCGGGATGGCGATCTTGATCGCCTTTATCCGCGGCTTTACCAATCACAGCTCGCGCAATTTAGGTAATTTCTGGGTCGATCTGACCCGCAGCATACTGTATATTTTACTGCCGCTGTCGGTCGTGCTGGCGCTGGCCCTCGTATCGCAGGGCGTGGTGCAGACACTTTCTCCAAGCATCACGGCTAACCTGGTCCAACCGCAGGCCGGGCAAAATAATCAAACCATCACCACCCAGACCATCGCCGTAGGGCCGGCTGCCTCTCAAATTGCCATCAAACAACTGGGCACGAACGGCGGCGGGTTCTTCAACGTGAACTCTGCCCATCCTTTCGAAAACCCCACTCCCCTGTCGGATTTTCTTGAAATGCTGTCGATTTTGTTGATCCCCGCCGCGCTGTGCTATACCTTCGGGAAGCTGGTCGGCGACACGCGCCAGGGTTGGGCTGTGCTGGCTGCCATGACGATTCTGCTGGTGGCCCTGCTTGTGGGGGCCTATGCGGCCGAAGCGGGGGGTAATCCAAAACTGGCCGCCCTGGGCGTCGACCAGACCTCCAGCAACACCGTGGTAGGTGGCAACATGGAAGGCAAAGAGGTCCGTTTTGGGCAGGCTAACTCAACCTTGTGGTCAACGGCTACCACCGCCGCCTCGAACGGGTCGGTCAACTCGATGCAAGATTCGTACACGCCCCTGGGAGGTATGGTCCCGCTGGTAATGATGATATTCGGCGAAGTCGTCTTCGGCGGAGTGGGTTCCGGTTTATACGGCATGCTCGTTTTCGTCATCGTAGCCGTTTTCGTAGCCGGCCTGATGGTTGGCCGCACGCCCGAATACCTGGGCAAGAAGATCGAAACCTACGAGATGAAGATGGCCTCTTTACTGATCCTGATTATGCCGCTGACCGTGCTGGGACTGACCGCCGTAGCCGTTATGTTGAAAGCCGGCCAAAGCTCGGTTTTGAACCCGGGCCCGCATGGCTTCAGCGAAATCCTCTACGCCTACGCATCCCAGGGCAACAACAACGGCAGCGCCTTTGCCGGCCTGAACGCCAACACGGTTTTCTACAACCTCACCGGAGCGCTGGCCATGCTGATCGGGCGCTTTGGGCTGGCTGTACCTACCCTGGCCCTGGCCGGTTCACTGGCGGCTAAAAAGAGAGTGCCGGCCGGCGCAGGCACGCTGCCTACCACTTCTTTACTTTTTATTGTCTGGTTGATCGGCATCATCATCCTGGTCGGCGCGCTGAACTTTGTCCCGGCGTTGGCCCTGGGACCGATCATTGAACATCTGCTTTTGATTGGGGCTTAACTATGTCTGATGCATTAAAGAAACAAAAATCGTTTAGAACAGCACTTTACCGGCGGGCAATCCTCGACTCCTTCGTCAAGCTCGACCCGCGCGTACAACTGCGCAACCCGGTCATGTTTGTGGTGGAAGTCGGCAGTCTGCTGACCACCGGGCTGTGGATCCAGGCGCTGGCCGGCAAGGGCGAAGCCCCGGCGGCTTTCATCGGCGCGGTCGCCATCTGGCTGTGGTTCACCGTCTTGTTCGCCAACTTCTCCGAGGCGCTGGCCGAAGGGCGGGGAAAAGCCCAGGCCGAGGCGCTGCGACGCACCCGCCAGGAAACCATGGCCAAAAAACTGTCAAAAATTCCCGCCAAAGGTGTGCACCCGCTGGAATCTACCGCCACCCCATCGACCCTGCTGCGCCAGAATGACGTTTACCTGGTGGAAGCCGGGGATATCATCCCGGCCGACGGCGAAGTGGTCGAAGGGATTGCTTCCGTGGACGAATCGGCCGTCACCGGCGAATCGGCTCCGGTCATCCGTGAATCGGGCGGCGACCGCAGCGCCGTGACCGGCGGGACGCGCATCCTGTCAGATTGGTTGGTGGTCAAAGTCACCGCCAGCCCGGGGGAAGGCTTTCTGGACCGCATGATCGCCCTGGTAGAAGGCGCCAAACGCAAAAAGACGCCCAACGAGATTGCCCTGGACATCCTCCTGGCGGCTTTTACGATCATTTTCCTGGGCGTGTGTATCACCCTGTTACCTTATTCGTTGTACAGCGTGAATGTGGCCGCCGGAAAGGGCAGCCCTGTAAGCATTACTGTCCTTGTAGCCTTACTGGTGTGCCTGATTCCCACCACGATCGGCGGGCTGCTTTCCGCCATCGGCATCGCCGGGATGGACCGCCTGATCCAGCGCAACGTGATTGCGCTTTCCGGACGGGCCATCGAAGCCGCCGGGGATGTGGACGTGCTGCTGCTCGACAAAACCGGTACGATCACCATGGGCAACCGCCAGGCGGTGGAGTTCATCCCGGTCGGCAAGACTACCCCACAGGAACTGGCCGAAAACGCCCAACTCTCCTCGCTGGCGGATGAGACCCCGGAAGGGCGCTCCATCGTAGTGCTGGCCAAGGAAAAATACGGCCTGCGTGGGCGCACGGTCAGCGCCACCGACGAGGCTCCACAAGGCATGCATTTTATTCCCTTCACCGCCCAGACGCGCATGAGCGGGGTCGACTTTGACTCCACCCACATCCGCAAGGGCTCTCCGGATGCCATGTTCACCTACCTGGATAACCTGGATGGCAGTGTGACCCCCGATTTGCGCAGTACGGTCGATAAAATCGCTCGCAGCGGCGGCACCCCCCTGGTGGTGGCGAAAAACGGCCAGGCCCTGGGGGTGATCCACCTGAAAGATATCGTCAAAGGCGGTCTGAAGGAGCGCTTCGTGCAAATGCGCAAGATGGGCATCAAGACCGTCATGATCACCGGCGATAACCCACTGACTGCCGCCGCCATCGCTGCCGAAGCCGGGGTGGATGACTTTTTGGCCCAGGCCACCCCCGAAAACAAGCTGGCTATGATCCGCGATTACCAGACCGGCGGCCGGCTGGTAGCGATGACCGGAGATGGCACCAACGACGCCCCCGCCCTGGCCCAGGCGGACGTGGCAGTGGCGATGAACACCGGCACGCAACCGGCCCGCGAAGCTGCCAACATGATCGACCTGGAGAGCAACCCGACCAAGCTGATCGAGATCGTGGAAATCGGCAAGCAGTTGTTGATGACGCGTGGGGCACTGACCACCTTCAGCATTGCCAACGACGTGTCGAAATACTTCGCCATCATCCCGGCCGCTTTTGCCACGATTTATCCTCAGTTGGGCATCCTCAACATCATGCACCTGGCTACCCCGGAGAGCGCCATCCTTTCAGCGGTAATTTTCAACGCCATCATTATCGTCATGCTGATCCCGCTGGCGCTGCGCGGTGTACCCTACCGGGCCGTTGGGGCGGCCAAACTGCTGCGGGATAACTTGCTGATCTACGGTGTGGGCGGGTTGATCGCCCCGTTCATTGGCATCAAGCTGATCGACCTGCTGCTGGTAGCGCTGCATCTTGTGTAAGATTTTTAAAATCGCTTTTTTTGGTTGTGTGACGCTTCGCTTCACACAACCAAAAAAGCGGACATTCAAAATAAATGAGAAATAATATGTTAAAACAAATCAAACCGGCTTTACTTATTTTCCTGGTTTTTACGGTGCTCACCGGCATTATCTATCCCCTGGCGATTACCGGCATCGCCCAGGTCATTTTCCCCCGCCAGGCCAACGGCAGCCTGATCGTAAACAACGGGCAGGTGGTCGGCTCAAGCCTGATCGGGCAGCAGTTCGACAACCCCAGGTATTTTTGGGGCCGCCTATCGGATACCGGCAACCACCCGTACAATGCCTCGGCTTCGAGCGGCAGTAACTTAGGCCCCACCAACCCGGCCCTGGTCCAGCAAGTACAGGCGCGCCTGAAAGCCCTGCACGACGCCGATCCAACCAACACCCAGCCCGTGCCGGTCGACCTGGTAACCGCCTCTGCCAGTGGGTTGGACCCGGATATCAGCATCGCTGCGGCGCAGTACCAGGCGCCGCGCGTGGCGCGCCTGCGCGGCATTGCGCTGAACAGGGTCATGACCCTGATCGCCCAACATTCCCAGGGGCGCACGCTGGGGTTTCTTGGTGAGCCGAGAGTTAACGTTCTGGAGTTGAATCTGGCCCTGGATGCGCTAAAATAATAACATGCCAGATGATTACCAACGCCCAGACCCGGATGTCCTCCTGGCTCAAATAAAAGAAGACGAGCGGCAGGAAACCCGCGGCAAGTTGAAGATTTTCCTCGGCTACGTCGCCGGGGTAGGTAAAACGTTTGCGATGCTCGAGGCCGCCCACCAGCGTAAAGAAGAGGGCGTGGATGTGGTAGTGGGCTACGTCGAAACGCACGGGCGTAAAGAGACCGAAGCCAAGGTCGAGGGCCTGGAGGTGATCCCACGGCGGAAATTAGATTACCGCGGCGCCAACCTGACAGAGATGGATATCGATGCAATCGAGACGCGCCACCCCCAGTTGGTATTGGTGGACGAGCTGGCGCATTCCAATGCGCCCGGTTCACGCCACCTCAAGCGCTACCAGGACGTGGAAGAGCTGCTCAACGCCGGCATCGACGTGTATACCACAGTCAACATCCAGCACCTGGAGAGCCTCAAGGACGTTGTCCAGCAGATCACCGGCGTAGAAGTACACGAAAGCGTGCCGGACAGCCTGGTGGATAAAGCCAACGAGATCGAGCTGGTGGATTTGCCCACAGACGAGCTGATGCAGCGCCTGAAGGAGGGCAAAGTCTACGTACCCGACCAGGCAGCGCGGGCCCTGGAAAAATTCTTCCGCAAAGGCAACCTGACCGCCCTGCGTGAGCTGACCATGCGCCGGGCCGCCGAACGGGTGGACAGCCAGATGCTCAATTACATGCAGGCGCGCGCCATCCCCGGTCCCGGGCCGGCCCGGGACCGCATCCTGGTTTGCCTCAGCTCGCACCCGATGGGCGAGCGCCTGATCCGTACCGGGCGCCGGCTGGCGGACGACCTGAACGCCGAATGGGCCGTGATTTTCGTGGAGACCCCCGGGCATCTGCGTATGCCGGCCGAAAACCGCCAGCGTATGCTCGCCAATATCCGTCTGGCCGAACAATTGGGCGCCACGGTGGTAAACGTACCCGGCGAAAATGCGGCCGAGGCAATCATCGAATATGCCCGCCAACACAACATTACCAAAATCGTAGCCGGAAAACCACTGCGCCCTCACTGGTTTGAGATCCTGCGCGGTACGGTTATCGACCAGATCATCCGCGAAAGTGGCAAGATCGACGTATACGTGGTCAGCGAGGGGTCTGAACAGTCGCGTAACGAAATACTGAAGCCCTGGACGCCGCATCGCCCACTAATCCGCTATTTCGCCAGTCTCGGGCTGATTGCCCTGGTAACCGCCGCCAGTTACCCGCTCAGTAAGGTTCTTGATCCAACCAACCTGGTGATGCTTTACCTGATGGCAGTGGTGATCGCGGCAGTTTTTCTGGGCAGGGGCCCGGCCATCCTGGCTTCGCTTGCCAGCGTGCTCACCTTCGACTTTTTTTTCATTGTCCCCTATTACAGTTTCCGGGTCAGTGATACACAATACCTGCTCACCTTTGCCGGCCTGCTGCTGGTAGGAATCATCATCAGCAATTTTGCCGCTTTGCTGCGCGGCCAGATTGAAGCGCTCCAGCAAAGGAACCGGCAAACCCAGGCGATCAACCGTTTCAGCCGTGAATTGACCGGGGCAGTTGGATTGGACCGCGTTTTCGACGCTATCATTGACAATATCAGTGAGACCTTTCCCGGAGATGTGTCCATTTTTCTCCCGGCGGAAAAGGTGCTGGTAAAAAGGGCCGCCACACCTGGCTTTGAAATCAGCGAAACCGAGCTGGCCGTCGCTGATTGGTCGTTCAAAAACAACCAGTCGGCAGGATGGGGCACTGACACGCTGGCGGCCTCTTCCATCCGCTACCTGCCCATGGTCACTGCGCGTGGCACGGTGGGCGTGTTAGGGATCAAACCCAGGCAGCCCGAGAATATCCTATCCACTGAACAGCGTATGCTCCTGGAAGGGTTCGCCAACCTGTCGGCCCTGGCAGTTGAACGCGCCTCCCTGGCCGAAACGGCCGCCCAAAGCGAGCTGCTGCAGAACAAAGAGAAGCTGCAAGCCGCCCTGCTCAGCTCGATCTCGCACGAGCTGCGCACGCCGCTGGCATCCATCACCGGGGTATTGACCAGCCTGGAAGAATCGGAGAAATCCGGCGAAGAAAAGAACCGTTTCGATCCGGCCACGCGCATCGAGCTGATCGAATCGGCCACCGGGCAGGCGCGCCAGCTCAACCGGCTGGTTGAAAATCTGCTGGATATGACCCGCCTCGAGGCCGGGGCCATCCATCTCAACCGCGAGATTGCCGATGTCCAGGACCTGATCGGCAGCGTGGTCAACCAGATGGAAGAACGCCTGTGCGACCACGCCCTGCGTATCCACGTGGACGAAAATATCCCTCCCATTTCCATTGATATCATGCTCATCGCCCAGGTGCTGTCGAATTTGCTGGATAATGCCTGCAAGTATTCGCCCCTCGACAGCCCAATTGAAATCTGGGCGCAGCTCAAGGACAACCAGGTTATCATTAAAGTCAGGGACAATGGCTACGGCATCCCGGCGGAAGACCTGGAGCGGGTGTTCGATAAGTTTTACCGGGTGCAGCACCACGCCCTGATGGTTGGGACGGGCCTGGGCCTGTCGATTTGCCGGGGCTTTATCGAAGCGCACGGCGGGCGCATCTGGGCTGAAAACAACCCCGACCGGGGTGTGACCATGACCTTTACCTTGCCTATCGAGGCATAACCCGAATTTTTGAAATTCACTACAGCAATTATTGGAGTAGTTATAGTGACCGGCAGCAATTTTCGCATATTGGTGGTGGATGATGAACCTGAAATCCGGCGCTTCTTACGGGCTTCGTTGAGGGCGCAGCAATACGAAGTCCTTGAAGCCAGCAACGGTACCCAGGCCCTGGAAACGATGACTCAACACCAGCCCGACCTGATGATTCTGGACCTGGGCCTGCCGGATATCGATGGCGTCGAAATAACCCGGCGCATCCGTGAATGGAGCCAGATCCCCATCATAATCCTGTCGGTGCGCGACCGCGAAAAAGACAAGATCGAAGCGCTGGACGCCGGCGCCGACGACTACCTGGCCAAACCTTTCGGCGTGGGCGAGCTGATGGCGCGCATGCGCGTGGTCATGCGCCGCATTTCACCTGAAGCGCACGCAGCGATCTTCGCCGTAAAAGGCCTGAAGATCGACCTGGTCCGCCACCAGGTCAGCCTGGCCGACAAAGACATTACCCTGACACCCACCGAGTTCGACCTGCTGGGTGTGCTGATCCAGAACGCCGGCAAGGTGATCACCCACCGCCAGTTGATCCAGAAGGTGTGGGGCAGCGGGTATGAAGATGAATCCAGGCTGTTGCGGGTAAATATCAGCAACCTGCGCCACAAGATCGAGCCAGACCCCAATCAGCCCTATTACATTCTGACTGAGCTGGGGGTGGGCTACCGGTTCAGAGAAGCGTGAATTCGACTCCTCATCAACCCCCCGGCTTTGCCAGAAAAGCTGGAGGTTATACCTACCTGAGATATAATTAGCACATGCAAATTGCCTTTCAAGGTGAACCCGGCGCCTATTCCGAAGCGGCCGTCCTCGAACACTTCAATACCGGGGCAGTTGTCCCGGTACCCTGCGAATCCTTCGAGCTGGTCTTTGCGGCGGTCAGCCAGCAAAAAGTCGATTACGGCTTCATCCCCATCGAGAATTCGCTGGCCGGCAGCATCCACCAGAACTATGACCTGCTGCTGAGCAACAGTCTGTGGGTGGTGGGGGAACACCACCTGCGGGTGAGCCACTGCCTGATCGGCCGTCCGGGGGCCAGCCTGGCGGGCATCAAAAAAGTGATCAGCCATCCCCAAGCCCTGGCGCAGTGCAACGGTTACCTGCACGGCCTGCCGGGAATAAAAATCGAGCCCGTCTACGATACGGCCGGGAGCGTGAAGATGGTGCGCGACCAGGACGATCCGCAGCTGGCAGCGATTGCCTCGCGCCGGGCGGCGCAACTGTATGGCATGCAAATCCTGGCCGAAAATATCGAGGATAACCCGGCCAATTTTACGCGCTTCCTGGTCACCGCTCGCCAGCCAGTGCAGCCGGAAAAAGATGCCAAGACCTCGATCGTCTTCACCTTGAAAAATATCCCCGGCTCGCTCTTCAGGGCTTTGAGCGCCCTGGCGCTGCGTGATATCGACCTGACCAAAATGGAATCCCGCCCGCTGGTCGGCACCCCCTGGGAATACCTGTTTTACATCGACTTCTACGGCACCACCCTCGACCCGCTGGTGCAGCGGGCGCTGGCGCACCTGGGGGAATATGCGCTGATGCTGCGCGTGCTGGGGTCGTATCCTTTTCACAAAGCCAGATAGTCCGGATTTTAGAATGTGAGCGTGCGTACGCTCACATTCTAAAATCCGGAGATTCACTTGACAAGCCAATTATTTGATGTAAAATCAAACGAATTAGATCGATAAACTATGTCTAAACAATCTTCCTTCCGCTTTTACTATTATTACTTTTACGGAGCCAAACCCCGGGCTGCCGGCGATGTAGTTTAAGCGGACGAGACAAACCTCTTTCACACCAAACACGATGCCAGCGGCATCGTGTTTTTTTATTAACTTTCTTTCTTCAGGAGGTCCGATGAGTTTACGAGGTGTTCGCGGCGCAACCACGGTCAACCACGACCAGGCAGACGAAATCCTGGCCAGCACGCGTGAGCTGCTGCAGGCTATCCTGCAGGAAAACCCGGATATGCAGCCTGAAGATATCGCCAGTGCGATCTTCACCACCACTGCCGACCTGCGGGCGGTCTACCCGGCCCGGGCGGCGCGCGAGTTGGGCTGGCGCGAAGTGCCTTTGATGGATGCCCAGGAAATCGACGTGCCAGAAGGTCTACCGCTGTGCATCCGCGTATTAATCCACTGGAACACAGCCCTTCCCCAGGTAGCTATCCGGCACGTTTATCTCAGAGAAGCGGTGAGGCTGCGCCCTGATCTGACTCAAAAATAAGAAAATCCCTTTTTTATGGGTGTAAAAAGCGTTGCTTTTTACACCCATAAAAAAGGGAGCCATAAGGAGAAGAGAAAATGATGATCATTATGAACGTCGAAGCCACCCAGGAACAGGTGGATGCCGTGGTGGTGCGTATCGAGGCCAACGGCTTCAAAGCGCACGTGGTGTACGGGGCTGAGCGCAATGTAATCGGGGTGGTAGGGAACGAGCCCTACAAGACGCGCGAGCAGTTCATCTTCCTGCCGGGCGTCGACCGCATCCTGCCCATTTCACGTCCCTATAAAATTGCCTCACGCGAGTTCATCCCGGAGAACACGGTCTTTCCACTGGATGGCATCCAGATGGGCGGCGACCAGGTGGTGCTGATCGCCGGACCGTGCGCCGTGGAAAGCCGCAGCCAGCTACTGGAAACCGCCATGGCGGTCAAAGAAGCCGGGGCGCAGGCCCTGCGCGGCGGGGCTTACAAGCCGCGTTCCTCACCCTACTCCTTCCAGGGTATGGGTGAAGAGGGCCTGGAAATCCTGGCCGAAGCGCGCCAGCTCACCGGCCTGCCGGTGGTGACCGAGGTGATGTCGCCCGAAATGGTGCCCCTGGTGGCCAAATATGCCGACGTGCTGCAGATCGGGGCGCGCAACATGCAGAACTATTCTCTATTACACGCCGCCGGTGAAAGCCAGCACCCGGTTTTGTTGAAACGTGGCAACGCTGCCACGATCGAGGAACTCTTAATGGCCGCCGAATACATTCTCTCACATGGTAACCGGCGCGTGATCCTATGCGAACGCGGCATCCGCACCTTCGAAACCTCCATGCGCAACACCACCGACATCAACGCCGTGCCCCTGCTCAAGACCCTCACCCACCTGCCGGTGATCCTCGACCCCAGCCACAGCACCGGGCGTTGGGAATATGTCCTGCCCGTGGCGCGCGCCGCCGTAGCGGCCGGGGCGGATGGGTTGATCGTCGAGGTGCACCCCAACCCGGCCGAGGCGCTCTCGGATGGCGGCCAGTCGCTCAAACCCGAGAAATTTGCCGCCCTGGTTACCCAGGTGCGCGCCATTGCCAGCGCCATCGGACGATGCTGAGGAAATCACTTTTTCAGGTGTGAAAAGCTGCACTTTTCACACCTGAAAAAGTGAAGGCTTTTAATTCTAAGGAGAAGAGACCATGATGATCATTATGAATATCGAAGCCACGCAGGAACAGATTAATGCCGTAGTGGTGCGCATCGAGGCCAATGGATTCAAGGCCCATCTGTCGACCGGCGAAGAACGCACGATTATTGGTGTGGTGGGCAACGAACCCTACAAGACGCGTGAGCAGTTCATCTTCCTGCCCGGCGTCGACCGGATTGTGCCCATATCAAGGCCGTATAAAATTGCCTCGCGTGAGTTCATCCAGGAGAATACGGTCTTTCCGTTGGACGGCATCCAGATCGGCGGCGACCAGGTGGTGCTGATCGCCGGGCCGTGCGCCGTGGAAAGCCGCAGCCAGCTCCTCGAAACCGCCATAGCTGTCAAGGAAGCCGGAGCGCAGGCGTTACGCGGCGGGGCTTACAAGCCGCGCTCGTCGCCTTACGCTTTCCAGGGCCTGGGCGAAGAAGGGCTTGAAATCCTGGCCGAAGCGCGCCAGCTCACCGGCCTGCCGGTGGTGACCGAAGTAATGGCGCCCGAGATGGTGCCCCTGGTGGCCAAATATGCCGACGTGCTGCAGATCGGGGCGCGCAATATGCAAAATTTTGCCTTATTACACGCCGCCGGGGAAAGCCAGCAGCCGGTTCTGTTGAAACGCGGCAATGCGGCCACCATCGAGGAACTGTTGATGGCCGCTGAGTACATCCTTTCGCACGGCAACCGGCGCGTGATCCTGTGCGAACGCGGCATCCGCACCTTTGAAACCGCCACGCGCAACACCACCGACATCAATGCCGTACCGGTGCTCAAGTCGCTGACCCACCTGCCGGTGATTCTCGATCCCAGCCACAGCACCGGGCGCTGGGAATACGTCATGCCGGTAGCGCGCGCTGCCATTGCCGCCGGGGCGGACGGGCTGATTATCGAAGTCCATCCTAACCCGGCCGAAGCGCTCTCGGATGGCGGGCAGTCGCTCAAACCCGAGAAGTTCGCCGCATTGGTTACCCAGGTGCGCGCCATCGCCCGCGACGTAGGGCGGTGCTGAGATGACCGCCGATGAACCTGCCTTTTTTGCGGATCGCCTGGCGATCGTGGGCCTAGGTTTAATGGGTGGTTCCCTGGCTATGGCCCTGCAGGGTAAATGCGCCGCCCTGTTGGGCATTGACCCCGACCCATATACGGTGGAATTAGCTCTGCAGCAACACATAGTCGACCGGGCGGCGGTCGATCCGGCCGAATTATTAGCCCAGGCGGACGTGATTGTGCTGGCAGCCCCGGTCAAGGCCATTATCGGCCTGCTGCAAGAACTGCCCGTACTCCACCCTGGGACGCCGATCGTGATCGACCTGGGATCGACCAAGGTAAAGATTGTGGAAAGCATGCAAAGTTTGCCTGAACGCTTCGACCCGCTGGGCGGGCACCCGATGTGCGGCAAGGAAGTTTCCGGCCTGGCCAACGCCGAAGCCCGGCTCTTTCAGGGCGCCACCTTTGCCTTCACCGCCCTGCCACGCACCACAATACACGCCCGCCGGTTCGCTGCATGGCTGGCCGCCAGCACCGGCGCCTGCCCGCTGTGGATCGACCCCGCCACGCATGACCTTTGGGTAGCCGCCACCAGTCACCTGCCCTACCTGGCAGCCAATGCCCTGGCCTATGTTACCCCCCCCGAAACCGCCCCGCTGGCCGGGCCGGGGTTCCGCAGCACCACCCGCCTGGCAGTCACCCCACCCGGCATGATGATGGACGTGTTGATGACCAACCAGGCCGCCGTGCTCGACAGCCTGCGCAGCTTCAAGGCCCACCTTGAACAGGTCGAGCGCCTGCTTTCTCAAAGCGATTTCGATGCTTTGCAAGACCTGCTGGGCCAGGGGGCGCGGCGCAAACAAGCTTTTTCTAATTCCAATCAACAAGGATAAGTACGATGAACCTGATCTCTTCTCCCGGCCGGCCTTTACAAGGCGTGATGTGTGTTCCTGGCGATAAATCCCTTTCCCACCGGGCCGCCCTGTTTGCCGCCCTGGCCGAAGGGGAAAGCCGCATCGAGAATTTCCTGGTCTCGGGCGTTACTCAGGCCATGCTGCAAGCCTTGACTGCCATGGGGGTGAGTTGGGCCCTAGGTGGGGACGAACCGGGCGGTGAGCGACGCGTGCTGGTGGTTCAGGGGCGTGGACTGGGCGGGCTGCGCAGCCCGGCCGCGGCCCTGGACTGCGGCAACTCGGCTACCACCATGCGAATGCTGGCGGGTGCATTATCCGCCAGCATGGCGGGTGCATTATCCGCCAGCATGGCAGGCGCACGGTCGGCCGCCGGGGTGACCGCCACACTGGACGGCTCTCCCGGGCTGCGCCGCCGGCCGATGAACCGGATCGTCGACCCGTTACAGCAAATGGGGGTTGAAATCAAGGCCAGCGATGGCTGCGCCCCGCTGTACCTGCGCCCCTCGAATTTTCCGCTGCGCCCGCTGAATTACAACCTGCCAGTGGCCAGCGCCCAGATCAAAACCTGCCTGCTGCTGGCGGCTCTGGCAGCGGGCGGGCCGACTACTCTGGTCGAACCTGGCCCCTCGCGTGACCACAGCGAGCGCATGCTACGCAGCATGGGAGTCGTGATCACCGCCGAAAAAGGTTACCTGGACGGTAAACCGTTTTACAAGACCAGCCTGACCCCACCCAAAGGCCGCGTGCTTTCCCCGCTGACCATGGCGCTGCCGGGTGATTTCTCCTCGGCCGCATTTCTAATCGTGGCTGCCCTGATCACCCCCGGCTCGGAGGTGACCATCCAGGGAGTGGGCCTCAATTCGGCCCGCACCGGGCTGCTGGATGCACTGCTGGGCATGGGGGCGGATATCTGCATCACCGGTCAGACCAACCGCAGTGACGAACCGGTAGGAGACCTGCAAGTGAAATACAGCCGCCTGCACGGGACGAGCATCTGCGGAGAACAGGTGGTGCGCATGATCGACGAATTCCCCATCTTTGCCATCGCCGCGGCATACGCCTCTGGGGTCACCACGGTCAGCGAGGCGGCCGAACTGCGCCTGAAAGAATCCGACCGGATCGGCGTGCTGTGCGAAGAACTGCGCAAGCTGGGCGTAAAGGCTGTCGAACACCCGGATGGGTTCACCATCCAGGGTGGGGCGCCGGTGCAAGGCGGCGTGATCGCGCCGCACGGCGACCACCGCCTGGCCATGGCGCTGGCGGTGGCCGGGTTGGCCTCCCACGCGCCGGTGGACATTCAGGATGCGCAAATTATCGACGAGTCGTACCCGGACTTCACCCAGACGCTGCAGGCCCTGGGGGGCAGAGTGGTGGTGGAATGAGAAAAGCAAAACTTCACACCCGTGCGGGGACGGCCTGCGGGACGCAGGCTGGAGGGGCGAAGGCGAGTAAACCACAGACCC
>VFSW01008766.1_pt1 | contig 14494 bp, 15 predicted proteins | sample 5358111 | NCBI WGS metagenome assembly VFSW01 (sample SAMN11554181, study PRJNA540505) | mine drainage metagenome | isolation source: sediment from site ElyBrook_90M | place: USA: Ely Copper Mine, Vershire, VT | collected 2017 | reverse complement strand
CATGATTGTGAGTAACCCTCCCTATATTAGCCTTCAAGAATTCGAAACAGTCGCGCCCGAACTGCGCCTCTACGAACCGCGCGAGGCCCTGACCGATGAATCGACCGGCCTCACCTTTTACGAGCGCATCGCTTTGATTGCGCCAAATCTTCTCACGCCCGATGGCAGGCTGCTCGTCGAACTCGGCTTCGGAGCAGCGGATGCCGTTTCGGAGATCATGCGCTCGCATCACTTAGAAGTCCTTCGAGTTGTAAACGATCTTGCCGGAATCCCGAGGGTGCTGGTGGCTGCCCGCTGAGTTTGTCAAAGTCCTTGTTGCCACAGGTTTAGGTGGTTGTGTTTTTCAGAATAATTAGAAAACTATAAAAAACGATAGCTATTTTGTTCACTTATGAATTTTTGGCGGGATAAGTTTAATTTTCATTTTGGGCATTCCTCCAGAAAGAAAATCTTCGGTTTTCCAAAAGCAAATTGGTGCTCATCATAGTCCCTTCTAACATACGCAATAAAATTGGCAAAGTCAAGAGATTCCGAATATTTTTTGAAGTTTCCGCGTAGGTCGGTGCTTCCAGCCCGACACTGGCGCAGCCATGAAGTACCCGGAGCCCAGGGTGAAGTGAAACGGAACCCTGGGTAACGGAATCGAAAAAAATTATTAGCCCTGTTAAGGGCGATGTACTCCGCCCCTCCGGGGCTATGGGAACCTAAATCGCACCCGTACCTGGGGTTCCGCTACACTCCACCCCAGGCTGCGAGTACTCCGTCGCTCCGCGACTAAAATGCACATCCCAAAAATCATAGAAATCAAATAAATCATAGTTCAGACGTTCCCGCGCCGCACATATTGGCATTAGCCAGAGAGCTTCGCCATGATTTCCTCGCGGCTCACATGCTCGGTGCGGTCCGCTTCCATCATGAGGATGCCGAGGCCGATATCTTCCTTCTCCTCGTCCGTTAGGACGCGAACGGGGAAATGCAGCCGGTCCAGCAATCGTTTCAGAAGTGAAAGGTCCTCGCTGTTTTCGGGAGTGATGACTAAGGATTCCATAATGGGTTAAAGAGCAGTTGGAGAAGAGATTGTTCCCGACATAGAATGTTCGAGGAATCCAGTGCCTGCCCTGAGTTTGCCGAAAGTGCCTGCCCTGAGCTTGTCGAAGGGTGCGCGCGTAGGATTCGGGGTCTGCATTCCCGCCCCCGATCAGGTCGAGGACAGGCACTTCGCGGGAATGACAAAAGCAGTTCCTCTTCTTCCGCGAGCGCAAGGGCACGCGCTGCTAAAGCATTTCGGCTGTAACTTATGGGATTCTCGCGTGTTAATGTAAGATCAGTTCAGTTTTGTCGGTCTATTTTTAAGCTCTGGCCCTGGATGATCGATCATCCGTGTACGCCCAGACGGATTGGAGGATCGAATGGATACGAAAGTATTCGAAAATGATTTCGAGAGTGAGCGAGATTCGTTAATCCACTCGCTGAGCAAGGCTTTTGGCTCTGGAGAAGACGCAATAGTAATTGATGCGGCGGACCGCGCCCTCGAAAAGTGGAACGAGCAACTCGGCCTCGGTACTGCGCGACCATTTCATCCCGCGCGCGAGTGGCTTTTTAAGACCGCTTCGAATCTCATGATCGACGCGCTTCGCCATAAGAAACTGGAACCGCGATTAAAAGAGGGCATGGACGCCGCCAACGCAACGGAAGCGAGCGAGGAGATCGAGATTCACGAAGACCTGTTGAAGTTATTGCAATTACTCCCTAAAGAATCTCGTGATATTTTTAAATTCCGCGAAATGGAGCATCGCTCGCTCAAAGAAGTCGCGAAAATTACAGGCCTCAAGCCATCGACAATTTCGCAGCGATGCCGGCGTGCCTGGGTAAAGCTAAAACGAATTGCAGCCGATGATCTCGCCGCCGCCGAGCGTGCCGTCGAAGCTGATCGCCTTGCCGCGACCGGCGACCGGCTACCGGCGAAAAAATAAGCGCCCTCGTAAAAATAATTCCGGAAGCGTGTAGAATTTCGGGTGGGATAAACGTATTACTCTTACTGAGCGATTCGTTCAGTCGGAGTAAGCCGAAAATCCGGGAAAGAGTAGGCAATAAAAAACAGTTTAGTTTATGGCATCACCAAACTTGAACAACACAAACCTTACGAGCGCGATGAATAGTTGGACTAGCACCGACTGGTCAAATTTCGCCACCGATATCGGCACGAACTGGTTAACGGCCTGGTCCAGTCGCTTTACTCTTTCGAGTAGGCAAAGTACGGCGTTGGCACTCGTGCCAGCCGCTTTGCAAAATCAATTTGCAAACAGCGCGAATTATGTCGCTGCTGGAATAACTTCCGGATACATATTGGATGCTGTAGGGAGCGCCGTAGATTGGAATCCTACGGGCACCCCTTCCGCTGCCAAACCGGTCCATGTATCCATTGGTGTGTGTATTACATGGGACCCTATACACGGTCTCGGCTTCGATATAACAATCACGGTTAATACAGGCGACTAAAACGGAACCTGAACTTTAGTTCAATTGGAACTATACTTTCGATGGTTCTTTTGATAAGAAACTAGATCATTTGACTGCATGATTCTCAATCGAAAAGTTGCTTTGGCTCTCTTTTGCATTATTTTGCAATATAGCGATAGTATTGCACAGAGGGTTGACAGCACTCAGCTGAAATCTATTTCCGTGCATATTAATGCCGCCTCTCAAGCTGGAAGGTTTGCCGAGGCCGCGTCTCTCATGCGACAAGTCATCGACATGGGAGTGCGTGACAGCACGTCATATTACGGGGAGGCGGTTTTGCTCGGTTTGGCTGGAGATACATTAGAAGGGAGGGTCTATCTCGACACTGCAATTGCTCGCGGATGGAGGTTAAATTCCGATGCGGGCGTCGTGGAGGGTCTTCTTAAGATAGGGCCCGAATTGAGCGTAGATAGTATCCTCATCGAGGCTCGCAAAGAGGCTTTAGGGATGCTTGCCTCTACGGGATCGAATGCGGAAATTCATCGAATGTATGAAGAAGGGCAGATTGCTCGAATGATGACGATAAGACTAGATCGCTCCCGATGGCAGCAGTCTTTGATGCGCATCATGCAAGTAGATGCCCAGGACAGAAATCGAATCAAAGCGCTGTCGATGGCCGGGAAATTGAAAACGGGCGATGACTTTCACGAGGCGGGTTATATAATGCACCTCGGTATTGATTCATCGGATTTTCTTGCGGCAATGCGATTTGCAGATTCCGCTATTTCGCTTGGCGATACATCCGCACGATCCCTTTTCGCCCACGCCGAGGATAAATATCTTATGTCGTTAGGGCGACCGCAAAAATATGGAACTCAGTTTCATATGGATGAAAAAACCGGAAAGGTGAAGAGTTACCCAATCGACCCTCACACAACGGATGCGGATCGAAGGGAAATGGGGCTCCCTACCCTAAAGGTATTGCAGAAAGAGGCTATTACTTTCTACGGTCATTAGCTACAAATCGGCCTTCTTGGCAATTCCTGAAATGCCTTGCAAAACTGCTGAGTGCTAAAAAAGTATAAACTTTTAGCCCTCAGCACTTCGTGCGCAAAGCTACTGCCGGTTCCCCGATGACTTCGAAGATTGTCCGTCGTAACCGTTGCTCGCCATTTCGAATGCTGCTTCGCCGTGCGAGGCTTCCTCGTTGATAAGTTCGGTCGCGGGTCGTATCGCGCCTTATCCTGGGCGTCTATTTCATCCACGCCACGGGCGAGGGCGGCGTATCGGTCTCAAGACAGCTCGTTATCCTGCGGTGAGGCTTCTGTTTTGAGAAAGGCTATCGAGCTGGATTCCCGCATTCGCGGGAATGACATGCTTCGGCTGCGTGTATTAACCTAACCATGCCTCATCCGATGACTCATGACGAACTATAAGGAGCTTCTTGCTCAGGTGATTTCGGGCCGGTCGGACGCGAATATCCGTTACGATGAACTCTGTCACCTGCTATCACGGTTAGGATTTTCCGATCGGATGCGTGGCAGTCATCATATTTTCGCGAAGCCGGGCATCGATGGTCAGATCAACCTTCAGCCTCATGGAAGAATGGCAAAGAAATATCAAGTAAAGCAAGTAAGAAAGGTGCTAACGGATTATGGACCCTTTGAAATATGAAGTAATTATTTATTGGAGCGACGAGGATGATTTATACGTGGCCGAGGCACCCGAGCTTCCCGGTTGTGCGGCTCATGGCGATACGTACGATGAGGCTCTTCAAAATATTAGGGATGCCATGTCTCTCTGGCTCGATGTCGCGCGCGAGTTCGGCAATCATGTGCCCGAACCCAAAGGTCATCGGCTCATGGTCGCGTGACGGAAGGTCGAATACGGCTTAAAAAGCGCCATTTTGAAGGATGGCATGGTATTAGCTCTTCTTAACGCATCCGAGCGGAATTCTATTGGAAGTTCGGGACTTTACTAAGAGTAGAATGTTACAACTTCGCCAAAATCAATCGCTTCAGCAGCGCCTTACACCACAGCAGGTCCAGTACCTGAAATTGCTGCAATTGCCGATCCTCGCGCTCGAACAGCGGATAAAATCGGAGATCGAGGAAAACCCGATGCTCGAAGAAACGGGCGAGGAAGAGGAGCGCGCCGAGCAAGCCTCCGAGGATTCGATGACCGAGGCTGTCGAGGTTTCCGCCGAGGAACGTGTGGCCCTCGAAAGCGCGCCGGTCGCAGAGCTGGTTGGTGCCGACTCCGGTGAGTTGAGTCAGCGAGAACTCGCGCGCACGCGAGAACACGAAGAACAGTCCGAGCGTGATGCTCAGGCCGAAGCCCCAAGCGAGTATTCGTTCGAGGACTATATGAATGACGATACGGAGGGATTTAAAACTCCGACCTCGCGCGATATGGATGACGACCGCGAGGACGCCCCGCACGCCGCCACCGAATCGTTTCAGGACTCGCTGTACACACAAATTGCATTGCTGAATCTGCCGGATCGCTACCGCGCGCTGGCCGAAGAAATTGTTGGCTCGATCGATGAGGATGGATATCTCCGGGAATCGCTCGAACAAATCGCGCGCGATGCTGGCGTGTTTTATGGCGACGAGTACACAATGGCCGAAGCCGAAGCCGTGCTGCGCAAAGTTCAGAAGCTCGATCCTCCGGGCGTCGCCGCGCGCGATTTGCGCGAGTGCCTGGCCGTCCAGCTCGATGTGATGCCGAATCACAATCCGGTGCGGGAGGTAGCACGCCGGATCATCAATGACCGCTTCGAAGATTTCGTCAACAAGCGGTTCACGGCGCTCTCGCGGCATTTGGGATCGGATGGGCAGCATCTGAAGTCCGCGATCGATCTGATTCAACATCTCAATCCGAAGCCGGGCGCCTCCATCGGCGATATATCGGAGAGCACGAAATATATCACCGCCGATTTTTATATCGAGCGCACGCCGGATGGGAAAGATTTTACCATCACGCTGAACGAGCGGGGCGTGCCGCCGCTGCGCGTGAATGCCGCCTATAAGGACCTCATTCGCAAGCAAGCGCCGGAGCATGGCAAATCGCTGACGCCGGAAGCAAAGGATTTTATCAAGAAGAAATTCGAGGCTGCGAAATTCTTTATCATGGCCATCTATCAGCGGCGCGAGACGATGATGCGCGTTATGCAATCCATCGTTACTCATCAGCGTATGTTTTTCGAGGACGGCGAGAAGCACCTAAAGCCGTTGATCTATAAAACCATCGCCGAGGACATCGGGATGGATATCTCGACGATCTGCCGCGTTGTGAATGGAAAATATTGCCAGACGGACTACGGCGTGTTCGAGCTGAAATACTTTTTCTCGGAGGCGATTCCGACCCACGCCGGCTCCGGCGGCGAGAACAGCGATGGCGAAGCCGTCGCCAACAAAGTGGTGAAATCCCGCATCAAGGATATTATCGACGGCGAGTCCGGCTCGGAGCCGCTCTCGGACGAGAAGATCGTCCAAATGTTGAATACCGAGGGCTTCGATGTAGCCCGCCGCACCGTGGCGAAATACCGTGAGCAGATGAACCTCCCGGTTGCGCGGCTGCGGAAGAAGCTGATGTAAAAACTCCCCCTCCTATGGAGCGAAGCGGAATAGGATGGGGCTATAGGGGGTGGTCCAGCTTCGGGATGAACTTTCTATCCCAGCCTGCGTTCCTATTCTTATGGATTTCCTCGTTACCGTTGAAGATAGCAAAGCGCCGTTTTTCCTCGAATTGATGAAGAATCTTCGCGCCGTAAAGACAAAACGTTTGACGCCGGAAAATGCAGCTATTCTGGAAGGCCTGAAAAATGCCATCGAAGAAGTCAAACTTGCTCGAGAAGGAAAGCTGAAATTAAAATCCGCCAGAGAGTTTCTCCGTGAGCTATAAAGTCGAAGTGACGCCGAATTTTGCGAGGGAATTCAAGCCGTTAGCAAAAAAGTATCGTTCTCTGTCGGCGGAACTTGCGAATTTGATTACCGATCTCGAAGAAAACCCGGAGAAGGGAACTCCGATCGGCCATAATTGCTACAAGATTCGGATAGCAATTAAATCGAAAGGGCGCGGTAAATCTACCGGCGGTCGTATCATCACGCAAGTCTTCATTTCCGATCAAAGGGTGTTCTTACTGTCCATTTACGATAAATCGAACCGCATCACCATCACCGATGCGGATCTTATTAGATTGCTCATTGATTTGCCCTGAAAGCAAGGGCTTCGATGTAGCCCGCCGCACCGTGGCGAAAACCACCGCGAGCAGATGAACCTCCCGGTGGCGCGGTTGCGGAAGAAGCTGATGCAAAAACTCCCCCGCCTATGAATTGGCGCGGGATAGGGTGGTTCAGTTTGGTGTGGTTTCTGCTATGGGTCCTTCGGATTCGTCCCTAAAACTCTAGTACCGGTTCTAGTAACGGATTTCTTAAGAAGCCATGTAATTTTGTGGCGTTCGGAGTCGCCGGCGAAGGGATGAGCGATCATCCAAGAAGGCCGGGACGAATTGTCATCTTATTTCTTGCATCTTATGAAAACGAATCGCAACATTACGCGTCGCTCAAGGCAGCGCATCGCAAGCATCTGTGGAATTTTTCTTTTGGTTACGGCATGCTCGAACGCACCGGCCCAGAGGATCGCCGCTAAACAGGCCATCTTTACCGCCAAAACCAGTACAAACTTCGCTTTTGGCAGCGTGCGGCTCGGCAAAGCCATGCAAAAAACGTTCTACTACCAGAACACCGGCAGCGACACGCTTTTCATTCAATCGCTAGAACTTAATAGCGACAGCGCCTTCACCATTCAGTTCGCGACCCTTACGCTCCCGCCGAAAGGGCGGGGGAAGGTTATCGTGCAATTTGAACCGCAGGCCAGGCAATCGTATAGCGCTCGGCTTTCCTTCGCAGTGGCAAATGGAGTAGCGGCTCCCACCGTGACACTCCGTGGCAACGGCGTGCAGCCCGAAATGCATAGTGCGATTGAGGCGGCGTTCGATGGTACTGCTCCCAGCTTAGAATTGGGAGACGATGCTCGACTGAAGGAAACGCACGAAGCCGACGGTAATTCGTGTTCGTTGGGAGATGGGCAAGAATAAATTCACACTCGTTCCGGATGCTTCTGCGCGGACGCTCCGGGACCAGTTCGTTAGAGCTGGCACGATGCGTCAAGAAGGCCAGCTCCGGGAAGCAGCCGCGGAGTTCGATCGAGTCATTGCGCTGGCCCAGGCAGCCGAAGATCGTGAGATCGAGGGCCGAGCGACACACGGCCGCGGCATTGTCGAAGAGCGGCGTGATAATTATGCTCTGGCAAAAACCTATTATGATCAGGCTCTCGCGATCGCTCGTGAGATCAGGGATGACATCGGCGCCGGCCTCGTGCTCACCGATCTGGCCTGGGTTTACCAGCATTGGGATATGCACGACCTCGCGATGGAACATGCTCGGGAAGCCCTCGATGTTTTACTTGCCACGCCCGAAGAGCACGTAGCATTCCATAGGATGGGAACCTTGCTCGCGGATTCGGGCCGTTACCAGGCCGCGCTCGAATTTTTCGACAAAGCCATTTCTTCAGTCCAATCGAGCCCCGAGGCATCGTCCTCACCAATACAGGCTGCACTCGAACTCAATTACGCGTGGAGCGCTTCAATGCACTTGCACCTTGGAGATGCGGTTTTGGCAAAAGAAGTCAACCTGAAGGCACTCGATCTCGCGAGAGCCCTGAACGATCGTATCAATGTCGCGAATCTTACGGCGAAGATTGGGTATTGCGAGATGGAGCTGGGAAACTTTCCTGCTGCCCAGGAGCGCATCCGCCTGGCCTGTGAACTCTATCGAGCCGAGGGCAGGCTCAGCAACCTCGCCTCATGTCTCACTGCACTTGCAGACCTGGAAGTTCGATCCGGCCACCCAACGGATGCTCTGACGACCCTCGCCTCAGCTTCAAAGTATCTCGAAGAGTCCGGAAGCAAGCGGTCCGAGTGGCGGCTCCACGAGACCTATGCGAAAGCGTACGAAGCGGTGGAGGACTGGCGGATGGTCGTTCATCACGTCCGTGAGCGCCAGCGCAGCCGACAAGAGCGCGATTCGGGACAATTCGGCGATAAGCTCAACGCCGCCCAAATCCTCATTGCAACTCAACGCGAGCGGCATGCGCTGGAGGTGCATCAATTGCTCACCGAAAAACTCGAACAGCAAATTGCGTCACAGCTTGTTTCGACGGCGGCACAATCGGAACTGGTTGAGTTATTCCTCGCGGGTGTCCGGGATGCCGCACGAAAATTCACCGACCCGATCAACGCGCTGAAAGAGATTCAGGCAATGGTGCGGGCGCTCCCAAGGCAGGAAATCGACTGGACGAAATTCGAAGCGGAGTTTGCGGCCGTTCATCCAAAATTTAAAGCGAAACTGGCTCAGGACTACCCCGACCTGACCCAAATGGAACAGCGGATCGCCGCCATGATACGGATGGAACTTAAATCATCCGATATTGCACGCCTCTTTTCGATCACCGAGCGCGCCGTGGAGTTTCACCGGCTGAACTTGCGGAAAAAGCTGAACTTGAAAGCGGGGGAAACGCTGCCAACATTTTTGAGTCAGTTGTAATTTTCGCCGATGTGGCCGCCGGAGTTACAACTTTTCTTTCAGCTCCGCGATGGCCTGCTCGCATTGGGCGCTGACGAGGGCAAATTGTTCGGTGGCTTGCACGGCATTTTTCGGCTCGGCGCACAACTGCTCGACCGATTCGGCGAATCCGGCAGCAGTACTCATGCCCATAAATTTCAAATGCGGCTTCATTGCATGGACGCGACGGCGAGCGTTATCGAGATCGTTTTGTTCGAGCGCGGCCGTGACCGATTCCAGTTGGCCCGGGACGCCGTCCAAAAACATGCGGATATACTTTTTTAACTGCTCCTCGTTGCCGCCCGTTATTTCGCGCAGGGTGTTGAGATTGGTGACCGGCGCGCCATAAGCTCCATTCATATTCTGCTTAGAAAAATTTGTTGAGGTATTATCGATTCCATCCGACCCATTGGTCTTGAAGGACGGAATTACAGCATTAGCCTTCCCTCGATAGTATTTCGCAATCACTCGGAAAAGTTCATCCTGCTTGAACGGCTTGGGGACATAATCGTTCATGCCGGCGGCGAAGCAGCGGTCTATTTCCGATTTAATCACGCTCGCAGTGAGTGCGATGATGGGCACGTCCCGCTTCGTGCGCGGAAGATGAGTGCGAATATGCTTCGTCGCTTCGATGCCGTCCATTTCCGGCATTTGCACGTCCATGAGCACGAGATCGAACGCGAAGCTTTGGACCAACGTGATCGCTTCGAGGCCATTCGATGCAAGTTCCACCGAGACTTCAGGAATCATGTTGCGCAGCGTGTCGGTCAGGACGATCTGGTTGTATTCGTTATCCTCGACGAGCAACACGTGCATGCCGCGTAGCGATGCCGCATCGATCGACGCGGTGGCTTCGGGTTCGACGAACACACCTTCGCCTGCGACCTCGTAGGGGATGGTGAACGAGAATTCGGAGCCGTTGCCCGGCTTGCTTTCGACGCCGATGTGGCCGCCCTGCAGTTCGACAAGGGTGCGGGAGATTGTGAGGCCCAAGCCCGTGCCGCCGTATTTCCGAGAGGTTTCCGCATCGGCCTGCGAAAAGGAATCGAAAATCGAGTTGAGCTTCTCCTTAGGGATACCAATACCCGTATCGCGGACGGCTATTCGCACTTTCATGTGCCGTTCGCCGGCGGTAACGGCGCTGACCAAAATTTTTACGGAGCCGCGCTCGGTAAATTTTACCGCATTGCTGAGAAGGTTCATAAGCACCTGCGATAAGCGGGCCGGATCTCCTATGACGACCTTTGGCGTGGACTCTGCAATTTCCTCGGTGAGGGTTAGGCCGCGACCCTCTGCCTTCAGCCGCATGATGTCCATCGCGTGGCCCGTCACATCCAGCAGCCGGAAGGGAATATGCTCGAGCTCCATCTTGCCAGCCTGCAATTTCGAGAGATCGAGAATATCGTTAATAATGACGAGCAGGTTGTCGGCCGAGGCTTCGATGGCTTCGAGATAATCGCGCTGCTTCGTGGAGAGCGAAGAATCGAGCAGGAGCGTGGTCATGCCAAGCACGGCATTCATCGGGGTGCGGATTTCGTGGCTCATGTTCGCAAGGAACTGGTGCTCCAAACGCTCGCTGGCCTCGGCGCGCTCTTTGGCCGCGGCTAATTCCGTGTTGATGCGACGGAGCTTGCGTTCGTTGCGATAAAAAAGTGCGGCCACCAGACACAGCACCACGGCGATTCCAATGATCGAATAGTTGATAAAGCGATCGTGTTCGAGTTCCCGATCCTGCGTGGCAATTTGCCGCTCGCTCTTGCTCGCCTGATATTTTGCCTCCATATCGGCAAGGATGCGGCTCTTATCAACATTGTAAATCGAATCGTGGAGCGCACTGCCCTTCGTCAAAAAAGTATATGCGGATTCATAATCGCCGGCTGCGGCATACGCTTTGGCGAGACTCAGGTAGCCATCGACGAGTCCGCGGCGGGCGCCAATACGCTCGTCGATAGTGCGCGCGAGATTCAAATAATACAAGGCGCTGTCGGCCGTGTGAAGCTGAAGAAAAACATTCCCGAGTTGGAGGTACGCGCTTGCGGTATAAATCGAATTAGGGGCGGCGGCCCGGTTCATCTCGATCGACTTTCGGTCGTAATACAGAGTGCTATCGAGCATTCCCTTCTTTTCAAACACGCTCCCGATGTTGCCGAGTACACGGGCGCGTTGGTTGTGCTCGCCAATTTCGCGATAGAGCCGTTCACTATGTCGGAAATAAAAAAGGGAACTATCGAGCGCGGCGTCGAACGGAAGGGTACGCATGGAGCCATTGAAACTTCGGCCTATATTATTATAGATAGCGGCAAGGGCCATGCTATTGCGCGTTCGCGATTCCGAAGCCAACGCGAGCCGCAAATATTTCAACGCCATCTCCGGCTCCTGTTGATCGAGATAAAGACATCCAAGGTTATTATAGGCATTGGCAATGCCCGCCGAATCGCGCCGGACCTGGACAATGTTGAGGCCAGATAGAAAAAAATCGAGCGCTTCATCGTAACTGGCTATTTCAAGATCGTTCCATCCCAATTGGCTGTAGGCCTGGGCGAGAAGGTCGGAATCCCCAATGTGCTTCGCGGTACTCACGGTTTGCAACAGCTTCGTACGGGCTTCGCCATATTCGCCAGCATTGGAATAGATGTGTGCCTGGAGTAAAGCGAAGCGGGTTTCCCGATGGCCATCTCCGGCCTTCTCGGCGAATTCATAGGACTGGACCGCATAACTCATCGCCGTCGCGGTGTCGGCATCTTCGAGCGCCGTCGCGAGTTGAAAGAGGATATCGCTGCGCTCCGTATCCTGCGTTGCATAGGCATACGCAGCGTGAAGACTATCGAAATAATTCTGAGTTTGCGCGAGAGCACGATGCACCGGAAGCACCGCCAAAAGCCCTACGAGGGGAAGGAACCAAGAGGACGGATAGAACTTCATGGAATGCTTCACCGGAATGTTTTCTCTATCGGGAAATCAATGTAGCCGTAAATAAACGACATAACCGAATAAGGCCAGCACGAGCACCCAGAAAACGAGGTTCATCGTTTTTTGAAAACCGTTCGACTTCGTGAGCGTCCGGAGTTTGGCAATTTGGGTGAGAGCGAGTTCCAATTTATGGAATGCGGTCTCGTTTTTTACGATGTAATCGTACGCACCATATTTGATAGTGTTCGAGGCCACCTCGATCCGGTCCTGACCGGTAAGGAAGATGATAGGTAAATTAGGAAAACGCGCTTTGAGCTTTGAAAGAACCTGCATGCCGTTCATCGCATCCGCTTTTATGGTGTCGAGCTGGTAATCGAGGACGGTCACGTCCGGCTCGTCCGCTATACCAGCAAGCGCGTCTTCGCCGGTGTTGAAGATCGTGATATTCGATCCGGGAAAGGTCTTTTCAATAGTATCGCGGACCATCTCGCACATTGCGGGATCGTCGTCGATAACGGTCACGGTAAGTTTTTCGCCAGGGCTCATTTTATCTGCCGGAAAAGGCATTATCGAGCTTCTCCGGTACCTATAGAAGCCAAAAAAATGAAAGAAAGTTTACGTTAGCGGAAGGGGTTCAAAATAAACAGCATCCCACCGGCGAGGATGCCGCTCCGGGCGATTCTTGTCGCTATTGCGCAATGAGGCTTGAATAGAGCGAGCGTAACTCCTTCGAAGGCTCCGCGCGCAGTTCCGTCTTTAATTTTTTCGAGTAGTCGTCGAAGAGGCGAACGAGATTAGTCGTCTGCCGTCTTCTAGCCTTGATCATCAGCGGCCCACGTAACGCATCTTCGTCTTTCACTGTATCTCCTTTCAAACTTCGCAACAAAAGCCCCTCTCGCTCTTTCGACAGCGTGAGGGGCTTTTTCATCCATCCATGCAGCCATAAAGGAAGGTTATGGCCGCGAATACCCAAACCGTTATTTGCTCGGAACTTTTATGGCGAAGAAGTGCGAGTTGCCCTGATCGTCGACCACGGTAAGCCCAATGGCTTTGCCCGCGTTGTCATCGATGACCTTCTGGAACTGCCCGGCACTTGTTATCTTTTCGTGCGCCGCCCCCGTAATGACCGCGTTGGTGCCCAAGCCGCGATCCATCGCTTCCGAGGCCGGGGCCACGTCCGTGATAAGCACGCCGTTCGAGACGTGATACTTATCCATATCGTCGCTTGTCACATTGCGAACGGTAAGCCCTATATTATCGAGGGTTGCCGTCGATTTATCGGTTTCATCCTGGCTGCCTTCCGCCTTGCTGGAAGAAGAGCCGGGGGTAGCTTCGGCGATATCCGAGCGCGGTTTTAGCGTGACGGTTTTGTCCATTTGTTTTCCATTGCGCCAGATGCGAAGTGTTACGTGGTCACCAGCGTGGTGCATTCCGATCATGGTCTGGAGCTCATTTGGCTCGTCCGTGGCCTGGCCATCGACCGAGAGGATTACGTCATTCTGCTTCAATCCGGCCGCTTCGCCGGCGCCATCTTTTTGCACATCGTCGATGCGAACGCCTTCCGGGCGGTCCAGACCCAGCGCTTCTGCCGTGATCTCATCCACCGGCGCAATTTGCACGCCGATATAGCCGCGGTTGACTCTGCCCGACTTGATCAGGTCCATCGCCACGCTCTTCGCCATATTGATCGGCACCGCGAAGCCGTAGCCCGCGAAGTAACCGGTCCCCGAGGCGATGGCCGAGTTAATTCCTACCACCTCGCCCTTGATATCGAAAAGGCCGCCGCCGGAATTGCCGGGATTGATCGCGGCATCCGTCTGGATAAAATTAGTGATCGCATAGCGGCCCGCTCCATCTTCGGCTCCAAGTTCAGGAAGTGGGCGGTGCAGCGAAGAGACGATACCCTGCGTGACCGTCGATTCCAGGCCCAGGGGATTACCAACCGCAAGTACTACCTGGCCTACGGCAAGATCGTCCGAATTGCCCAGCGCCGCGACTGGAAGATTCGTCGCGTCGATCTTGATGACCGCTATGTCCGTCGTCGGATCGGTGCCTACAACATGTGCATCGAAGACGCGCTTATCGGTCATCTGCACGGTGATGCCGCCCTTCTTCGCGGCGTCCTTGACGACGTGGTTATTCGTCAGAATATACCCGTCGCTGGTGATGATAACGCCGGAGCCAATGCCCTCTTCGGGAGTAGGCTTCTGCTGCGGAAAATTGAACTGGAAATTACCACCGCCGCCGCCAAAGAAATGCTGGAACGGGTTTTCCTGGTCGTTTTTCGAAATTTTTGGTGCTTCGGTTTTCACATTGATCTGGACGATCGTCGGCTGCACCGCTTTCGCGATGGCGACGAACGAGCCGTTCAGATCTTCGAGCGTCGAAGTGTTCGGAAGGCTCGGAAGTGGGCCGCCAAGCGTCGGGTTGCTGGCGCCGAAGGCGATATTCATCCCTTTCCAGCTACCGAAACCCGTAACTAACGTGGCCCCAAAAAT
>VFSW01008765.1_pt1 | contig 14494 bp, 16 predicted proteins | sample 5358111 | NCBI WGS metagenome assembly VFSW01 (sample SAMN11554181, study PRJNA540505) | mine drainage metagenome | isolation source: sediment from site ElyBrook_90M | place: USA: Ely Copper Mine, Vershire, VT | collected 2017 | reverse complement strand
GATACTCTTGGAGGAGTAATTCTGTGAATACTTCAAACCATACTTTACTGGCAGTTCTTGCTCACCCCGACGATGAATCTTTTGGGCTCGGCGGCACACTCGCTCTGTATGCAAGAAAAGGTTATGACGTTTATCTGGTCTGCGCCACACGTGGAGAGGTCGGCACGGTCGACCCGGAACACATGCAGGGATTCAATTCCATTGCTGAATTGCGTGAGTCTGAGTTGCGTTGTGCGGCAAAGCATCTTGGCTTGAAAGATGTGTTCTTTCTCGATTATCGTGATTCGGGCATGCCCGGCATGGATGATAACAAACATCCCGATGCTCAAGTCGCCCATCCGATTGATGAGGTGGCCGGACGAGTGGTCAAATATATTCGGATGCTGAAACCAGATGTGGTCCTGACCTTTGACCCGATTGGCGGATACCGTCACCCGGACCACATTCACATCCATCAAGCCACCGTGCTTGCGTTTGAAAAATCAGACGACGCATCTTTTCACCCCGAAAGCGGATCGCCGTTTAAACCAGCTTCGCTTTACTTCCAGGTCTTCCCGCGCTGGTTCCTGAAAGCGGCCACTCGCATCATGCCGCTCTTTGGACAGGACCCGAGTAAGTTTGGGCGCAATAAGGATGTGGATCTCAAGTCCTTAGCCGATGTGGATTTTCCCGTTCATGTGCGCCTGGACGTTCGCTCCGTTTCATCGGTCAAGGGTGAGGCCGGAGCCTGCCATGCATCTCAAGGCGGCGCACAGATGCGGCGCGGTTTGATGGGATTTGTAACCCGCGCTTTCGGCGAATACGAAGATTATATGCGTGCTTATCCGCCAGTGGCAAAAGGCGAGAAGAAACAGTCTGACCTGTTTGCCTAGTGATTGATTAGGGCCATTGCCAGATGCAAGCTGAGTTGGTAGAAATGCTCGAAATATTGTGCCAGATAAAATTTGGGGCTTGCAATTCACCCAAAATTTTGTAGAATAGTTGTGCCGGCACTATAAATTTACGCAAGACATATTTAAAAAAGGAGTAACCATCATGGGCGATAGTGGAAAGAAAGATAAAGGCAACAAGGAAGAAAAGAAAAAACCAAAGATGACCCAAAAAGAAAAACGAAAAATGAAGATCGAAAAAAAGAAGCAAGGCAAATAATTGCAGTAAAAGGGGCGCAGACGAAACACTGTACGTTCTTTCTTTGAGAGCGTACGGTGTTTTTTCGATTAAGTCATCTGATGTACAAAGAAAAGATGCTTGGATTTTGCGGGGAATGTACTTTTCGCATCCTAATCTATTTCTTATATTCCAGCCATATCCCGCACTCCTGCCCGGCGACTATCTGCATGTAATTCAATTCTACTTGGAGGTAACAATGAAAAAAATGGTACGTATGTCCGTTCTATCAGGTTTGGTGCTTGCCGCAATGGCAGTCAGCGCTTTTAGCGCGATGGCAATGGGATTAACCCATGTGGCTGAGCCTGTTGCATCGGCAACAGGCACGTCCAGTCTTAAGCAGGAAGTCATAGGCACAGTCACGGCAATCAATGCCACCAGCATTACGCTCAATGGCACAGTTTACACTTTGTCTGCCAACACCCAAATTCAAGGCACTATTCGGGCCGGTGATACCGTCAAGCTCGAGATCGTCACCAATTCAAATGGCAGCATTACAGTTTATGAAGTAGCCAAACCGAATTCGTCTGGAACCGGCGCTGATATTTCCGGCTCACAATCTGGAAGCATTGATCACGTTGGAACTGTTGAACCCATTGGCCCAGAAACTACCAGCTTGGACAAGTCTAATGTTGTCGAGCCGATCAGCACGGTTGAGCCGATCCACACCGAGGTTGTCAGCCCGGACAAAGGCTCTTCCACCGGCTCGAGCGTGGATAAGAACAACCCCGCCTCGACCCCCGACAAAAGCGGCTCCAGCCTCGATCAGCATGGCAACGGCTCTGGAAATTCTTACAGCCACGATACCAACAAAGATTCTTCCCAGTCACCATCTGTTAGCGCTCCAAATTCGCCTGCTGACAGCGGCCAATAATTTAGAGCAGCTCGTTGCTTGGCAGTCGAACTTTGACTGCCAAGCAATATTAATCAGTTGTTCTGAATTGATATAACCTGTTAAATAAAAAACAACGTATGGTCTCCAACGAGATCATGCGCTGTTTTTTATTCGACAAAATTTATTTACGTAGACTCAATGAATTTAGGAAATCTTATCCAGCATCTCGATTGCTTTGCGAAGGCGTTCGAGCACCTTGACCTGACCGATGATTTCCATGCTTTCGAAAAGCGGCGGGCTTACTTTTTGTCCAGTGACGGCCACGCGAATGATGCCGAAAACTTGATTTGGATTCAGCGCAAGTTTTTCCACTAATTCGCGCATGGGTGGTTCGGCGACTACGTGACTCAGGTTTGGCAATGCGGCTAGAATTTCATAAGACTTGCGCGCTACCTCGGCAGATTGTTTGGCGTCGAGTCCTTTTGCGATGAGTTCGTCAGGGTTGGGTTCGATTGTCTCTTTAAAGAAGAAGCCTGCAAAGTCAATGCTGTCGTCAAGCGTGACGAGACGCTCGCGGATAAGGGGGATGATCCGCAGAAGAAGGCCATCGTCAACGTTGAATCCGGCTTTCGTGAGAAAAGGCTTGATGCGCGCAGCCAGGTCTTCAGTCGAGAAGAGGCGGATGTGTGTCCCGTTGAAATGATCCAACTTTTGGAAGTTGATGGCAGCGGGGGCTGGATTCAAATGTTGAAGGCTGAACTTTTCGATCATGTCATTCAGCGTCAACACATCACCTTCGGCGATGCCCCAGCCCATCAGCACCATCCAGTTGAGCAGGCCTTCGGGTGTGAAGCCAAGATCCTGCATATCTTTGATGAAAATGGAATAACCATCCTTGATGGCGTCCGCCGTTTCGCGTTTGGACATTTTGCCTTTGCCGCTTGGTTTGAGAAAAACGGAAAGATGGACCCACTCCGGCTCATCCCAGCCGAAGGCGCGCACGATGTTGACATGCAGCGGAAAAGTTCCAAGCCATTCCGAGCCGCGGAAAACATGTGTGATCTGCATCAAATGATCGTCCACCATGGCCGCCAGATGATAAGTTGGGAGACCGTCGGTTTTTAGGATTACGGAATCATCCAGGTTTTTGTTTTCGATGACAATGTCGCCGCGTAGAAGATCGTGTGCGGTTGTTGCGCCTTCAAGCGGAGTCTTGAAACGGATAACATGTTTCTCGCCGTTTGCGACGCGACGCGCGGCTTCGTCGGGGGAAAGTTTGCGGCAGATTCCATCATAGTGTGGATTCTCTTTGCGCTTCTGCTGCTCCTGCCGGACTTTTTCCAAACGGTCGGGAGCGCAGAAGCATAGATAAGCGTGGCCGCTATCAACCAGCATTTTTGCATGTTGAGTATAGATGTCGCGACGCTCAGTCTGCCGATATGGACCGAAGGCTCCGCCAATATCCGGACCTTCATCGTAGTTCAGCCCGAGCCAGTGCAAGCTGTCAATAATTTCCTGCTCCGCGCCGGGAACAGTGCGCTTGAGATCAGTATCTTCAAGCCGCAAAATAAATTTGCCGCCTGTTTTGTGGGCAAGCAGATAATTGAACAAGGCTGTGCGCGCGCCGCCAAGATGAAAATGTCCGGTGGGGGAAGGCGCCATACGCACTCGCGCAGGTTTGGTGTAATCAGTCATTTTGTTTTTTTAACCTAAAAACAGAATTTAAAAGTCCATGGATTTGTGGCGCATGGCAACGCTTTCAACCAGTCCGACGGCGACCATGGCCGCCATCAAACCGGAGCCGCCATAGCTGATGAACGGCAGAGGCAACCCTGAAACCGGGATCAACTTCAGGTTCATGGCGATGTTGGCCGAACCTTGAAAGAACAATAACATTGCCACACCGAAGGCGATCATTGAACCGGATATATCTCTCGCCTTTTGTGCAATACGAATGCAGCGCCAGATAACCAGTCCCTCCATGATGAGAATCAGAATCACACCGGCAAAACCGAATTCTTCGGCAGTCACTGAAAAAATAAAGTCTGTGTGGCGGACTTTGAGAAAGCGCAATTGAGTCTGCGTGCCGTGACCATAACCTTTGCCAAACCATCCGCCTGAGCCAATAGCGATCAACGCTTGTTGCACGTTATAGCTCGCGCCTTGTGTGGCGTTTGGGTCGGGCAGGATAAAGTTCAAGATGCGCTTCTGCTGGTAATCCTGTAAAAAAGGTAAACGCGCGCCTGACACCGTAAAGGCAATGACAAATCCAAATGCCAGTGCGCCGATAGCGCCAAAAATAACCACGTGCTTCAATTGCAAGCCATTCATCCAGATCATTCCCACCCATATCACCATGCTCACTACCACATTCGACAGGTTCGGCTGGAGCAAGATCCAAATTATAAGTCCCCAAGCCCAAAGCAAACTTTTGAACAGCCATTTTAAATCGCGCGGATCATTCTGACTTTTTTCAAGGTAGCGCGCCAAGACAATGATCAGCACGATCTTGGCAAATTCAGTTGGCTGGACGAATAAAACGCCCACTTGAAACCAGCGTTGTGCGCCAAACGTTGCCTGTCCCAAGCCTGAAAGCGAGACCAGGAAAAGCATCATGACGATGTAGATCGGCCAGTAAATAGAGAGCCAGTAGCGATAATCAATGCTGGCAAGGATGACAATGACTACCAATCCAGCCAGGGCAAAATACAACTGACGCGAATCGAAACCGGCCAAATCCTGATTGCCCGCAATGGCGGAACGGATCATCATCGCGCCAAAGGCGCTGGCCAGCACGATCGCGCCCAATAATAGAAAATCGAAATTACGCCAGGAAAGACCACGCATAAATTTATCCTGTGCGGCGGCGCGTCACACTCCGCAGGGGAATATCTGCCACCAGTCGTTGAGAGCGGCCGTCGTGCTGCAGATCAATTTGTACAGCATCAGCATCAATATCCACGTGCCGCGAAATGACTTGAATCAACTCATCTTTGAGCGATGTCAATTCCGCAGGCGACATGTCCGTGCGGTCGTGGATTAATACCAATTGCAAGCGCTCCTTTGCGCTATCGGCACTCCGTTTGTGTCCGCGTAACCAATCCATCATTTCCTGCCTGCCATCTTCTGGATACGATCCCACAAGCCGCCTTGCTTATCCAAATCCATGAATGGAACTTCATCGCCGCGAATACGTTTGGCAATGTTACGAAAAGCCTGTCCAGCCCGGCTCTTCACGTCTTGCGCTACCGGCACACCACGATTGGAGCCGACAATCACGCCTTCATCTTCGGGGACAATGCCGATCAATTGAATGCCAAGCAAATCCAAAACATCTTCAGCGGAAAGCATGTCGTGTTGTTTAACAAGTGTTGGATTCAAACGGTTGATGATCAAGGCAGTCGAACGTTTTTCTTCAGCTTCGAGAATACCGACCACGCGGTCGGCGTCGCGCACAGCCGAGACTTCGGGGTTGGTCACCACCAGCACACGGTCAGCGGGTGCGATGGCGTTCCGAAATCCGCGCTCGATGCCCGCTGGAGAATCGATCAACACAAAATCCACATCCGGGCGAAGCTCATTGCATAAGCGATTCATATCGCTGGGTGAGACCGCATTTTTATCCCGCGTTTGAGCCGCAGGAATTAAATAAAGTTCGGGCAAATGTTTATCGCGGATCATGGCCTGGCGCAGTTTGCAACGTCCCTCGATTACATCCACAATATCGTAAACAATTCTATTCTCAAGGCCCATGACCACGTCGAGGTTGCGCAGGCCGATATCGCCGTCAATACAAACAACCTTCGCGCCATCCGCAGCCAAAGCCACGGCGATATTTGCGACCGTGGTGGTTTTACCGACGCCGCCTTTTCCAGAAGAAATGGTAATTACTTGAGCTGCCATAAGGTTTCCTATTGACCGGCCTGCCAGGGTTCGATTACGACTCTTTCGTCGCGGATAAAAGCCATCTCAGGCTTTCCAGTTTCTCTTTTTGGAGATGTGATCATCGCGTCCTCCCCGACCTGGAGGCGCATCGGCGCGAAATCGAGCGCGCATACCACTGCGGCCTGGTTGCCTTTCGAGCCTGCGTGGACGGCTCCGCGCAGACGACCCCAGATGATGATATTGCCTTCAGCTACGATCTCTGCGCCGGGGTTGACGTCACCCAGCACGACAACATGGCCTGCAAATTCAATGCGCGCACCGGAACGAATTGTCTTGTTTAGGAAGAGTGCCGTTTCGTCGCCGAGGTCTTGCACATCGAAATGGCGCGCCTCTTCGGGTCGAGGTTTGGAGATGCGGGTTGCTAATCCTAAAAGCTGTGCGGATTTTTCGGTTGTCGGCGATTCGCTGATCACAGCCCAAAGCGAAACATTGCGTTCCGACAAATGATCGCGTAATTCAACCATTTCATTGACTTTGAGAATCTGTGTTCCAACATCCACAGCCAGCCGTGCGCCTTGAAAAAAAGACTGCTTCTCGTCTATTTGGGATAACAAACCCGCGAGCTGATCTTCCCAAGACGCGTTGGATAGCGAGACCAACAAACCGTCTCGTAATCCTTTGATCTGAACCAGGGAAGCTAAATCATTCATCAGTCGCGCAAATTATAGCATGACAATTATACGAGCCGCTCGTAAAAGCCGGGCGGTGGAATTTGTAGTTATTGAGTTCAGATCCAGGATAATTTACCTTGTTGGGCCGTCCATCATCCGCCGCCTTTATTGGCGAGATCAATGGACTTCAACTCAAAATAGGCTTTTAATACTCGGGCAACTACTGGCGCGGCTACCGTGGCGCCCTCACCGCCGTTGTATTCAAAGGCCATGACAACAATCTCTGGATCTTCATAAGGAGCATAAGATAATGTCCAACCGTGAGTTGGCCAGGCGCCGAATTGACAGCGATTTGCCTTAAGCGCTACGTCGTCACAATATTCGGCGGTACCGGTTTTGCCTGCAACTGCAATTGGCAGCGGAAAATTGTCCGCATATGCAACGTGCAAAGTTCCGCGCGGATCGGTAACTGCATCCCGCATTCCGATCTGGACATTTTTTATAACGCTTGGATCCACGGTTTTCATTTGACCTGTTTTCAGGCAGTTACCTGCTTCGCAGGTATAGTCTGCTATACGAGGGTCCTTGGTTATATCCCATTTCAGATTCGGCACAAAGGGCGATATTTGATAACTGCCGGCGGGCGGTTGATCTGCAATCGTTAAATCGCCAAGATTTTGCCATGCTTGACGTGTGTTCCCTTGTGCGTCAGTTATGGTTTGAGGCACCCAAAGACTGAAATCTTGCGGATTAAACCAGACGGTTTGTACTTTTCCGGCACTGTCAACCACGTTTCGGACGATGGTCGGCTGCATCAGTTTTCCGTTGTTCGCCATTGTTTCACCGGACATTAATACCTGCAATGGCGTTGCAAGCACATATCCTTGTCCAACCGTGGCGATATAGGTGTCGCCCGTTGACCAGTTTTCACCCTGATTAATGCGTTTCCATTGCGGATCAGGAATCAATCCGCTTGCCTCGCCGGGTAATTCAATACCTGACGGCACGCCGTATCCCAAAGCCCGGGCATACTCGCCCAGACGAAAGATTCCAAGACCGCCGTTCTTGATTTCGTTATCATACCCGCCGCCCAGTTTGTAAAAGCATACATTGCTGGAGAAGGCGATACAGTGATAAAAATCGATCTGCCCAAAGCCAGGCGCATACCAATCCACGAATGGACGTGTGTTAGATGGTCCGCAAGGCTCGTTTGGCGTAAACTGTTCGCATAATAGCAACTGTCCGGGCGCGGCTATGATCTGGCTTGTGGTTACAACGTGCTCATTCAATGCGCCATTTGCCGCGGAAAGTTTAAACACCGAGCCAGGCGGGTATTCACTCTGGATCGCGTTATTCAAAAGTGGATGGCGCGGATCCTGACTCAGTTGGTTATAGTAATAACCGGGGATAAAGCGCGCCATGCGATTATTTTCATAGGTTGGATAGGATACCATCGCCAGAATTTCGCCGGTTTTTGGGTTCATGGCGATTACCACACCGCTTGAGATTCGGACTGTTCCAAAGTACGCATTCCAATAATTAATTTCCTGCATCAAGGATGCTTCAGCTGCAGCCTGCAAGCGTGTGTCAATTGTCAAGGTGACGTTATAGCCCGGGGTTGGTGCCACTGGAGGCTGAAGGTTGCGAATTTCCTGACCGGCTACATCTGTCTGGACGACACGTGTGCCATTTGTTCCTGCCAGAACATCCTGTAATGAGTCTTCAACGCCTGCGTATCCGATCTTATCCCGGTTGGGAACGAAGCCTTTGGCGCGCAAACTTGTCTCGAGCACTGCCGGGATCGGACCGAGAAAACCGATCATGTCGGATGTCAATGAACCGGTCGGGTAGTCGCGGATCGGGACGGTCTCAACCCCTACTCCCGGCCAATCAACAGCTCGCTCATTGACCAGACGCGCAACATCTTCTGAAATATTGCACTTTATTTCGACTGGAGTATATGGCGCTAACGAATCGCCCAGTGCAACCAATTGAGTAATACCCGGCCCCTCGACACAGGGGGCAAATAACTTGGCGTCATCCACCGTGCCGCTGTTGACCGGGATTCCGGTCAAGGCTGAGATATCGCGGTAGATGCGTTGAACATCCGCGCTGTCATCTGGAATGTATGCGGGAGTAATGACGAGGTTGTATGAAGCGATGTTGCGAGCCAGAATATATCCATTGCGGTCATAGATGATACCGCGTGGGGCTGCTGAGCGGACCACTTTGGTGTAATTCTGGACTGCTTGATCTATGTAAGTCTGGCTGTTGAAAACTTGCATGGAAATAAGACGGCCCAACAAAATGGTTAATACTACGAGGATTAATCCGTAGATGACAAACAACCTCCAGGTCTCAAAACGAGAGCTGCGGGGCGTAGAAGGTAAACTCATGCTTCCTCCATGGAAGGAAAGACCCAACGGGCAATGTCACGCATGAAGCCATAAAGCGGAATCGAAAGGAGCAGATTCAGCAAAAGGCTTGGAAGTGTGATCAGGCCCATCGTGTCGCGAAACGGTAAAGGGTCCCCAGCGATGCGAAGGTAAGCATACGATAGAAGGTGCATTACCAGCGTCCCTAAAAAAGTCACGCTGAACATTGCCAGCAAGGGCGCCTGCCAGACGCGGCGTTGAAGCAAAAGGGCAAAAACAACCACGCTGAAATATCCAGCCATATAAATGAACCAGGGTAAATGCGAAGAGAAGCTGACCATGATGCTTGCCAGAAAAGCCCAATGAAAGGCAGTTGTGACTCCATCCTGCAAAGCCCAGGCGGCCAGAATGACAAGCACGAGATCGGCGTAGCCTGCCAGCAGGGAGAATTGGCTGACAATGGCCGACTGTAAAATAACAGCCAGGCCAAGTAAAGGAAGTGCAATAATATTGCGCATGTCAGGGAGTAGTGGTGGGAACAAGCGGTGCAGTATTAACTGCCCGGAAATTCGTGATGATCAAAACGATTTGCAGACGGCTGAAATCCACAGCAGGCTGGACAGTGGCTTGTTGAAAGAGTTCAGCCGCCAGCTTGCGGACATTGACCACCTGACCGACGATCAGGTCGGGCGGAAAACCGCCTCCCAGGCCTGAAGTCAGGATAAGATCGCCTGGTTGGATGGTTGCGTCTTGCGATATGAGATCGAGGGAAATATCGCCAGTGACGGAGCCGATCAACATGGCATCTGCGCCAGCATTCTTAAGATGCACGTTTACAGCCGAAGCCGGGTCAGTGATCAACTGAACGCGGGATGCGTCCGCAATAACCGCATCCACGCGGCCAACCAATCCTTCGCTTGTCACGACTGGCATGCCGCGCAAAATGCCGTCATTTGAACCGCGATTGATAATGATGTAATGCAGGAATGGACTTGGATCACGGCCAATGACTGATGCGGCTTTGTAACTGTTCTCAGGATTCGTTCTTGAAAAATCCACTAACGCGGCGAGTATCTCGGTTTCATTTACGCGTTGTTGCAGGTTGATTACCTGGGCTTGCAAATCAGAGACTTGTTTTTCGAGTTCGGTATTTTGGGTTCGCAGACTTACAATATCGCGCGGCGCCGCCAGAAATTCCTGAATGGCCTGATAACGTGTGGCAAACCATTCCTGCGTGGAAACGAATCCGCCAGTGAATCGATTGGTAACTGAACTAAAGAAACCGCCAAAGGAAAGTGCGAGAATTCCCCCGATGATTAAAAAAATTATGGTGGTTTGCAAAGTACGGGAAAACAGATCTTTCATTCTTTAAATCATAGCATAGAGTGCAAATGTCTGCACGCCCTATGCGCCGTGACGAGTGCTGCCGCGTTCCAGACCAACCAGGTAGCGGCTCAAATTATCCATGTCCTCAAAAATGACGGCCGCGCCGCGCGCCACACATGTCAATGGATCTTCGGCAACCCAAACGCGGAGTTTAAGCTCATCTGTCAAACGGTCGGCAAGTCCCTGTAAAAGCGCGCCGCCTCCGGCCAGACAAATTCCAATATCCATCAAGTCTGATACGATCTCTGGTGGTATTTCGTCCAGCGCATCGCGCACAGTATCAATGATAACCTGCACCGAACCGGCAAGCGCCTCGCGAATTTCCACTGAAGAAATCTCAATCGTTTCAGGCAGACCGGTTACAAGATTTCTTCCGCGTACTTCCATCGTTTTTTCGGGTTGAAGCGGATAGGCCGAACCGATCTTCCACTTGACTTGTTCCGCGATACCTTCACCGATAAGCAGGTTGTACTTGTTTCGTAGATATTGAACGATATCCTGATCCATTTCATCGCCTGCGACTCTCAAGGAGCGCGAAGCGACCACGCCTCCGATGGACATCACTGCGACCTCGGTTGTTCCGCCGCCGATATCCACCACCATTGAACCACGTATCTCACCGATGGGCAGACCGGCTCCCAACGCCGCTGCAATCGGCTCTTCGATCAACATGGCTTGGCGCGCCCCAGACGCCATCACCGCATCGTAAACGGCCCGCTTTTCCACTTCAGTCACGCCAGTCGGAAGTCCAACTATCACACGCGGGCGGGGGAGCGGGACGACGCTTTGTTCGTGAACCTTGCCGATGAAGTATTCCAGCATGACCTGCGTTACATCGAATTCGGAAATGACGCCATCCCGAACCGGTCTCACCACCATCACATTGCTCGGCGTACGCCCGACCATCTCCTTGGCTTCCAGGCCAATGGCTAATGGCAAACGCGATCTTTTATCAATAGTTACCCAGGAGGGTTCGTTAATAACAATACCCTTGCCACGCACATGCACAAGGGTGTTAGCAGTGCCCAAATCTATTGCGATGTCTAAAGAAAACAGGCCTAACAGCCAGTTAATTGGGTTGAAGGCCAAAGGAAGGCTCCTCTATGAGAATCTATGCAAACCAGCCGCTTGCAAGAGCGATTATATCATAAGGACTAATATGTACTTTGTGCAACCCCCGACAGCTAAATGGGTTAAAATCCTTGAAATCATATTGAATTGGCCCGGGAGGGATCATGACAAAAATAGCGTTTGTCACTGACAGCACTGCTTACATACCAGCCGAGCTTGTCAAGAAATATAACATTACAGTTGCACCACAGGTTTTGATCTGGGGAGATCAGACTTATCAAGATGGCGTGGACATTCAGCCGGATGAATTTTACGCGCGGCTCAAAGGCAGTAAGACTATGCCAACCACTTCGCAGGTATCAGTGGTTACCATGCAAAACATCTTCTATGACTTGATCGAAAAAGATTTTGATGTTGTAGGCGTGTTCATCTCAGCCAAACTTTCCGGCACGTTGCAGTCAGCCATGCAGGGCCGGGAGACTCTGGGATCTGCTGCTGAAAAAGTTACCATTGTCGATAGCAACTCCACGGCCATGGCAATGGGCTTTCAAATCCTAAATGCTGTACGCGCCGCGGAAAATGGCGCCAGTATCGCTGACTGCAAAGCGTTGGTGGAAAAGGCCAGAGATCACACCGGAGTCTATTTCGCGGTGGATACGCTCGAATTCCTGCACCGAGGCGGACGCATCGGCGGCGGACAACGCTTTATCGGATCGGCGCTCAATCTCAAACCGATCCTTGCTGTCAAAGATGGACGCGTCGAGGCTGAAGATCGAGTCCGCACGAAGAGCAAGGCTCTGGATCGCGTGCTCGAGTTGGTCGCAGCGGATGTTAAAGGGCAATCCAATATCCATATTGCCACACTTCATGCGAATGCTGAACAGGAAGCGCGCGATTTGCTTGCGAGGGCTGGAAGGGAATTAAATGCAGTCGAAAGCATTCTGTCCTCCGTTAGTCCGGTAGTTGGCACACATGCCGGGCCGGGAACAGTTGGCCTGGCCTTCATGGCAGGTATGTAAAATTCTTCCTCTCCTATTCGGGAGAGGAATTTTTTGTACAGGTATAATTCAAGCATGAATCATCCAGGCCCTGTTGTCATCGGCATTGCAGGCGGATCAGGATCAGGCAAAACCACCGTCGCCCAACAAATACTCGAACGTGTTGGCGCTGACCGGATCGCTTTCCTGCAACATGATTCTTATTACAAGGATTTGAGCGGATTGCCACCGGCTCAGCGCGCAGAAATCAACTTCGATCATCCCAACTCGCTCGAAACTGAACTGCTGATCGAACATATCGTTTCACTTCGGGACGGCAAACCGGTTCAGGTCCCGATCTACGATTTCTCAACCGATCATCGTACGGACAGGACTTTTACAGTTTTTCCGCAGCGTGTGATTTTGGTTGAAGGCATCCTGATCTTTACAGAGGCCGCCCTGCGCGAACTCTTCGACATAAAGATTTTTGTGGATACTGATTCCGACTTGCGCTTCATACGGCGCCTGCGCCGCGACATTACTGAACGCGGACGCACGACCGAATCAGTCATTGAGCAATATCAGGCCACGGTCCGTCCGATGCACCTGGAATTTGTCGAACCGTCCAAGCGCTATGCCGATATCATCATCCCCGAAGGTGGATTCAATGCCGCCGCGCTGGATATGGTCGTGGCGCGCGTGGATGCGTTGCTGAAATAATTCAATTCAAATCAAAAGGAGAGAACATGGCAAAACAATGGAACACCCCGCCCGCAATGGTTATTGATCCGAAGAAGAAGTACAAGGCTCACATGGAAACAGAGAAAGGCACGATGGTCATCGAGCTCTTCGCCGACAAAGCGCCGAAGACCGTGAATAACTTTGTCTTCCTGTCGCGTGAAGGATTTTATGAGGGGATCATCTTTCACCGCGTGATCGCCGACTTCATGGTGCAGGGCGGTGACCCGACCGGCAAAGGTTCCGGCGGCCCTGGCTACAAATTTGCGGACGAATTTCATCCGAGCCTGAAACATGATAAAGGCGGCAGACTCTCGATGGCGAACGCCGGTCCCGGCACAAATGGTTCGCAGTTCTTCATCACACATATTGCCACGCCGTGGCTTGACAATAAGCACAGTATTTTCGGGCAGGTTGTCGAAGGCATGGATGTGCTCATGTCCATCCCGCCGCGCGACCCGATGCGCCCTGAATATCCCGGCGTGAAGATATTGCGTGTCACAATTGAAGAATCCGCCTGATCAAAAAGCGACATCTGCCAGCGCGAAGCCGAAGTTGTCAGGATTCGCGCTGAATGTTTTGCGCGTGTTGGCGTTGCTGGCTGTCATCGCGATCAGTATTTACATTTACTCAATCCGCAATCATGCAGATCAATTTGCAAAATACGGCTACCCCGGCATTTTTCTGATATCGATTCTTGCAAACGCAACTGTTTTGTTGCCAGCTCCCGGTGTGGCGGTTGTCTTTGCGATGGGCGGAGTTTTCAATCCGTTCATTGTTGGGATTGTGGCTGGAGCAGGCGCGGCAATTGGAGAGCTTTCAGGATATGCCGCAGGTTTCAGCGGACAAGTTGTTGCAGAACGCACAAGACTTTACGACCGCATCGAACACTGGATGGAACACTACGGAACACTGACAATCTTCATTCTGGCGGCGATACCCAATCCGTTCTTTGACCTGGCGGGTATGGCGGCTGGTGCTCTGAAAATGCCGCTTCAAAAATTTCTTGCGGCCTGTTTATTTGGCAAGATAATCAAGATGTGGATCTTTGCCTATGCCGGAGCTTATTCAATCAGTTGGTTGTTGAATATCATGAAATAAATTTGCTGGCGGAGGAGTACATGAAAGACTATAAAAAAGTTGATTTATATCTCGAAAAAAACCTGGATAAGAGTATCGCTGAATTATCGAAGCTGGTGGCGCAACCCAGCGTCGGCGCGCAGAATTTAGGGATGAAGGAATGTGCACTGTTGGTTGCTGGAATGCTCAAGGCGCGCGGATTCAAAGTCGAGATCATGGATACGGATGGCGCGCCGGTTGTCTTTGCCGAGCGCAAAGGCAAATCAGACAAGACTCTGTTGATCTATAACCATTACGATGACCAACCGC
>VFSW01008764.1_pt1 | contig 14494 bp, 12 predicted proteins | sample 5358111 | NCBI WGS metagenome assembly VFSW01 (sample SAMN11554181, study PRJNA540505) | mine drainage metagenome | isolation source: sediment from site ElyBrook_90M | place: USA: Ely Copper Mine, Vershire, VT | collected 2017 | reverse complement strand
TCGGCGAACCAGCCAAGCGTGGTCTCGAGCGCCCACTCGACCGCGCGCGCATCGTAGTCGTTGAACACGCAGCCTGTGCCGATGCCGCTCGCCGGGTCGAAGTGCACGACCGAATCGGCCAGACCGCCGGTGCGACGCACGATCGGCACCGTCCCGTAGCGCAGGCTGTAGAGCTGATTCAGCCCGCAGGGCTCGTAGCGCGAGGGCATCAGAAAGGCGTCGCTGCCGGCTTCGATCAAGTGCGCCTTGGCCTCGTCGTAGCCCGCCTGAAACGCGAAACGTCCGGCGAATCGGCGGCGCAATCCTTCGAAGAACTCGACGTAGCGCGCGTCGCCCGCGCCGAGCACCGCAAACGCACAGCGCTGTCGGCTGAGGAACGCGGGCAGCACATCGAACAGCAGGTCGATGCCCTTCTGCTCGGTCAGGCGGCCGACCATGCCGATCAACGGCATCCCGGCGTCGACCTGCAGGCCGTCGGCCGCGATCAAGGCGCGGCGGTTGGCGAGCTTGCCGCGCAGATCGTCGCTGCTGAAATGCACCTGCAGATACGGATCGTTACGCGGATCCCACTGCGCGTAGTCGACACCGTTCAAGATGCCGACGACACCGTCGGTGCGCGCTCGCAACTCGTCCTGGAGGCCGGCGCCGAACGGCGCGGTGCCGATCTCGCGCGCATAGGTCGGGCTCACGGTCGTGACCACATCGGCATGGCGGATGCCCATCTTCAGGGCGTTGATGAAGCCGCCCGCCAGATCGTGGGCATCGAGCAGCGCCTCGTCCGCTCCGAGCCCCAGATCCGATAGTGCGCTGGCCGGCATGAATCCCTGATAGCCGATGTTGTGAATCGTCAGCACCGAGCGCGAGCCGGCGAACAATCGATCCCACGCGTACACGGTCCGCAACAGCAACGGCAGCAGCGCCGTGTGCCAGTCATTGCAGTGGAAAATGTCCGGCGCGAACCCAAGACGTTGACAGGACTCTATGACCGCCCGCGTGAACAGCAGGAACCGCCGGTACTCATCGGCATCCTCCGTGTAATAGGAACGCCGATCGAACATCGGCGGACAGTCGACGAAGTAGACCACATGCAGGGTGCCGGGCAGAAGCGCGCCCTTCAAAGAGAATTCGTATCGAACGCCGTCGAGCGACAGGGCCACCTGCGAGGCTTCCGGCACGTCGAAGAACCGCCAGGGGCCGTTGGCGATGGCGCGGTACCACGGCATGAACGCGCGTACATCGTGTCCCCGCAGGCCGAGTTCGCGCACGAGAGCACCGGCGACGTCGGCAAGTCCACCGGTCTTCGCGAACGGAACCATCTCCGAGGTCAGCAGGCAAAGCTTGAGCGCGGCCACGTCCCCATTCTAGCAAACGCAGCGCCACAAAACCGCGTGCGAGCGCGCACCAACTGTGGCAGTCTGTGTGCGTCGGTCGCGTCCGGCCGACACCGGATCACTCGCGAGGACCCCCATGTCAGTGACGCGATACGCCGCTCGAAACAACACCGGCCGCTACGTGAGCCGCCTGACCAGCGGCACGCTGGCCGTCGTCATGGCGGGCGGACGCGGGGAGCGGCTGAAGGCGCTGACCTTGCACCGCTGCAAACCGGCGACGCCATTCGGCGGCAAGTTCCGCATCATCGATTTTGTGCTCTCGAACTGCGTCAACTCCGGCATCCGCCAGATCGCCGTGCTCACACAATACAAGGCACAATCGCTGATCCAGCACATCCAGCGGGGCTGGAGCTACCTGCGCGGCGAATTCGGTGAGTTCGTCGAACTGATCCCGGCGCAACAACAAATCGGCGAGATGTGGTATCGGGGCACCGCCGATGCGGTCTACCAGAACCTCGACTTCATCCGCGCCCATCATCCGACCCATGTCCTGGTGCTCGCCGGTGATCACATCTACAAGATGGACTACGGCCCGATGATCGCGTATCACGAACAATGCGAGGCGGCGATCACGGTCGGCGTCGTCGATGTGCCGGTCGAACGGGCGAACGAATTCGGCATCGTCACGACGGACGACACCAACCGTATCGTGAAGTTTTCCGAGAAGCCCCGCGACCCGGATCCGATTCCCGGTCAGCCCGGGCTCGCGCGCGCATCGATGGGCATCTACGTGATCGGCACCGAACGGCTCGAGCGGATGCTCAGCGAGGATGCGCTGAACGAGTCGAGCAAACATGACTTCGGCAAGGACATCATCCCGCCGGCGATCGACAAGATGCGCGTATTCGCCTATCCATTCCAGGACGTCGAGACGCGCGCACAGAGCTACTGGCGCGACGTCGGCAATCTGGACGCCTTTTACGAGGCGAACATGGAACTGGTTGCCTTGAATCCCGAACTCAACGTCTACGACCACCAATGGCCGATCTGGACCTACCAGGCACAACAGCCACCGGCGAAATTCGTGCTCGATGAGGAAGGCCGGCGCGGCATGGCGGTCAACTCGATGATCGCCGGCGGCTGCATCATCTCGGGCGCCTACGTATCCCAATCCCTGCTGTCGACCGATGTTCGCATCGAGGATGGCAGCCGGGTCGAGAACTCGGTCATCCTGCCCAGCGTTTCGATCGGCCGGCATTGCACGATCCGACGCTGCATCATCGATGAGAACTGCACGATCCCGGATGGAACGCGGATCGGCTACGACCCGGACGCCGATCGGAAGCGATTCTGGACCACGCGCGGCGGAATCGTGCTGGTCACGGCCGATATGATGAAATCGCTCACCTGAGCTGCGGCAGCAAGCGCTGCCAGGCCGCCAGCACCTCGGCCGCGCTGATGCCGAGCATCGAGGCTTCGCCGTCGATGAGGCCCTGCAGCAGCAGAACCGGAGCGCCGGCGGTGCCGAGCGGCCGGTACAGGGACGGTGAAGCCCGGCCAAACAACACGATCAGGGGACAGCCGACCGCCGCTGCCGCGTGCGCCGGCCCGGAATCGACGGTGATCAGGGCTTCGGCCCGCGCCAGCAGGGCGAGCAAACGCGGGATCGGCAGATCGTCGGCCGCATTGTGTACGCGCGCGACGCCGGCAAGCGCGGCGATCTGCGCATTCAGCGCATGTTCAGGCCCGGCACCGAGTAGGACGATGCGCGCGTGCGGGCGATCCGCGCTGACGCGGCCGATCACCTCGGCCCAGCGTTCGTTGGGCCAGTACTTGTGATTCTTCGCCAGCCGCTTCAGGCCTCGGCGCATGGTGCGCTTGTTGCCGGCCTGAACCAGGATCAGCGGCGCATCAGCGAGCCCGCGCCGTTCGAGCCAGGAGTGGAGATCGGCAAATGCCTCATCGGCAACCCGCAGGGAGCAGCCCTCGGATCCGCTGAATGCCCCGGGCGGCGTGCGTTGCGCCCATAGCGGCGGCGTGACCCCGGCGAGCCGACGCCACTGCGCGGTGGCGTGCTCACCGGCGGCGAGCGCGTGATCGCGCACGTCGACGATCGCCTCGGCGCGCACCCCGGCGCGCGCGAGCAAACGACGCATCTCCTCGCTATCGTCGCAAAGCCAGGTCGCTGACAGGCCCCGGGCGCGCAGACGCCGCACCAACAAGCGCTGATCCGCCGCCAGCCAGTAGGGGGTTTTGCGGCTGCGCAACGCGTAGACCTCGCCGACCCCCGGTTGGCCGCGAAGCAACGGCTCGCTCCACGTTCCGGAGGTGACGATGTCGACCGGTTGGCGCCAGCGGGCATGCAATTCCCGCAGCAACGCCGTCAGCAACACCATGTCGCCAAAGGCGCCACAGCGCACGACGAGCGGCCGATGGCATTGTGGCGGGGTTTGGCTGGCCAAACGATCTCCGAATCTCGGGGTTTTAAGGGCGGCGCGGGCGAGTTTAACCCGCCCACGGCGCCCAACTGCCGACTAATGCTATCCTTTGCGCCCTCATCGCAACCCGCGAAACGAGCAGAGCGGTACCTGACCCATGATTCTGGTCATCGACGTCGGCAACACGCGCCTGAAGTGGGCCTGGCTCACCAGCGCCGGTCTGTCGGACCAGCAGGCCATCGTGCACCGGGGCGCGAAGCCCAAATTATGGACCGCCGCCCTGTTCGACACGACCCAGAAGCCCGAGCGGGTCCTGATCGCCAACGTCGCCGGCGAAGCCATGGGCAAGAAACTCACGCGGCTGACGAAAAAATATTTCGGAGTCCGGGCCGAATTCTTCAGCGCGAGCCGCAATTTCCACGAATTGACCAACGGCTACCTCGATCCGACTTTGCTGGGCCCTGATCGCTGGCTCGCCGTGATCGGCGCCTGGACGATCGCGCGCACGGTCCTATGCGTGGTCGACGCCGGCACCGCGGTCAAGGTGGACAGCGTCGACGCCAGCGGGCGGCACCTCGGCGGTCTGATCGCTCCGGGCATCCATATGATGCGCGAAACCCTTCTGACCAAGACCAGTGACATCGCCAGGGCGGTGGAGATGAGCACACCGTCGATGGCCGGTGTACTCGCCAACAACACGATCGGCGCGGTGTCGCGCGGCGCGGTGTTCGCGTTGGCGGGAATGGCCGACCGCGCCGCCGAAGCGATCGAACAGAGCACCGGCGTCAAGCCGCGCTTGTTCGTCACCGGTGGCGACGCCGGTATGATCACGTCGGTGATGCGCACGCGCGGCGAGATCGTCCCCGACCTCGTCCTTCAGGGCCTCGGCGTGGTCGCAACGCAAAGCGGCTGAACCGAACCGGGTGTGCCTAGAATCGGTAGCCGATCTGCAGCGGCACGAACTCGATCGGTGTCGACGCGCTGATGCGTTGATAGCGCGCTTCGATGAACCAAGAGCGGCCGGATGGCAGGGCGAACTCGACGCCGATCCCGGCGTTCCAGCCAAAATTCGTCATGTTGTGCGAGACCACGGTCGCGGTGCCGTAGCCGTAGCCGCCGTCGCAGAAGCCCCAAAACGGGTCGCAATAATAGTACCCGCCGTATAGCGGCACCGTCTGCGTCAACGCGACCCGGGTGTGATAGACCCCGACGCCGGCGATGCCGTAGGCACGCACCCCGTAAACGATCGGCACGTGGTAGACCGCATTGCCGCTGAAGGACCAAATCTGTCCGCTGCCCCCGTCGATCTCGACGTTCGTGTTCTGCTGGCCGATGTCGATCAGCCGGTTGCTCACGTTGTGTGCGTCGTAGCCAAGATCGAAGCGCAGGTCGAGCGGACTGGTCGACGAGGGCACGAGAGTCAGGCCGCCGTCGATCGCGTAGCCGCCTTGAAGATAGTCGGCCGTCGTGCCGACCGGCGCGCTGTAGCCACCCATCACGTCCCAATGTGCCCCCGGGGAATCGGGGAACGGATCCTGGGCCCTCGCCACGCCGGCCACGGCAACGGCCAGCAACAACGCGCAGCAGGTTCTCATCATCGCCCGACCCTCCCCGGCGCCGCTCAGAATCCGACCCAGGGGCCGGCCACCCCGGCGGCGGAACTGGACTCGAACGCCACGTAAACCGGTTGGCCGTAGAAGAACGGCAGACCCCAATCGAAGGCACCCTGCAAGCTCGTGCCCGCCGGCCCGGCCAGATTGGGCAGTACGGCGGAATTCGTCGCGAAGTCGGTGTCGGCGTTGTCGACCGAGAACGGCACGCTCACATTGAAGCCGTTGACTCCCTGGATCGTTGCTTGCAGCCCCAAGGTGGAGGCGGGGCAGTAGAACGAAGGCTGGTCCGTGCACGTGGCGATCGTATCGTCCGTGAAGAAATAGGCGTTCGATCCGGTATCGACGAAGCTCGAGGTGTAGGAGACGCCGTTGTAGAACGTCGTCAAGGTGCCGTAATTCGGATCGAGCGTGTACACGTTCGCGCTGGCCGGAAAGACATTGTCCGACTGGGTGCCGATGCCGAAGGTCAATGTGCCACTGATCGTGGCGGTCGGCGACGATATACCCGGCAGGTCGATCACGACGCCGTTGTTGTCCGCCGGGAAAGTCGACACCGGATTCTGCAACTGCGCCGCGAGTGCGACCGCCACCGGCTGGCAGGTGCCGCCCGACGGGCAGTCGTAATAGGTGCCCGGAATCGCGCCCGTCGCACACGCGATCCCGCAGTCGGTGAGGAAATTGCCGATGCCGAGAATCGCGTTCGCGCCGAAGGTTTGCACCGTATTCTCCTGCGGCCCGAGCACGCAGGAAGCCGGCGTCGTCGAGGCCGCAGCATCGCCGATCACTTGCACCGGCACCGACGCGGCCGTTTCACTGCCGATGAGCACGTCGGCGGTGCGCACCGTGCCCCAACTGTAACCGTCGGCGAACTGCACGCACTCGTCGAGCGGGTTGCCGTAGGAGTCGCTCGCCTGCGGCAGATCCGTGGCCAGCAGGCCGTTGCCAAGAACCGAGGCGAGCACCCGGAAGCCGGTCGAACCGGTGTCGACCTGCACATGATCGATCGTCTGGCACTGGGTGGTGCTGCCCGGCGCGCATAGGGTGACCGTCGTGTAAAGCGTGTTGGCCGCGCCGCCGACCGCGGCCGGTCCGGAATCGACCGTCACCGGCACCGTGTTCGGTACCGTGCCGCCGGAACCGCTGCCACCGCCGGAGCCACCGCCGGAGCCACCGCCGATGCCGGCGAAGCCGCCGCTCGACGAGCCACCGCATGCCGACAGCACGCCGAACACGCTGATCATCATCACGGTGCGCACGGCACGAATCATCGTCCGATAGCTCTTCGACATGGTTAATGGCTCCGGTGACTCAACGCAGGTTGGCCGGCGTGAAGCCGCCCGGCAACCGTGACGGCAGATAGGCGTGCCCCATACAGCTGCGCTGGAAGTGCACGACCGTAAGCACCAGATCGGGCGTGTTTATCGTCACCACGTGGTGCCCGGTTCGATGCAGCGAAGCTGCCGTCAGGTAGCGGCCGTAATACGCGCCGAGCAGCGCCTTCAGATCCGGGCTCTGATGCCCCTTCCAGGTGACCGCAAATACCGTGCCCGTGCGGTCCACGTATTCGCTCACCGCCCCGCCGCGCGGATCGATCAAGCGGTGCACGTCGAAGGATGGCATCGGCGTGACCGCATCGGTCGCGCGCATCGCGATCCGATCCTTCGCGATCGAGGCATCGTTGTCACCGAGCGCCGCCGCCGCCGGCCGGGAAAAGGCGAGCATGCTTGCGCCGAGCAAGGCAAAAACGGCCACCGGCAAGCCGAATCGAGAGGATATCGACGTCATCGCGCCTCCAAAGGCCGAGCCCGGCCCCGTCTACTTCGACTGCGCCGCTGATCGCAGGTTCCTTGAAATTCACCCCCAACATCACCATAGGGTGGTCATTCGACGCCGAATGGCATCACCCGGGGGGCACCATGGCCGATCACCTGCACATCGTTTGCGGACATTGTGACGCGGTCGTGCGACTGCCCGCCGGGCGCCTCGGCGACGCGCCGCGCTGCCCCCAGTGCCGGCAACCGCTTTTCGAGGGCAAGCCGTTCGCATTGACCAGCGCGAATTTCGACAAGCACGTCACCCGCAACGAGCTGCCGCTCGTCGTCGATTTCTGGGCGCCCTGGTGCGGACCGTGCCGCACGATGGCGCCGTTCTTCGAACAAGCCGCCCGCAACCTCGAACCCGGGCTTCGATTTGCCAAGCTGAACACGGACGAGGCGGGCCCGCAGGCCCAGCAGTACGCGATCCGCAGCATCCCGACGACGATCGTATTCCGTGGCGGCCGGGAAATCGCCCGCGAGTCCGGGGCGATGGACGCCGGCCGCCTGACACGCTGGTTGCGGTCGGCGCTCGCCTGAACCGGCGATTGGCGCACGGCCTCAGCGCTTTCGCATCAAACCGACCGCGACGAGCACGCCGCCGACGCCCAGCGCGACGCCGCCGATGAGCGGCGGGATCGGTTTCTCCTCGCGCACCTTCGCCTCGAAGGTGCCGAGCTTCAAGACGCTCTGGTCGCTTTGATAAGTCGGCGCCTTGATCAAGACATAGAGGCCGGCGGCTATCAACAGCGCGCCCGCGATCGGCAGAATGCGGTTCATCGTTTCCCAATCCGGTTGCGTGGATCGTTCTTGACGCCGATTGTATGCGCTCGCGGCGCGCTTGTCGGCGCCGCGCCGGCCGGGTACGCTGCGATCGAGCGTCGCCGCCGACGGTCATTAAGGATGGGATCACGATGAAGAGCGATCCACAGGCGTTTCGCGTCCCTCCGGGGACGTCGATGAACCTCAAGAAGTGGCCGACGCGCGTCGCGCCGATCTACAAGGACGATGCGCATTACGACAAGCTCCTGCGCCAGCATGTCGAGGCCCTGAGCGCGCAGCAATCCCGGCTCTACGCCTCCGGCAGCTACGCTTTGCTGCTGATCTTTCAGGCGATGGATGCCGCCGGCAAGGACGGGGCGATCGCGCACGTGATGTCGGGTGTCAACCCTCAAGGCTGCCAGGTCTTCAGCTTCAAGCATCCGAGCGCGGTCGAGCTGCAGCACGATTTCCTCTGGCGCACGACCCGGGATCTGCCGGAGCGCGGCCGCATCGGCATATTCAACCGCTCCTACTACGAGGAGGTGCTGATCGTGCGCGTGCACCGGCACATCCTGCAAAGCGAGGGCGTGCCGGAGGATGGCCCGCGTCGCAAGGATATCTGGCGGACGCGCTACGAATCGATCGTCGATCTCGAGAGACACCTGCACGAGAATGGTACCCGCATCGTCAAATTCTTCCTGCACCTGTCCAAGGAGGAACAGCGCAAGCGATTCATCGAGCGCATCGACGAACCGGCGAAGAACTGGAAATTCAGCCAGGCCGATCTCGAGGAACGCCGCTATTGGAAGCACTACATGCGGGCGTACGAACAATGCCTCGAAGCCACGAGCAGCCGTCATGCGCCTTGGTACGTCGTGCCGGCCGACGACAAGCGCAATGCGCGCCTGATCGTTTCGAGCGTGATTCTCTCGACAGTCCAGGCGCTCGATCTGCAATTCCCGAAGACGAGCCCCGAGCGGCGCCGCGAGTTGCGCTCGCTGCGCAAGCAGCTCGCTCGCTGAACCTCGAGGCGGACGCACCCCGGGGCGCAATCATCGGGACGACCGCACGTCCTCGGCGAGCACGCTTCGCCAGACCGCCGGCAGCAGATCCGGCAGATCCTCGGCGATCAAGCCGGGACCGAAGGCGGTGGCCGCCGCGCCGTGCATCCAGGTCGCGGCCGATGCCGCTCGCCAAGCGTCCATGCCCTGCGCCAACAAGCCGACCAGGATGCCGGCGAGCACATCGCCCGCTCCGGCGGTGGCGAGCGTCGGCGGCGCGTTGCTGTTGATCGCGGCGCGGCCATCCGGCGCGGCGATGACCGTATCGGCCCCCTTCAGCACGACCACCGCCCCGCTGCTCGCAGCCGCCGCACGGGCTCGCGCAAGCTTCGCGCCCTGCAGGTCGAACAGGCGGCGAAATTCTCCTTCGTGGGGGGTCAACACGCAGGCTTGGTGAATCTCGCGCAGCAACGCCGCCGGATCGGCTTGAAATGCCGTGATCGCGTCCGCGTCGAGCACCGTCGGGCGTGCGCCCGCGAGGATCGCGAGCGCGTGCGCCCGCGTCTGCTCGCCGAGACCCGCCCCTGGTCCGATCAAGAACGCCGAGTGTCGACGCTCCGCGAGGATTCGCGTGAATGCCTCATCATCCGCGAACGGCGCGATCATGACGCTCTCGGCACTCGCCGCGTAGACCGGCCAGACCGCCGCAGGCACGGCGATCGTCGTCAGACCGGCGCCCGCGCGCGCCGCCGCGCGCCCCCCCCAGCGCGCCCCGCCCGTCATGGGATGACCGCCAACGATCAAGGCATGGCCCCGGGAGTACTTGTTGTCGACGTCGGCCGGCCGCGGCAGCCCGGCCAACCACAGATGCGGATCGTTCTCGAACGTATCCACGGCGAGTTCGCCGATCACGCTTGCGGCGATGCCGATGTCGGCCACGACGAGCTCCCCGCACAGCGAGCGGCCCGGCAACAGCAGATGGCCCGGCTTTTTGCGAAAGAAACTCACCGTCAGGCAGGCGGCAACGGCACCGCGGTTCTCGCCGGAGTCCGCGTCCACACCGCTCGGCACGTCGACGGCGACGATCGGCAGACCGCGCGCGGCCGCCGCCGCGAGTGTCCCGAGCGCGGGTTGCTCGAGGGCGCGGCGCAGTCCGGCGCCGAAGATCGCATCGACGATGAGTTCCGCGCCATCGAGAACCACGGGCGCCAGGGCTTCGATCGGTCGACGCCAGAGATCGGCATGCTCACGGGCGGCGCCGCCCAATCGTTCGCGGCTGCCGAGCATCGCGACACGCACAGGCCAGCCGCGTTCGGCAAGCCTGCCCGCCGCAACGAAGCCGTCACCCCCATTGTTGCCGGGTCCGCAGAGCACCACGACGGATCGTGGCGGCCAGCGCCGCTCGATCTCATCGGCGACGGCCGTTCCGGCCCGCATCATCAACTGCGCGACGCTCGTGCCCGCGGCGACGGTGAGTCGATCCGCGGCGCCCATTCGCGCCGCATCGAGCACGACGCAGCGATCCAAATCCGGCGGCAATGGCATGGTCAGCCGAGTGTAACCCGGCGGACGGGCGGCCGCGCCCGCTCGACAAGGAACAGCGCCTCGCGGTATGTTCCGAGCATGAACACACTGCTGCGCAGCCTCATCGCCTGCCTCGCGGTCACCGGCACGCTGTGCACGGCCTTATCCGCGGTGGCGGCTCCGCGGCACGCGAAACCCCTCGGCCCGCCGGTCAGTCTCGCCGCCTTCGCGCGTTTGGAACGGCTCGCACGACTGCCCGACGGCATCACGATGGGCTACGTGGACATGGGTCCTCGCAACGGACAGCCGGTCGTGCTGATCCACGGTTTCACGAACGACGCCTTCAACTGGTTGCCGCTGATCCCGTACCTCGACCCGCACCTGCGGCTGATCCTGGTCGACCTGCGCGGCCACGGCGAGTCGAGCAAGCCGGCCTGCTGCTACGCGCGCATCGACATGGCCTACGACGTGCTCCTGCTGATGAATCGCCTCGGGATCGCGAAGGCGGATTTGATCGGCCACTCGCTCGGCAGCATCATCGCGCAGACCTTCGCCGAGACCTGGCCGAAGCGGGTGGGCCGGGTCGTGCTGATCTCCTCGACCGGCGGCTACCGTAGCGGCTGCACGGCCGGGCCGCCGACCGACGCGCCGCCACTGCCCGAGTTGCGGGCGGCGCTCTTGAAAATGCACGACCCGATCAATCCGAATGGGCGGTTCATGAGCGCTTGGTACGGCAATGCCCGGCCACCGGATCCGAATCTGCTGAAGCGGCAGAAGCGCGATGCCGCGGCGATTCCGGTCAAGATCTGGCTCGCGGTCCTCGACCAAGCGGTGACCGGGATCGACCTGCAGACGACGCTGCCGCGGCTCACCGCGCCGGCCCTGCTGATATGGGGAGCGAAGGATACGTTGATGGGGCCCGCAGACCGCTGCTCGCTCGAGCGCGCCCTGCCGCATGCCCAGGTCAAGATCTTTGCGAACGCCGGCCACAATCCATTCTGGAAGGAACCGGCGGCGGTCGCCGCGGTGATCAATCCATTTCTTGACAAGACCGCGCCATGAGCGACCCGATTCCCCACATCGAGATCGACGCCCTGTTCGAAGGCGCCTCGCCGCGCAGAGATCAGGCTGATCGCGCCATCATGGCGGCATCCGAAGAGAGCGGCTTTTTCGTTGCGACCGGCTTTACCGCGGACATTCCCCTCGATCGCCGCTCGCGTGCCGAACTGTTGCGGATATTTTCGTTGCCGGAGACGCAAATCCACGCGCTCTGGCGCCGGAAATTCGCACCCGGCAATGCGAACCTGTATCGCGGTTGGTTCCCGCGACAAACCGGATTCCTGACCTGCAAGGAAGGCATCGACATGGGCCCGGACGTCGCCCATGGAGCGGGTGTCGTGCACCCCGGGGATCCGTTGCGCGAGTCGACCCCTCTGCCGGCGGAAGAGGCGCTGCCCGGCTGGCGCGCGGCGGTCGCGACCTACTATCTCGCGATGCAGAAGGTGAGCGGGGCCCTGATACGTTCGATCGCGCGCAGCCTCGGCCTCGACGAGCATCACTTCGACCCGGCCTTCGAACGAGGCGGCCTGTCGACCCTGCGATTGATCCGCTATCCGGTGCGCACCGACATCGAGGTCGTCGCCGCATCGGATCCCGGCGTCTGGGTCGATCACGGCGGCAAACGTTGCTATGTGATGGGTGCTCCTCACGTCGATTCGGGCTTCCTGACTTTGCTCGCCCAGGACGGCGTCGAAGGTTTGCAGGCCCGGCACCGCAGCGGTGCCTGGGTGGATGTGCCGCCTCGCGAGGGGACACTGGCGGTGAACTTCGGCAAGGTGCTGCAACAATGGTGCGCGGGCCGCATCAAGGCCACGGAGCACCGGGTGATCGGCAGCGGCCGGGAACGCATGTCGATTCCGTTTTTCTACGAAGCGCGCGCGGATGCCGAGATTGCACCGTTACCGCTGCCCGGCACCACACCCTTCGAACCATTCTTGTTCGGCGATTACCTTTGGGCGACGACGACCCAGTTCGTCGAGTTCAAAGGCATGGAAGACCTGCGAACGCCATTGCGCGCCGCCTGACCCGGGGCCCGCACGGGAATCGCGGCACAGCGGGACGACAGGCGATAAAATGACGGCTGCGCCGGCTTAGCTCAGTTGGTAGAGCGCCAGTTTTGTAAACTGGATGTCGCGGGTTCGATCCCTGCAGCCGGCACCAATTCATCCTCCACGACGCCACCACCGATGCTGAAACAGCCGACCCATCCGCCACTCATCGCCGCCGCCTTGGCCACGCTCGCGCTGTTCGCCGCGCCGGCGCATGCGCGCCCCGCGGGGTCGACCGCGCCGCCGTCGACCGCGCTGCCGGCGCCGATGGACGCACCCCAGGTGATCACGCTGCTCGACCGCACGCTGCAGTGGTACCGCGCGCAGCGCGCCGGACGCGATATCGCATCCCGGCCGAGCGACTGGCTGATCCTGTCCGAGAATGCCCGGACCGCCCGTCAGATCGTCGCGCTTGCCTTCGACATCGCCCGCGCGGACGAGCGAATGTTGGCCAAGCGCGGTGCACCGATGAACACCACCGCGGCCGGCACCCCCGCCGCCGGATTGTTCCAACTGAAGAACAAACTGAGCGCCGATCTTGCCTCTATCGAGGCCGAACTCGCCGCCGCACGCGCCGGTCTCACCCACGCCGGTCGCAAACAGCGGACCGATCTGCTGGCGAAAATTTCCGAACTAAAGGGCGAACGCGATCTGACCGATTCGCGCATGAGCATCATCGATGCCATGGTCGAATTCGTCGGCACGAGCGATGCGCTCGGCGCAAGTCCGAATTCGCTGAAGATGCAAATCGACGCGATGGCCCTGTCCCTGCCGCGGCCGACGGGCGTGGCCCGGGCGGCGGCGGGTGCGCCGGCTCGCTTCGTCGCTCCCGCATCCGCCGGCGAAGGTCTCTGGCGGCTCATACACGAAGTCTGGCGGATCTCCGCCAAGGACGACCAGGTCGAGTCCGAGGAAAGCACCACCGCAGCCATCCAGCAGGTCTTTGCGAAGGCGCGCGCCCCACTGATCGGACGCGTCAAAACGCTCGCGGCCCGCGGCGATGCGCTGGCGGCGTTCGCCGACCATGCGGATGCGGCTTCGCTCGGCAGCATGCGTCCGCAGCTCGATGCGCTCGCCTCGCAGTTCCGACAGATGTCCGGCCTGCTCATTCCGTTCGGCAAGGCCAACGTGCTGTTCCTGCAATACCGCGCCAACCTGCGCAGCTGGGACGATGCGCTGGATCGCGAATACCGCGACGCACTCACCGCGCTCGGTGTCCGCCTCGGTCTGCTGGGCATCGTGCTCGCCGCGGTTTTCGTCGCGGCGGAGTTCTGGAGGCGGGCGGTATTCCGCTATTCGAAGGACAACCGGCGCCGTCACCAGTTGCTGCTGGTGCGCGACGTCGTGCTTTGGTTCCTGGTCGTGCTGATCGTCGGCATCTCGTTCGCGAGCGAACTGGGCTCTGTGGCGACGTTCGCCGGCTTGATCACCGCCGGCGTCGCACTCGCGATGCAAAGCGTGCTCGTCTCGATCGTCGGGTACTTCTTCCTCATCGGCAAGTACGGCATCCGCATCGGCGACCGGGTCCAAATCGGCGACGTCAGCGGCGAGGTGATCCACCTCGGGTTGGTGCGAATGCAACTGATGGAACTCGGCGGCCAGGGCAAGCTCGGGCCGACCGGGCGCGTCGTCGCCTTCGCCAATTCGATCGTGTTTCAGGTTTCCGGCGGCCTCTTCAAGCAGATTCACGGTGTCGACATGAGCTGGCACGAAATCAAACTGACGCTGCCCGAAGGGGCGGATCCGGTGGCGGCCAAGGCACGCCTGCTTGAGGCGGTCAACGATGCGCTCGGCGACTACCGCGTCGAAATCGAACGTCAGGCTGCAGAGATTCAGGAAGCCACCGCGTCGAAGTCGGCCGGCAGTGCCGAACCCCGGGTTCAGTTGCAGTTCGGACCGCCCG
>VFSW01008763.1_pt1 | contig 14495 bp, 8 predicted proteins | sample 5358111 | NCBI WGS metagenome assembly VFSW01 (sample SAMN11554181, study PRJNA540505) | mine drainage metagenome | isolation source: sediment from site ElyBrook_90M | place: USA: Ely Copper Mine, Vershire, VT | collected 2017 | reverse complement strand
CCGGCCTCGCCGGTACGAGCCCAAGGCGGGTTCGACTCGCCACCGTCCGTCCATCATAACCGCAACGCGGGGCACCCGGCCGCGCAGTGCGACGCAAAACCGGCAGCGTCCGCACACCGCGCGCAGAAGGCTGGTACACCATCGGGTGCATCGAGTGGCCAACCGCCGCCACGCATCGCCTTCACTGCCGCCGAAGACGCGATCGCGATTATCCCAGGAATGCCGGATGCGCGCTTCTGGGCAGACTCGACGACAGACTTTGTCAACGCGCTTCCGGCGCGGCCGGGCCCTTGGCTCGTTCTCTCCAGCGGTGGAGGGGATGGCGCCTTTGGTGCTGGCCTGCTCGTCGGCTTGAGCGCCGCGGGAAATCGCCCAGAATATTCAGTCGTCACCGGCGTCAGCACCGGTGCGCTGATGGCGCCCTTCATCTTTGCCGGACCGCGCTATGACGATGCGTTGCGCGAGACCTTCACCAAAATCAGTGCAGCCGACGTCTTCGAGGCTGGGCGGACTGCCGAAAGCTTTGTCGACTCGTGGCCGCTCAAGGAAACGATCGCGAAGAAGGTGACACCGAAGCTGCTGGCGGATGTCGCCGCCGAGCATCAACGCGGCCGCCGCCTGTTCGTCACCTCATTCGACGTTGACTCCGAACGCCCCGTTGTCTGGAACATGGGCGCGATTGCCGCCCATGGCGGCGAAGACGGGCTGGCGTTGTTTCGCAGTGTCCTGCTTGCCTCCACTGCTCTTCCCGGAGCATTCCCGCCCGTGCTGATTGACGTCGAGGCGAACAGCAAACGCTTTGCTGAAATGCACGTGGACGGCGGCGTCGGCGGACAGCTCTTCGTCGCGCCTGGGCCGTTGCTGCTGCCAACCAGTGATTACCGGCTACCGGCGACCCAACTTTACATTGTCGTCAATACCGGACTGGAGCGCGACTTTCAGGTCGTTGATCGTTTCGTTCCCACGATTCTGACCCAGGTCGTCGGTGCCGCAGTGAAAATCGACACGCGATTGATGCTCGACATCGCCTACGCCGTCGCCAAACGCAGCGGCGTCGGCTTCAATGTTGCCGCTATTCCCCCAAGCTTCAACGCACCAAGCAAGGGCCCCTTCGATCCCGGCTACATGGGGCCGCTGTTCCAGGCCGGCTACGAACAGGGCCGAAGCGCGACGCCTTTCGCCAACGAACCGCCGCCCTATCCAAGGGGGTCGTCGCCGCAATCGAGTCAGAATGAAAAAACCGGAGCGAATTGATGACGAAGGCTTTGCGCTCGATGTCTGCCATCGCCGTTACTGTGCTTCTGGTAGCCGCGGCAAACGTTCCGACCAACGCCGTGGCGCGGGTTGGCGTCTTTGATGGCGAGTGGAGCGTGGTAATTCAAACATTTCGCGGCGATTGCGGCCCTGCCTACCGCTACGCCGTGCGTATTGCCAGTGGCCGGGTGTTCTCGCCAGACCCAAGCTATCAGGCCCGCGGCGTAGTTGCGTCGAACGGCGCGATCAGAGTGGTCGTCTCGCGAGGTGACCAGTACGCAGCCGGCACCGGCCGGTTGCGCCGCGATGCCGGCCGTCGGCGGTGGCGCACCGGAAAAGGCGAGTGTTCTGGTGAATGGGCGGCCGAGCGGCGGGGCTGGTAAGACGGCGCGTGGACGGAACCGCCCGGGTTGCCGAGTGGAAACGATAGAACCGAGAGCGATTAAATGAAAAACGTCCTGCGCTCGATCTTTGTTCTGATGTTTGTCACATTGGCGGCAACGGGCGCGAGTGTCAAATCCTACGCCGCAGGCCGAACCGTCTATGACGGGGAGTGGAGCGTCGACATCATTACCGTCCGCGGCGATTGCGAACACTCGCTGCGCTACGCCGTTCGCATCGTCGGCGGCAAGGTGCATGCCGGCGAAACCACGTATGACCTCAACGGCGCGGTAACCTCCGGCGGCGAGAGCCGCGTGACCGTCGAGGAAAAGGGCCGCTCTGCAAGCGGCACCGGCAAACTGACCCGCGACGCCGGCCACGGGCATTGGCACACCTCAACGAACCAGTGTGCCGGCCATTGGACGGCCGCACGGCGCAGCTAGGCGGCGCGACTCTTCAGCGCGTCTATTTCGCGATTGCCGGTTCAGCCGGTTTTGCGCGCCGCGACGTTGGCGTTCCACCAGGTGCAAACGTCGCTAGCGCGCAAGTAATTGCCGTCCATGACGTTGAGCGGAACGCGGCCGCCGGCCTCGGCGACGCTAATCCGCAGGTCGCGCGCCTCTTCGCGCTTTTCCGGCGGCAGCCACATGCGATCGTGGCCCCAAAGGCTTGGGCCGTCTTTGCGCTCCTGCGGCGTCCAGCTTTCGAGATCGATGGCGCGGCCACCCCAGCCGTATTCGACCAGGAATGCCGACGGCGACCACGAGTAGAACGACGTAACGTGATCGTTGGCATGGCGGCCGAACGTGGTGCCGATCATTTCGGGCTTGCGCAGCGCCAGATCGTAGGCTTGGCCGACATCATCCAAATAACACAGCTCGAACATCAGATGATGAATGCCGTTCTTCCCGCTTTCGATAAAGGCGATGCTGTGATGACGCGGGTTGACGTGGAAAAAATACGCCTTGAACGGCCGCACGAAATAGTCACTGAGCCGAAAACCCAGAATGTCGGTATAGAACGGCACGACGTCGTCGATCCGTTCGGCCGTCAGGACGGCGTGACCCATGCCGAGCGGACCGGTACGGAATCCGGAGATCGAACGTCCCGGCCTGAATGGCTCGGCCGCAATTTCGGCGCCGTAGAATGCTTCAAGCCTGTTGCCGATCGGATCGGCAAAAACGAGCAAATCCCTGACGCGTCGCTCCTCTGCAAGCGCGCGCGAGCCACGCGCAATTTTCACCCCGCATTTTTCCAGATGCGCCGCCAGCGCATCGAGCGCGGCGGCATCGGCGACTTCCCAGCCGTAGAAGGAGGGACCTTCGTCTGCGTCGGCGTGAACGATCACGCGTTGCTTGCGGTCATCCATGCGCAGCGCCAGCGTGCCGCGGCTTTTGTCCACGAGTTGCATACCGAGAAAGCGCGTAGCGTATGTCGACCACTCGTCGAGATCCGTGGCGCGAATCCCGACATATCCCAAAGCTGCAAGTCTCAAAGGTGCAAGTCCCAAAGGTGCAAGTCCCATCGCGGCGCTCTCCCGCATTATGTTATTCTTATCATATTGAGGCTAATACGTAAATCGGCCGCTTTAAGTCGGCACCCATGCGCCCCTTAATCGAAGCCTTGAAACCTGCAGAAATCCGCCAGAGGAGCGCGCGGCGACCGGAAGCAGTTCGCGGCGTGGGTGTGATCGGCATAACCGATAGAGACTGCGCAGAATAGCATTTGCTCCGGCGGCATATTCACGAACGGCCGGACAATATGGTGCAAGCGCGCCCATGATTCCTGCGAGCAGGTATCAAGCCCGTAGCCACGGGCGAGAAACATCAGCGCGTGGATATAGCCGCCGAGATCGGCCCATTGGCCCGGCCCAAGCTTGCGGTCTATGGCGATGAAGAGCGCGACTGGTGCGTTGAAAAACTCATAGTTGCGCTTGTGTTGCTGAAATCGCAGATCCGGATCGTCGTATGGAATACCAAGGGCGCCATAGAGCTGAACGCCGTGATGCTCGCGGCGTGATTTGTAAGGATCCCACATGGTCTTCGGGTAGATGGTATATTCCGCGTCGGCTTTGCGCGGATCGTGCGCGGCGATGTAATCGGCGACCTGGCGCTTAAGCCCGCCGAGCGCTGCGCCGGTGAGTGCGTAAACACACCAAGGCTGCAGATTGCCGCCCGAAGCGGCGCGCCCGGCGCGCATGATGAGTTCGCGCACGACTTGTGGATCAACCGGCTTGTCGAGGAACCACCGGCAGGAGAATCGTGAGTCGACCGCTTCGAATAGATCCATGTTGTACTTTCCAGTTCATCTCTTCAGAGCGCTTTAACACCGTATTGACGATCGCGCCGCCCACCGCTGACATGCCGTGCCACCGCCGGTCGCGCTGCGGAAAACGCTTCGATCGGCATTGCCGCGGGCACTGGCCGGCGTCATCATCGGCGTTCTGATCGACCACGGTTCAACCGGCAGGACGCGCAGGTGACGCGCCACACGCCTTCTAGCTGATCTCGCGCTTGCCCTGCCCGTCCGGCGGCGAGATGAAGGCCCGCTCCTTCGGGAATTTCTCGAAGGCCGCTCGCGGCTTGCCGAAGTGATCGGCGAGCAGATAGGACGGGTTGCTGGCGATCCATTGCGAAAGATCGATCGCTTGATAATTGCCCGTGTTGAGACCGATTAGCACCCGGCCCGCCGTGCCGCCGATGTTTTCGATCGAATGACCATAGCCTTGGGGAATGTATGCCACATCGCCCTTAACCAACGTCTCGATCCGATAGCGGCCGTGCGAGCCGAACAGGCTGACGCTAAATTCGCCGTCGATGACGTACTGCCACTCGTCGGCGTTGGGATGCCAGTGCAGCTCCCGCAACCCGCCCGGTTCAAGGTCGAGGATGACGCCGGTCATGGTCGAAGACACGGGAAATCGGCTGGCGCCGACGCGCCATTCGCGTCCGAATTTGTGGATCGAATGCGGCTCCTGCGCCAATAATCGATACTTGTGAGTTTCAGGCGCCGAGTTCAGTGCTCCCTGAATTGAACTTGACTCTTCTGGTGGAACCGCTCCGCGCACGAAGTAAGCTTCCTGTCTTGGAAATCCCTCGAAGGTTGTCTCGGGCAGTCCGAAATTCTTGGCCAAAAGCTTTGTCGACGCGTGGCCGAGCCAGTCGGTGATGCTGAAAGTGCCGAACTCGGAAAAATAGCCGTTGTCGAAGATCAGGATGAAGTGGCACGGCTGGTTGCCGAGGCAGGCGAGCGAATGGGGATAACCGCGCGGAAAGTACCAGACGTCTCCGGCATCGAAGTCGTTGATTTCCGAGTACCCCAGCGGATCTAACATCGTCGTGCGAACGCGGCCTTCCAAAACAAAGGCCCATTCCGCGGCGGTGGCATGCCAATGCAGTTCACGGGTTACGCCGGGCTCCATACGCATCGAGACGCCGGCGATGCCTTTGGAAATCGGCAACTGCTCGACGGTCGCTTCCTTGCCGAAGCTGCCGCCCATGACTTTGCCTTTGGACTGCTCCAGAGCAAACTTGAACGTCGGCAGTTCCTTGCCGGACAGCAGCGGATCGGGAACATTATTCTTGAAGGGAAAATCAGTGACGTCGACGCCTTGCCACATCGCTGGTCTCCTGTGTGCGCCAAACGGCCGATAAGCGGCCATCGTCGTTACGATGAGCCGCAGGATTTTTGTCGGGAAGGCTCGACTGCGTGTTACGCCTGCAGCTGCCGCGTTGTGTCGTCGAATAATTCCTCAACCGAATAGCGCTTCGGAATCAGCTTCATCTCCAGACAATAGCTGCTCATCAGATCAAGCGCGGTTTTGACGGCATCGAACCCGAATGGCGCGAAGTCGATCGCGCCCGCTTTCGGCAGACCCGCAGCGTTTTTGCTCGCCAGCAGCATGCGGAATATCTCGCGCACCGCGTCCGGATTCGACTTGGAAAGACTTTGCTTGACGACGATCATGTGATTGATCGGCACGGTACGGTACTTTGCGTACCAGTCCCTCCCCGCCGTCTCGACGTCGGTGATGACACTCTTCAGCCGCGGATCGGTCGGCATCTCGCCGCCGAATATCGCGGCGTCGAGTTCGCCGTCGAGCAGCATCTTGGTGATTTCTTTGCCGGCGGCGGCGCGCTCGACTCCCGGCGGATCGCGATATTCGGCAACATGCGCGTCCTCGAACGTCACCCAATTCACCGTGCCGAGATCGAGCCCGTAGTCCTTCCAGAGAATGCCGCGGATCCACACCCCCGTCGTTTGCGAAAACGCGCGTACGCCGACCCGTCGGCCCGGGAGATCCTCCACCTTCAGCGTACCGCGCTCCGCGTTGTAAAGCAGCGCGCTCTGCTGAAACCGCCCCAGCGTGGTCGCTGGCAACAGCATGAGCGGCTTGCCGTAAGCCTTCGCCTGCAGATAGGTGACAATCGCCATTTCGCAGACGTCGAACTTCAGTTCACGCACCATCATCAGGAAGGCGCGATTGACCGGGTTGACCTCGGTGAAGTTCAGCGCCACCCGATCCGATTTGATGTCGCCGCTTTTCAACGCCTTGGTGTGAGGGTAATTCCCGATGCAGGCGCTCAGGGTTTCGATTTTATCGGCCGCAATGGCATTCATAATGCACTCATCCGTTTAGCCAGTCCCGATCCTAAGATCTGGCACGGCGCGAGACCAGTCCTGCTTACGGTTGCGGACGTCATCGCGCGGTCTGTGACGAAGTGAGCTGACTGGAAGCGCCGCGGCCGGCCTGGTTAGGAGCCTAGGCGCGAAGCCGCGTTGCCGTGCCCAACCCCCCGCTATCCGCAGTGGCGGTTAGGCCGGAAACGAACAGCCGCTGCAACGCCTGCCGCTCGATTGGTTTTTGCAGGACGGGCACATGGCTGAACCGATCGTCGACCGTATCGGCCTCGTAGCCGGTAATGAAAACGAACGGAACGCCGCGGGCCGACAGTATGTCGGCAACCGGATAAGCCATGCCGTCGCCGAGATTAATGTCGAGGATGGCGGCGTCGTAGTCGGTTGCTTTCGCCGCCACCAACGCCTCAGAGACGCGGTTGATCGGACCGACGACCGAATGCCCGCATTCCATGAGAAGTTCCTGTATCATCATAGCAACCAGTGCCTCGTCTTCGACCACCAGCACACGTCTGCCGTATGCGATCTTGGCAGGCACGGGCCTGGCGCCGTTGCCGGCGCTCTTTGCCGCGGCCGGGCCTGTCGCCTTACGGTGCGGTATGGATAAAGTGCACCGCATTCCTTGAAAGTTCCAATCGAATGCCGCCTTGCCGCCAAGCTGACTCTCGATGCTGGCGCGGATTACGTTCAAGCCGAAGCTGCGGGCCGGCGGTGGAGCAACGCTTGGACCGCCACTCTCTTGCCAATGCAGGACAAGACTGTCGGGCTGGGTCTGCCAGGTCACGCTGACCTTGCCCGCCACCGACGACAGGGCGCCGTGCTTTGCCGCGTTGGTTGCCATCTCATGCAGCGCAAGGGCGAGTCCTTGGGCCATGTGCGGCAGCAGCGAAACCCTCGGTCCGCTGATGTTGACCTTATCGGCCTCGGCGATCCGATAGGGAGCCAGTTCTTCCGCCACCAGCGCGCCGAGATCGGCGCCACACCAACGCGAGTCCGACAGGAGCGCATGGGCGCGCGCTAGCGCCTTGATACGGCCTTCGACAGCCGCGACGTAGCCATCGACGCTGCTTGCACGTGTAAGCCGGACAATCGACTGCACAACGGCAAGGGCGTTGCGGGCGCGATGATCGACTTCGCGTGCCAGCAAATCCTGACGTTCTTCGGCTTCCTTGCGCTTGGTGATGTCAATGGCGGTGCCGATCACGCGTACGCACTTTCCATTCGCGTCGAAGATGCCTCGGCCTTTCGCTGCCACCCAGCGAATAATCCCGTCTTCCTTTCCGACGGTGCGGTACTCGACATCGTAAAGCGCCCGCTTTTCCGGGTCGCAAGCTGCGGTATAGGCCGCAATGGTCGGTTCCTTGTCGCCCGGATGCAAGCCGGCATAAAAATCCGCCATACTTACCGGGACGTCCGGCGATATGCCGAACATGGCTTTGACGCGCGGCGGCCAGAACAGCGTATCGGTCACGTTGTCGACGTCCCAAAGGCCGATTTCGGCGGCCTCCGTTGCCAGCCGCAACTGCTGTTCGCTGTCAAGCAGACGCACGGCCGAGGCCTCAAGCTCCGCAGTGCGCTCGGCGACCCGCCGTTCCAGCTCGTAGTTGAATCGTTCGAGCTCGCGCGTCTTGCGGTAGAGCTCGGCAAACACCTTGACCTTGGCCCGCAAGACCGCCGGCACGACGGGCACCGGCACGTAGTCAACCGCACCCATCTCGTAGCCGCGCAGCCGATGGACATCGTCGACCTGGATGGCGGAGATGAAAATGATCGCCGTGCGTTGAAATCGCGGATGGTCGCGGATCATCGCTGCAAGCTGGAAGCCATCCAGTTCGGGCATACAGACGTCGATCAGGACGACCGCGGCGTCGTTCTTAAGCAGGAACTCCAAAGCTTCCCGTGCCGACGACGCCTTGACGAGATTTTCTCCAAGATCGCGAAGAATTTCTTCGTTGGCGAGCAGCTTCGCCGGCTGGTCGTCCACCAACAGGACGTTCACTTTATCGTTCATGGACGGATTGCCTAGCGATGGAGCCACATCCTCAGTGCCGAGAGCAGTTGTTCGGTATTGACCGGCTTGGCGAGGTAGTCGGAAGCGCCCGCCTCAAGGCACTTCTCGCGGTCGCCCTTCATGGCCTTGGCGGTCAGAGCGATAATTGGCAGACGGCGATAGGCCGAATTGCCGCGGATATTCTCGATCGTCTGATAGCCGTCCATTTCCGGCATCATGATGTCCATGAGCACGATCGCAAGCTCCGGCGTCTGCTCGATGAGCTCGATTGCCTCGCTGCCAGTGGTCGCGGTCAAGACCTGCATACCGCGGCGTTCCAGCACGCTGGACAGCGCAAAAATGTTGCGCGAATCGTCGTCGACCAGGAGAACTGTGCGGCCGATCAGGTCCTCATCAGACGAGTTGAGCCGTTCCAGCATGCGCTGCTTCTCGGCCGGAAGATCGGCGAAGACGCGGTGCAGGAACAGCGCTGTCTCGTCGAGCAGCCGCTCCGGCGATTCAACACCCTTAACCACGATGCTGCGCGCCATGGTGTGCAGCTGCGCGTCCTCGTTGGCCGATAATTCACGGCCGGTGAACACGACAACCGGCACGTCGGCCAGCGCCTGCTCGCCGCGCATACATTCAAGCACTTCGAAGCCCGACATGTCCGGCAGGCGCAGGTCCAGCACGACGCAGTCGCACGCATTCTGACGCAGGATATGGAGCGCCTCCTTGCCCGTGTTGGCACTGATGATCTCGATGTCGTCATGACCGAGGAGTTCCTGGATGCTCAACTGCTCGGCGGTGTTATCTTCGACGACTAGCAGACGGCGGCGGCGCGGCTGCGAGAAGTCTTTGATCCTGGTCAGCGCCTCGGAAATCCCCTCGCGCGTCGTCGGCTTGGTGACGAACGAGAATGCGCCGCGCGCCAGCCCGTGCTGACGATCTTCGTCGAGCGTGACGATCTGCACGGGTATGTGGCGTGTGAGCGGATTCTGCTTGAGCTGACTGAGCACGTTCCAGCCAAGCATGTCGGGCAGAAACACGTCGAGCGAGACGGCGGTTGGCTGATACTGCTTGGCAAGATCAAGCGCGTCATCACCGCGGATGGCCAGCAGAACCTTGAAGCCCTCGTCGCGTGCGAGATCGAGGAGGATGCGGGCATAGTGCGGATCGTCCTCGACGACGAGCAGGATAGCGTCGCCCGGTTGGATTTCCAGCCGGTCGTCGGGGATCTGCTCCACCGCACGTTCGACCGATACCACAGGTGCCGGGACCGCGTTTGGCGCCGCCGGACGCGGCACGGTGGTCGAACCGACATACTTTATTTGCAGATAAAGTGTGAAGGTCGATCCGGAGTTTGTTGCGCTGCGCAGCTGGATTTCGCCGCCGAGGAGGCTCGCGAGCTCGCGGCTGATGGCGAGACCAAGGCCGGTGCCGCCATACTTGCGGCTGGTCGAGGCGTCCGCCTGCTGGAAGGCTTCGAAGATGATCTTCTGTTTCTCGAGCGGAATACCAATGCCGGTATCGGAAACTTCGAACGCCACGACGCCCGATGCCTGGCTCAGAACCGGATGCCCGGCACCCCAGCCGCCAACAGCCGCGGATACATTGAGCCGCACGCCGCCCTGAGCCGTGAACTTGAACGCGTTCGACAACAGGTTTTTGAGCACCTGCTGCAGACGTTTCGAGTCGGTGGTGATGCTGCGGCCAAGGTTCGGATCGACGTGAACATCGAAGGACAGTTGCCGCGCGTCCGCCTCGTGACGGAACGGCCGGGCGACCATGTCCACGAGATTTGAGAAGAATATCTCTTCCGCATCGACGGTAACGGTGCCGGACTCGATCTTCGACAGATCCAGGATGTCGCTGATCAGGTTGAGGAGGTCGGTTCCGGCACCGTGGATGGTCCTGGCAAACTCGACTTGCTTCCCGGTAAGGTTGCCTTCCGGATTTTCGGTGAGCTGCTGACCGAGGATCAGAATTGAGTTCAACGGCGTGCGCAGTTCATGCGACATGTTCGCCAAGAACTCCGATTTGTACTTCGAGGTCAGCGCCAGCTCGGTCGCCTTCTCCTCAAGCGCGCGGCGGGCTTGCTCGATTTCCTGGTTCTTGCGCTCGACTTCGACGTTGCGTTCGGCGAGCTGTTGGGCCTTTTGCTCAAGCTGCTCGTTGGTCTGCTGCAGTTCTCTCTGTTGCGCCTGCAATTCGCCGGCGAGCTGCTGCGACTGCTTGAGCAGGCCTTCGGTCTGCATCGTCGCTTCGATCGAATTGAGCACGATGCCGATCGAGGTGGTGAGCTGTTCGAGGAACATGGTCTGCAGCGCGGTAAATTCATGGATCGAGGCGAGTTCGATCACCGCCTTGACCTGGCTCTCGAACAGCACCGGCAGCACAATATTGTTGCGCGGCTTGACCTTGAACAAGGCTGAGCCGATGGGCACGGTGCTGTCCGGCATCTCGGTGATCAGCATGCGGCGCTTGTCGACCGCACACTGGCCGATAAGGCCTTCGCCCAACCGCAACGTCTGCCCGTGGCCGTTGGCGCCATCATCGGCGTAAGCCGAGAGAAGTTTGAGGCCGGGCTTCTCTTCGTTCTCCATCTGGTAGATGACGCCCTGGTGGGCGTTCACCAGAGGGGTCAATTCGGAGAGCAATAGCCGACCGACCGTGGTCAGGTCACGCTGCCCCTGCAACATGTTGGTGAATTTCGCCAAGTTGGTCTTGAGCCAATCCTGTTCGGTGTTGCGGTCGGTGGTAAGCCGCAAATTGTCGATCATCGTGTTGATGTTGTCTTTGAGCTCGGCCACCTCGCCGCGCGCTTCAACCTGAATCGAACGCGTCAGGTCGCCTTTGGTGACCGCGGTCGCCACCTCGGCGATGGCGCGAACCTGGGTGGTCAGGTTCGCGGCAAGGAGATTGACGTTACCCGTCAGGTCCTTCCACGTGCCCGCCGCGCCCGGCACGTTGGCCTGTCCGCCGAGGCGGCCTTCGACGCCAACCTCGCGCGCCACGGTCGTGACCTGGTCCGCAAAGGTCGCGAGCGTGCCGGTCATGTTGTTGATGGTTTCGGCCAAGGCCGCCACCTCGCCTTTCGATTTCACCGCGAGGTTTTGCTTGAGGTCGCCGTTGGCCACGGCGGTCACCACCTTGACGATGCCACGCACCTGCTCGGTGAGGTTGGCGGCCATCACGTTCACGGTGTCGGTCAGGTCCTTCCAGGTGCCGGCCACGCCGGGCACCTGCGCCTGGCCGCCGAGCAGACCTTCGGTACCGACTTCACGGGCGACACGGGTTACTTCCGAAGCGAAGCCATTGAGCTGGTCAACCATGGTGTTGATGGTGTTTTTCAGCTCCAGAATTTCCCCCTTCACGTCGACGGTGATCTTGCGCGACAGGTCGCCGCGAGCGACGGCGGTCGTCACCTCGGCGATGTTGCGCACTTGGGTAGTGAGGTTCGCCGCCAAAAGGTTCACGTTGTCCGTCAAATCCTTCCAGCTTCCGGCCACGCCCGGCACCACCGCCTGGCCGCCGAGCCGGCCGTCGGTTCCGACTTCGCGGGCAACACGGGGTACTTCGGCTGCGAACGAGCGCAGCTGCTCGACCATGGTGTTGAGCGTTTCCTTCAGCAGCAAAATTTCACCGCGCACGTCGACGGTGATCTTCTTCGACAGGTCGCCGCCGGCGATGGCGGTCGCCACCTCGGCGATGTTGCGCACCTGCGCGGTGAGGTTGGACGCCATGAAGTTGACGTTGTCGGTCAAGTCTTTCCACGTGCCGGCGACGCCCGGCACCTGCGCCTGGCCGCCAAGCTTGCCTTCGGTACCGACCTCGCGGGCAACGCGCGTGACTTCAGAGGCAAAGGCGTTGAGCTGATCGACCATCGTGTTGATGGTATTTTTCAGCTCGAGAATTTCGCCCTTCACGTCGACCGTGATCTTGCGCGACAGGTCGCCACGGGCGACGGCGGTCGTCACCTCGGCGATGTTGCGCACCTGCGCGGTCAAATTGCCGGCCATCGAATTGACCGAGTCGGTAAGATCCTTCCAGGTGCCGGCAACGCCGGGCACGTTGGCCTGGCCGCCGAGGCGGCCTTCGGTGCCGACCTCGCGGGCAACGCGCGTCACCTCGCCGGCGAAGCGGTTGAGCTGATCGACCATGGTGTTGAGCGTTTCCTTCAGCTGCAGGATTTCACCGCGCACGTCGACCGTGATCTTTTTCGACAAGTCGCCGTTGGCGACCGCGATCGTCACTTCGACGATATTGCGGACCTGAGCCGTCAGGTTGCCGGCCATGGAGTTGACCGAGTCGGTCAGATCCTTCCAGGTGCCGGCGACGCCGCGCACCAACGCCTGGCCGCCGAGCTTGCCTTCGGTGCCGACCTCGCGGGCGACGCGGGTGACTTCCGACGCGAAGGCGTTGAGCTGATCCACCATCGTATTGATGGTGTCTTTCAGTTCAAGAATTTCGCCACGGACATCGACGGTGATTTTCTTCGACAGGTCGCCGCTGGCGATCGACGTCGCCACTTCGGCGATATTGCGCACCTGCGCGGTCAGGTTCGACGCCATCGAGTTGACCGAATCCGTCAGATCCTTCCAGGTGCCGGCAACGCCGAGCACGTTGGCCTGACCGCCGAGACGGCCTTCGGTGCCGACTTCGCGGGCGACGCGCGTCACCTCGCCCGCGAACGCGTTGAGCTGGTCCACCATCGTATTAATGGTTTCTTTGAGCTGCAGGATTTCGCCGGAGACGTTCACCGTGATCTTCTTCGACAGGTCGCCGCCGGCGATGGCGGTGGCCACGTCGGCGATGTTGCGCACCTGCGCGGTGAGGTTCAGCGCCATGAAATTGACGCTGTCGGTGAGGTCCTTCCAGGTGCCGGCGACGCCCGGCACTTGCGCCTGACCGCCAAGCTTGCCTTCAGTGCCGACCTCGCGGGCGACGCGGGTGACTTCCGAGGCGAACGCGTTGAGCTGATCCACCATTGTGTTGATGGTGTCTTTCAGTTCGAGAATTTCGCCACGTACGTCGACCGTAATTTTGCGTGAGAGATCGCCGCGGGCCACCGCCGTGGTGACGTGCGCGATGTTGCGCACCTGATCCGTGAGGTTGCCGCACATGGCGTTGACCGAGTCGGTCAAATCCTTCCAGGTGCCGGCAACGCCGGGCACGATCGCCTGGCCGCCGAGCTTGCCGTCGGTGCCGACCTCGCGGGCGACGCGGGTGACTTCCGAGGCAAACGAGCGCAACTGATCGACCATCGTATTGATGGCTTCCTTGAGCTGCAGAATCTCGCCGCGCACGTCGACGGTGATCTTTTTCGACAGGTCGCCGTTCGCCACGGCGATCGTCACCTCGGCGATGTTGCGAACCTGGGCGGTCAGGTTCGAGGCCATCGAGTTGACGCTCTCGGTGAGGTCCTTCCACACCCCGGTCACTTCGCGCACCTGCGCCTGACCGCCGAGCTTGCCCTCGGTACCGACTTCACGCGCGACCCGCGTCACTTCCGAGGTGAACACGTTGAGCTGTTTGATCATCGTGTTGACGATCTCAGCCGAGCGGAGGAACTCGCCCTGCAAGGGCCGGCCGTCGACGTCGAGCGCAACGGTCCGGAGAAGATCGCCCTGGGCGACAGCGGCAATGGCCCGCGTCACTTCGGTCGTCGGCCACAGCAGATCGTCGATCAGCGAGTTGACGGAAGATTCCATCTCGCCCCAGGCGCCCTCGGACAGGCCGAAGCGCACGCGCTGGCGGGTCTTGCCCTCACGTCCGACCACCTGCCCAACACGCTCAAGCTGCTTCGCCATGCGCTGGTTGGCGGCAACGATTTCGTTGAAAGTGTCGGCGACCTTGCCCATGATGCCGACTTGGTGCCCGGCCATGCGGACCGAAAAGTCGCCAACACGCATCGCCTGAAGCGCACGCAAAAGCTTCTGCAGCTCCAAAGCCTCGCTGCCGTTAAGATTCGGCGATTGGGTGTGAGCGAGCGAGGCACCGGCGGCTGCGGCAGCGGCGCCATTCTTCTTTTTCGTGGCGCCTGCTACGTCGGAAGTGCGGGGCATTGACGTCTCCGAGTGCGCAATGGTGCGGCGCCACTCAGCGGAGCGGCGGCACCAGGATTTGACTGCGACTGCGAGCGATGGGAAAAATGGCCAGTGTAGCCAGTCGCGGCTAGTTCGCCGCGCACTTTGGCTGCTGGACCTGAATCTTCCCCCTCACTTGAACT
>VFSW01008762.1_pt1 | contig 14496 bp, 10 predicted proteins | sample 5358111 | NCBI WGS metagenome assembly VFSW01 (sample SAMN11554181, study PRJNA540505) | mine drainage metagenome | isolation source: sediment from site ElyBrook_90M | place: USA: Ely Copper Mine, Vershire, VT | collected 2017 | reverse complement strand
CCCCTCGCTTGCGGCACTCCTCTTCGCGCTTACGCTCGCCGCGTGCGCAACGACGCAGATGCCGTATCACGGATTCGCCAATCAGGCGGCGCTCGATAAGAATGACGCTGAGGTAACGCGGGAATCGGCCATGAACGGCCCGCTCGACCCGATGAACCTCGCACAGGACGATCAGGACTACACGCACCACGGCATCGCCTACGATCGCATCGAAGAAGGCTATTACCAGTGGGGCGCAAAAATGTATGGTATGGGGTACCGCGATGTCTATTACGTCGAGGACCTTGCCCCGAAAGCGTTCGGGCATGACTTGGAGGACACCTACGAACACGCAATCGATGCGGGCTTCAACGACGCCGCTGCAAAAAATACGTCCCAAAAATAAACTATGCTGAAAGATCTAGACGAATCCTCGGAAACACTGACGATTGCTCTCGATGCAGAGCAAGTCTTCGAGCAGGTGCTTGCAAAATCCGAAGCGAGTTCCGGCATCGGAACATTCATCGAGCTTTCAAAACCGGACGGCGCCTTCAGCCTTACGCTTACCCCTGCGGGTGAAGATCTGAATCGCTCCTACGAGCAAGCATCGCGGCTCGCCGATGAAAAAGGAATGGACGACCGCGATGTGCTCGCGCTCTTAACTGAGGTCGAATCGAAATGGCCGTCGCATCCTGGCGTGGTCGAGAATGCGATCAACGAGGCCATCGAAACCGGTGATACCGCGAAAGCTTGTGAGCTTTGCGAACGCGCACTTGCGGATTGGGCGGCCACAATAGCTGCTGGCGGAGTTAAGGAGATGGGCGAACTTGCGGTGACCAATCCTGCGGGCAAGCTCTTCATCCAACTTCTCGCAAATTACGAATTTGCGCTCGAACGCGCGGAGCGTCTGGAGGACGCGCTGGGAATCGCGAAGCTTTCACGCGCACTCGATCCCGCCGACCCGGAGAATGTTTTAAGTTCTATCGTCAGTCTCGAAATCCGAACTGGGAACCCGATGGCGGCCTTGCGAGCACTCGAACCGATGGCGGAATCGCTCGCGCCTTATGTACTCTATGGCCGCGCACTTGCGTATTATGCGCTCGGCCAGCAGGAGAACGCGCAAGGGGCAATCCAAACCGCGCTGCGTCATTGGCCTTCGGTAGCACCGGCGCTCACGCGTGAGTGGAAGGGTGGCACGCCCATGCCAAAACCGGGCGAGCAAGTGAGCGAGTTGCAAGTCCTCTATGGATACTACGAAATATTCGGCCCTGCCTGGAAGTCGGTTTCGGGCGCAATTGAATGGCTGCGCGAAGCTGTCCGTACCGCGCCAAAAGCGGGGGCGCGCCGGGAGCGGTACGTGGGCCTCACGCGCACCGGTCAGACCGCGACGGAGCCGGACACCGCCGAGGCCGTCCAAAAAGCGCAGGATGAGCTGATCCGCAAAGCGCAGCTTATTGGCGAAGACGAATTCGTTCGGTTCCTCGAAGTGGAACCCGCAACCTATGTCTATGAACTGACCGAGCGCGGAAAGGAACTCGACGAAGCACACTCCGCGCTTTATCGAACGGATATGAAACTCGCTGCCCGCATCGCCGCGATCGAGAAACTCCTCGCGGAATGGCCCGGACATGCGAATGCCGCCATCGCGCTCGCGAGGTTCCACGCACAAAAGGAGCATTTCGATAGCGCGATCGACCTGCTGGAATCCGCCATCTTTGATCTTCAAAAATTTTGGCCTGAGGATCTCGTCGGTGCCGGCCGAATTCCCTCCGAATGGCCGGGCAATAAGCCGGTACTCAGCACCTATGCGTATATGGTGGTCGATCTCGCCGAGTCCGGCGATCCTGCGAGCGCAAAAGCGTATGCGGAAGATTACCTGACCTTCAATCCGCTGGATAATATGGGCGTGCGGCAAAAGGCGATCGAACTTGCGATTGCAGATGGAGAATATCCGCGCGCGCTCCAGCTTATCAACGAAGCGCCCGATCAGATTTCGGCGTACAATCTTTTTGGCCGCGCCCTGCTGGGATATGTCCTCAAAGCGAGCGATGCGGAAGCTGCGCTAAAAACGGCCGTCGAAAGCCGCCCGCTAGTCTGGCGCGAACTTGCTGCGGACAAGCATAGGATGCCGCACCATTACAATCCCGCGTGGGTGAAGTATTTCTCGCCGGAGGAAGCGTTCAATTATAATGAGGTATGGTCCGGACTCTGGCTTCGGAAGCATGGGGCGCTGCTCTGGCTGAAAAAAGAGGGACGGAAATACCTCGTCTGAACCATGGGTTCAAACTATTCCTCCGTCGTTTCCTCGACCGTTTCCATCACTTGTGGTTGTGCGGCTTGCGGGGCGCCGATGATCCCCGTCTTGAGCGGACTCATAAAAACGACGTGGCCGCAGCCATTGCAGGTCATGGCAAGGACGGGCTTGAGCGACATTTGCTGCTGCTGGGGAGCATCGCCCATGAATTCGCGGAGTTCGAAAATAGCGTCCTCCACCTGCCAACTGCCTGTGCCGCAGACGGAGCAGGGATTGCGGAGAAACGATTGAAGATGAGCCTGGAAACGAGCGCGGCCTTCGGAATTGAGTACCATGGTAATTGTTTGTATTAAATTGTTTACGGAAAGAGTGCAGGGACATTTGCCGCGCTCTAAAAGTTTCCGTTTGGCCGTTTAATCACCATCGCAAGGGAATCGCATGTCGTCTATTCAGGAAAAACGTTTTGAAATCGATGAGCGCGTCCGCTGGTCGGATGTCGATCATGCTGGCATTATTTATTTCGGAAGTTATATCCGGTTTTTCGAGATCGCCGAGACGGAGATGTATCGCGCGATTGGCCTTCCCTACGGAGGCGCGTTCGATGATCTCGATATCTATCTCGTCCGTGCGCAGTTTCATTGCGATTTCAAAGCGCCCGCGTTTTTGGACGACCTGCTCGCGACCGAAATCTGGGTGGACCGTTTAGGGACTAGTTCAATTGATCTCCATTTCGAAATTGTCCGCAAGCTCTCGATAAAAGGAACCGTGGGCGAAGTATTGGTGACCGGGCACTGCGTGCTCGTGAGTGTGCGCCGGGCGACGTTTCGACCTTGCCGCACTCCCGAGCCCCTGCGAAGCGGGCTGGAGGAATATCTCGATAATCCCTTATAGTAATGTCATTGCGAGCAGATGAAAGCGACCAAACGGAGCCTTCTTCGACGAAGCAATCTCACTTCGCAGGCTTCGCTGGCCGCACGCCGGAGATCGCTTCGTCGGCCTTTTCTCCCTTCGTTCGAAAAATCTTCCTGCATTGACGCCTTGTTAACCTTCATTAGAGCTTCCTTGAATTGTGGTGGAACGCATACTCGTTGAATCGAATTAGGCTATCATGCTCGTAAATATAACCTCTCTACCCGATCATTCACGCATCTGGATTTTCCCGGCCAACCGTTCGCTTTCGCCTGCGGAATCCACCGAACTGCTTTCCACGCTCGATACCTATCTCGCAAATTGGGAAGCGCATCATGTTCCTGTCGAAGCTTCGCGAGAACTGCATTTCAACCAATTCCTCATCATCGCCGCGAATCCGGACGTAACCGCGCCCAGCGGCTGCTCCATTGACGACATGACACGGGCCATTAAAGCGCTCGGCGCGAAATTCGGAGTCGATTTCTTTGGCGCGATGAAAGTGTTTTACCGCGATGGCGAGGATATTCGAATGGTGACGCGCGGTGAGTTCAAGCAGCTTGCGGAATCCGGCGCGGTGAGTGCGGAGACGCTTGTTTTCGATCACACGCTTACCTCGCTTGGCGATCTTCGCGCAGGGAAATGGGAAGTCCCGGTGGCCGCCTCCTGGCAATCGGCATTGCTGCCGGAAGTTGCGGAAGTGTAGTCAGGCTACGAAATCGGGCCGCGGAATTCGATGCGCGGGCTTCCCGTTCCACTTCCATGGAAATCGAACAAGTCTATCGCACCGCTTACGACGCCTTCTCCCGCGCGCTCGATCAGAAACTAACGACCGTGGAGACGGACGTTTCGATCGCGCCCAAATTTTATCACGGCACGATGGTGCTAAAACCGAAAGACTCTTTGCTGCAACCCAAGGAAGTTGATCTCGAAGTCTTTTTTAAAAAGATCGTCTCGCTGCGAAATAATTTGCGCGTGTTAGAGCAAAAGGTCAATAGCAGCAAGCTTGAAGAGGCGGAGAAACTGGAACTCGAAGGCTACATCACGCGCTGCTATGGCAGCCTCACCACGTTCAATGTCTTATTTCAGGACGCGGAGGACCGGTTTGTTGGATCGTCGAAAGAAGCATAGGGTGTGTGGCAGACGCTTCCGCTTTTTCAAGGCATAAGCTAAATCATCGTGCTCATCTCAGTCCCTCCAGCACCACTTCCAACTCCGCTTCGGTCTCGCAGAGCACTTGCCGGGCTTTGGAGCCATCGAAGGCGCCGACGATGGCGGCCATCTCGAGTTCGTCCATCACGCGGGCGGCGCGAGAGTAGCCGATCTTTAGCCGTCGCTGAAGGAGCGATACGCTTCCCTGCTGATGGCGCACAACGGTCTTGGCGGCTTCCTCGAAGAGTTCGTCGCGGCTATCTTCTTCTTCGATCTCATAGCCGCCTGGCGATTCTTTCTCGCGCAGCGAGGGCAGCGTCCAGGGTCGCGAGTAACTAAGCTTATCACCTTCCTGCACTGCAACCGCATCGATCATTGCTTCGACTTCTTCGGTCGAGATGAACGGTGATTGCAAGCGAATCGGCTTTGGCGTACCGCTCGGCTGATAGAGCATGTCTCCATTGCCCATAAGCTGCTCCGCGCCCATCGAATCGAGAATGGTGCGCGAATCGACTCGCGTCGCAACCTGGAATGCCATGCGTGCCGGGAAATTTGCTTTGATAACGCCCGTAATGACATCGACCGACGGACGCTGCGTTGCGAGAATCAGATGGATTCCGACCGCGCGCGCCATTTGCGCGATGCGGCAAATCGGCTCCTCGATTTCGCGCGCGGCCGTGATCATAAGATCGGCAAGTTCGTCGATGACAACAACGATATAGGGCAAATGATAATGCTGTTCTTCCTGCGTCGAGCGCAGCTTGCCCTGCGCCACTTTAATATTATAATCGGCGAGCGACCGCACCGCGGCTTTCGCGAGCTTATCGTAGCGTCGCTCCATTTCGATCTCGACCGCTTTGAGCGCGATCACGGCAAACATCGGCGTCGTCACGATGTCTTCACCTGCTTCCGGCGAAACGATGAGATAATGCTTGCGCAATTTCTTATATAGCGAAAGCTCGATCTTCTTCGGATCGATGATCACGAACTTCACATCGCGCGGCGATTTTGCGTAGAGCAGGCTTGCGATAATGCCATTCACGCCAACAGATTTTCCGGAACCCGTCGCGCCGGCGATGAGTAAATGCGGCATCTTGTTCAGATCATCGACATAGACATCTCCCGAAATCGTCTTGCCAAGCGCGAGCGGAAGATTCATCTTCGTGTTGCGGAAACTCGCGCTCTCGAACATCTCACGAATGCGAACGATTTTCGCGACATCGTTCGGAATTTCGACGCCAATCGTTCCGCGTCCAGGAATAGGCGCGATGATGCGAATGCCGCGCGCTTTCATCGCAAGTGCGATGTCGTCCGTCAAATTTTCGACGCGAGACACTTTCACGCCTTCGGCCGGCGTAAATTCATAGAGCGTTACGACCGGCCCGGGAGTGACGGTAATATTCTCGATGTCAACGCCAAACGTTGCGAGTTTATCACGGAGCAACCGGCCCTTTATCGCCAGCTCTTCGTCATTGGCGTCGAGCGCATCCTTCGGATCGGCGGGCGTAAGAAGTTCCACGCTCGGATTCCGATATTTCGGCAGCAGTTCGAGGTACGGATTTTCCGGCACGACGGGCTTATGACCTTCCTCATAAAAGAGGTCTTCGCCTTCTGGCACCGCATCAATCGTTAGCGCATCTATTACTTCGGGTAGCGGCAGTCCCGTATCGACTGAAATCGAGTGTGGCAACGCCTCATTGGCGAGCACTTTTTCATCACCGAGCAGAACGGGCGGCGGGGAAGTTTTCGCCGCGCGCGAGTGCCGCTTGAGCGGCTCGATCATTTCTTCCGAGGTGTCGATATTTGCAAACGATTCCGAAACTTCTTCCGGCGAAGTGGATGGGGCGTCACCCGCCGGGGCAGCAGGCTCGGGAGTGATAGTGTCCGCTAGTAATGCGGGCAATTCCGCCTGGGCGACGGGAACCGGTGGCTCCGCGCTGATTTGTTCGTGCTCCACCGCTCCGTTCGTGAGCCTGCTAAAGTGCATGGCGCGGGAGCCGAGTCGCTCCTGGCCATTGCGAGTGAGCCGCGGGATACCCGCGCCCTCGTGTTTTTGCGCCGGGCGAACTTTCAGCAGGGGCTGGCCGGCAATTACCATCGGCGGAGGAAGCGGCGATGGTTCCGGGGATGGTGCTTCCGGGGACGGTGGCTCCGGTGGCCGCGCTATGGGTACAGCAACAGCGTTCGGCACTATCTTCGTAACTACTGCCTTATTCATCGAAGCCATGTAACTAATAGGACGGATGGACGGAGCAATTTCCTCTGGTGCTTCTTCAAAAGAAGACAGATCTGTGTCATCGCTCCCATTCGTCCCAGCGTCTTCGGCAGCTTTTAGTTCCTCAGCCTCTTCCGCCGCGCGCCGCTCTGCTTTTACGGCTTGCCGCGCTTCGCGCTTTTCCCAGAATGCGATTATTTTCCGTCGGGACCATAAGACAAGAGCCGTCCACCAACCATGCAGGCGCTGGAAGGTTTTCTCGATGTCTAGGTCGATCGAGAAGATGAGCATGATGACAAAAGCCGCGGCATAAATAATAAACGCACCAGCGCCACCGATCGCGCGCGTGAAGGCAAGTCCCAAAAATTGACCCACCGAACCCGACCACTCGCGCGGGATCGTAAGAAAATTCGAGAGCGTCCCCATCGTTGCACTGAATAGGACGGCGGTGAGCAGGAAGAACGTCGTCGCGAGCGTGAGCCGGCGGCGCTGCTTATAGGTGAAGCGAAAGAATGCGAGCGACCACGCACCAAAAAAAATCGGATAGAGTATCGCCGCGAACCCAATTGTTTTGTTGATGAGGAAATTGGCGAGCATCGCGCCGATAAGTCCCAGCCAATTCTTCGCCTGGTCGGCGCTGGCTCGGACGGCCTCGCGTACCGGGTCCGGAGTAGCGCCGTGCGGCAGAAACAGCGCGGGCAAATCGCTGATCTTCGTTTCCGCGCGAGAAGCATCGTCTGGCGAATAGCTAATGATCGCAAGCAGGACAAGGATCGCCATCACGACACAACTAAACCCCAGCACCTGACGCTGCCGTACCATCGCATCGGGCTTCGCGCGTGGAGCTTTCAGCGGCAACGGAATCTGTTCCGGCTCTTGCTGGTCGGCCGTTTTCGTTTTCTTAGTCGCGCGCTTTCGAGGTGCCTTTGCTACCGGTTCTTCGTAAACTGCCATGCGCGTCCTGCGCTCCGATTCGACGGCTTCGCGAGCTTCCTCGGAAAGCCGCTTTGGCATGGGCCGCTCACGAATCCCGCCCTCGCGTGGCGCACCCGCATCTCCGACGACGCTCCCCGCCCGCGATTCCGCAGCCATTCTCGGCTGTGCTTCGTCCTCAAGCGGAGCTTCATCATCAAAATACCTCGAAGCACCCGCGGCCGCTTCGCCGAAGCGCGTGACCGAGCCATTCCGCGAAATGCGGATGTGCGGCGAATCTTCCCGTTCGTAATCTTGCGGCATCATCCCCTCACCTGCCCTCTCCCAGCTTGGAGAGGATAATCAAGAATTATGAATTTCAAGAGAGCTTTTCCCTCAATTCATAATTCTTCATTCTCAATTCTTAAGTGATACGTGGGTATAAAGGGAGAAAAGTGGGAAAAGTTTCAGTTCTTAACTCCAAATATGGATTTCCGTGAGCCCCACTCGATTCCTCGGCAGTATCGACGCATGCGGAGAGCCATCATTTAATGGGGCATTCCTTAAAATTAAAACTCTCTCCTCCATAAAGCGGTATTTTTGTAACGCTTCTTTCCTCAGACAAAATTATTTTCGCTCTGAATATTAACTGCGTGACCTTCGATATCTTTCGCGCCTCGCGCCTGCTTTTATTAGCCGATGTTTCGCCTGGACTTTCACAATCCGATGGCTACTTGGGCGTGCTACTCTATAGCTTTGGTCTGCTGCTCCTGCTGTTTTTGCTGATGAATTTGGACCGGCGCTTTCGGGAATACATGGGCCGGTCGCTCGTGCGGCCCTTCAATTTTTTCGCCGACATTCGCGACCGCCGCCTCATTCCGAACGCGCAAACGACGCTGCTTAGCTTTGTCCTCTCCGGCTCGTTCGGGATCGCCGTCGCTACGCTCCTTCGCGGGTTCGGAAGGAATGCTGGGGCGGCACACTATTTTTCGGCTTTTTTCCCCAACTCTATTTACACTCCCGCAACCGGTCTCTCGCTAAACTATGCGGAGCTTCTTTTCTGGTGTACGGTTGCCACGTTTATCGGAATCGAGCTACTCGCGATTCTCCTCCGATTTTGCGCGATGTTCATTCGTGGCCGCTATTATTTTGCCGATGCGTTTAATATCGCGGTCTGGTCGCTTACCCCGCTCTGTTTTCTTTTGGCGTACGATCTCATTCTGCCGCGGATGGACGTGTCGCAATCCACCGCGATTTTTTCGCTTATTATTCTCGGCGTTATTCTGCTCTGGTCCTATGCGCGATTCTTAAAAGGCGCGGGCGTGCTCTTCGATATTTATCCGACAAAGATTTACGGGTACGGAATTATTCTAATTGGGATTATAGCAGCCATTTTCTTCGTGATTTTTCAAATTCACTAAACCGTCTCTTTTTTACCGAGGCGGGTTTATGGTACGTAACAAAGTCCGATTTTTATGATACATTTCACACGTGAGGTTCCTATCTTCCGCATTTTCTCTAAAGAAAAAGCAATAGAGTTTTATGTCGATTATCTCGGGTTTACCATCGACTGGGAACATCAATTGGCCACAGAATCACCGTTGTATCTCCAAATTTCCAGAGGTGATTTGGTGCTCCATTTATCCGAGCATCACGGGGATGCCGTTCCGGGGGCGGGAATTTACGTTGAAATGAAAGGGCTGGATTCTTTTTTTGCGGAACTCGAAGCAAAGCAGTACCGCGACCAGCGACCGGAAATTCAGCCAACGGATTGGGGAACCCGGATCATGACCATCACGGATCCCTTTGGCAATAGAATACGCTTCAACGAGAGATTGAGTACAGCCCCATGACGACATGGCGGCCATTCATTTTTCTTCAAAACTAAGATATGGGCGCTTCCGGCCAAGGGGCACAAACTTTCGCCAGCAAATAGGGGTTAGCTTTCAGAGATGAAGCAAGAATTGATTTCTTCCGATCCGGCCGTAATGAGGGGCAAGCCTATCATCGCGGGTACTCGTATTACCGTGGAATTAATACTCGAAAAGCTTGCATCGGGAGATTCGATTTCCGATATTCTCGATGCCTACCCGCACTTGACTCATGCCGGGGTCGAAGCCGCCATCTAATTCGCCAAAGAAACGGTTTCGGTTCTCTCCATTTATCCGGTTGAATGAAAATTGTCGCTGACGAGGACGTCGATTGGCGGATTATCGAGCGGCTTCGAGCGGAAAGGCATTCCGTAACTGCTATTGTAGAGGACTTGCAATCGATTCCCGATCCAAAGGTGCTCTCATTTTCCTTGGAATCGAAGTCGTTGTTTATTACCGACGATAAGGACTTCGGAGAATTAATATTTCACAAAAAGCATGCTCAGTTTGGAACCTTGCTCGTCCGGTTGGCAGGCGTGCCACGAAAGAAACGCATCGATTTGGTCTGAGAACTTATCGCTGGACGAGGCAGCGAACTCATACACGCATTTTCCGTACTGACTCCTTCTTCGGTTCGAATTCGGGATATGAAATAATGTAGCTGCGCGTTTCTCTGGCAATCATAACTATCCCCCTTTTTGCAATTCTTAAAAAACTAAGGAACGGGGCGGGGACTTTGGGGTTTTTGTGACGGGCTAAGGAATTGCCCATGATTCGTCCTAAAATATTACCATGTATTTATCGAAATTAGAAATCATCGGATTTAAGTCGTTCGCGCAGAAAACACTGCTCAAATTTGACGCGGGCATGACGGCCATCGTCGGCCCGAACGGGTGCGGCAAATCGAACGTCGTCGATGCGATTCGCTGGGGCCTGGGCGAGCAGCGCGCCGCCACGCTCCGCTCGGATTTGATGGAGAACGTCATCTTCAATGGTACGCGTACCCGCAAGCCGCTCGGCATGTCCGAAGTGTCGATCACAATCGAGAATAATAAAGGCATTCTTCCGACGGAATATCAGGAAGTGACGATCACGCGGCGTCTGTTCCGCTCCGGCGAATCGGAATATCTTCTCAATAAAGCACAGTGCCGATTGCGGGATATTGTGGAGCTGTTCATGGATACGGGAATGGGCTCGAATGCCTATTCGGTGATCGAACTCAAGATGATCGAGACGATCCTCTCGGACCGGACCGAAGAGCGGCGCAAGCTGTTCGAAGAAGCGGCCGGCGTCACGAAATATAAAGCACGGCGCAAGGAAGCGTTGCGCCGATTAGATGAAGTTGCAAACGATCTCGCCCGCGTCGATGATATTGTAAAAGAGGTAACGAAATCGGTCGCCTCGCTCGAACGCCAGGCGGAAAAAGCGAAGCGCCATGCCGAGCTATCCGCTGAACTTCGCGCGCTCGAAATCGAGCTGCTCGAACGCGAATATGCCCTGACTTCCGAGCGCATTCAGCCGCTCGTTGCGGAACTTCATAATGCGGAGACTCAGCGCGACCGCATCACCGGGGAGCTTTCAAAATACGAAGCGCTCTTAGACGTGATCGAGCGCGAGGAGAGCGAAATCGACGCCCAGATGATCTCCTCCGAACGCTCGGTGAAGGAAAAATCCGAGATCATCCAGCGGACGCGAGAAACGATCATCGCAACCGAAGAGCGGATTCATTCGCTCGACGAGCAAAAGGCACGCGCCCTCGCCGATTACGAACGTCTCGAAAAAGAAAAAGTCGAGCTGGCCGAGCGCATTGCAACGCTCAAACTTGCCCACGAGCGCGCCGCCGGGGACCGCGCCACGCTGGAAGCGGAAAAATTGGAGAAGGAACGAATCCGCACCGAAGCGGAGAACGTCGTTCGCAACCGCCGCGCGGAATTGCAAAAGGCTCGCGACCTCGTCTATTCGCTCCTGAACCAGCGTAACGAGCGCTCGAACGATCTCGAACGCCGCCGCGCCCGCATCGAGGAATTGGAACGCCGCCTCTCGAAATTCGACGGCGAATATGCGGCACTCGCTGAAAAGCATATCGGCCTCCAACGCGAAGCCGAAACCCTGGGCGGCAACCTTGAGGGGGTTTCCAAACGCATTGCAGATGCGGAATCCGAGCATCAATCCGCCCTCGACAAACAAGAATCGCTCAAAGCCAAGCTGGACGAATTGCAGAACGCTTCCTTCGCCGTTCAAAATGAGATCGGCAAAAAGATTTCGAAGGTGGAGTTCTTCACTGGCTTGGTCGAGCAGGGCATTGGCGCGGGCGAGGGCACGCAGTATCTGCTTTCGGAATCCGGCTGGGCTTCGACCGATCCGATCACCGTTGCCGACGCCTTTGATTGCGATCCGGAATATCGCGTTGCCTTCGAGAGCGCTTTAGGAGAGATTGCGTACTATCTTATCGTCGCGTCAAGCAAAGATGCGTTCGACGCCGTCGATGTGCTGCGGCATTCGCAGAAAGGAAAGGCGACGCTGATTGCTTTGGACAGGGTTCCCGGAATGGATGGAATAGAATCGATGGGTGGACCGAACTTGCCCAGTGGCGCAAAGCGCGCCCTATCCTTAGCTAAATTTTCGGAGCGATACCGCAGGCTTTTTACGATGCTGCTTTCCGAAATTGCGGTGGTGGATTCGATTCAAGCGGGATTTGAATTGCTGGATGCCGCGCCGGGAATCGAACGCTGTGTGACGATGGATGGCGAAGTAATTACGCGCGCGGGTTTTGTGAAAGGCGGATCGAAAAAGAGCACGGAGGGAATTCTGATCGGCAAACGCGAGCAAATTCGGGAACTCGAAGTCGATGTCGCGAACCTGAAAGCGGAGCTTGACCGCTTCGAACAAGAAATTGCGGAGACGAACCGAGCCTTCGAAGCCATTGACGCGCGATCATTGCTTCAAGCTGCGCGGGATGCGGAAGAAGCGCGCCGTGCGGTGCAGGTGCGTGCCGGGCAAGTACAATATGAACTGACACGCATTACCGAGCAGCGCGAGGCGCTTGCGTCCGAAGAATCGCGTTTGAAAAACGATCTCGCGCCGCTGGCTGATTCGCTGGGAAGTATCGAAATTCAGGTTACAGAATTCGAAGGACAGCATGGCGCGGCCCTCGAAGAATCGGTGAAAATGCAGCAGCTCGTCGAAGAGGCGGAGCGGTTGCTCGCCGAAGAAGCGCAGCGTTCGACCGAAGTGCAGGTCCGTTTTGCCGGACTCGTCTCCGAAGTATCGCGTTTGGAAAGCGAGACGCGGCAGACGGAGCGCGCCGCGCAAAATGCCACGCAGCTCGCCGAACAGCGCCAGCGTGAACGCGAACGTGCGGAAACCGACTTTGCCGAGCATTCCGCGAAGCTTGTGGAATTTCGCGCAATGCTCGCCGGCTTGGAAGAAGAATTACTTTCCGCCACGGGCCGGCACTCCGAAGTCACGGAACTTCGCAAAGCGAAGCAGGCCGAAGCGCATAAGTATCGCGAAGCGCTACGTGAGGAACGGCAGGAGCACGACAAGACGATCAACATCACGCACGAACTCCAACTCAAAATTCAAGAGCTTGAACAAAAGCTGCGACAGATCGAAGATCGCGCGAAAGAAGAATTTGAAATTCCACAAATCGAGCGAAAGACCTATTCTGAAGAGGATTCCTTCAGCTTCGGCGACGCTCGCGAAAACGCCCGCGAGCTAAAACAGAAGATTAAGAATTTAGGCGCGGTCAATTTACTGGCGTACGATGAGTTTCAAAAGGAATCCGAGCGGCTCGAATTTCTGACGACCCAACGCCGTGATCTCTCCGAGGCGCAGAAGAATCTGACGAATATGATCGAGGAGATCAACGAGACGGCGACGGAGCAATTCCTCACCACGTTTGAGCAAATTCGCGCAAACTTCCAAGATATTTTCCGCTCCCTCTTTGCCGAAGGCGACACCTGCAATCTTTCTCTTGAAGATGGAAAAGATCCGCTCGAAGCGCAGATCGAAATCCTGGCGCAGCCGCGCGGCAAGCGGCCCCATTCGATCGACCTGCTTTCCACCGGCGAGAAAACGCTCACCGCCATCGCGCTGCTCTTCGCGATTTATCTCGTGAAGCCAAGCCCATTCTGTATTTTGGATGAAGTCGATGCCCCACTCGACGATAACTCGATCGACCGATTCCTTTCGATCATCCGGCGCTTCGCCGCGAACACGCAGTTCATCGTCGTCACCCATAACAAGCGGACGATGGCCGCCGCCGATGCGCTCTATGGCGTCACGCAGGAAGAAGACGGCGTCTCGAAAATCGTGAGCGTGCGGTTGAAAAAAGAAGGGATTATCGTGCGCGGAAAAGAGGCGAAGAAATCAGCGGAAGTTCCGCTGGAAGAGGCAGGAGCGTTGGCGGCATAATGCAGGTGACCACCCTGTGAAGACATGCCGAATCCTATTGCTTTTTTTACATTACCATCCTTGAAAGTCCCTAAAGTTTCTGGAATTTCCGGGAATATAATCATATCGGAATTGGTTTCTTTCAGTGCTATTTTTAGCACCGGGCGCGATGGGATTAATATTCCGGGAACGGCGAACGGGATTCGCCGTTTGAAAGAGATGTCTCGCATTTTTTAATACAATACTATCCTCGATAGAATAAGAACACTATGATACAAGACACGGCAACCAGAGACGCACGTAAAAAAGCACTAACGATCGCGATGGACGCGATCGAAAAAAATCACGGCAAAGGTTCGGTGATGCGCTTAGGCGATCAACCGCACGTGAAAGTCGAAGTAATCCCGACGGGTTCGCTTTCGATCGACGCGGCAATCGGCATCGGCGGCGTGCCGCGTGGGCGCGTGATAGAAATTTTCGGCCCGGAATCTTCCGGCAAAACCACGCTCTGCCTTCACATTATTGCGGAAGCGCAAAAACGCGGTGGCAACGCGGCTTTCATCGATGCCGAGCACGCGCTCGATGTTGGTTATTCGAAACGTCTGGGGGTGAATGTCGATGAGCTAATTCTTTCGCAACCCGAATTCGGCGAGCAGGCGCTCGATATTTTGGAGCAGCTCGTCCGCTCGGCGGCGCTGGACGTCATCGTCGTTGATTCCGTGGCCGCGCTCACGCCGCGCGCCGAGATCGAAGGCGAAATGGGCGACGCGCAAATGGGATCTCACGCGCGGCTCATGTCCCAGGCGATGCGG
>VFSW01008761.1_pt1 | contig 14496 bp, 13 predicted proteins | sample 5358111 | NCBI WGS metagenome assembly VFSW01 (sample SAMN11554181, study PRJNA540505) | mine drainage metagenome | isolation source: sediment from site ElyBrook_90M | place: USA: Ely Copper Mine, Vershire, VT | collected 2017 | reverse complement strand
CCCGCCCAGGTGGCAATCACCAGCAGCACGCACGCGCCGCCCAGCCACAGCGGCTTGGCGATCGACCAGTCAAGCACGCGACGATGCACGTGCAGCACACGGGTCATGAGGCGGCCCGCCGCGTGATCTTCGCCGCCTTCGCCCTGATGCGCACGGTGCTGTCGCAGCAGCACGAGGCTCAAGCCCGGCGTCCACGTCAACGCCAGCAACAGTGAAGTGAGCAGCGAGGCGGCCATGGTGATGGCCAGGGCGCGAAAGAAGCTGCCCGTCACACCGGTCACCGCAATCAGCGGGAGGAACACAACCACTGGCGTAATGGTGGAGCCAACCAAGGGCGTAGTGATCTCATGCAGCGCCTTGCGCACAGCCTCTGCACGGCTCTCGCCCGCGTCGCGATGCATGACGATGTTTTCCACCACTACGATCGCATCATCGATCACCAGCCCGATGGCCGCGGCAAGGCCGCCCAACGTCATCAGGTTGAAGCTCTGGCCAATCGCCCAGAGCACCACCACCGTCACCGCGATGGTTACGGGAATCACCAGGCCGGCGACGAGCGAGGAACTCCAGTCGCGCAAGAAGAGGAAGAGAATGATGCAGGCCAGGACGAGCCCGATGAAGATCGCATCGCGCACGCTGGAGATACTGTCGCGCACCAGCTGGGACTGGTCGTAGAACGGTTCCAGGCGCACGCCGGGCGGCAGCTTGCGGCGCAGCTGCGTCACTTCGGTGGAGACCGCGTCCGCCACGGCAACCGTATTGCTGGATGGCTGGCGCGCGATGGTCAACAACACGGCCTGCTTGCCGTTGGCCGTCACCGTGGTGTAGACGGGCATGGTGGCCTTCTCTACCGTAGCCACATCGGCGACGCGCACCGGCGCGCCCGCAGCTGTTGACTTCACCACCAGTTCCCGCAACTGTTCGGCGTCATGCACCTGCGCGCCGACCAGGCCCAGGATCAACTCATGATTAGCCTCGTACAAGCCCGGCGATTCCACGATATTTGAGGCCTGAATCGCATTCACCAGGTCGGTAATGGTGACGCCGTCAGCGGCCAGCAGCGCAAGGTTCGGCACCACATGGAACTCCGGCACCTGACCTCCCTGCACCAGCACGGTGCTGACCCCGGCCACGCGATTGAGTGGCGGCTTCAGGTCGTAGGTGGCAATCTCCCACAGTTCAGTCTGCGGCACCGTGTCCGACGAAAGGCTGTAGCCAAGAATCGGAAATGTGGCAAAAGTGAGGCGGTTGGTGGTGATGCGCGCGGTCGGTGGCAGCGTCTGCTCCACTTTGCTGAGCGCCGCATCCACCAGTTGCAAGGACAGGATCATGTCCTGGTTCCAATCGAAGAAGAGGCTCACCTCGGCGGAGCCGCGACTGGTGGTCGAGCGCACCGTACGGAGTCCCGGCACGGCGTTCACGGCGTCTTCGATGGGCCGGGTAATGGTGACTTCCATCTGCTCGACGGGCATCACTCCGTTGTCAATGCCGATGACGACGCGGGGAAAGTTTGTTTCAGGAAAGACGGAAATCGGGACGCGGGTGGCGAGATAGACACCGGCCAGGGTGAGCACCGCGGCAAAGAAAAAGATGGTGCGGGTGGAGCGGGCCAGCCAGAAAGGCCTGTGTACCTCTGGCTCCGGGGTGGGCTTCGACATCAGTCGTCCTCCCCGCCCTTGGCGGCCGCGGGCTTCGCATTTTCACTCTCAGCCGGACCCACCTTCACCCTGGTGCCAGTGTCCAGCCCATACGCGCCACCGGTAATGACCATATCGGATGGCGCAAGGCCGCTGAGGATCTGGACCTCTTCTCCATCCTGTATGCCGACCGACACGGGTTTGCCCTGCGCCGTGCCGTCAGCCGCCACCACCATCACCGATTTGCTGCCATCCTGCGCGGTCAGGATCGAAGAAGCCGGAACCTTCCAGGCCTGCGGGACCGTACGCCCTGTAATGGATGCCTTGACCGGCGTACCCACCTTCAGCGAGCCGGCCTTGTTGTCGATCTTGAGCCAGACCTCGACTGTGGTGCTGCCCGGGTCAAGCGCCGGACTGATCAGCGAGACAGTCGCCGCCACCGGCTGATCCACACCCTGCACCAGCACGGTGGCCTTATCGCCCACCTTCATCATCTGCACCAGGCTTTGGGACAGGTGCGTTTTTGCAATCAGCACGGAGGTGTCCATGACCGTGATAAGCGGCGCGCCTGCCGCGGCTGTCTCGCCGGCAAAGAGCGGCCGGTCAGTGACGACGCCGTTAATCGGGCTGCGAATCTGTGAATAACCGACCTGGGCCTCGGCGCCCTTGAATTTGCCTTCGGCAGAGGTCAACTGTCCCTGCGCGGACTTGAGCGCGGCCTCTCGGCTCACCTGCCGCATCGACTCCAGATGCTTTGCGGCGGTGTCATAGGCCGCTTGTGCCTGCACCAGCGCGGCGAGCGCGGTGTCCAGATCGCGCCCTGGAATTGCGCCCTCTTTGAAGAGTTGCTTGCGACTCTGGACAATGCTCTGGTTCAGATCGAGGTTGGCTTTGGCCTGGGCAAAATCCAGCTCCGCCTTCTGCGTGTCTTCCGGCACCTGCGCCCTGGTCGCCGTGGCATAGGCAGCCTGGGCTGCAACGTACGATCCCTTGTTATCCATGGCGGCAGCAGCCAGATCGCTATTCTCCAGCGTCGCCAGCAGTTCGCCTTCCTTGACCTTTGCGCCGCGCTGCACGTAGAACTGCTTTACCGGCGCGGTGATTTTGGGTTCGATGGCAGCCTGCGCGAGCGGCGCCAGAATGGCGTCGGCCACAATATGCTCGGCAATGAGGCCTTTTTCCGGGTGCTCCGCCTGCACCGTCACTTCGGGTTCCGGGGTGGCTTCTTTTTTGCAGCCCGCCAGCGCCAGCAGTGAAAACGCAACAGTGGATGCCGCGAGCAAGCGCATTGCGCCCGCACCGTTCAGCTGCGCGCAACGGGCCTGTGCAGTGGAACTCATCGTCAGTTTCATCATCGGCTCACATAGTCCCTGTCAGAGTCTGCAGATCGGCCAGCGCCATCTGGTAGCGGACGCGTCCATCCTGGCGGGCGTTCTGCGCGGTCACAAAGGCGGTTTGTGCGTCTACCACCTCCAGCACCGTAGCTTCTCCCCCGGTGTAGCGCATCTTGGTGAGGCGCAGGCTTTCGCCGGCCGTGGCCACGCTGGCGTCCAGTGAAGCCAGCTGATCGCGCGCCGCGACGGCTTCGGCATAGGCTTCGTCCAGCCGCGCAATCAATTGTTTCTGCGTCGCCGTCAGCGCCACCTTCACCGCATTGCGGCGAATTTCGCTCTGCTTGACCTTGTGCTCAGTGGAAAGCCAATCCCACACAGGAATGTCGAGTGTCACGCTGGCCGAGTATCCCAGGTTGCGCGCATGGTCGGGGCCATTCACGGCAAACTGCGGAGCATCCACGCCGTAGGTTACGTTCAATCCCAGATCGGGCAGGTAGGCGGCGCGCGCGGCCAGCACATCGGCGTTGCTGACGTCGAGCGCGGCCAAGGCGCTCTTCAGGTCAGGATTGTTCTTTGCCGCAGCCTGTTCCACGTCGGCGCGCGCGGCCAGCGGTGGCGTGCTCTGCTGCGCCACCAGCGCGTAGGGCGTATGCGGATCGGGGAAAAGCAATACGGCCAGCTCCAGGCGCGCCTTGTCGGCTACCAGCTTCGCATCGGAAAGATCGCGCTCACGCTGCTGTTGCAAGAGTTGCGCCTTCACCACGTCGGCATGCGCGGACTCGCGCACCTGCTCGCGGTCGGTTGTGAGCTGGGTAAATTCCGCAGCTTCCTTCTGTGCCCGGCCGGCCACATCCAGCTTGTTGTCGGCGGCGAGCAAGCCGTAATACATGGCCGTTACCGCGGCAACCAGCCCCCGGCGCGCCACCTCAAGCTGCGCCGCAGCGAGCGCCGCGGTTGCATCCGCACGATGCACTCCGGCCACAAGGTCCATCCCGACGATCTCGTTCACAATCGCCTGGCTGGCGTACTCACGGATTGCATTGTTGGCAATAAAGCGGGGCGCCGGCTGCGAGGCTATGCCCTGCCCGGCCTGGTTCAGCAAGCCATTCGCCTGGGTATACAGCACCTGGTTGTGATAGACGACGCTGGGCAACAGCCCCGCGCGCGCAATCGAAGGGTCGAGTCCCGCCGCCCTGCGTTCCGCTAAAGCCGCGGCGTAGGTGGGCTCATTGGCCTCTGCGCGCCGAATGGCCTCTTGCAGAGAGATGGTGACAGGCGCATCGGCCTTGGACGCAGGTGTGGGCTGCATCGCAGCGTCCGGCGCCTGCGCGCGGGCCGGGGCGATCAAGGCCATCGTGGTGAGGCCGCAAAGGGCGGCAACGGACAGGAACCAAACCGGCGGCCGCCGTTTACCGGGAGGAATCGGGTGCCTCATACTCTCACCCAGCATACGATGGCAACCTTAATTTCACCTGAGCCAGCCGCTAATTTTCAGACCGCCGCGGCTCAATCCGTCGCATCGGGCTCGCGTGGGGCAGTTTTCGGCGCTTAAGATGTTTCTGCATGGAATTCACAAGAATCGCAGATGTGGAGGTTTCGCGCATCGGCCTTGGAACCTGGGCCATAGGGGGTCTGGACTGGGGCGCGGTGCCGGATGAGGCGGCCATCGCGACGTGTTTGAGCGCGGTGGAACGCGGCATCAACCTGATCGACACTGCGCCCATTTACGGGCACGGCCGTGCTGAGGAGCTTGTGGGTAAGGCCATGCGCGCTCACGGACGCCGCGAGGCGTTTTATGTCGCCACGAAGGCGGGGCTGGAGTGGAATGAGCGCGGGGTCTACGCCAACTCCACCGCGCCGCGGCTGCGCCAGGAACTGGAGGACAGCCTGCGCCGCCTGGGAACCGACTACATCGATCTCTACCAGGTGCATTGGCCGGACACACTGGTCCCTGTAGCGGAGGTGGCCGGGCTTTATGCGGAGTTCCTACGCGCCGGCAAGGTGCGTGCGGTGGGGGTGAGCAACTTCTCTGTGGCGCAGATGCAGGAGTTTCGCGCCGTTGCGCCCCTGGCCTCTGACCAGCCGCCCTACAACCTGTTCGAGCGCCAAATTGACGGCGAGACGCTGCCCTGGTGCGCGGCCAACCGGGTGGCTGTTTTGACCTACAGCTCGCTCTGCCGGAGCCTGCTGGGCGGCCGTGTTCATCGCGGCATGACCTTTGACGCGCGGGACATCCGCACCGCCGACCCCAAGTTCCGGGAGCCGCGCTTTGGCCAGTACATGACGGCCGTGGAACGGCTGACGGCCTTTGCCCGCCAACACTACAGCAAGAGCGTGCTGGAGCTGGCGGCGCGATGGGTACTGGACCGGCCGGGCGTCTCAGTGGCGCTGTGGGGAGCGCGACGCCCCGACCAACTGGACGCCGTGACGGGCGTGATGGGCTGGAAGCTGGACGCGGATGCGATGGCCGAGATGGATCGTATTGTGGCGGAGTCAGTCACTGACCCGGTTGGACCGGAATATCTGACGCCCAAAGTGCGAGAGTTGCCGGCCGAATGAGAAATTGAGCTGGCCGCCCGCCGCATTCTGCGATACTTATGAGTTATGCCGATTGCCGACCTGCAAGAAGCCGCCCAGAAGATTGCCGGATTCCTGGCCACCCTGAACAAGCTGGGCGGTCTGCGCCTGAAGTACCGCATCACCGCCGGCGACGGCGCGCGCGACCCCGAGGGGCTGGAGGCCCGCGTGATCTACGTCGAGCTGGGCGGGGTCGATGTCCCGCTTGTCACCCAGCACAACGGCGAACTGCTACGGGCTCTTGAGACTCTGGCCGCGCAAATGCTGCGCCTGGACCAGCGCGAACATGATCTGGTCAGCTTCGATGCGGGAAACTTCAAGGCGCTGCGCGCGCAGGAGTTGCGGATGGCCGCCGAAGTGGCTGCCGAAAAGGTGCGCAAAACCGGCACACCCTACGCGTTTCCGCCGATGAACAGCCGCGAGCGCCGCCTGCTGCACCTTGCCTTTCGCAGCATGGAAGGGGTGGAAACGGCCAGCTCCGGCGAAGGACAGGATCGCTTTCTCGCCGTGTTTCCCGCAGGCAAGACCAACCTTCCCGTAACCCAGCCGGTCAAACCCAGGGGCTTCAGCCGCAGGTAACCGCTCTGCGGCATTGCGCCACGGGTATGGCAAAATAGCCAGCAATGAGAACTGTAACTCTGCTGCTTCTGCTTGGCCTTGCCGCGCCTCTGTGCAGCGCGCAAAAGCGCCTTGTGCTGATTGACCAGGACGGCTCCGGCCCCGGCGGCTCCAACCAGATGGCCATGCTGTCGCTGCTGCAATCGCCGCAGGTGCGGGTGCTGGGCATCACCATGGTGACGGGCAACGCCTGGCGCGACGAAGAGACCCTGCACACGCTGCGCATGCTGGAGCTAACGGGCCACGCCGATGTGCCGGTCGCAAAGGGCGCAGTCTTTCCGCTCGTCCGCACCCAGCTTGAAACGCAACTGGCCTCCGCGCTGAACGGCAAGGTCACATGGCTCGGCGCATGGGGACAAGGCCCGACGATGCTCGTCGAAACCGCCCAGGGCGTCACGCCAGTGACGCCAGAGAAGCTCCAGTCCCACGGGCCATATGAGATTCCGCCAATGCCGGAGGGCCAGCCCGCGCTGAAGCCCATCGACGAGGATGCAGCACACTTCCTTATCCGGCAGGTGCATGCCCATCCGCATGAGGTGACGATCTACGCTGCCGGACCGATGACCAACATTGCGCTGGCCATCTCCATCGACCCTGCATTTGCCGCGCTCACGCAGGGCATCGTGATGATGGGCGGCAGCCTGAACCCCCAGACCGACGACCCGGAGTTCGCGACCAGCCCGCGCCACGAGTTCAACTTCTGGTTCGACCCGGAGGCGGCGCACATCGTGCTGCGCGCCGCGTGGCCGCGGATCGAAGTGACCCCCGTCGATGTTTCCATCAAGGCGCCGTTTACGCAGAAGATGCTGGCTGAGATTGCGCAATCCAAGTCGCCGGCGGCGCGCTACATTGCGGCGTGGAGCCAGGACCGCTACTACATGTGGGATGAGCTCGCCGCCTGCGCGTGGCTCGATCCCACGCTGATCACAAAAGAAGAACAGGCCTATATGGATATTGATCTGAGCCGCGGCCCCACGTACGGGGACACGCTGACATGGACCGAAAAGCTGAAGCCGGCGACGGGCGTGCGCCTGGTTCACGCACAGGTGGATCTGGATCTGCCGCGATTCCAGAAGATGTTTGTGGAACTGATGACGGATCCCGGCGCAAAATAGGCGGGATACGCGGCGCGGCGCATGGAGGCACAAGATGCCGGCTGAATCAATATTGGGCAAGAGCGAGTTGGTAGCCTTCACTGCCACCACCGATCCGGTGAAGGCTCGGGCATTTTATGAAGGCATGCTGGGCCTGCGCCTGATCAGCGACGAGGCGCCTTTCGCGCTGGTCTTTGATGCGCATGGAACCATGCTGCGCGTGACCACCGTACACGAGCACTATCCGGCTACCTTCACGGTGCTGGGCTGGCAGGTTGAGTCCATTGTGAAAGCGGTTGAGCGGCTCAGCGCGGCCGGAGTTGAGTTTCTGCGCTATCCCGGCCTGAATGACACCGCCCCGGATGCAATCTGGACCTCGCCAAGCGGCGCTCGCATTGCATGGTTTCACGATCCGGATCGGAACGTGTTGAGCGTGACCGAGCCCTGCCGCGCATAAAAGAAGAACTTGAAACCAAGCCCGGAAAACAGCAAGGGTCGCGCGATGCGCGACCCCCACGTTTCCAAACCCAAGATCACCTACCCGTTCAACTGATCCTGCAACTTATTCAGCGTGCGGTGCAGGTCCTTGTCGGCACGGCGCTGCTCGTCGATCTTGCTGATCGAGTGCATCACCGTGGTGTGGTGCTTGTTGCCAAACTGGCGACCGATTTCAGGCAGGCTCGCCTCGGTCATCTGCTTGGCCAGATACATGGCGATCTGGCGCGGCACCACGACATTGCGCGAGTTGTTCTTCTGCTTCAGATCGCTGACCTTCATGCCGAACTGCTCTGCGACAGCGCGCTGGATGGCCTCGATGGTAATCTTGCGCACCTGCATGTCAATGAACTGCTTCAGACACTGCTGGGTCGAGGCCAGAGTGATTTCTACGTTGTTGAGCCCGCACCAGGCAATGAGGCGCACCAGCGCACCTTCCAGTTCGCGCACGTTGGTGCGCACATTGGAGGCGATGAAGAGGGCCACGTCTGTAGGCAACGTAACCTGCTCGCTCTCTGCCTTTTTCTGCAGGATGGCGACCTTGGTTTCAAGATCGGGCGGCTGAATGTCCGCAATCAGGCCCCACTCGAAGCGCGAGCGGAGGCGGTCTTCGATCTCGGCCAGTTCCTTGGGGGGACGGTCCGAGGCGATCACGATCTGGCGCATGCTCTCATGCAGCGCGTTGAAGGTGTGGAAGAACTCCTCCTGGGTGCGCTCCTTCTGCGCAATGAACTGAATGTCGTCGATGAGCAACACATCGACCGAGCGGAAACGGTCACGGAAGCTGGTCATGCGGTCGTTGCGCAGCGAGGTGATCATCTCATTGGTGAACTTTTCCGCGGAGACATAGCAGATGCTCGCGACCGGCTGGCGCCGTTTGACCTCGTGGCCAATCGCGTGCATCAGGTGAGTCTTGCCCATCCCGACGCCGCCGTACAGGAAGAGCGGATTGTAAGCACGCGAAGGGCGCTCAGCCACAGCGAGGGAGGCAGCGCGGGCAAACTGGTTGCCATTGCCGATGACAAAGGCGTCAAAGGTGTAGCGCGGGTTGAGCTGCGCCGCGGTGGACCAGTCGAACTGTCCCTGCTTGGGCAAGCGCTGATTGATGGCCGCCGTGTCAGGCGCCGTGGGCGCATGCGCCGGCACCGGCCCGAAGCCGCCGTCCTTGCGCTGCGGCGGAATCGAAGGGTCGTCCTCGACGGTGACAAAACACACGTCGTCGAACTCCAGCGACTGCAGGTCAATGGCTTCCTGAATCAGGTCGCCGTATTTATCGCCGATGTGCTGAAACTCCGGCGAGGGCACGCGGACGTAGAGCGTACGGCCTGCGGCGTGACTGTAGCGCGTGGGCTTGAGCCAGGTATCAAAAGACTGGCGGACTACCTTTTTCTCTAGGGCTGAGAGAATCTGTAGCCAGGGATTGGGAGCCGAAGCCGGCGAAATTGCGAATGCCATCGAGCGAGTCCTTGCCTGCGCCGCATCTGTACTTCCAGCCCGGGTCATCCATCCGCTTTGGGCAAAGGCTCTCTCGTCCGAAAGAGCTTGAGGCTCCCCGCACAAATACTGCTTTCAACCTGCCTGGCCGCCGCTGATCTGCCCCGGGTGCAAGCATCGGGACGCTGGATAAAACTCGTTCTGTGGGACGCTAGGAAACTTTCTTGAACGGTCCCGATAGTAGCACATCTGACGAGCGATGCAATCCCCCATTCACATAACTTTCGTTCCCCTGCCACAGGATGCACCACGCATGGTGAAACTCGACGAAGGAAGTGTTTGCATGCACGTAATGGCCCATTGTGGGGCGCATCGCGGAGCGCTCGATGCGAGTATTGTTTCACCCTGAGCGGAGGGCGACGGGGAGTGAGAACAGGGCTGAATTTTCTGCGGGCGCCGGGCCTTCTCAATCCCTATGTCAATCCCCTTCTCAATCCGCTCCTCAATCCGCTCCTCAAGCCGCTCCTCAAGCCCGGTGAGGAAGAGATCCGGCTGGATTCCTGGCGCAACCTGCGATACACTTAAGACTTGCCGTCAAGGCACAGAATTTTTAGAGGAAACAGGAGCGCAATTCGATGCCTAAGCGCACATTTCAACCGAACCGCCGCAGCCGCGTGAAGACCCACGGCTTTCGCGCGCGCATGAAGACCAAAAGCGGCGCAGCCGTGCTGAGCCGCCGCCGCGCAGTGGGCCGCAAGCGCGTCGCAGTCAGTGCTGGATTCCGCGACTAGTCCCGCCTCGCCGTTCTTTCGGCCGGGTACGGTTTGCGCGTTTTAACGTTCCGGCTCGAATGCCCTTCGGCAACGCCATGAGTCATCTTCTTCACGGTGCGTCCCGCCAAGCGGACTCCGATATCGGGGTTCGCGAGCAGTCATTTGCGGGGGTACGTCTGTGCAAGCATGCCGACTATCAGCGCGCCTATTCCGCCGGCCGCAAGCGCCAGTCCGCCTCGATGAGCTGGTTTCTCGCTCCGCAGGCTGTGTTGGCCACGAGACCGCGCGTGGGGCTGACCGCGGGAAAGGTGCTGGGCAAAGCGCATGAGCGCAATCGCATCAAGCGCCGCATGCGGGAGGTTCTGCGCAGGCATCTGAGCCTGCTGCCCCAGGGCTGCGACCTGATCTTTCATCCGCGACGTTCGGTGCTAAAGCTGGAATTCGCGAAACTTGACGCGGAGGTCGTGCGTATTCTGGTCCAGGCGAACGCCGAAGCTGCGCGACTTCGGCAGGCTGCTCCGGCAGAGCCGATGGCATGACGCGCATTCTGCTTGCCATTCTGGCTTTCTATCGGCGCTGGCTCTCGCCGGTATTGCACTCGCTGAGCCCCGGCGGCTGCCGCTTTGTGCCCACCTGCTCAGAGTATGCCGCGGTAGCCATTGCCACGCATGGTCCACTGCGCGGCGTGGGATTGGCGATATGGCGGCTGCTGCGTTGCCACCCTTTCTGCCGCGGAGGGCTGGACCCGGTGCCACCCGCCCAGGCTGCAAGCCATTTTCGCCACAAACCGTTACCATAGAAGGAGCGGCGCCCGATGGCCCGCTTCTTCTCAAACGACAGGAAGTTTCCTTTGCCAGAAATTCGCAATCCCAATCTTGAGCCGCAGGGTTCCGGCGGCGGCAGCAACAGCGGCGATTTCCGCAGTCTGACGACCTTTACCTTCCTTGTACTGCTTGCCGTTCTTGGCTTCCAGTACTTCCGGGCCAAGCAGACTCCGCCCGAGACGGCGCCGCAGACACAGCAGCAGACGACACAGTCCAGCACTATGCCCGCGGGTACGCCCGGGCCTGCCTTTGCGGCAACTGCTCCTTTGCCGGGAGCTTCTCCGGCAATCGGCGCGGCAAGCGAAACCGAGACCACGGTTGAAAACGAGCTGTACAAGATCGTCTTCACCAATCGCGGCGCGCAGGTGAAGCACTGGATTCTGAAGAAGTACTTTGACACCGCCGGCAAGCCACTCGATCTGGTACAGCCAGAGCTTGCCGGGCGTTTCGGGCTGCCGCTCTCACTTTTCACCTATGAGCCGTCCCTCACCACGCAGCTGAATGGGGCACTCTATCAGGCTTCCGCTACGGGCCAGGTGCTGGCGCCCGGCGCGCTCACCTTCCATTACTCACAAAATGGGCTGGACGTAGTAAAGACCTTCCGCTTCGACACGAGCTATGTGATCTCAATCGAGACCGAGGTTCTGCGCAATGGCGCACCGGTGCGTGCGCTGGTGGCCTGGCCCGCCGGTCTGGGTGACATGGAAGAGTTTCTGGCAACGTCTTCGACGCGGAGTCCGGTGCGCAGCATCTCGCAGTTTGACTGGTCCATCGACGGCAAACATGAGTCGATGAAGTCGGCCAAGGTGAGCGGCAACGCCACCTTCGACCAGCCTTACGAGTACGCGGCCATCTCCGACCTTTACTTTGCCGCGGCGTTTCTGCCGGATACGCCTGCGAATGCCACCCTGGTCACGCTGCACAACACCGTCGATCTGCCCACCGACCTGACCAACCCTTCAAGCCAGAAGAAGCCCGATGATGTGCTGGGGCTGGCCATGGGGAACGACAACGGCTTCACCCGTCTGCGCCTTTATGCCGGCCCCAAGCAGATGGATGTGCTGAAGACGATCCATGCCGCGGGTCCGGACGGCAAGCTGGACGGTCCTACGCTGGAGCCGCTGATTCAGTTTGGCGACTGGCTTGGCGTCATCGCCAAGCCACTGTATATCGCTCTGCGCTGGCTGCGCTCTCTGCTGGGTCCCGGGGCCTACAACTGGGGCTGGGCCATCATCATCATCACGGTGATCTTCAACCTCATCATGCTACCTACGCGGTTCATGATGATGAAGTCGTCGCTGAAGATGATGCGCATCCAGCCCAAGGTGGACGCCATCAAGAAGCACTATGCCCATCTCAAGATGAACGACCCCAAACGTTCTGAGATGAATAGCGAGATGATGGAGCTCTACAAGACCGAGGGCGTCAACATGTACGGCGGCTGCCTGCCGCTGCTGATCCAGATGCCGTTGTTCTTCGCGTACTTCCGGGTGCTGCAAAACGCAGTGGAACTGCGCCAGGCTCACTGGTTCTGGCTCACCGATCTTTCTTCTCCCGATCCGCTGCACATTTTGCCGGCGCTGATCATCGTGAGCATGTTTCTGGTGCAGTTCATTACGCCATCACCGGGGATGGATGCCTCGCAGCGCCGCATGATGGCGATTGTGACGCCGGTCTTCATGGGCTTCCTGCTCTGGCACTATGCGTCAGGCCTGGCGCTCTACTGGATTACCGGCAACATCATCAATATCGGCATCCAGATTGCCATCAATCAGTCCAGCATGGGCAAGGAAATGCACGCAATTGCCGCCCGTCGTTCCGCAAAAAAAGGCGGGAGCGGACCTCGGGTCGTGCAGGGCAAACGCTAGGGTCTGCTTCTCTCACGGTGGGGGATCCGGTCCATCGGCACCCCGGCCGCACCCGCCCTCTGCGCTCTTTGGGATTGCTCAGGCGATCGCCGCAGCGAGCGCTTCATTCACCGCGGGGTAGCTGAACCGGAAGCCTGCGGCGGCGAGCTTGCGCGGCAACGCGCGCGCACTGGCCAGCAACGCCTCGTCGGCCATTTGCCCCAACGCGAGCCGCAGGGCAAACGCCGGAGCGGGAAAGACAGCAGGCCGCCGCAGTTGACGGGCCAGCACGCGCGTAAATTCGGCATTGGTGACGGGGATGGGCGCGGTCAGGTTGACGGGGCCAGCCAGCGAAGGCGTCTCCAAGGCAAAGAGCGCCGCTCTGACGACATCCTCAAGGCCAATCCAGCTCATCCATTGTTGTCCGCTGCCCAGGCGTCCTCCCATTCCCCAGCGAAAGGCGGGCAGCATTTTGGCCAGCGCGCCGGAGCCCGGCCCCAGCACCACACCAAGGCGCAGATGGACCACGCGAATACCCGCCTGGATTGCAGGCTGCGCGGCGGCTTCCCACTGCTGACAGAGCTCCGCCAGGAAGCCCGACCCAACCGGCGAGGACTCATCCAGAATTTCATTGCCGCGGTTGCCATAGAACCCAATTGCCGAAGCGGCCAGCAGCACCTGGGGCGGCCGGTGCAATCCGGCCAGCAGGGTAGCCAGCGCCCGCGTGGTGCCCACGCGGCTCTGGGCCATTTCGCGGCGATAGGCGGCCGTCCAGCGATGCGCCGCCACATTGGCCCCGGAGAGATGAATCGCCGCCCATGCATCCTCCAATGGCGCCGTATCAACCATCGTGGGGATTGCACCAGGACTCCAGGCGACCTGATCGGGGCGGGTGACAGCACCGCGCACCAACTGCAGCACCGGCACCCCGCGCACCGCCAAAGCCCTGCGCAGGGCACCGCCCAAAGAGCCCGATGCGCCGCTCAAGACAACCCTGTCCCGTACATCAGTCATCTGCATATTCACAGGATGGATTTTTCTTTCCTTTTGATGAATTCATTCTCGTTTGCCAGTTCTACATGATTTTAGTAGCATAATAATTGATTTTGACCGGGAGAACATTTTCCCGATGCGCCCGAGGAGGGAGCCAATGACTGAGTTGGCGGCGGTACGCAGCGAAGAGACGCAGAAATCGCAGGTGGATCCGGAGACCACCGAGCGTTTTATTGCAGAGAAGCACATCGGCGAGCGCATCAAGCGCCTCCGGCTCAAGAAGTCCATGGGGCTGGTGGAGCTGGGCAAACATACGGGGCTGTCGGCAAGTTTTCTTTCCCAGCTGGAAACCGGCCGGGTGGTGCCCACACTGCGCAATCTGGCCCGTATCGCCATGGTTTTTTCAAAGGATCTGTCCTACTTCTTTGAGACCGAGCCGCAATCGATGTTCCGAGTGCATCGGCGCAAGGAACGGGTACGGCTTCCCCAGACGGGTGTCGAACTGCCCACCTATTTCTTTGAAAGTCTGGGCTATATGGTGCCGGACCGTCACATGGACCCGTATTTCGCCCAATTTGTGCCACTTGAGAAGAATCAGGATCCCCGCGCCCACCTGCACCCCGGATATGAGTTCCTGTATGTGCTGGAGGGAGAGCTGGACTTGCATCATGGCGAGCATCACTGCACGCTGGAGCCGGGAGACGCGGTCTACTTTGACGCGAGCACGCCGCACTCCTATGCCTGCGCCGGCAAGAAGCCGGCCGATGCGCTGATTGTGACCATGCATCAGGCGCCACCCGCTCCGCCGGTCACGCTGGTGCGGCAACCCGCAGCACGCGTGTTGCCCGGCCAGTCGGCCTCCTCGACGCC
>VFSW01008760.1_pt1 | contig 14497 bp, 13 predicted proteins | sample 5358111 | NCBI WGS metagenome assembly VFSW01 (sample SAMN11554181, study PRJNA540505) | mine drainage metagenome | isolation source: sediment from site ElyBrook_90M | place: USA: Ely Copper Mine, Vershire, VT | collected 2017 | reverse complement strand
TACCACTTTCCGCTCAAGGGTTGGTGGCTGGTTGCATCCGTAACGGTCGTGATGGATCAGATCGCTAGAAGGGCTCTACAGAGAGGCGAATTCGAATGAATGAACCTGTGGATGTTGCAATCATCGTGGTCGGTCTGAACGCCTCTCGCTATGTTCTTGAGTGTTTCGATTCATTACGACTAGCGGCGTGGAAAAACTACTCGCACGAAGTCATCTATGTTGACAATGGTTCGAAAGACGACACCCTGGCGATGCTGCAATCGAAGTTCCCAGACGTCACAGTCATCGCGAACCAGACCAACCTGGGCTTCTGCAAAGCCGCCAACCAGGGCGCAGCGGTAGCCAACAGCCGGCACCTTCTCTTCCTCAATGATGACACCTTGATTCTCAACGATTCGGTCGCGGCACTGGTCGCATATGCGGATAGTCATCAAGACGTCGGAGCATTGGGTGGTCGTTTGTTGAACACAGACGGTACAGAACAATACTCCGGCCGCAGATTTCCCAGTCCGTGGAACGCAGTTCTCGGACGGCGCTCCGTGCTAACAAAGATCTTCCCCGGAGCTCGAGCAGTACGCGACTACCTATACAAAGAACCACTGGCACGCGGAGAAGCATTCGAAGCTGACTGGGTATCTGCGGCAGCTGTACTGCTTCCTCATGAGGTCTTTCGGAGTATCGGAGGATTTGCCGAGGACTACTACTATTGGCACGAAGTCATCTTCTGCGATCGTGTACGCAAGCACTCCAAGCGCGTGCAATTGCTACCCGACGCAAGAATTATTCATCACGAAGGGAAGGGGAGCGGTGCCCGCCCGTTCAAGTCCCAGCGAAGCCACATCATCAATTTTCATAAGGGTGGCTATGCCTGCTACTGCGAGCACTACAACCTTGCTCCGCTTAATCCATTGCGCCTTCTGGTCGGCACGATGCTATTCACACGCGCCTGCATCTTAATCGCCGGCGCCGCCGCGCGCAACGCATTCAAGTCCCTTGTGATTGCGCCAAGTCGTGCAACAGAGGTGGGTTGATCATGGATATCGAGCTGACATCCCTCGAGATATCTTCAGTGTTTGCGATAACCCTTGTCTGCCCGCTTTGCAAAGGAAGTCTTGAGCTGGTCTCTGAATCGCAACTCAATTGTTACGCGTGCCAGTTACAGTTCAAAAAACAACAGGGATTCTGGAATTTCATTCTTGGCGGTGGCTTCGACGATGCCATCGATGATGGACAGAAGGACTACGAGAGCAATGCCAATGCAGACACCGTGCAGAACTACTGGCTACCGTTGTTTCGCTCCCTCTGGCCACAGCCTTCCCGACGCATGAGAATTCTTTCGGTGGGCTGCGGTGTCGGCATGGATGTAGATCTCCTGTGCGCTGCCGGATTCGATTGTTTTGGGATCGACTGTGGTCATCGCGATTCACTGTGGAATCAACGCAAACACCTTGACCATTTGCTGCTGGCGAACGGGAAGTTTCTCCCATTCGAAAGTGGCACCTTCGACGCCGTATTTTGTGGCTGCGTCTTCCCCCACGTCGGTGTAGTCGGCGATACGAATGTTACAGCAGTCGACTGTCGGTCACAGCGCAGAGAACTAGCCGCTGAAATGACGCGCGTGCTAGTCCCAGGAGGCCAGGTGATTGTAAGTAGCCCTAATCGCTGGTTTCCCGCCGACATCTTTCACGGTCGCGGTAATGGAGGCTATAGGCCACGGCTGAATCCTCCGACTAGTAATTTCCTGCTCTCAGCGAAGGACTATGAAGATCTCTTCCGACCAGCCGGGTGTGGCAAAAGCAATGCTCTCCCTGTGCGCGGCTACTGGGGCTTCATCCGTGCCAGGAAGAGTCTGAAAGGTAGATTGCTGAGCTATCCCGTACGACTTCTTTTTAGACTCGCAGACTTGCCCGGACTCAACCGTTCCATGTTGAGTCCATGGCTCATTGTCTCGATGCAGAAGCACTCCTGATTCGCCTGCAAACTACATCATGAGCAAACAATGGATGACAGAACTCGCAGGGAAGCGTGTCCTCATCGTAGGAGGCAATGGCTTTCTCGGCCGTAATTTCGTTGAGCATCTCAGACGAGTTGGTGCGTCTGTCCGCGCCACCGGCGAAGGGGAACATCCTGCCGTAGATTGGCTGGGCCGCGTCGACTTCGCCGAGATGAGAAACGCAAAGCGAGCACTGGAAGGCCAGCAAATCGTGATTGACTGCATTGGTCGTCTCGGCGCTGCTGCAAGTAACCTGCAGCCAACCGTGAGCCTGGAACAGGAACTGCGTCCGCAACTCAATCTCATGCTGGCCGCGGCAGAGAGTGCGTGCAAACCAGTTCTGCTCCTTGTGAGCTCTCGCCTCGTTTATGGTGCCCCGCGTTATTTGCCTGTGGACGAACTACATCCCCTGCAGCCAGACAGTTTCTATGCAGTCCACAAAATCACCGCAGAGAATTACGCACAGGTTCTCGCGCGTACCCACGGACTACGAACCTACATCTTTCGTCTTGCAAATCCTTACGGCCCCTACCAAAAGATGGATGCGAAGAGTTACGGCGTCATCAATCATTTCTTGCAGCGTGCCGCCTTGGGCGAGGCCATTGAAGTCTACGGTCGCGGAATGCAAATGCGCGACTATGTATTCGTCGATGACGTCGTGGAAGCCATGCTCCGGTGCGCCCAGATATCAGACAGTGGCGTAGACACCCTAAATCTAGGCAGCGGCACCGGTCTGCCACTATCTGATGCGGCCGAGACAATCACACGCCTTGCCGGTTCTCCACCGGTAGTCTATCGACCGTGGCCCGAGGAGGAACTGATCGTTGAGACGGGGCATTACGTCTCAGACATCACGCGCCTCAGGCAGAGGATCGGGTGTTTCAATCCAATCTCATTCGAATGCGGTGCACGGCTTGCGATGGACCATTATCGCGATTCCGCGGTCTCGTGTTCCAAGCCCAGAGAAGCTTCAGAGAGAAGGCATTCGCGATGAATCTCGACGGAAAATATTGTGGCGTGATCCTTGCTGCAGGCAAGGGTACGCGTATGCAGCCGTTCAGCGAGAGCTACCCTAAACCTCTGCTTCCGGTATGTAACAAGCCTGTTGTGCAGTATCAGCTAGAGATCATGCGTGACCTGGGGATCAGCGACATCACGATGCTCATCGGTCACAAGGGCTATGAGATCGCAAAGACTTTCGGCGATGGCTCACACCTGGGAGTAAGAATTCGCTATGTGGAGCAGACCAGCATGCTCGGCATAGCCCATGCGGTTCGACAATTGGAGCCGCATGTGAACCTGCCATTCCTACTCTTTCTGGGCGACATATTCTTCAAACCTGTCAACCTCTCACAACTGTTCTCCCTATTCGAGGAGCAGGGCGGTGGATCCGTACTTGCAACCAAGGAAGAATATGACCCTGAGGCTATTCGTAAAAACTACGCCATCCTCCTCAACTCAGAAGGCTTCGTTACTCGGGTCATTGAAAAGCCGCGACATACAACGAACCGCCTCAAGGGCGTCGGACTCTACTTATTCGACCTATCGATCTTTGACGCAATTCGGCGCACTCCTAGAACTGCGATGCGTGATGAGTATGAGTTGACGGATGCCATTCAGGTGCTCATCGGTGATGGCTTTCCAGTACGCCCCTGCAACTGTATCGCTGAAGATATCAACCTCACAACGCCAGCGGACCTACTGCGTTGCAATCTACTCCAAGCGGAGAGCACAGAGCTCTTTGGTGCGACTTCCCCCGGCTTGGAAAAGCACAGCGCAGCCAAACTCGATCGCTGCGTGGTCGGATCCAATGTGTCCATTCGACATGGCATCACCATTAGGAGCTCTGTCATTTTCGCAGGAACGACGGTTGAAGAATCAACAGACCTCGAAAACTTTGTGATCACTCCGCAAGGACTTGTGGATTGCAATCATTCCATGAGGAGCAGGCCCCATTGAGCACTCGCTTTCACCGCGCATGCGTTACCGGTGGTGCGGGCTTCATAGGCTCGCACTTGGTAGAACATCTTCTTCGCCTTGGCATGGAAGTCACTGTTCTCGACGATCTCAGTACCGGACGCGCTAGTCGTATCCCCGCGGGTGCAAGCTTCGTTGAAGGGTCCATCCTTGATCCGGCAAAAACCTGCAAAGCAATGGACGGAGCCGATGTTCTCTTTCATTTGGCGGCACGAGTCGCTATTCGCTCCTCTTTTTCCTTCGTTGTCGAGGATGCACAGACCAACCTGGTAGGCACTGCAAGTGTCCTTCACGCAGCCGCCGCCCCCCCTCCCATCCGTCGCGTTATTTCTACGTCATCCATGGCCGTCTACGCGGATTCACCCACGAAGGTTGCCGTTCCTGAGTGCCACCCCACCTTACCGCTCTCTCCTTACGGTGTATCAAAGTTGGCAGCCGAGCAACTCACTCATATCTATTGCGCGCAGGCCGGAATGGAGAGCGCCGTACTTCGCCTCTTCAATACATTTGGTCCCGGACAGACGCTGAGTCCCTATGTTGGGGTCGTGACGATCATCGTCAACCAACTCATGCGCGGGGAACAGCCCACGATATTTGGCGATGGTCTACAAATGCGAGACTTCGTCCATGTCCTCGATGTAGTGCAGGGGTTCTCGCGAGCGATGAGCAGCAGAAGCAGCGGGGAAACATACAACATCGGTAGTGGTCAAGCAACCACGCTCGATTGGCTTTATCGCTCCATAACTGACGTCATGCAGGTGCATCAGCCTCCTTTGTACGCAACTGCTGCAGCGGGCGAGCTTCTTTGTTCCTTCGCTGATATCTCTAAAGCGATTGATGAGCTTGGCTACCGGCCACGGTATAGCCTCGCCGAATCCCTGCCGGCCGTGATTGAAGAGATTCGCACAGCCGCCGCAGCCTCCGTCTAGTCTGCCGTCGTGAAACTCCAGGGCATTCTTCAGCTAGTTCGCTTTCAAATCCTCGACAAGAAAGCAGGAACCCATGGCTTCTCCCCAAATGCAATACGAGCTAGTTCAAGAGCAAGCGGTCGCCTATGAATTTCCTAAAGAGCGCGTGGGATTTGCCATTCGCTCCTTCGAGATTTGTTTCAGTCTCGTTGCGCTCTTCTTCCTCTGGCCACTGATCCTGATGCAATGGGCTTGGATCAGACTCGGCACGCCAGGGCCAGGGCTCTTTCGTCAGCAGCGCCTCGGTCGAGGCGCAGAGTGCTTCTCATTTTTCAAGCTCCGAACCATGTATGTGGACGCTCGCCTGCGCTGGCCCGAGCTCTATGCCTATGACTACAGTCCCACGGAGCTAGAGGGCTTGCACTTCAAAGTTGAACGCGACCCACGTGTAACACCGCAAGGTCAATGGCTGCGACCGAGTTCGCTCGACGAGCTACCAAACTTTTGGAACGTCATCAAGGGCGATATGGCACTCGTCGGTCCGCGTCCAGAGATTCCAGAGATGCTGCCGTACTACTCCGGCGAAATGCTCTTGAAGTTCTCCGTACGCCCCGGCGTTACGGGCTTAGCCCAGGTATCGGGTCGCGGTAGACTCAGCTTCTTCAAGACAGTGGAATACGACCTCGAGTACGTTCGCAAACGCAGCTTCTTATTCGATCTCCGGATTATTTGGCTCACCCTCGTCAAGATGATCTGTCGCGATGGAGCGTTTTGATGGGTAACCTCAAGGGATCACGCATACTCGTGACTGGCGCAGGCGGCTTCATCGGCTCTCATCTCGTTCCGCGCTTGCAGGCGGAAGGCGCGTGCGTCGGAGCTGTCGCACGCAACTCGGAACAACTATGTAACCTGACCGGAACCGTACGCATTGTCGTCGACCTTTGCAATGAAGAAGACACACAGCGCGCGGTAACTCACTTCGCGCCGAACATCGTCTTTCACCTTGCTGCTCACCCGGACCGCAGCGAATGCTTCAGACAAGCGGCGACTGCACTTCAGTCCAACACCATGATGACGCTGAATCTACTCGAAGCCTGCCGCATTGCAGGGACCCACCTGTTCGTCTTTGGGGACTCGACCAAAGTCTACGGAAATGCTGCGGTCCCTTACTCTGCCGCCCAGACGCCGCAGCCTCTCTGCGCGTATGCCATTAGTAAACTAGCCGGCTGGGAACTCTGTCGCCGCTATCAAAAGCTGTATGAGATCGATGTAGTCTCGGTCCGTCCGACCATCGTCTATGGACCGGGTCAGGGTACAAACCTGATCAGCAGCATTGCCTCCCGACTCTTGAGAGGCGAGACTACGATCCAGCTCATGGGTGGCACTCAGACCAGAGATCCACTCTATATCGATGACGCTATCGACGCATTCGTGCGGGCAGCCGAACGTGGACACGAACTTTCCGGCGAAGTCATCACCATCGGTGGGGGCTGCGAACAGAGCGTCTACTCTCTCGCATTGAAGGTTGTAGAAGCTTGTGGGATGCCTGCGAACATCGAGGTATCTGAGGCTAAACTTCGACCGAACGACACGCTCCGCAGCTTTTGCGATAACCGCGAGGCAATGGATCGATTGGGCTGGATGCCGAGAACCAGCTTTGAATATGGTCTTGATCAAACGCTGGCCGCGATGCAACAGACGGCTTAGGACTCCGCATCCTGGAGGGAAAGAAGGGCAACGATGTCTCTCGCTCAGGTACTTCTAAAGAAGGTTCCTCAGTACACGCGCAACGAGCGGCACATGCGAGCGGTGCTGCAGCACGGAACGCCGCACAAACTGGCCAATCTTGCACGTGCGGAGATGGAGCGCAAACTTCATCGCGTGGAGTGCAAGAGCAATCCTTACCTCTTGATCATTGACCCCTGCAATTTCTGCAATCTGCGCTGCCCTCTATGTCCAACCGGCCTCAATGATCTCGGTCGTCCACAGTCCATGCTCTCATTGGCTCACTTCAAGAAATATTTTGACCCACTCGCCGAGAATCTCTTCGAGGCCTACATGCACAATTGGGGTGAGTCGATGTTGAACAAAGAAGTATTCAGCATGATCCGGCACGCTCAGGACAGCAACGTTGGAACAAACCTGAGTTCCAATTTCGTGCGCGTGACTTCAGACGATATGGATCGCTTACTCGACTCCGGACTCGAGTATCTCGTCATTTCACTCGACGGCCCGTCTCCGGAAACGTACAGCCAATACCGCATCAATGGTGATTACGATAAGGTCATTGAAAACCTAACAACCTTCATACAGCGCCGCAATGCGCGCAAGCAAAAGACTCCCGTCATTGAGTGGCAATTCATCGTCATGAAACAGAATGAACACCAGATCGCTGAAGCCGAGGTTCTCGCTAAAAAGATAGGCGTGGATCTGCTACGCTTCATTCCCGTCGGCATGCCCTATGAGTTCAAGAATCGCAAGGAGACCGCCGACAAGTGGTATCCCAGTAGTGTGCAGGGACGCGTAGAGAGCGACCATTCAGAGCAACAATTCGGACAAGCCAATAAACCAAGTCCATGCTTCTATCTGTACCGCTCGATGGTTGTAAATGCAGATGGAGGTGTCTCTCCATGCTGCGTCGTCTACCGAAAAAATCGTGACTTTGCCGACCTCAGCACGATGGACACGATTGCCGTCAATACGGTCTGGAACAACGAGAAATATCGCTCGGCACGTTCTCTTTTCTCTGAGCACGAGGTGCCCGGTCGAAGAGCAACTGTCTGCGACGGTTGCGATCTCTTTGCCCATCACCACAGCAAAGCCCGAATCCAAAAGCCCGCCCCGCCTCTCGTCACCATCAATGAGTAGCCGCACTCTAGAAAGGACTCCATGTTTCAATCCAGCATTCTCACGGGTGTTATCAAACAAGAGGAGGTCGATTCCTCCGGGCGTGCATCCACCCAAGCCGCTGCCCAGCGTGAGTCAGCGTCGCAAGAGTTTCCCCCCGCCACCAAAGAGGGCCTTGCGTTGGCCATGTCTCTTGAGCTCAAGACGGATAGTCCGAGCGTCCTCATCTTTGCTGCAACGAAGTCGGGCTTTCCCATCACATCTCTCGTAAGAGACCTTGGCAAGTCATTGGTAGAAATTGGCGCCTCCGACGTGCTGCTAGTCGATATCTCTGATCGCGAAATCGACAACGACGTCCATGCTCAATCCCAGCTCGAACATATCTTCTCCAGTGGAAGCCAACTCGGCGATATGCTTGATCAGGCGCTACCCGGTCTCTACGTTCTTGCCGATTCAAGGATGTCTACGGAGCGCCCTCGGCCTGTCGGCGAAAGTGTCAAGGCTGTCTTCGAGAAGCTGCGGAGACGCTTTCGCTATGTCTTGATAGCCACTCCCGCCTACGGACAGGACAACAGGGCGAGGCTGCTGGCAAGGCAAGCAGACGGCATCATTCTGGGAATACAACAAGGGCAGCAAGGCCGCGCGCAGTTGCGACAAATCCAGCGAGACCTGAAGTCGGATGGCTCCGTCTCATTAGGTTTCATCCTTTCAACTGGATCTCAGAAGTGATCGAGTCGGCTCCAGCGGTCGAAGTATCGGAGGCGCCCACCATGGAGCCGATCCCGGTCTTGCATCTGATCCACACGATGGCTTACGGTGGCGTTGAGACCGCTTTACTCAATTGGCTCAAGACGATCGATCGTGCGCGCTACACACCCTGCATCGTCTGCTTCTCCAATCCTGGCCATACCGAACGGCCCTTCATCGACGCCGCAGCACAATGCGGCCTGCAGGTGGACACCATTCCATGGCGCCGCAGCAAACCGGTTCTGCGATCTGCGCGCAGACTGTCAGCAATCCTTCAAGAGAAGAACATCCGCATCCTGCACACCCACAATACCTATGCAGACCTGGTAGGCCTCGTTGCTGCGCGAAGAGCAAAAGTTCGAACCATCACGACTCTTTACGTATGGTCCAAGTTCAATTGGAAACGCAACCTGCTGCAGCGGTTCAATCGAATGCTGCTTCGTTGGTTCGACCTGGTGAGTGCCCATTGTGAAGTTACCTACGAGCAAACCCTCGCATTTGGTGTCAGCCGTGACCGGTTGCGTCTTCTTGTCTGCGGATTTGAAGCACCCGTCATTGAAGCTACTGTCGAAGACAGGGACCGCCACCGCCGTGAACTCGGAGCGATGCCTGGCGATCCAGTCCTGATCAACGTGGCGCGTCTCTACCCGGAGAAAGAGCAAACGCTCCTGCTCAATTACTTCCAGCAGATTCGGATCAACCAGCCACGAGCAAAGCTTTGGATTGCCGGTGTTGGGCCACTCGAACATGAATTGCGCGACCATTGCTCGGAGCTCGGGCTTGATGACTCGGTCGTCTTCCTGGGATTCATCAAGGACTTGCCCGCACTACGCTATCTTGCGGATATCCACGTCAATACTTCGTCGGCGGAAGGGGTCCCCCTCGCGATCTGCTCCGCCATGGCAGCATCCTTACCCATCGTCGCGACAGAGGTAGGCGGTCTGCCTGAGATCCTCGATCATGGTCGCGCCGGTATTCTCGTTCCCTTTGGAGATAGTGCAGAGTTTGTGAAAGCAGTACTGATGTTGGTCGCATCTCCTTCATTGCGCTCTCACTATGGCTCGACGGCGCGTCAATTTATCACTGACGACTATTCGCTTTCAACTGCAGTCAAGCGTCTGGAACAGACGTATGACGAGTTGCTCAGCTTATGAACGCAGGCATCTTCGTTACCATGGCGGGTCGCAACGCCGCCGGTCCCGAGACCTATGAAATCTCGCTCGTAAGAGCACTCGCAAACCTCGAGCCGCAGCAGGAATTTAACATTTTTTGTCTAAGTGAGGCGGCAAAGGCGAGCTTCCGGCTCAATCAAGAAAATGTAAAACTACATGTGCTGCGTCCCGCCTCGCGTTGGCTCAGCATGCCGTTCAGCTTGCCCGTAGCGCTCGCAAACACGGGCTGCACCTTCCTCCACGCCACTCTGACCGCCCCCCCGTGCCTTACAAGGCCCCTCGTGTTCACGGTGCATGACCTCACCATGCTGCGCAACCCCGAGTTCTACGATCGCCTCATTCGCATCCGCCTCGCGCAAACGATCCGTCCAGCAATCAAGAAAGCACAAATGCTCATTTGCATCTCTGATGCAGTTCGCCAGGAACTGCAGGAAGACTTTGGCATTGCTGACGATCGCATTACGGTCGTCCATCATGGAGTAGACCCGGCATTTGCCCCCATCTCAAATGCCCGTTCCGTCGTATGCGAGATACTTGGCATCGATCGCCCCTACTTGCTCTTCGTAGGGCAAATGAAGTTGCGGAAAAATATCATCCGCATCCTCGAAGCCTTCGCCCGCGTCCGCGAGAGGGGTCATGACGTCGCACTCGTACTCGCCGGCCGCCGCGGACACACCACCGAAGGAATGGATGACGTCATTGCTCGACACCATCTCGCGGATCACATGATCGAACTCGGTCATGTCGAGGATAAAATCCTGCCCTCACTCTACTCCGCTGCCGAAGCTTTCGTGTTTCCCAGTCTGCATGAAGGTTTCGGCCTCCCTGTACTCGAAGCCATGGCTTGCGGAACTCCCGTCCTCACCTCCAACACTTCTGCGCTCCCAGAAATCGCCGGCGACGCAGCACTGCTCGTGGACCCCACTTCCGTCGACGCGATCGCCGATGGCGTTGCCCGCATCCTCACGGATAACTGCCTCCGCAACAGTCTGATTGGGGCGGGGAAGACACGAGCCAGCAAATTTACATGGCAGGCAGCAGCCGCACAGACGATGCGAGCTTACGAGCGTATGCCAAACTAATGGAACTTCTGCGGAGGTCCAAGCAACAATGCAAGCCGTAGTCGAACACGAGGAGCCAACCAAGATTCCATACCTCGATTCCACAATCGGGGGAAAGACAATCCTGTGCCTGGCCACCCAGGCGTGGAACGCTCATTGGACCCCTGTCCAACAAGTGATGCTGCGTCTCGCCGCCACCCATCGCGTCATCTACGTCGAGCCTTTCCACCCACCTCTCTCGTGGCTCAAGCGCGATAACTCCGTCTTGCGCAAAGACCGCGACGATGGTCTACCCAGCCTGCGCGGGGTAACGCCAAATCTCCAGGTTTATCGACCTTCCTACGGCTATCTTCCACGGAACATGCGCACTCCCGTAGCCCACCGCATCAACTCCTTCCTCTACCGTCGCGAGATCGCTCGACTGGTTAGAAAGTTAGGTCTGCAACAGCCGGTGCTATGGGCCTTCTTCGCCCAAAGCCTCTCGATTCTCGACCTGCCATGGGATCGCATCATCTACGACTGTGTTGATGATTGGCCCTCGTTCTTTCAACACCCGAAAGAGAAGGCCTTCGTCTCTGAAATCGACGAACAACTCTGCCGTCGCGCGGACCTTGTCTTCGTCGGCTCTGATCCGCTACTAGAGAAGAAGCTGCCTTTCCAGTCCCGCACATTCGTCGTCAATCACGCAGCCGATATCGAGCATTTCTCCAAGGCAGCGGACCCACAAACCTCCATTCCAACTGATCTCGCCGCCATTGAAGGGCCGCGTCTGGGTTTCATCGGCATGATCGACACCATCCGCTTTGACGCCGCGCTCATCCAAGAACTTGCTGACAATCTTCCTGTGCAGATCATCCTTGTCGGCGGAACCATGCCCGGCGCGGAACGCCTTCTTCCACACCACCCTCGCATCCATTGGTTGGGAATGCGCTCCCTCGAGCAGCTCCCCGCTTACCTTCGCGGAATGGATGTCCTCCTCATGCCCTACGCTCTCAACGAAGCCACGCGCACCATCTACCCCCTCAAGCTTTATGAGTATCTGGCGACAGGGAAGCCCGTTGTTACAACGGCAATTCCTGCGGTTGAACCACTGAGCCACCTGATGTACGTTTCCCATTCTCGCGACGAGTTTATTCAGAATGTGCAGAAGGCTCTCCTGGAGCAAGACCCACAACAACTCGCCGCGCGCAAAGCTTATGCCTCAACCCGAACGTGGGAAGCACACGTTACGCGCAAGCTAAAGCTGCTCTCACAGTAGTGCAATCCCAGCGCCTTAGAATCAACCCAGATCCATGCCCACCTTCACAAGGACTCCGGTGAGAACGCTTCTCGTCCCCTCCCTCTTACTTGCACTAGCGATTAACGCGGCCGCCAAACCGAAGACATTGAACTCTCGATTGCTTGAGCCATCGACCTCACGCAGCAACTCTCTTGCGTCGCAATCAAAAGATCAATCCACTGCCGACTTTCTTCCACTCCACCTTGGCAGCAAATGGATCCTGCGCAACGCGAAGTCGGGAAAGCAAATCGTTCTCACCGTTGAAAGCGCTCATGACGGAATTGAGACGGTCAAGTTCCAGAACCCATGGATGACATCTTCCTTCGTCTTCGAGCAGCATGGCGGAGCCTATGTCCTCAAGGCCCTCCGAATCCTCGGCCTCGAAGCGCCCATGCCGCCGGACACTATTTACTTCGACTTCTCTGCACCCCAGGGCGCTTCCTGGCACAACAAAATCGGGACCATCCGCGTCTCTGCGACCGGCGCAACCTTCGGTCCATACTTCAATTGCACACAGTTCGAGGAGACTAACCAACAAGGCCACAAGAACTTCTGGACCTTCGCACCCGGCAAGGGATTTGTACAGTTTGGCCAGGGCAAGGATGCCTTCCTGCTCGATGAAGCTTCTTCGAGCATTCAGACCTCGTCGACGGCTCCCCTGCCTCAGCCTGCTCCCATTCCCATCTCGTCGAGCGCTCCGCGTCAAGGCTGGGTTGGAACGCGCATCGCTCTCGCAAACAACACCGCAGCCAACGAATGGCTCACACCCTGGGCCGTCAACAAGCGCTTCCATCAAGCTGTCGAGGCAGGCGTTAACTACGTCTACCTGAGCCCGAAGTGGCAGGACGTGGAACCATCACCCGGCAAGTATGTATTCAAAGACATCGACTTTCAGGTCAAGCAGGCGGAGGATGCAAATCTTCCTCTGGTGCTCAACCTGCGTGTGATCGACACAGCAAATCGCCCCATTCCATCTGATCTTCGCGACCTCTCCTTTGCCGATCCGCGAATGATCGAACGCCTTGATCGCCTCATCGACCAGATCGCCCCACACCTCAAGGGACGCCTCGCCTACCTGCTGATTGGCAACGAGGTTGACGCTTACTTCAGGGCACGCCCAGCGGAGATCACGCCGTACTTGACACTTTTCTCCGCTGCAAAAATCCACGCCAGGAGCCGCCTCAACCAGGTCGCCACCAGTTTGACGATCACAATCGACGGCCTCCCCGAAACCTCGGGAACCCTCCGTCCCCTCATCGACGCAGGGGACTTCTTCTCCATCACCTACTATCCGCTGGACGCAAGCTTCAAAGTAAAAGATCCGTCCGTGGTTGACAGGGATGTTGAGAAGATCCTGCGAGCCGCCGGTAACAAACAGGTGTTATTCCAGGAATTCGGTTATCCAAGTTCGGAAAAGAATGGAAGTTCGCAAGAAAAGCAGGCACAGTTTATAGCCAATTTCCTTGATGCTATTTCGCGTCATCAAGGTCGAATCATTGGCGCAAATCTGCTCTTCATGTGCGATTTTTCAAACTCAGTCACCGCTGATCTCGCCAAGTCCTACAACATGCCAAACGCCGAGAGATTCAGCGCTTTTTTGCAGACCCTGGGACTCTTCGATGGGAATGGCGCACCGAAAAAAAGCTGGGCAGTCTTTTCAAAAAAAGTACCTCAAATCACACACGCCCGCTGATTCTGACCACGTCACATTTGATCCATACAAGAGTTGTTCACGGACCACATTTTGTAAAACATCGCGGTCGGCTGCGGTGTTTGTCTTTCGGTTGTAAGTCCGCAGAGTTAGTTCTGAATTGCATTTCATATCCATCTGCTCGGTGTGATGATCGAGAGATCCAAGTCGGAGCGAACCAAGCCTTTTAGGGTGGAGTAAAAGCAGGCCAGAGGTTAGAAATCAAGTTGTTGCGTTTCAGGGGAGGAGTGGCGCTGGAGCGGCCCTCCTCCCCTGAGGTGCGTTTTGGGGGTAGAGTTCAGCGCTCGAAGGGTAGGGTCGCTTGCGGTGACTCACGATGTGGATCTCCTCATAGTCGTGGAGGTTAAAGAAGCCCGGTAACGGCAATGATCAAAGGGAATGGAGCCACGCTAAATGGCTCATCATTCCCATGGAGGCTTTTGTAATGTGAAGGTAAATGGTGGACGCGGCAGGGATCGAACCTGCGACCAGTCGATTAAGAGTTAGACGGCACCCGCGCTCCATTTATGTTTGAAGTATCAATCAAATCAATTGCCTATACACGATTGCCCGCACGGATGGACACTTTGTATTTTGCTCGTTTTGCTCAGGATTTCTCGCGGTGTTGCATTATGTTTCCCGCAAATATCCCACATTTCAGTTTGAGCTCACGCGGCTAACGGTCTCATCGTCCCTGGACTTGTTTTCAACGCTATGCCTGCACAAGCCGCTTTGATGCGGGTAGCCGGTGACTCCGTTCGGCGCCGTTGCCGCTCCGGACACCCTGGAGCACATGAGAACTTTCCTGCTTGCAGCTATCGAT